>Ga0307514_10000769_pt1 | contig 53360 bp, 45 predicted proteins | sample 16_EM_MG_FD_203088 | JGI IMG/M metagenome (GOLD analysis project Ga0307514, IMG submission 203088) | Populus trichocarpa ectomycorrhiza microbial communities from riparian zone in the Pacific Northwest, United States - 16_EM | ecosystem: Host-associated > Plants > Roots > Unclassified | place... | reverse complement strand
CTCATCCCATGATCTTACACACCACTCCACCATTCCTTATCGTAACAACCACGCCACATCACCCGACGTCGCAACACCTCAAACCACTTCTTTATCTTTCTAAATTATACCGCCACCCTCTTACCGCTTCCTCCGCGTCTTCCAACGTCTCCGCCTTTCCGTAACACAATTCCTTTGACACCACCAGAAATCTCTCTCCATTATCTCTAAATATTCTTGTATCTATCTGCGCCGTGACAATACTGGTACTACACACACTATTGTTGCGAGTCCGCATGAGAGGCCGCTGGCAATTGAAAGCCTGCTCTAGAGCCTGCTTGAAAGCCAGCATGATAGCCTGTTTGATAGCCTGCTTGAGAGAGTTGCGCTTCGAGCAGAGTAGAGTTTTCCACAGGAAGCTTTTGGCCGATGGCAAACTCTGAGTTTGTAGAAGCTTTGGCTAATAGAATGCTCTAAGTCTGTGAAAGCATTGGCTAATAGAATGCTCTAGGTCTGTGGAAGCTTTGATGCGAATATTGATGTAGCCAACCTACTTGTCTAAGTGCTACTGGTACTGTGATCACCATCACTGACACCATTGCCATCATCACCATTGCCATCATCACCATTGCCATCATCACCATCACCATCATCACCAGTGCCATCATCACCATCACCATCATCACCATCGCCATCATCACCATCGCCATCATCACCATCGCCATCATCACCATCGCCATCATCACCATCGCCATCATCACCATCGCCATCATCACCATCGCCATCATCACCATGAGTCTCAGACCGAATGCGCACATATACGCCCACAATCGGTGGGAAGAGGGCAGTAGGTTCCACCGGAAAATCTGAGTCGGAGATCTGCTCTCCCCAAGCTGCCATTGTCTATTTTTAATGCAGAATGGAAGGCTGCAATTGTCAACACCATGACCATGAGGCATCGTGAGATCTCGTCGGGGTGGCTGAGCTAAAAATAAGGTTCAGACTATGTTATTGACCAACGTTGTGGTTTCAGCCGCCACCGTCCGCCACCATCCGCCACCCACCTGCCTCCTCAGGTCTCTCGTCACCTGCCATCCGCCTCCTCGTGCCTGGCATCTGCAACTCAGCCAGTCTCCAGATCGAGCACCCATGAGCATACATGGGAGCGTATAGTCAAGTGTGATTGGGAGTGGCTTACCTCTGGAGTGTGTAATGGACAGCATGCTCGGGAGTGTACTTCAGAGCATCTTGAGAGCTTACTTGGGAGAGTATAGTCAAGCAGGATGGGAGTGTGGCATCAAGTGCATTTGGGAGTGTATTTGAGAGCCTACACGGGAGTGTGCTTGAGAGCGTTTTGAAAGCTTACTTGGAAGTGTATAGTCAAGCAGGCTGGAAGTGTCATCAAGTGCAATTGGGAGGGTACTTGAGAGTGTGCTTGGTAGTGTGCTTGAGAGCGGCTTGACAGCTTACTTGGGAGTGTGCAATGAAGTGCATTTGGCTGTTTTGTTGAACGTAGTATGATGTATAGTATCGAGTGCACATAATGAAATGCGTATCATAGTAATCTAGTCAACCCACAGGTCCATAAGACCTCATACTGCCACATGTCAAATATGGTATGGATTACCGTCCCAGAAGAGGCTTCTCTATTAGTTACGTGTCCGTAAGGTCATTTTTTCTGGTGTAATACTTGCAAGCTAAGTTGATAAATTTGCAACTGTCAGTTTACCTCTGATCATGATGTAATGTATACATGTATTGTACCTACTTTGATCCTGTTTCACCTCCACATCTCAGAATTACCATATGATTAAAATTGATAGAGTGGCGGTACAAAAACACTCGAAAATTGCCACCAGATACCAAAATTCAAACATTTTCCATAATCATGCAATCAATTTTGAAGACATGCTCAATTTGAGACTGCAGGGTGCAAGAGCATTGAATTCTGAACATTTCATGTAAACATTACATTCTGATCAGAGCTGAACTCAAATACTTAATTGGGAGTGGATATTTGAGGATATTTGATGGGGTATGCCAAGCCATCGAAATGATTGAAGCTGTGGGTTGTCAGCCAATAAAAATCCTTCTTAGAGGTACGTACCACAAATCAACCAATGAGAATGATTCAAGCCGACAAACCATGTGTATATATATTAGATGACTTACCACAAACATTATCAACTACAGGATTAATAGAAAAAAGTCTGCCTAACCTTATTACTATCTCGTACTGGAAGGGATTCAGCATCGACAAAGTGGTTTCTATTAGGAAAACACTAGACTCATTATCTTACCACAGGCCTGGCCGGCCTACGCTAGCAGCGGCCGGTAAAATGCTGGCCGGCCGGGCCGCTTAAGAACACTGATTGGATGTAACAGCAACGCATGACAAAGTACCCTAGATACCAACTTTAAGAGACATGTCGACATATGTACGAGCAGTTATACGCATTACTTTTCCTCTGCAAAGAGCTATGACGCTGAGACTCTACCAGAATTATCGCGTGTTCCTCTGTAGGTATCTTCAGCGTACCAAGTAAATTTTACACCAACTACACGTAGCTGTCGGCGGGGTATGCTGTAACTGGGCGCTACCGTCTCCGCAACTGTTAATATTTGCCTATCGCTCCACCAGACAACCCAAACCTTGAGGCTTAACTATAACAAATTATCAGGTTTTGACAGCGTTCGCTATACTCGATGCTGTTGATAGTATTACACTCACGTAGGTTTGTCACCCGTTATACTTGGGTTTGGATGTGGTGTATCGGAACGTGGTCGGAGGGAGACCAAACACACCCAAGCATGGTACTAACTTTTTGCCCCATAACGCCTTCGTAACTGCATATTATTTTTGCAGTGCCCACATGATCCAGAGCACCCTGCTCTCGCTCCCAGATTTTCTCGCCGCTTACAAGCTTGCCGGAGGCTAAAAGAAGCGGCTGGATTGCGAGCGCAAGAACACCCGTGTTTTTCCCGATTTCGCATCCATATGCGAATACCGCCCATTGTTCCACGGTCTGAATTGCAATGCTTCCAACCTCATAAAACACATGCCGTTACTATACCATGTTGCCCTCACCCATCCGCCCCAAACTACCCCAGAGATGTGACTGAAAATCGTAGTGCTAAGGTATTGCTTTAGCGCAAGGCTAGTGTAAATGTTCTGTTAACGTGGTTGGTGAGCCGGTCCTGAAGGCGGAGCAGGTGCCTGACATAGTACATATGATCGTATCGAACCTTCCACAATCCGAAACTCGAATTCGGACTTACCGATTGTTAGTTGCAACAAAAAGTCTTTTACAACTCAAAGCTCCGAGTTTTCTCTTCTAGGTTGCCTCCTCGTATGCACTCTCGCAGCACACAATTTTAACTATGTGGGCGCGAGCCATACCATTGCCGAAAATACGTTGTAGTTAAAGATATGTGGCACGGTACGGTAAAATTATCGGGACAAACAGTGTGTGATTCGTAATAAATCTGATGCAACGTAGTGTTAAAGATGAGTGAGTGGATGAGATAGTTTCGATAAGGTCCTCGCTCGTGGGCGAGTTTTATAGATAAGATTTATCCGAAGAAAGGAGCGAAGTGACTTTGAAATTGTATTCACAAGTTACTTCGACTGCAATCTGCCTTGTGTAGGACAGCTCAGACTCTCGGGCTATTCAAAACAATACCACGGGTCCAGCGTACTGGCATGTTAGCCCAACCCCTGTAGCGATAGTGGTGTGAAAGGACCGCTGTTAACCATGTCCTTGACGCTAGTTCGAGATTTCTTGCTCGCCCAGGCTCGTGATATTTAGTATGGAGAATTAGAGTATTGTGTGGTGGGCTAGCAGAAGCTTTGCACAGCCATGCCAGGCACGGCGGACCACTAAAATGTCGCCCTCTTCACCCTCCGGCGTGAAAACATTCAATATCTTGCTCTTAATGGATTGCCTGGTCTTACTTCCGCCATGCGCCTCACTTCCTAGGTATATGATCTGATGTGATGTCATGGTCCGGGAAACACGATAACTCGCCCGAATCTGGCATGCATATCATAGGATAATGAAGGTTGGGTGATATACTCAAGTCCAGGGTAAAAAATCGGACGCGCCCTTTCTGGTTATGAATTTGGCTAGCAGAGCAGGGTGTTAACCAGGGGAAAATGTTAGTTGGAAGTCAGTGTACTCCAGTCTTTTCCAGTCTTGAATATTATTCTGGCCATGTTATACCCAAACTGTCTGTGGCACGATCGTGTTTTGCCGGTTTTGTATGATCACCCGCTAGAATAGGAGCGTCCGATCATTACCCTGATACCTGAGTACATTGCCCTAAGAGCTAGCTGTTATCGCTAGACTGTTTTATTAGATCCAAATGAGAGCTTTATTGTCCGCAAGCGTCGCTAGAGGTATCAAGAATGCCTGTTACATTAACAGTAAGTTTGTAATGTAATATTTGATACCAATAAACACGCTGCACTTTAAAACGCATATGTTGTACGCAAAGCAAGTTTTCTGTACATGTGCCGCAACTGCATGCTAGTACGGCTGCATGTAGAGTATCTCCAACTCCAACCAGAATTCAAAATGCATGCACATGCCCCTTGAAGTTATCTCGTGTCCTTAAATGTGCGAACAAATCCTCAATCCACATCTGGTCCCAAAAAAAAAGACAGAAATAGAGTCTTAGTTTAGAACTCTAACGCCCTTTTACTCCTTTCGAATTTCGAGCGATCCACGACGACGAATTTAATGCGGGATTCCTTGTTTGAATCCCAACCTGCATACTCCAATCCAATGTAATGTTGGTATTGAAGGGTCTACCTCAGGCTAGACAGCCGCGTCAAAGATAAGGTGGCTCGGTTTCCCTCAGGTCAACGGTTGCAATGCCTGCACTGCGTTAATTCCTTCGTCCTTCGTTCCAACCCCCTCCCTGAGCATGCCACGGTTACGGATAGGAATGGAATAATATTATCCTTTCCTTGTTACCGAGAGCAGCAGAGACTGAGGTTCAAAGCCTCAGCGATTGTAGTTTGATCATTGTCTTTGTTCGTAGGGCGGGATTGCCCAGACATGCACCACCTGCCATGCATGGCAAGTGGTACAATCCAGCACCTGGGATTATTGGACCGAAAAATATGAATGTCGTCCTTCTGGCCTTGTTATAGCAGCTGATCAGTCTGCCTCGGTTTGGAGCTTGTGGGGTATGTGAGACCGCATTCTCTGGTAAAACTATGCATAACGACGGCAGATCAGAACAAAATTGAGTTGTACAGTATAGCACAGTTGCTGTTGCCCCACCCGCATCACATCTCACATCGATCAAATGATGCCTGCATGATATCTGGGTTGCTTTTCCCAACCGATCGACTGGGAGCTGCAGGTCCAGATCGACCGTATCTCTGGAAGGCGCGGGATGATAGCGCAGGTAGTTGGGGGCGGGATCATGAAATTGAGACTGATGTTGTGTTTTCTTTTCATCCACTGTGAATATAATGATAACAATCCTTTGCGCGCAGGCAATATAGACCGCATCAAGGCCCACGTCCACAAATTACCAAGCGAGCTCTAGCAAGGCAACCCTTCTGCAATGGCTTATCAGATGCTACTGAGGAAGCCGGCCTCCCGAGTCAGTGGTGGCTGTGTATCTTCTCAATGAGAATTAAACTCGGAAAACCCCGCTGTATCACATGTGAAAACACCTCTGCCTACGACCTGCCTGAGGCACAACTGTTGAGTGTGTGTATGTACCGCTAGTGCATTCCCTTAGCCTCCACCGTTAAGTCGAATTGCATCGCTGTGATTGGTATTGGTGTTTTGGACCACTTGTACCAAGTCCGCAGTTGCTTGTTGATTAATATCCATAATCCAAATGAACCATCCACCAGAGTTTCAAGACGCACACAACACCCTCAACGACTAAACGGATACAACAGAGCTGCTGTTCGGTCCCGTAGTTCTTGGATATACTTTGGGGATAGCGTGTTTTCAATGAGCAGAGCAGCCATGACACATTTGGGAGTAAATTCATGATGCATGGGGTTGCCTTTTTGGCCCAAAAGGACCACTTTCTAGATATGAATATTTGCCCCTGCTCTGGATTGGTCCTAAGTCGAAACCACCGATCAGATTTCGAATTTCGTGAAGCATTACGGTCTCAACAAGCAGCAACTTATTATTTGAGAATCCTAACTTAGCTACAAGCTCGAGTCGGGGGCCGAAGACTCGACCCTACCACTAGAATAGAAGAAAAATAGCAACCCCGAAATGCGTCGTTGCAATCCAATGGATAACTAATTCCCTCATTGCCTACCCAAACAAAGGCCTTAATCCGCCGCTGCGCATTGGGCAATAGCTAACAACGCATACTGTTGCATCTCGCAATTTCAATTTCCCAACAGTCTGACAAGGTAGACAGTGCATGAAACTCCATCCTAGGTTCGCACAAGCTTGCAAGGCAGAATAGGTATCTCAGCAAATCAGATCAGGGTTTGGCGGTTCGACGCTCAGTGCAGGATCGAAACCGTTGTATGAAACTGGGAAACTATTCGGAGATATTCATTTCTGTCGCAAGATGGAAGATTATTTTCTGTAGAAGGCTGCTAACCTGAATGTATATATTTTTTTTCTTTGAGCATCGAATTCGAACCGTTTCCTGCATAAGGAGCGCGAGTGGATGTTCCAGAATTTAAAGCTGCAAGGTTTCTCATCCAATCCGTTAATTCTTAGAACCCTGTGTTCGAAAGGAATAGCCATTGAACCGGTTTGAACCCGGTCTAGGCAAAAGAACTCGAACAACCAAATCGGGTGTTGAATTTTGCTGTGATCCGTTTTTTTCCTGGTCAGTTTTCAGCCCTACTTTACGAATATTGTTTTTTGGGTTACTCGAGAACTTCCCACTATGAGTGGTTACATGCCAGGATTGGTTACCCGAGCTCTTTTTCTTCTGACTTTGTCGAGCCGATTTGATTTCTTCTGATGACATGATAGGCATATGATGCCAAGACCAAACCCCCCTGAATGAGCCTTCTCCCCAGACCCCAACGTCCAGACCCAACTTCGCACATTAGTGATCACGACTTTCTTCATACCACGCCCCAAAAGTCACAGCTACGATGATCTGGGCCTCTTCACTGCCTTGCGTTCCTCGGGTAGTCGGCGGCACCGCCCTGCGGACTAGGTCGAACGGTCGAGACGATAGCTGGCTTCGACGAAGCCCACCATTTGCTAGCTCTAGCGATGAGGTTGCAAGAGCGAGAGCAATGGTAGTGCTCGATTGGATCATGGGAAGCACGGCCCGTAACCTTGAGCCCTGTCCGTCCGGGAAATCTCTGGTTCAGGTATAAAATACTATTTCTCTCCAGCTCCTTTTCTTTAGCTTCCTCCTCTTCGAACAATATCTTTACGCACACGCCGAGTGATCCATCAACCGTAATCGCCGCTTTTTCCCTGTTTCCATCATCACTTGCCCACATACGGTACGGTAAGGTCCACAGCAGGGGGGTGTTCTTGTCCACGCTGACTAGTCGGTATTATTGCAGTCTAGCATCGTACCATTCTTAACAGAAGGTTACTTGCTCTCGATCACTATCGCCGCCTCCAGCTAGACTCCCACTCCCGAGCCCCAAGTCCACTGTTCGCCACATCGCAAAGCAATCCCCCCATGAATAAGTACGTTGACTGAAGTATATCTCACGATATCTGGAAATGAGGCTGATATAAGAGAATCGCTAGCTCCGGAAACCAGTCTGCCCCCGAAGGTGGAAAGGACCGCCAAACTAGGAGGGTCAGTGTGCCCGGGTGGAAGAGCCTAAATTATGTTCCCGGACACGGCGTCGACGACAACTCTCGCAGCAGAACAGTGAAATCAGCACTTGGCCAAGTTGAAAAAGTATTCAATCCTGCCAATGCCTCGTCCCCATCAGGATGACTCCGATGTTTGCATATTGATGGAAACGGTAAGTACTCTAGTATCCGAGTTGTCGTCCCATCCCGAAGCTAATTGCTGTGGCGACCTTCCGAATTTACAGTTGGTTTTGATCTTGTCTTCGTTTCTCTTCTCAGCTCTATCGACCTAGTGCCATCGACTCCTCTTCTCTCCCAAACTGGGTCCTTCTATAGCAGTTGAGGTGGAGCTGACCAAACCGTTCTCCGTCTGTTCTCCTGTCCTTTGTCGGCCTCTTTTATTCAGGTTGTTGGTTCGTTACGGTATGACTGATGCGTTTGTTTTGGATACGATTTTCATCGGGATAGAGTGGTTTTGATATCGGCTGGAAAGTCATTAGGCCTAGTTATGTTCTGCTATTCTACATTATTTCCTTAGTTAACCTTGTCATTTGATACCTAGATTTATAGAGCTTCTTCATTCAGTCCACATACCTGTACACAACATAAATATCATTACTGATGCAAACCATAATATGCGGAACATTTATAATTTAGAAGTGTGTTTCCCAGGATTATGAATAACTCGATAAGGTCGCTACTGCAGACGAGGCGTTAGACGCACCTCCGTACGCGAACAAGAAATCAGTTAGCTACGAATAAGCTCCGCAATTAAGACCGCCAAATCAAACCTAAGTTCCAAGATCAATATCGTCGTAGTGGGCCAGGATACCGGCGACAAAAGCCACAATGCTCCCTGCTTCATATCTCCAATAGATCGTTTATATTCAGCACGGGCCATCGGGTTTAATAACGGGCGAGTAATGAAATGTGCAATAGCGAAGCGGTACACCTTCGAGCCCCCTAGATCGTAATCAGGAGAAACTTAAGATCTGCTTCCTCCAGCGTTGTAGCCACACTCAATTCGGTCGCGAGGCACCACCACTTTACCGAGTATATTAAGATTTTCGGTACAAGGTCTCCGATCGATCCGGATTGAAGATCTCATCTGCAATGTAGTATGGGTATCGCACAAATCTATATCACATCTTCCGATGAGGGAAATCCAAAAAACGCGCGACATATTTATATGCAATGAAATCTTCAGGAACTATGCAGAATCTTTGAGAAATATGCAGAACCTAGCCCCTGGCCCTGTTGGCTAAGGTCGGTGCCAAGACCTGCGCATGCCGATGTGTTGTAACATCTGGACTCGCAGGTTGTATAAAAGTCGCTTTGATTCGCCTGGTCCTAAATTCACTAGGATGTTGTTTGAAGGCGGATGACATCGATATGCAAGCTCCATGCACCACGAATCAGTTGGACCGGAGTATTGGGCGAACGGTGATGCTGGCGAGCGAATTATACAGTCATACAGTCCTCCATGATGCCGGCCCGAGTTGAGTTTCGTGGCAGTTTTTTCCACGAGAAGCGGGTTCGAGGTTGCTCGGGCGGCGCCATCAATATCAGCCGAGATCTCTCGAAATAATACGAATGCACCGGAATATGCCGGGCGAGAAAGTAGGAGATTTACGTTGACCGATTGCTGGGCATGTGAACTTTATCTGCGAAGCCAACAACGACGAAAAAGTTGGAAAGTTGGTAAAAAAGTTGGCACAGGTGCACCGGTGGCACATGTGGGCGGCACAGTGAAAGATGCAAACTTTGAAGTCGGGCATGCGTCCTACTTTTGTACATCCCCAAGCTGGCCTAACGGTAGACTGAAAGGTATTCGGGGCAGGACTTTGTGTATTCCCGGGAACCAAGTCCATGCATAACCGTAATAAATGTTGGGTGTTTGCGACATTCTGGACTGCGCAAGTCGTGAGTTAGAGTTGAAGTTGACAGGATCTTAATGCGATATGACGACAATGGACTGGCCTCCAATATATCCTCAGTAGAGGACCCAGGAAGAGCGAAGGTCAACTTCTATTGCCAAAGGAGGGTGCATTCCACGAAATCCGGGGCCTTCTCTAATAACTAAAACCCGCGTCCAAGAGTGGGGTGACTCCCCGTATCACTGAGGTAGTGCATGAGGTCATGGAATGTCACCCGTCAGCTCTTGCCACTGTGGCGACCTGACCACGCGAGCTGGTATGCAATGGATATGGCTTGATGCCCCTTTTAAAAGCCGTCGGTTGGATAAAATTGCGCTTGGGGTATCGATCGATGCCGGGAAATTAGCGGTGTAGCTGAATTGACGTTGCAGAAAGGTTCAAATCAGGCAGAAAGAATGTTCTCTTTTAAAAGTCAGATGATCGTACGCGTGTTACATTCGGAGAACCATGGTACTGCTGTTTCCCGATAGCCCCTGAATACGGAGTACACGTGAAGCAGCTGAGAGTTGCTTCGGCAACGATACTACCATTAGTATCGATCGTATCGATGAGTAGCTATTGCATTTCTTTTTTTCGGATTACCCTAGATCGGAGAAACTAGTAATGTATTGGGAGCTAGCGTTCCGATCTACTCAAGTCAGCAATTTAGCAAGAAATGAAAAAGGACGAAATTTCGAAACTTGCCTGAAGGACAGGGAAACATTCAGTCCTTACAGTTCTGGGTTAAATATAACCATTGCATTCTTTGGTATACCGCGGCTGTTTCACGGTAAACAGCGGCAGTGGTGATCGGAACCCGGTCGACCCGGGGATTTGGTTGCAGTAGTCTATATTGTCGGGTCTCCGTTATCCGGAGGTAGCAGTGAGAATCCAGGTCCTCGGGTATCGTGGTCGGCATGGGCGGTAGCTCCTTTATATTCCTGTCGAGAGCACTCCAAGGCTGAAAGCATCATCCGTGTTCGCAATAATCCCCACAAGGCTTCAAGCGCTATATGCTTGAGAGGTACCGTATCCGTGTGCTTTGCGCACGTAGAGCAGTGGGTTGCCGCGGTGGAGCTGCAAAGACGTGTAGCCGCGTCGTAGTCTCGTGGAAGTGCTGGCTATACTCAGAAATAGGCTACTGTTTGCTCTCTCGTCAACGAGCAACCAGGAGAAATAGCTATCTCAAGGGACTTTTTGAACGCTCATAAGGTTGACTGCTGATAATATAACGTTTGAGGGGCTCCACCAATATTCTGATGTAAACCGGACGCATGATGGTGATTATAGAAGGGACGGGCGGGCCCTGGAGGACGACGATCAAGGGCCCTGTCCAAGCTGTTATCACAACGAAGGCTTCGGAGTCCTCACAACTGGGGTGTTCCTGGGGTTATCATAGTGATCGGTGGCAAGATAACGTACATCTTTCTTTTGACGGTGGTGAAGGTGGGTGTCGGTGTAGGAGTTTGCGGCGAAGGTGGGACGTGACAGTTATTTGCACTAGAGAGCAGGGCCCACTCCGGACCGCCAATCACCCGCCCCCATCAAGTCACGAGTAGCAAGAGGGTTATTTTACTCTAACGGTTTCCTATTGGATTCTAGCAAAGGGAGGATCTAATTGTTGTTTCTGTAAATGGAACCCAGAGCTAAAAAAAACGATAACTAACCCACAAAGGCACGCAGAACGGACATTAGTTATTGCAAGCGAAGTACTACTCCAGTAGAGTACATCAATTCTCTTTCTTGGAAACTTGAGCTAACATAACGGTGGTGTGCGAGTAAGCACGGCGATACATAAAAAACCCCCCCCAAGAGTGATGGGACGGCAACTGTATGGACTTAACAGTGGGGGGAAATGATACCAAGGCCACCAGGTTTTTGGACGCTTAGAGTGTATTACAATTGGTATGTGAAACTCAACATTCTATCCATCTTTTACACGAACACCCTCCTTTCCCTTGTTCACTGAACCACAACATGCATGGCACGTAAGCAAAAGGCGCAAGAGTTTATTCGCGCATCTACCGTAGTAGCCGATACGAAATCCCATCAATATGAGAAAGGGATGGGACGGCTGCTGGGCTTATGAGGTTGCATGTTGAATGCAGTTAGGCGTTTGTAACATTCGGATTGCCCGGAAGCAGGAGCGAGGTAGCCATAGGACAAGATGACAGTGCTACTGTTAAAGAACTAATAGACGGATATGTATTTATCTTATCCAGTTGAGTCGAGTAAAGTCGCCATCACGAAGAAGGGCAAATTATTGGTGTAGCATACCAACTTCCACGTTGTAACGCAGGTACACGTGCGTGCACCGGCTCGTACAGTATTTATGTCTGCCAATCACGCCATATCTTCTGCGATGCTCATTACTCGACCACGGCAGTTGGGCAATCGTTCAATGCAAACGCTTTACATAGTGGTATTATCGCTATGGAGGATGTTAATTATGGGGAGAACCGATGTTGAAATCCCGTAATCAATCTATCTTACGTATGTATCTCATCTGCGGCACATTTCAACATTTCAACATCACATTCTGTAAGCCGCGCGGACTCCCCACTTGTTTGTGATATTGCGACCATACTATAATACTGATTACTGAGGCTCAATAAACCGCGGGCGAAGTTTCGAATAAGACGTCATATTGCTGACTTAACATTAGGTAAAGATTGATAAGGTGGAGCCGGGCTGGGCAATTGTTGCAAAGTACGAAGGAGCAAAGGTTTGCAGAAGAGGCGTTGCCTTGTAATTTAAGCTTTCAATGCTTCTGATGCTGGTAGTACATGTAGAACTTTATATATCGGGCCCCTCCTAGTACCATCGTCTGAACCACAGTAACCAGTACAGTATCCCCTCTCCAACCCAGAGACCGTTCCCAACCGAACAAATTTGCCGCGGCGACGTGAAGCTTTTTTATGAAATCTGGACATCAGACAACTGTGAAGCGGAAAAACTGCCGCCATCAGGCAGGTTTAAGGAGCCAAAACTAAGCCACTAAAGCTTGCGTCGTTTGTAGTCGGAAAATTTCTTGAACCTCCCGCAGACAGAACTGCCGTCCTAGTGACTAGTTTGTTCGATTGCTTTCTTTTGATTGTGTCACACTCAGTTGTTTGCAGCGGCATATAAAGCCGCATATAAACACCCTATAAGTCATCACCAGCCGAACGCGGTGATAACGAAAGCCTCAACGAAAAATACAGTGAAAAAACTGTTTTGACAGTCATGCAGGTTGTAAAGCCCAAACGGAAGAGCTGCTTGCGTCGCTTTCTCGATAGTATGTGTCGGTGCTGTACTGTTCGGGCGTCAGCAGCAAGCATAGGTATCACTCCGGTCACTAATTCAGAGATTTGAGGTATCTATTCGGACAATATTGTATACCACAGTCAGGGTACCTCACGACCGAAAATCGTGCGAACTGTAGTGCCTATACTTGCAAGTTCTAAAGCATTCTTCGACCCTTTACTCCATTTCTGCAGTGCGGCCCATTCGCGAGAATCTCCAGAAAGTATTTACTTCGCTCCCAATCGTAGGCACTTGACCGACATCCATTTTTACAACCTTTCGATCCTTTTGTTAAGAGCTAACTCCTGATCGAATTAACTCTAACTGCGGATCTCATGAATTACGTACAAGGCACGCCGTAATCCCAAGCACCGTAGGCCATAGAGCTCATAACATACATGTACATATACATCAGCCCCATAAACATCGGCCAACACAATATTTGTACATTGCTACAACTTGCTTATACCCTTTGAACGAATGAAGGAAATGACAACCCCGCTTCATCGCAGCATAGAGCTTGGTTGGAGAGTATTTTGGATAGTCCGGAGGGTAGCTATCCCGGTCCTCGTCGTGCCCGCCATGTTTCTCATCCATCTCTTCTGTTCCTCCTATTTCCAACCACAGTAGCGAGTACTATGTTTCGGACGTCATGGTGCCACAACGCACGGTATGGTAGGTGAACAGAGCTCGTCCTGACCCCCGTTTTCCCGTTTAGTGGCTATACTGTACCTGTAGATGAGCTTGGGACGGCGCTACCCGGTGACAAGAAATTTGCGATGGGACACCGTTCGGTGACGGCATTTCCATTGTTTGTTGCATGTATACTTGGATCCTCCATAGGACTTGCGGATATCGGCAAAAGCTGCGCTAGAACGGGAGGTGTGAAGGGTGGGCCGGCTACTGGAAACCATGTATATTGAATCATTGCTGAAATCTACAGTGACAATACTTGGATATAGGACAGCAATGAGCGACGGTGATAACTACAATTTTGGTAGGACAGACACCCCTTGGTGACCGGTGACGTCCCAAGCTCGTCTGCGGGTATAGTACTTGTGAACTAAATCTTTGATTCTCCACCCATTTTATTAACCTCATCTGCCGGCAAGGGAATACAGTTGATTGTGGTTCGTAACCAAGCCAACACGGCCCTACGTACTCGCTAGATCTCTCGTAACATTAATTTCCGATATACGGCAGAAGTCAGACTACTTCTAAACTGCCACTTATACCGGCGTTTAACGGTGGAAGGAAAGATGTGGCAGATATACCGCTAAGAAACTGGTTACTCTTAGGTACAGCATCTTCGCTGGTGAATGTGAACTGGCTTACTGATCGCAAGGATAAAAAAATGGGTCGAGTGATGACACATGATACTCATATTAATGGCACACGGAGGACAGCAATAATCATGGTCTAACGTGCATAGATAAGATACAATAAGCAGTTTCTTATAGAAAGCCTGAGCCGAACATTTCCGGTGTAATGGGGCTCAATTTAGTACTCTTGTATGGAAGCCGAACAGGGGCTGAAACGAGTGAAACCCCCAAGAATCTGCTACCGATGCAGACCTGTTTCCACTTCGTTTGCATCAACCACGTGAGTGCTTGCAACACTTTAAGCAATTTCTGCAAAGGGCCATTTGGGCGTGGGGACCCTCATGTTGGTATTGATGCGTAGGTGAAATAGTAACGAGACTATGTGCACTGTCTGTTTATTCAGAGCCATATTGCAGTGACAGTATCCGTCCTCAAGTCCATCGCCTCCTAACCCTTCATCTCAATGTATAACTGTTGCATATATGGTTTATCTCCCTGACGTATGGCTTCAGTTGGGCTGATGCATAATCTCTTTATGATGATGGTCATTCCAGACTCAGCTGGAAATGCCAGCTGAGTGTGCATGCATGCGTACAGGACATACAAGACATACTCCGAATACCGTATATATATGAGCATGAATGTACCTGTACTTGAGAATATAAGCTTCTAGCAATAAGTATTTCAACAGGTTATGAGCCCGGTTATCACTACTATCTAAAATTCTCACAATCTCTTTCATGATATCCAAAAGAGCCCCAAGAACACTAAACCTTGTCACCATAGCAACAGCCGCATCAACAGGACTAAAACTCAACACCATCATGAACCATCTCCATGATCTCACGATGACTTCCTCCAAGCCCGCCTTCAACAAAACCAGGTGGGGCGACATTCCGTAGCTCGCTCATGCCAACTAGAGCGAATGGAAAGACGACAAGATTCTCATCCTGTCCGCCAGGAGAGCATACCCGATTATCACTGGAGAGAATCGTAAACCACAGCCACTTGATTTCGACCACGATGACAACTGTGATGATTTGAAGGCTAAGGAAGCCGAGGCTGCTTCTATGATCAGACTTTCCTGTTTCCCTGAAGTACAGCGCATCGTCAAAGGTATTTGCAATCGTCATGAAATGTGGAACACACTACATCGGCAAAAGTGCAAATCGACTATAGGCTGCGCTATGCATACATGCGTACATGCGCAGCTCATAGCAAGCTTCCCATGGACCCCTACGCGATGCGTAGCCTATAGTCATCTATCGTCGATTCATAGCGATATGCACGTGGGCCTATGAAACTATATACGACTTGGGGACCTATATCTGTCTGTACTGCCTGGCTGTTATACCGGTATTGTACACACACTCAGTCCACTGGAGAGCCTGCTGGCACTTGAGAGCCTACTTGGGTGCCTACTTTGAAGCCTGCTTGATAGCCTGCTTGGGAGCCTGCTTCATAGCCTGATTGAGAGCCTGTTTGAGAGGCTGCTTGCGAGAGCCACGCTTGAGTGCTGCGTTTGAGAGAGCTGCACGTTGGGAGGAGTAGAGTTCTCCACCGTAAGCTTTTTGGCCGAAGGAAAACTCTAAGTTTGTGGAAGCTTGGGCCAATAGGCTCTAAGGCTGTTGATGCTTTGACTTTGACATTGACATAGCCAACCTACATGACTAAGTGCTTTCAGTACCATCACCGTCACCATCACCATCACCATTACCAGCACCATCACCAGCATCACAATCACCATCATCACCATCATCCCCGGATTGAATGCGTATGTATACGCCCGAAATCAACAGGAAACTGACTGCAGATTCCGCTGAGACAACTGAGTCGGAGATCTGCTCTCTCCGAGATCCAATTGTCTACCTTTCCTGCAGAAGAGAAGGCTGCAATTGCCAACACCATGATCTTGAGGCATCGTTAGATCTTGTCATGGTGGCCGCGCTAAAGATAAGGTTCAGACTACCATATTGGCTGACGTCATGATTTCGGCCAACATATGCCGCCTGCCATCTGCGACATGCTACACGATACACACTACACGCTGCACGCTACATGCCACACAGTGCCCGCCACCCGCCAAACACTGCCCGCCATCCGCCACCAGCCTCACTCCTCCTGGTGCCTGGCTCTGAGACTCAGCAAGTCTCTGCATCGAGCATGCAGATGCAGGAACATACATAGGAGTGTATTGTCAAGCAGGCTGGGAGTGTGCCATCGAGTGCAATTGGGAGTGTACTTGAGAGTGTACTCGGGAGTGTACTTGAGAGTGGCTTGGAGGTGTACTTGGGTGCGTACTCAGAGTGTACTTGGGAGTGTCTTTAGAGCTTACTTCAGAGTGTAAGTCAAGCAGGCTGGTAGTGTGCCATCAAGAGCAATTGGGAGCGTACAGTCAAGCAGGCTGGGAGTGTGTCATCAAGTGCAATTGGGAGTGTACTTGAGAACGTACTCGGGAGTGTGCTTGAGAGTGTGTTGAGAGCTTACTTGGGAGCGTATAGTCAAGCAGGCTGTGAGTGTGTCATCGAGTGCAATTAGAAGTGTATTTGAGAGCGTGCTGAGGAGTATGCTTGAGAGCGTCTTGAGAGCTTACTTCGGAGCATACAGTCAAGCAGGCTGGGAGTGCGCTATCGAGAGCCATTGGGGGAGTGTGCCATCGAGAGCAATTGGGAACGTACAGTCAAGCAGGCTGGGAGTGTGCCATGGAGTGCAATCGGGAGGGTCCTTGAGAGCATGCCTGGGAGTGTACTTGACAACGTACTCGGAGGTGCACTTGGGAGCATACTGGGAGTGTAACTGGGAGTACCTTGAGAGCTTACCTGAGATCGTTAGTGAACCATGCTGGGAGTGTGCCAACTAGGGCAATTGGGAGCGTACATTCAAGCAAGCTGGGAGTGTGCAATCGAGTGCAATCAGGAGTTTACTTCAGTGCGTTCCCGGGAGTGTGCAATGAAGTGCATCTGGCAGCTTGCATTCAAGTTTGTTGTATGCAGCGTGAGTATAGTATGCAGTGTGATGTATAGTATGCAGTGTGATGTATAGTATCCAGCGCACAAAATCGCATGTGTATCATAGTAATCTAGTCAACACATAGGTCCATAGGCCCTCATAGTGCCATGCGTCAAATATGCTATGAATTAGCATCCCAAAATCAGCTTCTCTATAAGTTACGTGTCGCTTAAGGTCATTTTTCCCGGTGTAGAAATGAGTCTGGACACCACCAGATTCAATATCGGCAGACAGGATACTCTTTGCCAGTTCTGTGCTTGCCAACCAAAGGATAGTATGAGCAACGGTTCCGGACTGTCACATTGGGTCCGGGTCTGGATCAGAACTGAACGGTTGAAAAATTGGCCGTCCAGGTTGTCAATACACCTGAACTGTCATTTCGGGCATGGTTTGTTGGAAATCTCCCGACACATCTGAATTGGGTGGGTTGTCAGTGTGTTGCCCAGCGGGTCCATCTGTAGATTTATATAATGTTCTTGCTTTGCAGTTGGATAATTGTATATTATTAAAATTAGGTATTCGACAACCAATAATCTTGTTTTGCATGCTTTGCAATCTGTGATATTGATTATTTTGGAATCTATGTTTTTCCTATTATACGTTGTATTTTTGCCTATAAAGGTAGTGAATAGTTCTGTTATGAGCTCATCTATCCGCACAAAGCCTTGATTACCCAATATGCAAGAACAAATATTGTTGATGCTCCGTTGAAGCTCAGTTTCATGATGGGGTAAAATATGTGTCATGCTCTTTTTCAATTGAAAAGACTGCCACGACATTGTATATCAATTATTGCCACATTGCGACACTTGGATTAGCCAAGATGGAAGACTGAAAATAATTGACACACCAGTGATGCTCATTTTCAGAATGGGGCAGAAAGCATGCTGCAATTGTTTTTGCCCCTAAAGGCAGTCAATATTTCATTTATGCATGTTTTCAAACCAATTGCCAGTTAGATTACCCAAGATGCAAGACCAAATATCATTGACACTCCATTGACGCTTGTTTTTAGAATGGGGCAGAGAGCACGTCACTTTGGTTTTTGGGTTTAAAGGCGGCCACTACTTCATTTCTGGATGTTTCCAAGCAATCGCCTGTTAGATTACCAAAATCCAACACCAAAAATCATCGACGTTCCACTGATGCTCATTTACAGGATGGGACAGGGAGCGTGTCGGGATTATTCTCAACTCTGAAGGCAGCCAATACCTCATTTATGAATAGCTGCAACCAATCACCACTTAGGTTACACAAGATGCACAGCCAAAAATCGTTGACTCGTTGTTGATGCTCATTTTCAGAATGGGGCAGTGACCATGTGGTTAACTCTTTTGCCAAAGCAGAATGCCAGTATGTTGGTTATGGATAGTAGTAACTGGATTACCTTTCAATCACGGTACTTACAAGACTAAAAATTGTTGAAACTCTATTGACACTGTGTTGACTCTCTGTTGATGCTCTGTTGACGTTCATTTTCAAGATGGGGCAGGGAGCATATTGCTATTATTTTTGACTCAGAAGACAGCCAATACCTCGTTTATGAATGGCTGCAACCAATCGCCACTTAGGTTACCCAAGATGCACAGCCAACAATCATCAATGATTCTACCTGTCCGGTGGTAGACCAGTCCAGACTGGACCGGTCTGGGTTTAGTGCAGTCCAGTCGAAGAGATTTTTGGACCGGGATTGGACCAGTCCAAATTTCCACTGGACTGGTACGGACTGGGACTGGACCAGTCCACTCGGATGGAATTAGCCCGATGTCACTGAGAGTCAGTCATACACTGAGTCACTGAATAGTGTCATACAAGAGGAGTCATGTTCGTGAGAAAGAGCGGTTCTGGCTTGAGGAGCATAGGAAGAGGTTGAGAGGATGTGATAGGCTACCAGGCGGTGATGAACCACACAAATTGCGTGGATCTATGAAGGCTCGGCAAGAGTGCTTGAGGAACCACACAAATTGCGTGGATCTATGAAAGCTAGGCAAGAGTGCATGGGACCAAGAGCTGAGAAAGATACAGTGTGTAGTTCGTTGTTTGATGAGATGATGTCTATCTACCCTGGGGTCTCCCAAATATATACTCCCCGTCGCTCAGTCCATCTCCGCTATCCCTGTATCTCTGTATGCCCCCCACCGGCTTCCCCTTGCCAAACTGAGTGGCGGTGGTGGTGAAAAACGGATTTTCCCATTACGTCACCTGTATGGACCGGTCCAGACTGAGCCCGTCCAGTCCAAGACTGTCAGTCTGCGGTTCTGTCCAGTCTGGCCATCCGGTTGGACTGGACTGGACTGAGCCCTATCTCGGACTGGGATCATCCGGACTGGTGGAATTATTGACAATCGTTGACGCTGCGTTGATGCTCATTTTCAGAATGGAGCAGTGACCATGTCGTTTACTCTTTGCTAAGAAAGGCTGCCAGTATGTTGGTTATAGATAGCGCCAACCATATCACCTTTCAATTACCGCACTCACAAGACAAAAAATCATTGACCCTCCATTGACGCTCATTTCAACGTACTGTATAGTCAAGATCTGCTGTCATTAATAATTTCATTTATGATTTTTTGAACTCAGTGGTTGCCTTTCAGTCTGACCAAGACTTGGCTCTATGGCAAAGCTGAGCCAAGTAATATTCTAGCACTGGTCGCTCTCATCCAGGTAAACTTTATATATCTTGCCAAATAATGCATATTACCCTCTATACCTTTGTTTATTAACCAATATTCTCACACAACTGCTCAATATTTTCCAATAATATTTCTCCAATTGAAATTTTCAGTCAAACTACGTAATGAACTTGGTGATAATACATTGACATATTCTGTTCCATTTTTCTTGATCCCTTTATTCCTCCTCTTTTCCATTATATTGTAAGGGCACGTATGCCTGCGTTCGGCCTCATAGGTATACGTATGGTAATTATAGGAATACGGTTACAGACGTGGATGCGAGTGATAGTAGATGTAGATGTATAGGTAGGATTATCGCTAGAGATCTAAGGCTCGTGGCGAGCCAACTGTATAGAATGGCCGTTACCCGGCCCTGGGTCATGTGCCGCCGTTACATTATCCCCCTCTTTAGGCGCAGACCTCCTGGGCTGCATAAATCGTACAAGAGACCAGAAAGGAAAGGAATGAATTAACAATCATGCCGTGTATGTACTCGTACAAACTCAAAAGTCCCGCTACCGATTGGCACCGTACAGTAGCCTTTTGGTGGATTCGGTGTGCAGGGAAACTCCACCTCCCATTGAGTGATATCTGGAGGTGGTAAAACCCGTGCCGACGCCATTTATACCGGGCCGAGATCCAATGAAGTAATAAAGTATGAAGAGAAGAGAAGAGAAGAAACAGAAGAAAGAAACTCCCAATTGATAACTTTCCTCTGCTCCCGAGATTCGGACCTCAATTCTTCCTTATCTCACTTCCGAATTCCTACAGCATCCGAACTGCCATCCAGTACCGCACTCGTAGCTCTTGTATCTCGGCGTAGGCCAATGTCGGAATTCATCAGGGTGGTAGAGCTTCCGCTCATAACTTGGCATTGTTGCGAGCTTTCACTGCCAGCATCGGTTGTAGCCGTCGGTAAGCATCAATTGTATACATCAATTGTGTAGTCTCGTCTCATTCGTTGACATCTAGCAAGTGAGCTTCTCTAATGATGGTTATACTTACCAAGTTCAAGCATGTTAGCGCTGTCTGAGCTCTGTGCAGTGCTTCCACATGCACTCAGTATGTTGCAGCTGGTAGTCATCGGTACTCGGCATTGACTTGTAGATGCTGCTTGACGCGGTTATTGTTGTTGGAAGTCCGCTTCGGTGAGCATCCGGTCGACTACAAGGTTGTGCTCTCGATAGGCTGCTGTAGTAGAATCTTGGTCGACTTCTTGGTAGACTTCACGGTCGACTTCTTGGTAGACTAGTCGGTACGTATCTTGGTAGACTGTCTCCTGTGGGCTTTTGGCTTGTCGGTAGGACTTGAACGTGGGCTTTTGACTTGTCGGTGGGACTCGAAGGTGGGCTTTTGACTTGTCGGTAGGACTTGACTGATCTCACACGGCTATCTCCCTCTTTTGAAGATTCGTTGCTCCGTCGAAGACTTCTTCATATCGATTGTCGATTGCCATCGTGGCACGGTAACAGTGTAACTTGGATCTCCGCATTGATATTGGGGTTCATTGGTAGATCGGGATTGTAATTCTAATCTTTCTGGTTTGATACGTAATTTGGTTCAGACTATCTTCGTTCGGCTTCGGCCGTTCCTCTGCGTCGCCCGGTGTCCAGTGACTATCCTGACTTGCTCTGCCTGTTGACTTACTGTTGGATGGGATGTCCCAATGGGCTCAATCTCGACGTCATTGCAACGGCTATCCCTCGTCATGACTTGTTATGCCTGTTGACTTACTGTCGTATGAGGCGTCCCAATGCGCTCAATCTCGACGTCATTCCAACGGCGCCTTGTTGTGACTTTGGGCAATCATGTGACCATTCGCTCCTGGCATCGTCATAGCCGTCGGTTCTCATATGTGACTCGCTGGTGACCATTGGAGGGTGGTAGAATGCGCCAACTGCATCAGCGTGGCGGTATCTCATTGATCCATATCTAACACATAAGCTTCACAGTAGGTGGTTATACTCACCGTGATAGAAGCGCGCTTCTGCTCTCGGAAAGCCGCTTTGTATATTGCATATGCAGATTTTGGCATCTCTTGATTCGGCATTTGGTAGGGTCGAAGATAGTTTCTTGAACCTTTGGTATACCATTCGGTAAGCATCTCGGTTAGTGCCTTGGTACGGTAAGGCTCCCGGTAATCGTCTTGACCTCCATGTGAAGTCCTTCAGCAGTAATATCCGTCGCTGTGAGATCTCCGTGATCATCTCTTGGTAGTTATCTTGACTGTCTCTTGTAATGCCATTCGGTGGACTATTCGGTACGCTTGGTGGTCATTTTCGATCTCCTTCGGGACCAATTGGGTAGCCATGTCGCAGTTGTTCGGTATCACTTTCGGAACAGCTTCGGTAGCCATATCTGCCCTTGTTTGGCATGGATCAGGCTCGTCTGATTCGTCATCTCTCTGGTGCATTCACAGGTCTGCTGAATGTCCGGCGTATGCTAGGTGAACTTATCGTTTTATATCCCAGGGTGCGCTCGCTGGCTCTCCTCGGGTGTGCTTGTCGATTCATCTGTAGGTGTGTTTGCCATCACTTGACTTTGTGCACTTATCGTCGTTCTCTGAGTCCACTAGCTGATTCATGTACAGGTGCACTTGCCATAGCTAGCCGTCTCAATGGATGACTGGATCATACAGTGCATCGTTCCGGTACTTCCGGGATGGTAATTGTTTGCGGTAGGGGTTGCGATTCTGGAACGGTCATCCCCTTCTTTTAGATGTCGTTGCTCCGCCAGCGACTAATCTCAAATGGCTTTGCAGGGAACACCGAATGGAAGGCTTGATTCGGAAGTCGATTTGCAGTGGTCAATTGTCATCGTAGTTGTAGTTCGGAATTGCCAAGTCTGCGTTGGGATCTTATTCGGGATAGTATTCTTTGTAATATAACTTCGAAACAGATATGGCATTGTATTGTGCATTGTACTCGGCATTGTGATCTGCCATGCCCCACTTGATTTGGTCTCTTGAATAGTAGTCGAGATTGTACACTGTACAGCAAAGCCGCCGGTACATATATCTGCATCTCGGCATTCAATTGCTAGTTCGTAGATTGTCATCGGAAGTAAGAGTATTAGATAGGGTAGAATTCCACATAACTTCGTGTATGTCGCCATAGTCAAAGAGTGATTGTCATCGATCTCCAAGCATCTCCGGGATGGGCATATCGGCGCTGGTAAGTCCAATTCTCATAGTCTCAATGATAGCTTCTTGCAGGACCGTTGTCTCTCGCATCTGGGGCAATATATCATGCCCGGGCTTCCAATTGCTTTATAAGTCTTCGACGTCCCAAAGTGCGCTCTGCGCTCAGAATTGTCATTCACCTGTCGGGAATATCTCTGAACTGCTCCATCTATATTAGCCACAGAATCATGAAAGGATGGGAACGGTGGAAGGGAATATCCAGGGGGCCTTGTCATTAACGGTTCATCCACACAGGAGCCAAGCCCTGCCGTCCAGTCATTCCCATTGGGTCTTGGCGAGCCGGCAGCAGTCATTCAAGCGTCTCCTCGGAGGGGCTCTTCTGCCGCAACTACCGCCGCTGCTCTCTGCTCGTCGCGTTCAGCACTTGGGTCTGTATCACCTGGTGAATCGAAGGTGATGTATTCCAAAGTCACTTCCAGCAGCCCTATGCATTTCCCAGTCTGTTGGGCAAATGCTATGACGACTTCAATGCTAGGTAGAAGCTCATCGATTGTGGTTGCTCCGAGTGTCTGTATACCCGGACGGTGCCACAGAAGCTGGTCATTTTCGACTTCTGAGACCTTTGATGCCACTGCCGTAGTCATCGGTGTCATTCCTCCGCTCCACTCGCACTCGGTGATCGCAGGGAGTTAATCGAGCCCAGTCGATGTCAGGATTTTGTTTGGGAAACCTTGGTAAGCCAAGTACTAAATCGTACTCCCGCATTGGCATGACTAGCACGTCTGATCTGTCTACCGGTGCGAGATAGTCCAAGCACTGGACTGTGATCCGCATCTTCCGGCTATCCTTTGCATGTTGCCTCACACCTCCGGTCATGGCGAGGGTTATGATATGTGCCGCCTGATGTGATATTCCGAGTCACTTGAAAAGCCTTGGTGTCATAAAGATGCTGGTTGCGCCACAGTCAATAAGAGCCCGTACACATTGCATCTCGCCATTTCTGTCTGGTATTTGGATTTCGTGAACTATGTGTGCCAAATCTGGTGTTTCAGTGGCGCATGGATATTGACTTAACATTTTTGTCCAGAGTCGCCATTAGTGCCTGCGCCGCCAATAGTTTTTGCTTGCTCAGTGTCCAAGGATCGTTGGCGCTTGATTTGTCAATTGCCGCTTCGATTGTCCATAATGCTTGTGCTTGGAAATGCATTTCACGCTGCACAATGTATCGCCGCTATATGTTCGCTTCAATCGAGGGAAAGCTGCTCACCTCAATGTCCTTCAATCGTACGGTGTCATCTCCGTAAGTGCACTTGCTTGTGCAGACGTTCATGGCAGTAAGACTGCTTCATTCGTGGAAAGATCCTCCTCCGTAGGTATTGATCGCTTGAGTAGTGTATCCGTAGGTATATGTAAAATGCTTCTGCAAGTGGGTTTCTTCCAGGATGCCAGAGTGTGCTGACTCGTAAAACGTCCCTGACTTCGCCTTTGATTCATGACGTGACCGCATTCAGGGGTAAGGTCACTCCGTCCATTGAAGGTGCCTTGGCTGGTGATCACGCTCAATTGACTTGTAGGAATGGTCTTGTACTCGTGATCATCATCTTCAATGTCGGCATCATGCCTTGCGTGCCAATTTGTCTGACTCTACTCCGCCGTGAATTGACACGTTCAGGGGTGCTATCACAAATTCTCCGGTGTCCGGTGGTCGATTGCAGCCATTGGAAGTAATTGATGTCGTCTTGAACTCATCTGGATCGATTGTATGTGATTTTTGTCATTGGCTGGGTGGTGTCCTATTGGTTAATAATCGTCTTCTTTGCCAGTGACGCGCCTTGTACGCCAATTGGTCTTGATCTCTACTACGCTACCATCAGGGGCTCAATTGAATGATGGAACAGTCAACACTTCGTGCTTAACAGTAATGATGGTTCAATATCGTTAGGAGGGCAGTATTCTGAATTGTTGACTCTATGGTGTCGCGTCGGAACGGGGTAAAACTCGTCAACTCGCCATCCCATGAACGAAACGTATCCGGTTACTGAAAAAGCGATAATAGAGAAAGGGCGCGTATGCCTGCGTTCGGCCTCATAGGTATACATATGGTAATTATAGGAATACGGTTGCAGACGTGGATGTGAGTAATAGTAGATGTAGATGTATAGGTAAAATTATCGCTAGAGATATAAGGCTCGTGGCGAGCCGACTATATAGAATGGCCATTACCCGGCCCTGGGTCATGTGCCGCCGTTACATATATTGACCGTCATGAACGCCACTTCAGCCTTCTTCTTTGACAGTCGTATAGGCTGAATCACTCTGAGAACATTGGGTGTGGCACTCACATTCTGCTGCAATGGGGTTTTGGAATCCTCACCGCCATTGTCAAGTTCTGTATCTGATTCATTCTCTGCCTCCCAGTTGTCTTCGCTGCCGTTTGGATGTTCCAAGTCCCCATCCGAGTTAAACCAATTTTCGGTGTCTGAAATGCTGTCAGGTGAATTATCGGCATCACTTTCGGCAGGACGGTGGTTAATTCGTTTGATTCGGCAGACATTCAATACTTCAGCCTGTCCTCCAGGGAGGTTCTTTGCAGACAAAGCTAGTGGCACAGGTGATTTTTCTGATAATTTAAATGCAGCTGTACCATCATATTGAAAGTTTGGCCACAATGCTTTGACGATCTCTTCACTATCTGAAATGCATCCTACAGGTGTCATTGGTTTATTTTGAGTATGAGATTCCTTCTGTATAGCTCATAGGTTTTGGCTACTCTGGCACTTCTCCAAAATGTCGTGGACCTTGGCCATTTGGTGCATCTTCTTTTGCTCCACCTCTCTCTTTATCTCCATGTTGTTATCAGTACTGAGTTCATTCACTGCAGAGATGTCGCTAGCCAGTAATCTGTTATTGGCTTGAGCGAACTGCCTTACTATGACCTTTTTACGAAGGGTATCACCTGTGGTTTTTGTCTCCCTCCACCTGATCACATTTTGCCCAAGGGAAAAACTGGCCTCCCCTCCAACACCGTGAGGTATAATAGAGTATATATTGCGTGCCACATTGGAGAGATTGGTGTACTTTGTGTGCGTTTCTTGTTGCTGCTGCTACCAGTTGGTAAAATCTGGTAACCAATATGTACTACTAATCTCCATTGGGTCAGAGTGATAATCATTAACATTCGGATTAATTTACCCCCAGATCTGTGGTAATTCAGGAGGTCAATTCAAATATAGCGTTGCAGCTGTCAATATGTGACCTGCACGTTTGGTTTGTCTGGGTGTTCTTTCCACCACAATGTTAGGTATTAAGTATTTGTCATCATCGCTGGACAAAATATATCCATCATGAGAAGATTTCCCAGATCTAGAAGTGGTTGCGGAGGAGACCAGATTGTTGGTTTGTTTGCTTTCAGGTTTAGTGACCGGCTAATGTCTTTGTTTAGCGCAGCATTAATTCGCCAGATAATTCGGAAAGGCCTCCTGGTATTCGATAGTATAAGAAGTCTTGTCTTTAGGGTTAATATCCAGTCTCTTGTCCCACTTCCTAAATGATTGCAACTTCTGGAAATGATCAATGATATGTGCTGAAATGATAAGTGTACCAGTTGTAGGAGTAACATCCATATAATATTGTAGAGCTTCTGCTGCTTAGAAGTAGCAACGGTTCGGGACCATCACTTCGGGTCCAGGTCCGGGTTCAAACCTAACTATTGCTAAATTGGCTGTCTGGGTTGTCAATAAACTTGAACTGTCAACTTGGGTACTGTTTAATCGTAAACTCCCAAGCCATCTGAATTGGGCATGTTGTCAGTAGGTTGCCCAGTGGGTCCATCTATTGATTCATATAAGGCTATTGTATTTGCAGTTTGTTAATAGTATCTTATCGAAATTGTGTATTCAGCATCAAATAATGCGCTTTTGCATATTGTGCAGTTTGCAATATCGATTAGTTTGGTATCTGTGTTTCACCTTTGATATATGGTGTTTCTGCCTATCAAGCCGGTCAATAATACAGTTATGTGCATGACGATCTGCGCGATGCCTTGATTACGAAATATGCAAGACCTTCAACCTTTAACATGCTGGTGATGCTCATTTTCAGGATTCAGCAGAGAGCATGATGCTGGTGTTTTTGGGTTCAAAGGCTGCCAATATCTCATAAATGGATATCTGCAACCAATCAGAACATAAATTACCCAAGACGCAAAGCTAAAAATTGTTGATGCTCCATTGACGCTCATTTGAAGAATGGGACGGTGATCGTATTACTCCCTCTTTCGCTATTTAAAGCTGCCAATATGTCCGTTATGAATAACAACATCCAAGTCACTAGTGAATTACTGTGCTTACAAGACCAGAAATCATTGGCGCTCCGTGGATGCTCATTTCAATGTATGGTCCATTCAACATCTGCTGCTGTCAATAATTGTTTTCATCATGATTTGACTGTATTGGTTGTCTTTCTGTCAGATTGAGACTCGGCCCTGTGGCAAAGCCGAGCAGAGTAATATTCTTGCACTGTTCACTCTCACACGACTAAACATAATGGATCTTGTCAAAAGATTCATTGTGCCTGATATCCATGTGTTTATCAACCGATATTCACAAGCTACTGCTCACCATTTGCCCATAATATATCTCTAACTGAGACTCTCGGTCAAGCTACATAAAGAAGCTGGTAAATCATTGACATATTCTGTCCTACTGTTTCTTTACTCCTTTACTTGACCTCGTGTCTATTGCATTGACCGTCAACAACACCTCTTTAGCCTGTCCCTTTAACTTCCATGTTGGCCACACCAATCTGGGAACATTTGGGGTGGCACTCACATTCAGCTGCTCTGGGCATTCCGGATCCTCGATGCCATTGTTTGCTGTATATCGGATTCATTGTCTGCCGCGCAATCGTCTTTGCTGTCATTTGGATTATCCAAGTCGCCATTCCAGTTCAGTTAATATTCGGCGTGCGAAATGCTTCCAGGTGCGCTATCCTTGTCACTTTCGACTGGATGACTGTCGATTCTCCGGATTGGGCGGACATTGAAGATTTGAGTTCATTCTCCAGAGATGTCCTTTGTTCTTTGCGGGCAAAGCTCGTGGCAAAGGTGATCTTTCTGACAATTTAAATACAGCCGCTCCATCATATTGAAAGAGTGACCAGGAGGCATTGACGATCCCTTCCATGTCCGAAATGTATCTAAAGGGTGTCATCTGCTTGTTTTGAGCACGAGATTCCTTCTGTGTGGCATATAGGTTATGGCTGCCCTGCCACATCTCCAAAAAGTTGTGGACCTTGGCCATTCTGTGCAATGTCGTTTCCTCTGCCTCTTTCTTCATTTCCAAGTCGTTTTCTGTGTTCGTCATATCTGAAACTGGGTTATCCACCGCCAAAATCCCGTTATTGGCGCGAGAAAACTCCCTTTCAACCACTTTTTTGTGAAGGGTCTCGCCTGTTGTTTTTGACTGCCTCCAGCCAGTAACATCTCACTCAAGGGAAAAACTGGCCTCCACTCGGACACAATGTGGTAGGATAGAGAATATGTCTCGTGGTACATTGGGGAGATCAGTGTAGTTTGAGTGTGTTTCCTCATGTTGGCGCCACCAGTCGGTTATGTCGGGTACCCAAAACGTACTGCTAATCTCCATTGAGTCAGAGTGGTAATCATTGAGATTTGAATTAAAATGCCCCCAGTTCTTGATTGCTTCAAATGGCGAATTCAAATAGAGCCTAGCAGCGATCAATAAGCGTGCTACGCAATCACTTTGTCTGCGTGTTGTCTCGGCCATAATGTTAGGCGTTAAGTATTCTTCATCATCCCTGGACAAATCATATGGATTGAAGGATGATTGACACGATCCTGAAGCCATTGCAGAGAGAACGAAATTGCTGTTCGGAAAGCAGTCAAGTTTATTTACCGGCACACATCGATGTTTCACACAGTATTCATACTCCACATACTTTAGAAAGGGTCCTTGGTATTGGGTAGTATAGGATGTCTCGTCCTCAGGATTAATATCCATTCCCTTGTCCCACATTCTAAACGATCGCAACTTCCAGAAAAGTTGGAGCATATCTGGCGAAATGAGAAGCATGCCCATTGTTGGAGTCACTATAGGGTAGTATTTGGACAGCTTCTGTCGAGCTAACCTCACAGCGAACAACAAGTCTTCCTCCTATTAAGTCATTTTCTTAGGCGAAGGTCACATCACACCATCCATGTGAGCGAATATGTCATTGTACACTATGATAACCGGATGTAATGTGAATGTATGTCTCTTCAACATCCACAGGGTCCAATATCGAAATGGCCTCAATACTTCCGTGACATACTTCAAAAGGTTCGATTCATCTTGAGTTGTGAAAAGTGGCCGGTGATCACTGTATATGTGATTTTGGAGCCACTTGGGTGTAAAGTCCTGTAATCGGTAGGTGTGCTTGAGCAACTCCAGTATTGTGTTCCAATGTGTCTTCACATCCATAATCGGAAGTACCACAATGCGGAAATTGGGTTTTGGTCAGTGAATGAAGTCATTGCAACGACCAGGTGTCAGTGTAATCAATACTGCAAGCATTCTCTGCTATATGAAAGTCAGTTTCAGCACTTTCGAAATATCATGAAATACGAGGTTTCTCAATTATCTTTGCGAAACCTAATCTCATGGCTGAAACCTTATTGATTCTAGCATTGTCCTCTTTTCAAAGTCTTTGACTCTTCCCAATGTCTATGGTTTCATTCTCTCCAAATTGCTGATAGCTCTCGTTGGCTTCCCAACACTTGGTGTGGCCGTTTACACCAAGACTGGTTATGAATGCACCTAAAGCCAGCTGTATGACATGCGCCATGCATGGTATATGGATCCTCAAAGCAGGGCACTTGATTTCTGATACCTCAAGTGTTGATTGCAGCTTGCATGTTATCGAGTAATATGAGGAAGCATTATCAGTCATAATATCAAGCAAATTGCCGTCAGTAAGCTCAAAACGATCAAGCAGGTCCTTCAAATGTATGGCAAGCCTTGCTCCAGTATTTTGGCTCTTGACCTATGATACTTGATTATATTTCGAAAGTGGAAAGGAATAGGCTGTAACAGCAAGGCTGCACGTGGCCTGTCCAGGGCTGGGTAATACCCATGTTATATAGTCGGCTCGTCACAGGCCTTGGATCTCTAGCGATAATTTTACCTTGAAACTACTCAACAATATTGACATCTACGTTTGCAACTGTATTTACTGATATCCCTTCCTACGAGGCCATACCTGGGCGTATGCCTTTACATAGGCAATCCACTTCATCGAAAGCGAGTTGAATTTCACACAATGCTCAATTTCGATCCATATAGTAAGCAATGACCCACATTATGACTAGTTTGTTCGTTGCTGTTCATCTGTCCAACGCAAAACTAACTGTATTTCGTGATGGCAATTGCTTCTCAATTGGATCCACAGTCAGTGTATATTCCCTCTGGCAAATGTTGGTAAGGGTCGTAGAGGACAGCGGCACTAGGTTATCGCGTAATGCCGTATATGACCATCGGAGACCCAGATTTGATAGAGCGTTTCATGCAATATAAGCTGAAACAAATCAAAACATGAGGTAGAGATTCCACCTGTCTTGGAGAAATTCGGAAGTTTCAAAGTCCTTAGCTGCCAGTTTGAAATATTCTGATTGTCATTTCAGTCAATATGGATTAACCTGGATGTCAAATATGATTTGCCTCTGTGAACTTACTATTGTGATTCCTCAACTTCCGTGCCTCTTCAAGATGGCCAAATCTATTTCATCGACCATTGAACTAGTTATTTCATTAACCTGTGACTTTGTTACTTCATTTAACTTTGCGATGTGACCTGTTGCCGACAAGTGTTTCCCCATTAAGCTGGTCCCATGTTATGATGGATGGCGAAGAACTTGATGACAAACGATACCTATGATGCCTGGGCTACCAGTCTCCTCAATTCCACAGTGAAAATAGAATCGCCATGAAGATGCATGTCTAGAATTTTTCCAGGCAATAGGCAGCTTTGAGCCTACATTCATTGAAGCCCACCAAGCAACAAAGAAGATTTGTAAAGTAAGATTGCTCAAATCATGAATAAGACACCTTCGTTTTTGGAAGAGACCATAACCTCGAACAACGAGGTGTTCAAAGATTCTGAATTGGACATGCCGGTGAGAATTAGAAAGCTGGGTAATCCAACGTGCAAGACTACTGAAAGTAACGTTACAGTATTGCAGACTGCGGGTTCTTCAATATTGACTCTTGTTACGCCTTTGGTGTTACAGGTGTACTTCCGGGATCATAAAGGATCACTCGATAATCCAAATATGGATACTCAATCTGAACCCATGAAATATCACTCAGATTTCCTTATTGGATCAACCTTCCGGATCTGTTCTCCTATTGTTAATATCTCCATTACCCTACCTGAATATCAATAAACCAACGACAGGGATTAAGCTGAGCGCAAATATGATAAGGATCATCTTTCGATCAGTATTGGTCATAGAATCTCTATTGTCAATGGTTTATTCCTTATCGGCAGGAAATCTTATCCCTAGACGCCGAACAAATGACTACTCTCTCATGCTCCAGTGGTTTAGTCCTAGAGAGATGAGGTGTCGTCAATATCAACCCATTATGACATCTCGAGATATGCAGAGTCATATACGAGATAAGTCAATAATCAATGATTGATATATCCGAGCCCTGTCGACCGAATGGACTTGTACAAATCAACCCTCATTTCGACCACACCATCTTGGTCTGGGGCGAATGGGACTTAACACATATGTCGCAAGTGGCACAGGATACTCTCGGTTCAATATATGGCAAAACAGCTCAGTTGCAGAATACTGTAAATTTGACTCCAATAAAGCGTAGTCAAATTCAGGGTTCTGTGGTTTGCTGTAATCATTAAACCATTACGTACCCGGTGGGTATATGAGAGGGCACTCTCACTGGGTCTTGGTGACATGAACCTATTTGTTGATAATTGGCTTCAGACAAGCTTGTAATATGTACGAGATATCGCCAATGGCAATAGTGTCGCATTACGAGCTCAATACCTTGATGATGTAGTTAGCACTCATGGGAGTTAGAACTCGACCATCAATGGTAGAAGGCAAGGACGTTAAGGTAGTTATGAATGAGAACTCCGAAACAGGCTTTGCCAGTCTTAGGATTGTTAAAGGTGTGGATCGTCTGATATATATCAGCGATACCGATATGGAGGAAGGTCATCGATAACAGTTCCATCGAACATACAATATACCTTGAGATTTATCTATGGATACCTATTGACCTTCTCAACCTGGAGGTTAAGCCTTAACTTTATTGCCGTGTATTATCTATCAGTTCTGTATTGAAGTCAACGAGGATACTTCTCCTTTGAAGTCCAGAGTTGTACGTTCCTCTTCAGTTCTATTTCACAGATAACCGCCATCACTCTTTGTACTTGGTTATTCTTAGTACCTTCGTCGAACCAAGTCGTTGATCGGGAAGAAAGCAAGACAATACTTTTAGGTCTGAAGAACCAGCCCGATAACGTGGAGGTTTGAAGGATACTCTTGAGTCGGCACTACTCCTTCTGCTGAGGGGAATCAACTTTGCTGTTCTTATAAGACAGGTCGATACTTGGAGTCGTTGCACTTGAGGACAGGCATTCTTCAGGTATACGTGCCGGTTGCTGGGCCGATACTGTTGAGTCCGAAGGAAGTCTGAGGACCAGCACGATAGTGTGTTAGTTCAGAGGATCTTCAGAGTAGGATACTCTTGAATCGTGTGCTCCAGTACATTCATAGCGTAAAGACGATACTTTTAAGTCGATATTATCTTTTGGAAGCAGAGAACGTAAAAGTTACCTTGTGCTTTTGGGTGATAATTTTATACACATCCTGAGTGAAGCTTTAATCATTCTTCTCTTTATTAGTCCAGAAGTTATTAAGGGCATTTATCAATTAGGACCTAGGGTGGATCTCCCGGTGGTACAGCGAATGATCGCAGACATCTATATACCGGGAATTACCAGCCTTTATAGGCAGATAACAAGCAACATTCCCGCGATAGCCTCCCGGACAACCATAATTTAGTTTATTTTCACAGCTGCAACTCAGTGATACTGAGCATTTTCGCCTATAAAACCTGTCACAACTTTGTATATAGCCATTACCGGCCACATCACGCTTGGGTTAACCATGATGCAAGGCCAAAAATCGTTGATACTCCATTGATGCTCATTTTCATGATCGGCAGGGAGGGTGTTGCTTACTTTTTGGCCTATAAAGGTGGCCAATACTTTCAGTATGCATCAAAATGGCCAAGTCTCTGATTAATTACTGGACTTACATGACCAACAATCGTTGACGCTCTGTTGACGCTCAGTTTCATAATCGGGCAGGGAGCGTATGGATTTCTCTTTTGACTATAAAGGCAGCCTCTACGTCATTTAGGAATCTCTGCAACCAATTGCCATGCAGAGTAACCATGATGCTAAGCCAAACATTGTTGACGCTCCATTGATGCTCATTTTGCCACGGGCATATCTGTGATATGGAACTATTCCCTTTGGCATAGTATATCAATAATGGTCTTGGGGCAGCCATTCTGTGCTATTCATGTACGTTCTCCTTTATTACTACATTGTTCTTCAATGATGCATATAAATATACCCTTCAAAATATACTTTAAAGTGTCCACTAATTGTAGATAATGATAATACTCAAAAATTCCATTCCCTTCAATCAACTCGCGTCTGTGCTGTCAGATTCACTCAAAATGCTGCCCTTGTCATCAAAATGGCTGTCAGCTGCACTACCACGCAGCTGATAGTGTACTAACCTGTGAATGGACCATTATAAGTCAGCAAATCTGGAATAAAATCATTATCGCGCTTGCGTTCCTTGGCAAAAATTGAGCGCTGGTTGCCGGCGTATGTATATACACATCTGCGGGTGGCACACCTTCTGTATCGGAACTCTCATTGTCGTCAGATGGCACAGGTGGCGTTTAGGGCCGATGTGGCGCCCGTTGTGATGGAGGTACACCCATGCATTTGCACCTCCAGCATGTCTGTGGATTTATTGCGGTGCCATTTGGGCAAGGAAGGCAGCCGTCCATTTGATTTTCGCAAACTATTGCTGGGAGTCTTTCTATTGCAGCCTTCACCTTGTTATACCCAGGAAACTCAACGCCCCGCTTCTTCTCTTCTTGGACTTTGGTGCGAGATTTCTTGATTAGTTGTTGCGTTTCCTCTATTGCGGCCCATAAAAACCGTCCTTTGGCCATTTTGGCCCTATTCAAGGCAAGACGCATGTCAGACTGTTCAAGCTGTACCCGACATCCTTGTCTTGCCATAGTAGCTGAGATGTTGAAAACCTGCAAGAAATTAGTAGCTGCTTCTAAAGTGCAATCCAGGTATTACTTCAACCATATACGACTCCGTAGCTTCCTCTAAGATCTTTCGAGCCGGTTTCGTCCATTCCCAGGGACGTTTATAACGGAATTCATCTGCGAAAATCCCAGAACTGATAACATCGTGATGTTCAATTTCGTGGACTGTGCGGACAAATGCCTTGGTCGACCATGGAGGTTTGCCGTTACGAGAAGCGATACATTGGTCACGTAGCTCTCTATATACTCCAGCTGTCTGTCCCATTCTCAGTTGACTGTCGTCTACACAGATATGGATTGACTCACATCCAATTGCATGCTGTTTCTTATTCTTGCTGCTTCCGGTTTTACGTACCTTTTTTAAATGTGCATCCTGGGTCATATTTTCTGTGGCTACAATTGCAGCATGACGGTGGACTAACTGGTGTCTGCTTTGCTGCTGTGTCTCGCCGAGTGGCGCATCGGTTGAAGTGTCTGTCGTTCAGCTCGATTTGGCTCCAATAGCACGTGGGGGAGGTGTTTCTGGAGCCATGGCTTGCTGTTGTAAAAACGTGAGGAAGATGATCATAAAAGAAGTGGGAAGTGCTGAAGATTATATAGCAAGCTACAAGTCAAATTGGAATGAGTGACAGCCAACTTGCACATTCAATTCAAGCTGAATCCTGCTGCGTATAGGTGCACTGTGTATAGCTGCAGGGGATTCCAACAGTCGCGCGATTTCAGTAAGTCGGTCCGATGTTGTTTGTTTGATTACAGGGATACATCGTGATGAACGACAGCTGATATCTCATGTTTGATAGATATAAAAAGGACATTCTGCGACAGAAAGGTCGTCTGGTGATGTTTGTCTCAAGACATTGCCGGGATCTTACATGAATCACACGCTAACTATCAAGTTATCATGTACTGTTAGCATGACTATTCCCAATGAAGTGACGGTCAAAACGCTGATTTTGCTTTGTTCGAATTGATCAAACCTACCAACCCTGACATAAATGACGCAGCTTGCCTCCATGTGGTCCATTTCTTGCAACATCCAACATCTCGCCCAACAACAAGGTCAACAAAAGATACAATGGTCAATGCTCCGAAATAAAACCTTTCGCCACTCACATGGGGCAAATATGGCAAATTAACAAAGCATTCCACACGACAACGTCATCAGGAGAACAAAGGCAAGAGTGGTTTCGAGGCAGAAAGGGTCCGAGCTTTTGGAGCATTGCGCAGCTTACGATCCAAAAAGAAGCTTGCGGCGGAGAAACGACTGGAAACGCACTTCTTAAGCAACAAAGAGAGAGAGAACTGGATCAAGGATTATGTGGAGTGAGAGACCGCAGTGGCAGGAAAGCGAGTTCAAGACGCAGAGACAGCGATGATGCAACAGCAGGAACATATTGGAAATGTTGAAAAGGGACGATCGACAACCACAAGGCCTGAAATAACACCTGAGGAGATGTTGAATGCTATCGAAAACAGTCTGAGCGATCTTGCATGTGTCAAAGATCAGGAGGATGGAGAAGACGAGGATGATGATGAAGAAGATACAGGGCATGGCAAGCTGAGCGAGGATAATGATGAAGAAGATACAGGGCATGGCAAGCTGAGCGAGGATGATGAACCAGGCTGGGTGATGGGCACAATCTCCAAAACGGTACAGCACCGCATGGAGAGCTTTCGGCAGAAGCAGATGAGGCTTGACGAACTGACGCAACCAGGATGGGGGGACGCAGCTGACTACTTCCGGGAGAGAGATATGAAGTACGGGATGACTGAATTGAAGGTTCCGGCTCTTCTGAAGTCCCACACAGACTCAACTGCAGCCACACCATCACCGACAACATTAGGAGAGCTTATGCAGACTCTTGATATCGTCCCCGGACAATCACAAATGCCACAAGTGACGTCTCGACAGGGAAGGAGTCAAATGATGCTGGGTTCAGAGAAACCTCATGCAGACAATCATATAGTACCGCCCATGCCCACCGCGGTGCCCGATTTGTCACAGATAGAGATTCCAAAGCCAGTTCAACCTATAAGCTTTTACCCCTGCATATTGCGTCCCAAGCTAATTACCATATAGATATCGGATTCAGACGAAGACATGGTGACGGCTTCTGTGTCACCGGAAGTGACGATAGCCCAATAGGTATTTTTGATGACGTATTTCGTATAAAAGCAATTTGTGAACCTGTTTTGTTACATCTCAGCTTTTTCTGGATTTCAGTGACCAAATTGTAAGACAGGATTATTCATCAGTATGTGTGCAAGGGTCGTACCGGCCATCCGAATGTTCCAGACTCCAAATCAAGTTGATTGACGAACAATGATCTTTATATTGTGTTGCCTGTTACGGCTAAATGATAAAGCAAAACCTAAATTTGAGACAAAATTTATTAACAAACTTTGTGTCAGTGATGTCATACAACTGATAGATGCAGCGGTCAAAGCGCATGTGAAACTCGTACAAATGACAGCCGAAAGGCTGCATTAATCCATGCAGCCAACTACATATCTCTTCACTCAGACCTCATGCACATGGTCGAGAAATTGAAAATTGCTTATGGTACGTCATGGAAATCGAGGTGAATAAGCTGGATAAGGAATGGTGAGGATGTCAGGCTATAAATATCTAAAACTAGTACATGGATTTTTATGCCGTAAATTGCCGGCCGAAAGCGTTGAAACGAGATGGAGCTACATCATTAATCATGTAAATGACGTGTATAGTGGAGGCTCAGAAACTGAGCTGTCTCGAAGATCTTGGATTCAAATGATATTACATAGGAACTGTATACTGGCTGCCAATAGAGGCTGTATGCATTTTTGTTACAATTGTTGAGCAACCAATGACTATTAGTATGTCTCTAAGGTGAGCTCAAAGGTGAGCGTCAACGGAGCGTCAACGATTTATAGTCATATTTATTCAGCAATCACCTGGCTGCATAGTCGCATCCATCCAAAGAAGAAGTATTGACCGGCTTCGTAGGGCAAATGGCAGGCCACACGCACCTTGCCCCATCATAGAAATGAGCATCAACGGAGCGTCAACGATTTCTGGTCTTACATCCTGGATAATACCTGGGCTGTGCAATGGCATTTTGCCATAATCATAATATTGGCGGCCTTTACGGGCAAAAATACTACAGATGATATTGCTACTACCTCCTAAAAATGAGTGTCAACCGAGGGTAAACGATTTTTGGCATTGCATCATTGAAAATCCTGAGGGTTTAGCTGCAACCTTGACTCATAATCGAACTATCGCCTGCCTTTTAAGGCAAAACATGGTTGTGACAACATTGGGACTCTGTCCTAAACATGAGCGTCAACGGAGCATCAACGACTTTTGGCCTTCGATCATGGAAAATGCAAGGGCTGTGTGGCGACATTAAACTAGCATCAAACTATCAGCCGCCTTTCTCGCGAAAATAGTTGCGACTACATTGCTACTATATCTTAAAAATGATCGTCAATGGAGTGTCAACAACTTCTGGCCTTGCATCTTGGAAAATGCAAGGGTTGTGCAGCGACATTGACCCATAATCGAACTATCGGCCGCCTTTCTAGGCAAAAATGCTTTGGACAAGATTGTAACCATATCCCAAAATGAGCGTCAACAGAGCGTTAATGATTTTTGATCTTGCATCTTGGATAATCTAACAGCAATGGAACGCAGATAACCCATAATGAACTTATCAGCTGCCTTTAATGGCAAAAATACTAGTGATGATATCGCATCCGGCTCCTACAATTGAGCGCCCACACAGCGTCAACAGTTTTGGTGGATGCTCAGAATGCTATACAGAAATAAACTGCATTGTGCTGTTCCTAAATCGAGTTTTACACGGTTAGTCTTCGCAATCTGTCCTTGTATACAACTTCACATATATGCATGCAATGTCTTATATATCTGATTTCTTTGCTTGTAGTTGTAGAGTTGATATTTAAGGACCCTCAGTCTGCATTACTGTATCATTACTTTCGGCCGTCTCTCGAGTCGGATCACCCAGCGTTCCAATTCTTACCGCCATGTCAGATTGAAAGTCTTTGAACACCTCTTTGCTCGACGTTATGATCTCTTCCAAAAAAGAACCTATCTTTATTCGTGATTTGAGTGACCTTACATTGCCATTTATTTTGGATGCTTGGTGGGCTTCAATGAATGAAGGCTCGAAGCGGCCTATTGTTTGCAATAATTCTAGACATGTGTCGTCATGGCGATTCTATTTACACTGCGGAATTTAAGCGACCGGCAGCCCTGGCATCATATGTATCGTTTGTCATCAAGTTCTTCGCCATCCATCAGAACATGGGACCAGCTCAATCGGGAAACACTTGCTGGCAAAAGCTCACATCGCAAAGTTAAACGACTTAACAGACACAGAAGTTACTGAATTGACTAGTTCGACGGTTGATGAAACAGCTTTAGCCATTACGAAGAAGCAAGGAACTCGAGGAATTACACTAGTAAGTTTGCAGAGGAAAATCAGATTTGACATCCAGTTTAATCAATATTGATTGAAATGACAGACAAAACGTTGCAAATTGGCACATAAGAACTTTGAAACTTCCGGATTTCACCAAGACACATGAAATCAATATCTCATGTCAGGATTTGTTTCGACTCATATTCCATTGAACGCTATATCAAATCACGAGCTACGGCGGTCATATAAGATGTTATGCGATGATCTATTGCTGCCGTCCGCAACAACCCTAAGCAACATTTGCCGTAGGGAATATGCATGGACTGTGGATGCAATTAAGAAGCAATTGCCATCACAAAACAAATTTAGTTTTGGCTTGGAGGGATGGACATCAACGTAACAAATTAGCCATAACTTCGGTCATTACTTACTATATGGATCGAAATTGGGCATTGCATGAAGTTCAACTTGCTTTCGATGAGGTTGATAGCCTGTTCTTTTCCCATTTCGAAAGCTAATTAAGGATGATAGGTGAAGGGCCAACATACTGGAGCAAGGCCAGCTGTACATTTGAAGGATGTGCTGGATCATTTTGAGCTCACCGATGGCTGTTTGCTCAGTATTACGACTGATAGTGCTTCCTCAAATTACTCAATGACACGCGAGCTGCAATCAACACTTGAGGCCTCTGGAATCAAGTGGCCTGCATTGAGGAACCACATACCGTGCATGGCGCACGTCATACAGCTGGCTTTAGGTGCATTAATAAGCAGTCTCGGTGTAAAAGGCCGCACGAAGTCTTCAGAAGCCCATGAGCGGGATCAGCAATTTGGAGAGAATGAAAGCACAGACATCAAAATGAGTCAAAGACTTCGAAACAGGGCAATGCTAGAATCAACAAGGTGTCGGCCATGAGACCAGGTTTGGCAAAGATAATTGAAAAAGTACATATTTCATGATATTTTGAAAGTCTTGAAACTGACCTTCATATGGCAGAGAATGCTTGCTGTATTGATTACGCTGAAACCTGGTCATCGAAACAAGTTTATTGACTGTCAAAAAGCCAAAGTCCGCATTGCGGTACTTCCGATTATAGATGTGAAGACACGTTGGAACTCTACACTGGAGTTACTCGAGCAGGCCTACTGATTACGGGAATTCACACGTGAGTGGCTACAAAATCCAAAATGCACTGTACATCGGCAAAAGTGCAAATCGACTATGGACTGCGCTACGTGCACACGCACACGCGCGCAGCTCATAGCAAGCTTCCCGTGGACCCCTGCGCGACGCGCTGCCTATAGTTGTCTATAGTCGATTCATAGAGATGTGCCTGTGGGCCTATGGAACTATATACAGCTGGCGGCCAGAGATGGACCTATCTATGTCAGTCTTCACTGTCTGCATTCTTTGCTGCTATACCGGTACTGTACACTATGGCTGAGAGTCTGCTTGAGAGCCTGCTTGAAAGCCTGCTTGAAAAGCCTCTTTGAAAGCCTGCTTGAGAGCCTTCTTCAGAGAGCCTCGCATTGTGAGGAGTAGAGTTTTCCACGAGAAGCTTTTGGCCGATGGAAAACCCTGAGTTTGTGGAAGCTTTGGCTAATAGAAGGCTCTAAGTCTGTGGAAGCTTTGGCTACTAGAGGGCTCCAAGTCTGTGGAAGCTTTGGCTACTAGAAGGCTAAGTCTGGGGAAGCTTTGATGCTAACGTTGACGTAGCCAACCTACTTGTCTAAGTGCGTCTGGTACCATGATCACCATCACCGACACCATCACCATCGCCATCATCACCATCGCCATCATCACTATCCCGATCATCACCATCAGCCCGGAATAGACACACATACGCCCACAATCGGTCGGAAGTGAACGGTAGACCCCACTGGAAAATCTGAGTCGGAGATCTGCTCCCCCCAAGATCCAATTGTCTACCTTTCCTGCAGAATCTCAGGCTGCAATTGTCAACACCACAACCGTGAGGCATCGTGAGATCTCGTCGCGGTGGCCGCGCTCAAAATAAGGTTCAGACTATGATATCGACCGATGTCATAATTTCGGCCACCTGCCACCCGCTACCCGCCACCTGCCACCTGCCACGTGCCACATGCCACCTGCATCACACCTCCCGCTGCCTGGCGTCTGCAATTCAACAAGTCTCCGCATCAAGCATGCACGAGCATGTTCAGAAGGAGTAGAGTTTTCAACGCGAAGCTTTTGGCCAAAGGAAAACTCTGAGTTTGTGGAAGCTTTTGGCCGATGGAAAACTCTGACTTTGTGGAAGCTTTGGCTAATGGAAGGCTCTAGGTCTGTGGAAGCTTTCGCTAGAAGAAGACTCTGAGTCTGTGGAAGCTTTGATGCTGACGTTGATGTAGCCAACCTACTTGCCTAAGTACTTCTGGTATATAACCTGCATCCCATCACCATCACCATCGCCATGGCCATCACCATCATCTTCATCAGCACCGGACTGAATGCGCACACATATGCCCACAATCGATGGGAAGTAAGCACTTGATTCCGCTGGAAAATCTGAGTCAGAGATCTGCTCTCCCCAAGATCCAAATTCCTACCTTTCCTGCAGAATCAATGGCTTCAATTGTCAACACCATGAGCGTGTGGCATGGTGAGATTCTTTTGCGCAGGCCGTGCTAAAGATAAGGTTCAGACTATGATATTGACCGACATCATGATTTCGGCCAACATACGCCGCTGCCCACCCACCACCCGCCACCAGCTTCACGCCTCCTGGTGCCTGGCGCCTGCAACTCAGCAAGTCTCTGGACCGAGCACCCAGGAGCATACATGGGAGCATATAGTCAAGTGAGATTGGGAGTGTCTTGCCTCTGGAGAGTGTATTTGGGAGCATAGAGCCAAGTTGGCTGGGAGTGTGCCACCGAGTGCAATGAAGAGTGTACTTGCGAGCGACTCGGAGGTGTACTTGGGTGCATACTTGGAGGTGTTCTTAGGAGTGTCTTGAGAGCTTACATGGGAGCGTATAGTCAAGCAGGCTGGGAGCGTGTCATTGAGTGCAATTGTAAGTATACTTGAGAGCGTACTCGGGAGTGTGATTGAGAGCATATTGAGAGCTTACTTGTGAGCGTAAAGTCAAGCAGGCTGGAAGTGTCATCGAGTGCAATTGGGAGTGTATTTGAGAGCGTGCTCGGGAGTATGCTTGGGAGCGTCTTGAGAGCATACTTGAGAGCGTACAGTCAAGCATGCCGGGAGTGTGCCATCGAGAGCAATCCCGTGCGCATAGTAAAGCAGGCTGGGAGTGTGCAATTGTGGGCAATCAGAAGTGTACTTCAGAGTGTACTTGGGAGCGTGCAATGAAATGCATCTGGCAGCTTGCTTTCAGATTTGTATGCAGAGTGATATATAGTATCCAGTGTGATGTATAGCATCAAGCACTCATAAACACATCCGTATCATAGTAATCTAGTCAACTCGCAGTTCCATAGGACTTCATAGTGCCACGCGTCAAATATGCTATGGATTACCGGGCCAAAAACAGCTTCTCTATGAGTTACGCGTCGCGTAAGGTCATTTTTCCCAGTGTATACTGGCCACTGTTCACAACTCAAGATGAGTGGACGATTGTGAAGTATGTCATGGAAGTATTGAGGCCATTCCGATATTGGACCCTGTGGATGTCGAAGAGGCATACAGTCACATTGCATCACATTATCACAGTGTACAATGACATGTTTGATCACATGGATGGCGTGATGCGAGCTTTGGCTAAGAAGAAAACTCAATGGAAAGAAGACTTCTTCTTCGCGGTGAAGTTAGCTCGACAGAAGCTGTCCAAATACTACGCTGAAGTGACTCCAACGACGGGCATGCTTCTCATATCTGCACATATCCTCAATCCTTTCCGCAAGTTGCAATCGTTTAGAAAGTGGGACAAGAAATTGGATATCAATCCTGAGGACGAGACATTCTATACTACCCAATACCAACAGGCCTTGCTGAAGTATGTGGAGAATGAATACTGCACCAAACATCGACGGGTGCCCATCAATAAACTCCAAAGCTTACCGAGCAGCAATCCCAACTCCTCTGCCACAGCTTCAGGATCCTGTCAATTATCCTTTGATCCATATGATTTGTCCAGCAATGATGAAGAATACTTAACGCCTAACAATGTGGCTGAGACGATACCCGGACGAAGCAATCGCGCTGTGCGCTTATTAACCGCCACCAGGCTCCATTTGAATTCCCCGCCTAAAGTACCAAAGAACTAGGGGCAAAGCGATCCAAATGTCAATGATTACCACTCCGACCCAATGGAGTTTAGCAGTACATTGTGGATACCGGACATAACCGACTGGTGGCATCAACAGGAGGAAACACACTCAAAGTACGCCGATCTCTCCAATGTAGTGCGCGATATATTCTCTATCATAGCACATGGTGTCGGAGTGGAGGCCAGTTACTCCCTTGGCCGAGATGTTATCGGCTGGAGGCAATCAAAAACCACAGGTGAGACCCTTTGGGAAACAATCATTGTAATGCAGTTCGCTCGAGCGAATAATGGGATTTTGGCAGGCACTGACCCAGAAAGGCATAACACGAACACAGATAACAACTCGGAAATGAAGAAAGAGGCTGAGGAAAGGAAACTGCACAGAATGGGCAATGTTCACGACCTTTTTGGAGATGTGGCAGGGCAGCCAAAACCTTACGTGCTACACAGAAGGAATCTCGTGCTTGAAACAAGCAGATGACCGCCGTGGGATACATTTCAGACATTGAAGAGATCGTCAAAGCATCCTGGTCACTCTTTCAACATGATGGTGTGGCTGCATTCAAATTGTCAGAAAGATCTCCTTTGCCACCACCTTTGTATCCAAAGGACCTCCCTGGTGAACGGACTCAAATCTTCAATGTACGTCGAATCCAAAGAATCAACCGTCATCCAGTTGAAGGTGACGAGGATAGAGCGCCTGAAAGCATTCCGGACACTGAAGATTGGCTTAACTGGAATGGGTACTTAGATAATCCAAATGACAGCGAAGATGATTGCGCAGCGGACGTTGAATCTGATATGGAGCAAGGCAATAACATTGAGAATCCGGAATCCCCTGAGAAGTGGGATGTGAGCGCCGCGCCAAATGTTTCCGGATTGATTCGGCCTACATGGCAGTCAAAGAGACATGCTCAAAAGGTGTTGGTGACAGTCAATGCAATCGAAACGAGAAGGAACAAGGGAGGGAAGAAAAAGTATGACAGAATGCATCAATGTTTCACCAGCTTCTTTATGTATCTTGGCTGAGTGTTTTAGTTAGAGATATATTATGGGCGAATGGTGAGCAGTAGCTTGTGAATATCGGTTGATAAACAGATGTATAGCAGGTACAATGAAGCTTTTGGCAAGACACATAAATTTTAGTCCTGTGTGAGCGAACAGTGCAAGAATGTTACTGCGCTCGGCTTTGGCACAGGGCCAAGTCTTAATTCGACAGAGAGACTACCAATAAGTTCAAATCATGATGAAAACTACTGTCGATGGCAGCAGATGTTGAATGGACAATACACTAAAATGAGCATCAACAGAGCCTCAACGATTTGTGGTCATGTAAGTACAGTAATTAATCAGTGCTTTGGTCGCTATTTGGCATAACCGATGTATTGGCAGCTGATATTGAAAAAAAAGATAGCAACACGGTCATCGCCCCATTCTGAGAATGAGCGTCAACGGAGCATCACTGATTTTCAGCTTCGCATCTTGGTTGATTTATGTTCAGATTGGTTGCAGACATCCATTTATGGGATATTGGCAGCCTTTCCTGGGAAGAACTACTGCGACATGCTCCCTGCCGCATCGTGAGAATGAGCGTCAATGGAGCGTCAACGATTTCTAGCTTCGCATGTTGGCTGATTTATGTTCCGATTGGTTGCAGACATTCATTTATCGAATATTGGGAGCTTTTACAGGCAAAAACAACAGCGAAATGCTCCCTACCGCATCCTGAAAATGAGCGTCAACGGAGCATCAACAGTTTTAGTTGTAGCATATTTGGTAATCAAGTCATCGTGCTAATCTTCGTGTTCATAACAGAATTATTGACCACCATCATTGGCAAAAATACAATATACCAAAGGTACAACACCGATTCCAAATTAATCTATATTGCAAGCTGCAAAACATACAAAAACATAATATTGGTTGTTGAAAACGCTATTTTGATAAGATACTATTGACAAACTCCAAAAACAAGAGCCTTATTTGAATCTATAGATTGACCCGCTGACAACCCGCCCAATTCAGACGGGTTGGGAGTTTAACTTTGAACCATACCCGCGTAGACGGTTTCGGTTTATTGACAACCCGGACCGCCAATTTGGCAACGGTTCGGTTTGGATCTGGACCTGGACCCAAAGTGACAGTCCAGAACAGTTGCTAACACTAGTTTCTCATGATGATTTCCCCCATCCTCTCTGATCTCTCTCTTTCTTGTGCTCAACTCTACCATCAACTAAGAACATTAAACTAAGTCATCCCTCTCTATCTCTCCATGCCATAATCATGAGTTAACACCAAGTACAGCATACACCAAGTACAGCATCATCCCAAGATCAACAGTCTCCCACTTCCAGCCAGTTTCTCATCTCTCAGCAGATGTTGTTGTACTCAACTCTTTACATTCCCGCCATTACAAGTTAACCAATGAATAGAGTCTCAGCTGCCATTGCGCCTCCCTCCAAATCAACCCTCTCCATGTTCTCCTCCAATCTCACTCGATTATAGCCTGCAAGTGCCTCTCCCAACTCACTCGATCACGGCCTCCCTGTGCATTCCTGAGTTCACTCAATCGCAGTCTCCAATTGAATTTCCAAACTCGCTCAATCACGGCCTCCCAGTGCATCTCTGAGTTCACTCGGCCTCAGCCTCCAAGTGCCTCTCCACACTCCCTCGATCATAGCCTCCCAGTGCATCTCCAAACTCGCTTGATCACGGCCTCAAAGTGCACCTCTCAGTTCACTCAATCTCGGCCTCCCAGTGCATCTCCAAACTCGCTCAATCACAGCCTCCAAGTGCATCACTCAATTCACTCAATTTAGGTCTCCATTTGCATCTCAAAACTCGCTGAATCACGGCTTCAGAGTGTATCTCTGACTTCACTCAATCTCGGTCTCAAATTGCATCTACAAACTCACTCGATCACGGCCTCGGAGTGTATCTCTGAGTTCACTCCATCCTGGCCGCCAAGTGCATCTCTGGGTTCACTTGATCCTGGCCGCCAAGTGCATCTCCAAACTCGCTCAATCACGGCCTCCAAGTGCATCTCTAAGTTCACTCAATCTCAGCCTCCAAGTGCATCTCCGAACTTGCTCCATCACAGCGTCCAAGTAAATCGTTATGGAGTGGTGGTGGGTGTTCGGAGATACCGGGGTAACGGGGTAGATAGACATCATCTCATTTTCATCTATCTTGTCCTACAACAAAAATACACACTCTATCATTCCCAACTCTTGGTCTTACTTGCTCTTTCCGAGATTTCGTGGATCCACGCCATTGCATCAATCTTCACGGCCGTGTATTATCATATCTTCCCACCTTCTTCGTACACTTCTCGAGCTAGAACCGCTCTCCCTCACCAATTCCCTTTGGATGTCGCGAGAGGTGTGGCGGAATGTGGATGGTGGGTTCTCTGCCTTCTAGCTCCATCGTTTCACTACAACGGCCTCCAAGTGGTGCATCTCTAGGTTCTCTCAATGGGCGTCTCCAGGTACTCTTCCAATTATGCTCGACTACTATCTGTGGCCAGATTGACCATATGTATATATATTGAGATACTTAAATAATGCATGCCATATTATGAGGTAGCAATTCGTGTAACTGTAACAAAGACTAATATGATAGACAACATGCCTTCTATTGCATTGAGAATACGGCACCAAGTCTCCTGCAGAGCTGCTTTCGAAGTCTCCCACAGACCTGCGCGGAGGTCTCACCTGCTCCAATATGTAACTATCCTAATTGTCAATTCGCGTAGCATTCTGAATGCCCATCCACAGCTGCAGGCGCTTTCCGGAGCACCTGAGAATGCTTTTGCAGAGTCTGAGAGCACTTTGCAAAGCTCCAGTGGGGGCTGGAAGCATCTGGAAGTACTTAGAAGCACTGGTAAGGGCGGCCGGAGTGTATGGGAGGTTTGCGTGTGGCTTCCGGACTGATTTACATTTTGCTGATGTTGCCTGGTTACCTGGACCCGTTGCTAACACCTCTGCTGTGTAAACTTCACTGCAAACTATAAGTCTTCCTTCTATGGTGTCTTCTTCTTGGCCAAAGCTAGTATCATGCCATCCATATGATCAAACATGTCATTGTAGACAGTGATGACATGATGCAGAGCACAGGTATGTCTTTTCGACATCCACAGGGTCCCGTTTCGGAATGGCTGTAAAACCTCCATGACATGCTTCACACTGGTCCATTCATCCTGTGTTGCGAAGAGTGGCTGGTAATTGCTGTATTTTGGATTCTTAAGCCACTCGCAGGTGAATTCTCGTAATCGGTAGGCTCACTCAAGCAACTCCAATGTAGAATTGCTCCCTGTTATCACAGTCATAATGGGGAGGACTGCAATTCATACTTTGGCTTTTTGACAGTCAATGAACTCATTTCGATGACCAGGTGTCAGCCTAATCAATACAGCAAGCATTCTCTGGTATATGAAGGTCAGTTTCAGCACTTTCAAAATATATTGAAATACGTACTTTCTCAATTATCTTTGCTAAATCTGGTCTCATGGCAGACACCATGTTGATTCTAGCATTGCTCTTTTTTTGTAGTCATTGAGTCTTCCCAATATCTGTGCTTTCGTTTTCTCCAAATTGCTGATCGCACTCATTGGCATCCCAAGACTTGGTGTGGCCAACAACACGCAGACTGCTCATGAATGCACCCACAGCAAGTTCAATAATGTACGCCATGCATGGTATGTAGTTTCTCAATGCGGGCCACTCAATTCTGGAGGCCTTAAGGGTAGTTTGTAATTCATGATATATCAAGTAATTTGTGGATACGTTATCTGTTTTAATTCCAAGTAAATGGCCACCAGTCAGCTGCAAACAATCAAGCAATTCCTTCAAATGTCCGGCTAGCCATGCTCCCATATGTTGACCCTTAACCTGTAATTTTCATGAGCTTTTGAGATAGGAAAAGAATAGGCTATCAACCTAATTGAATATCAGTTGTACTTCTCGCAATGCCCAATTTCGATCCACATAATAGGCAATGACTGACATCATTGCTAATTTGTTCATCGATGTCCATCCATCTAAAGCTAAACTAACTTTGTTTCTTGATGGCAATTGCTTTATAATTGCATCCACTGTCAGTCTGTATTGCCTCCAGCAAATATTGCTCAGGGTCCTGGCTGACAGTTACACCAACTCGGTGCGTAATGGATTGTATGAAGGTTGTAGCCGAACGATTGATACTGCATTCCATGGAACATGAGTCGAAACAAATCCTAACATGCGGTAGTAATTCCAGGTGTCTTGGTGAAATTCGAAAGTTTGAAAGTCCTTTGCTGCCAGTTTAGAGCATTTTGTCAGTCAGTTGAGTATGTATACTTACAACTGAAATGTTAAATAACATCTTGAATTCAATGGTATCAAAGCTTCAGTCGAAAAATTGAAGGTGTTTCCCTATCTCAAACACGTTCAAAACATCGTAAACGCGGAGTCTCAACCACTACCAACTGTTCTGGCGTAGACCGACACAGACCTCTGCGCTGGCGCTCCGCTGAGCGATTGCATTGCTCAGTCATGGGATTGCAATCCTCAGGATTGCCTTGAGACAAACCTACTGTAATGGCGATATGTAACCCGATGCCGGGTATGTGCCAGTGTGTATTGGTCGCCGCAATGGCACTTAGATCTGTATCAAATATCTTACCACTGTACTCTCCATATATACTCACTCGCTCTTGTGTGCAACCGTATTACCATATTATACATCTGTGATCAAGTGTAGGCATACATCCCGTTACACTATATTCAGTTTTTCAGTTATCGGATACGTTTCGCTCACGAGGATACACGATTATTACCCCTATTGTCAATGAACGACACAACCGACAGAAGATGAACAGCCTACGCATCAATTTTACCGTCAATTATCTACTACGCCTCGTAAGAAAGCTGCCAGAGATCAATTGCGCTTGGCTAGTACATATTCGAGCACAAATAACCTACAATCTCCGCTCGGCAGAGTTACCCCTATTCTCACCCAACAAGTCTCCGTGCTTCAGGAGGATGAAATCTATGACGAGAGCGATCACGATGACGATGAAAACAATGCTGACAGGGAAGATGACCTGAGCGACAGTCTGGGTGACAACCTGAGCGACAGTCTGGGCAACAACCTGAGCGAGCCCGAGCCTACCATGCTATCCGAGATCGCGGCCATGCGAATGATGATGGAGGAACAGTGAGAGAATCAGTTGCATACGGTCAATTGAGACGAGTTCAAATACCAACAGCCACATTGAGCATCTATTGTCGATATCTATACGATTGTCGTACCCCTAAACATGTTAATCCACAGCAAAGTCCAGAGAAATCGATATGCGCGGCAACAAAGTTACCTTTCACGATCAGGTCCAATTAGAATCCCAAACCTTCAACACCCTTCTCGAAGAGACCAAAAGTTGAGGCCTATTGAAGAGGAGCTGGCCATTGTTAATGAGGGCCACAAAGTGCTCATAAAGACCTGGTCGTCCTACCGGAGTTGCTGATCGCCCTTTCGAATGACTACACGATCCTGTTTATGTACACCCGGTCATCATACCGGAGGAGCTGGCGATTCTCATGAACCACTGCACTGTGCTCAGAGACTCTCAGTCATCCTACCGGAGGTAGTTGTCGTTCCGGCCAAGGACTTCTCTACTATAAACACAGCCATGGTTGACGAACTCGATGTTCTGCAGCCGTTTGGGTTGACGAACCTGCTATGCTGAATGATTGATTCCTGGTCCTAAATCGGAGGTGATGGCCACTTATAAAGAGCCCCGCTATGCAGATGGTACAATATCTCAGGCTGTATATCCCGTAATTCAGATGTCGACTTGGCAACTGGAGGTCGTCTAATCTCTACAAACTGCAGTCGACGGAGAGGCACAAAAGTCACGGAATGACGAAAGAGCAGCACGAAAGTTACATGATGACGAAAGTGCAGTACGAAGGCCATGAGATGGCGACAGTGCACTGGTGGATGCAGACGCACTGCCGAGGACACCAACGTATGTCACAAGTGGCCTCATGGAGTGCAGTGAGGTCATTTCCTCCTCCGAAACTTATTAGTATACCGCATATGAATGACCACTGAAAGCATGCAAGAGGTTGTTCTGACATTCTTTCAACGAATGAGGAATGCAGTGGCTGCTGGGAGCAACTATGGAGGTCTCCACTTTGGAAGATCCAGGTGAGATTGAGACTATCAACCCAAGTGCTGAACCAGCGAGCAGGGAGCAACAGCGGTAGTTGTGGCAGAAGAGGAACCTCACTCAGGTATACTTGAATGACTGCTACCAGCTCGCCGAGTCACAATGGGAGGTTGTTGGACTAGCGGGGTTTGGCTCGTTCCCGGGCAAACCACTTGATCTGCAGGTCCCTTGTTTCCATTCCCCATCATCCCAAATCCAAAGTCAGAGATAGAGACTAATGCACAGATGCTGTAACAGGTGCTTTACCAACTAATAATGAAGGTTGTATCTCTGTGGGATACAATGACTATGAGATCATAACCCAGTGAGATACATGGGCTCTGTGTAGTGTTAGCAACGGGTCCGGGTAACCCGCCAGCGGTCTGTGTTTGGACCTGAATAACGGTTCGATTCAGTTCCAGACCCGTCCAAAAATCCGACCCGGAGCGTCTTGGCGGGCCAAACCCGTACCCGTACCCGTCAATCTGCAGGTTTTGCTGGGTTTGGCTTGACCCGTTGGTTCCAGTCTCCGGTTCTCCTTTTCGGGTTTTTCTATTTATGGTTGCAGTCAGATATGTTACTGTTATGTGCAAATTATTAACTTTGGTACATCATTCTCTTTATTTGTTTCATTGGCGGCCTTTATACTCAAAACAAGAAGAGACATGCTCCCTGCTACGTCCTGAAGTTGAGTGTGATCAATTGTTCATCTTGCATCATTTGTAAGATTTGAGGTCCAGAACAGCCATATTGGTTGTTAAGGCAGTCATTCAGCCGGAATTTGATCAGTTTGCACATGCCACTGCGCCAACAACATTTGGAGAGCTGATGGAGATACATGATAGTGTCAGCGGAAAATCGCAATGCCGCAAGGAAGCTCCTGGGATAGGGTAGCCATATGTAAATAGCATGCCGCAAATGACCGTCTCACAAATGCATATCGGCTCTCACAACTGACGCAATACCCAATTCATCACCGATTAACAAATCAAAGCCTGTTAAATCCGTACGCGTTTACCCCTGCATATGTCCTCAATACCTACGTACCATACAGGAAATGGATTCAGGTAAACATATTGTATTGGCTTGTATGTCATGTGTACACAACCTGCACAATATGTGATTATTGACAACACATCTCTGCAAAAAGTAGTTGCCGTATGTATTTTGATACGTGAAAGAATTCTTTTGATTTCACTGACTATATTTTAAGAAATGATAATTCGTCTGTACATGTGCAAGGGTCATATGGCCCATACGAACGGTCCAAACTCCAAACAAAGTCGACTGACAGCTGATCAACACAATATCGTCCTGCCTTTTACGAATAAGTGACAATGCGCAATCTAAACTAAAGATAAAATTTACTAACAAAGTTTCAGCTAGTGATGACATACGAGTCATAGAAGGAGCAGTTATTGCGCAACGCGAATCTGTATGAATGACCACCATGATGTTGCATTCATCCATACAACCAACTACATTACTCCGCGTTGAGACCGGGTGCACATAGTGAGCATTGTGAAAATTGCTCATGGCATGTCATGAAAATCGAGCGGATCAAACTGGATATGGCAAACTGAGTACGTAGGGCTATATTAATGAAAAATTAGGTTATGGCTCCACATGCAGTGAATTGCCAACTGAAAGCGCTGAAATGCCACCGCACTAAGTTATCCATCCCTCAGAGAACTTCTGCATCAGTTGATCAGAAATTGATATGCCATAAAGCTTTTGCATGCAACTGAGTATTGATACAAATTATTCATTGACTGTCAATAATGACTATATGATTATTAAAGCGACACAGGAACAGCCGCATTTTTACCATGAGTGTCAACGGAGTGTCAATGATTTTTGGATATGTAAGCAACTTAATTGGAAAGTGATTTGCTCGCTGCTATTCATATTCAACAGACTGGCAGCCATTGTAGGCAAAAGAGACCGCGGCGCGGTAACAGCCACATTCCGATACTGAGCGTCAACGGAGCGTCAACGATATTTTCTGTGGTAAGTAAGTTAATTGGAAACCGATTTGCTTGCTGTTATCCATAACCAAAGTATGGGCAGCCTTTGTAGGCAGAAGAGAAATCAACAGGGTAACAGCCATATTCTGAAAGTGAGCGTCAATGGAGCGTCAACAGTTTTTGATCTTGAAAGTAAGTCCATTGGGATGCCATTTGCTCGCTGGTATCCATAATCAACATATTGGCAGCCTTGATGGGCAAAAGAGAAAGCGACATGGTCCCATCCCCGGTCTGAAAATGAGCGTCAACAGAGCGTCAACAATTTTGGGTGTTGCATCTTGTATAATCCAAGGGCTGTGATAAGGCATTTACCCATAATCGAAGTATTGGCAGCCTTTATAGGTAATATCATGTGTGTCGATACTGCTACACCTCAAAATGAGCGTCAACAGAGCGTCAAAAGATTGTCAACAGAGCATCCACACAGCGTCAACAGATTGTCAACAGAGTGTCAATGATTTTGGGTGTTAGATCATGTAAAATCCAAGCGCTCTGCTATGGCAGGTACCCATAATCAACGTATTGGCATCCATTCTGAGCAAAAGCAATCACGACATGGTCACTGCCCCAGTCTGAAAATGAGCGTCAACACAGCGCCAACGATTTTGTGGGTTGCATCTTGTGTAATCCAAAGGCTGTGCTACAGCATTTATCCATAATCGAAGTATTGGCAGCCTTTACAGGCAATATCGTGTGTGTCGATACTGCTACACCACCAAATGAGCGTCAACAGAGCATCAACAGAGCGTCAACAGAGCATCATCACCGCGTCAACAGAGTGTCAACAGAGTGTCAACGATTTTGGGTATTGCATCTTGTATAATCCAAGGGCTCTGCTATGGCAGATATCCATAATCATCGTATTGGCAGCTGTTCTGAGCAAAAGTGATCGCGACATGGTCACAGCCCCACTCTGAAAATGAGCGTCAACAGAGCGTCAACGATTTTGTGTGTTGCACCTTGTATAATCCAAGGGCTGTG
>Ga0307514_10000768_pt1 | contig 53378 bp, 43 predicted proteins | sample 16_EM_MG_FD_203088 | JGI IMG/M metagenome (GOLD analysis project Ga0307514, IMG submission 203088) | Populus trichocarpa ectomycorrhiza microbial communities from riparian zone in the Pacific Northwest, United States - 16_EM | ecosystem: Host-associated > Plants > Roots > Unclassified | place... | reverse complement strand
TCTGTCGTCCCTTCATTCTCACGATTTCGAGTTGACCCCTGAATGTTGCTAATAGAGTCTCAGCACCTGGCGCGCCTCCCATCGACCGCCTCCAGATCGACCACCTCCAAGTACTCCTCCAATCTCGATCGATGATAGCCTGCAAGTGCATCTCCAAATTCGCTCGGTCACAGCCTCAGAGTGCATCTCTGAGTTCACTCGATCTCGGCCTCCAAGTGCATGTCCAAACTCGCTCGATCACGGCCTCCAAGTGCATCTCCAATCTCGATCGATCACGGCCTCCAAGTGCAGCTCTCCGTTCACTCGCTCTCGGCCTCCAAGTGCATCTCCAAACTCGCTCTATCACGGCCTCCAAGTGCATCTCCAAACTCGATCGATCACGGCCTCCAAGTGCAGCTCTCCGTTCACTCGATCTCGGCCTCCAAGTGCATCTCCAAACTCGCACTATCACGGCCTCCAAGTGCATCTCTCAGTTCAATCGATCTCGGACTAAAGTGCATCTCCAAATTCGCTCTATCACGGCCTCCAAGTGCATCTCTCAGTGCACTCGATCTCGGCCTCCAAGTGCATCTCCAAACTTGATTGATCTCGGCCTCCAAGTGCAGCTCTCAGTTCACTCGATCTTGGCCTCCAAGTGCATCTCCAAACTTGCTCGATCACGGCCTCCAATTGCAGCTCTCAGTTCACTCCATCTCGACCTCCAAGTGCATCTCCAAACTCGCTCGATCACGGCCTCGGAGTGTATCTCTGAGTTGTAGATTGGTAGCTATATAGATACATAGAAACATAGATGAGAATACAATGTGAATACATGAGTTTTAAAAAGCGTTGCACAATTAGTAGTAGCTATGAGTTCCAGGCGCACCAGCAGCGTTCCCAAAGAAGTTGTCGTTTTTCCCAGAATGCTCTAATGTGATTCAAGGTGCTCCCAGACGCTCCCAGGTTTGTCGCCGGCGCTCCCAGGGGCTCTGCTATGCAATGTGACCCGTCGCCTGGGCGACGGGAAGCGTGAAATTTTCCATCAGAGGGTATGAGGTTCCGTCAGAGCCGTCAGAGCCGTCAGAGCCGTCCGGAACACCCGGGTGTTTCAGACGGAAACTACGGTTGTTGCTAATGTTGGCCGCAGCTCTTGTGACATCCAAACTCAATTCGTAGGAGCGGTTCCGATTCGAGGAGCATAGAAATCGGGTGAGATGAGATGATACTACCCGGCGTTGAGGGTCCACACAATTTTGTGGATCCACAAAATCTGGGACAGAGTGAGTGAGACGAAAAGTTGGGAAAGACAGAGTGTAATTTCATAGTATGATCAGAGGAGATGAAAATGAGATGATGTCTATCTACTCCGGGGTCTGCCGAATGTATACTCCCCATCACTCTGTCCACCTCCTTGACCCCTCTATTTCCCTACAACCACCGTCACTTCTTGCGGATGTACTTGGAGGCCGTGATTGCGCATGTTTCGAGATGCACCTGGAGACTGAGATTGAGTGAACTAAGAGATGAACTTGGAGATCAGGTTCGAGCGAGGTTGGAGATGCACTTGGAGACCGGGCGATGCAGTGAACTAGGACATGTAATTGGAGGCTGTGATTGAGCGAGTTTGGAGATGCACAGGGAGGCCGAAATCGAGTGAACTCAGCAATGCACTTGGAAGCTGTAATTGAGCCCGTTGGGAGATCGACTTGGAGGCCATGATTGATCAAGATTGGAGGAGTACTTGGAGGCGGTGGAAATGGAGGTGACTGAGCTGGAGGCGATTGATCTGAAAGCGGTTAATCTGGAGGCAGTCAAACTGGGGATCGTAGATCTGGAGGCATGTGCGATGGAAGCTGAGACTCTAGTCATTGGTCTACTTGTAAGTATGGGAATGTAAAGAATTGAGTACAACCAGGTTCGCTGAGAGCTGAGTGACTTGCTGGGAGCGGGAGAAGGTCAATTTGAGGATAATGCGGTATGCGGTGTATGCAGTGCTCTGTGTATGCTGTACTCGGTGCATGCTGGACTCGGGGTATGCTGTACTAGGTGCAGGCTGTACTCAGTGTATGCTGTACTCAGTGTATGCTTGTACTCGGTGGATGCTGTACTCAGGGTTAACTCTTGATTATTGCATGGTGAGATAAAGAGGGATGATTGAACTTTGTGTTCGTAAGTGATGGTAGAATTGAGCACAAGAAAGGGAGAGATCAGAGCAGATGGCGGAAACTATCATGAGAATCTGGGACTTAAGAGAATTTTGTGTGTGAGTCAATGTACTATCCCCATTAGGGCCTGTATGAGTCTCGATCCGGCATGTAATGACACCAATACGAGGTCTTCGCAACTCAATCTGGCAAGTCGTACCCCAGATTTCTCATATCCACTCATATCCTCTACAGCATTCTCATCTTCATCCCCCATCTCTCTCTTTGTCATCCACAACTTAACCATCATTACAAATCACAAGTTTATGTCGTCCCTCTCTGTCTCTCCACACCATGATCATCAGTTGACACCTAGTACAGCATACACCAAGTACAGCATACCCCGAGTAGAGAACACACCAAGTACAGCATACACCGAGTACAGCATACACCGAGTTCAGCATCCACCCAAGATTATTTGTCTTCCCTTCATTCTCATCATTAGAAGTTGACCCTTGAATGTACCTTCAGCTTCCAGTGTACCTCCCTACACTATCGACCGCCATCAGCCAGCTCTCTAAGAGAGCTCAAAGGTAAGGTCAAATTGTCACATTCCCACAGTTGCAAGTAAACTAACTGATAGATACAATTTCATCACCCGGCGTGCCTGTCATTGACCGCTTCCAAATATTCGTCCAGACTCGCTCGATTACGGCCTGTTAGTTCACACTATGATGGCCTCCAAGTGCATCTCCAGACTCGCTCGATTACGGCCTCCAAGTTGGGACAATTACGGCCTCCAAGTGCCTCTCCAAACTCGCTCAATCAGGGCCTCCAAGTGCATCTCCAAACTCGCTCGATTATGGCCTCCAAGTTCGCACTAGCATGGCCTCCAAGTGCATCTCCAAAGTCACTCAATTGTGGCCTCCTAGTGTATCTCTGAGGTCACTCAATCGTCATTTCGAGGTGTACCTTGAATTGCTCTCAAGCACCGCCTGCAGCCAGTCCAGATATACCATGTGTAGATTGGTAGCTATATAGATACATAGATGAGAATACAAACTGAATACATGAGTTTTGAAAACTGTTGAATGATAAGTAGTAGCTATGATTTCCAGGCGCACCAGCAGTGTTGCCAAAAAAGATTTTTTCCCCAAACTGCTCTACTGTGATTCAACGTGCTCCCAGAGTGGTTGCCAGTGCTCCGAGACTTGTCGCCAGCGCTCCCTGGCATGTTGCCGATGTTCCCAGGTGCACCCAAAGTTCTCTCCTGTGCTCTGAGGTGTTCCCCAACTGATCACATTCACTCCCATGTTACTCCTGGACCAGTCCTCAGAAATCTCAGTTACTTCGAAGACCGGCCCGAATGCGCTCCTAGGGTCTGATACTCTCCTGGAATTGATGTGTCTAAGTTTACCCTCCACATGCTCTCAGACACTCCTGCAGGCTTCCAGTGACTAAAATAGTTCTTGCTGATGTTGGCATATGCATTATGATTGAATAGTTGAGTATTGGGATGCGGAGATTGTATATATACACACCTGGATGGCCTACCTTCCATTTCATAACATTCATTTCCGTCAGTGTCACCTGTTGACACAGGTGGTGTTCCGGGCGGACGTGCCGCTGGTTGTGGTCGAGGTGCACCGCTTTCCTTTCTCCACCAGCGTGTCTGCGGATTCTTCACTATGCCATTTTGGCATGGAAGGCAGCCGTCCATATGATTATTATAAACTATTGCCAGGTGTCATTCTATCGCAGCCTTCACCTTTTTATGCCCAGGAAACTCAACTCCTTGCTTCTTCTCTTCTCAGACTTCGGCTTGAGGTTTCTTAATTAGTTGTTGCATTTCCTCTATTGCGGCGCATGAAAACCCTCCTGTAGCCATTTTGGCCATATTCAAGGCAGGGCACATGTTGGACTGTTCTAGCTGTACACAACCTCGTTGCCTCGCCATAGTAGCAGACATGTTGAAAACCTACCAGAAATTGGTTGTTGCTTCTAAAAGGAAGATTTGGCTATTGCCTCAACTGTATACCACTCTGTAGGCTCATCTACGGTCTGTAAAGCCTGGTTTGTCCACTCCCGGGGACCTTTGTCACGAAATTCTTCCAGGTAAATCCCAGAGCTGAAGACATCATGATGTTTGATTTCGCAGACTGCGCGGACAAATGGCTTCGTCGACCATGGAGGATTACCATTGCTGGCAGCGATAAATTGGTCACAGAGCTCTCTACATACACCAGCTGTACATGATATTTTTTGTGAACCGCCTTCTACACCGATATGGAGTTACTCACATCCGGTCCCATGAAGATTCCTATAATTGCTGCGTCCAGTTTTACCTACTTTTATTAACTGTGCGTCCTGGGCTATATTTTCGGTGGCTGCAATTGCAGCATCGCGCTGGACTAACTGGTATCTGCTTTACTGCTGTGTTTCAGCCAGAGGCGCATTCGATGAAGCACCCATCGTGCAGCTCGATTTGGATTCAATCTCGCCGGGCTGAGTTGTTTGTGGAGCGATGACTTGCTGTTGTGGAAAAGGTGAGGAAGATGATAACAAAAAGCGGAAAGTTCTGAGAAATATATAGTAAGCTACAAGTCACAATGGAATGAATGACAGTCAACTTGTACATTCTACCCTGGTTTTATTCTGCTGCGTATAGGTGCAACTTGCAGGTGATTCCAACTGTCCCGTGTTGTGGAGTAAGTCGGTCCGATGTTATTTGTTTGTTTGTTTGCAGGGATACATTGATGTGAACGACAGCGGATATCTCATGTTTGATAGATATAAAAACAAAATTCTTCAATGGAAAGGTCGTCTGATGATGTTTGTCTTAACACATCACCAGGATCTTGGACGAAACACACACTCACTATCAACTCATGAGGTAGGGTTGGCATTACTATTCCGAATGAAATGACCATCAAAACACAGATTTGGCTTCCTTCGTGTTTAACAAATGTACAAACCTTGACATAAAAGACTCAGCTTTCCTCCATGTGGTCCATATCTTGCAACATCCAGCATCTTGCCCAACACCAAGTTGAACACATGATACCGTGGTCAATGCTCCAAAAAAGATCTTTTCTCCACTTCTGGTGGGCAAATACAGCACATTGACAAAGCAGTCCACACGTCGACATCATCAAGTGTATGAAGGCAAGAGAGGCATGGAGGCGGAAAGAGTCTTAGCATTGGAAGCTTTGTGCAGCTTATGATCAAAAAACAAGCTTTCGGTGGAGATACGAGAGGAAATGGACGTTATAAGCAATAAAGAGAAAGAGGAATGGATCGAGGGTTATGTGGAGAGAGAAACTGCTTTCGCAAAAAAGCAAGTTCAAGATGCAGAGAGAGTAATTGTGCAAGAGCAGAAAGATATGACTACTGATGAAAGTGCGGGGGCGACAACCACAAATCAAGAAACAATGTATGAAGAGATGTTGAATGCTATTGGAGACAGTCTGAGCGATCTTGAATGTTCCGACGATGAGCAGGATTGGGAAGACAAGGAAGATAATGAAGAAAATAGCGAGCTTGGCAAGCTAAGTGATAATGATGAACATGGCTGGGTAATGGGCACAATCTCAGAAACATTACAACACCGCATGGAGAGTTTTTGGCAGAAGCAGTTGAGGCTCGACAAATTGAGGCAAGTGTGATGGGGGGACCCAGCCATCTATGTCCGTCAGAGAGATATGAATTATGGAAATTCCGAACTGAAGGTTCCGGCGGTCGCCAAGTTTCAAATAGACATGACTGCAGCCATACCATCCCCGACAACATTTGGAGAGCATATGCAAACGGTTGATATCGTCCGCGGACAATTGCAAATGCCGGCAGTGACCTCTTGACTAGGATGTAGTTAAATGAGGCTGCATTTGAAGAAGCCACAGTTATACAAATCCATACCGGATCTCTTGCTCTACAAAGCGCCCGATTCGACACTAATTCAGGATGCGAAGCTAGTTGAACCCGTTACCTTTTACCCCAGCATCAAGCAGGGTGAGTTAATGACCATATAGAAATCGGATATGGAAGACGATATGGTGACGGCTCCCGCGTCGCTGGAGGTATAGATTGGCAAATAGTCAATTTTGAAGACCTATCTCTGGTAAACGCAAATGGTGTACCTACTTTGCTACGTGTCAGCTTTTTCATAGTTTCAGTGACCAAAGTGTGAAACAGGATATTTCTTCAGTGTGTCTGCAAGGGTCATACGGGCCATGCTAAAGTTCTAGACTCCAAATCTTGTTGATAGATGGCCAGCAAACTTGATTTCGACTTTCTTGTTACGGTTACATTAGAAAGCAACACCTAACATAGAGATGAAATTTACTACACAAATGTAAGCAATTGATTTCATACGAGTCATAGAATAAGCGGTCAGTGCGCACTCTGAACCCGGATGAATGTCAGCGGTCATGCTGCATTAGTCCATGCAGCTCACTCCATAACTCTGCGCTCAGACCTGCTGCACATGGTCGAGAATTTCAAAATTGGTAATGGTACATCCTGGAAATCCAGGATAACGAGCTGCAAAACAAAAGGTCAGGAAATCGGCCTCTATATGTCCAAAATTAGTTGATGGATCACTATACTGTAACATACCAGCTGAAAGTGCCAAAACGCGACGGCGTTATGCCATTAATTGTACTGATGACGTGATTAGTGATGGCTCAGCAACTACGAAGCCTCGATGCCTTTAGATGCAACTGATTATACCTTGAAACGGTATATTGGCTGTCAAACATGACGCTATGAATTTCAAGCAAAATTATTGCGCACCCAATGACTGTTAATACGTTTCTAAAGTGAGCGTCAACGGAGCATCAACGATTTTAGTTTGATCGTTTCGGCAATTAAAGCATTGCATAATTACACCGATCCAAAGAGGAGTTGTTGGCCGGCTTTAGATGTAAAAAGGTAAGGGACATACTTATTGCCCCATCCTAGTAACGAGCGTCAACGATGCGTCACCAATTTCTGGTCTTGCATCTGCATATTCACTGGGCTGCGCGACAGCATTATGCCATAATCACAGTATTGGCCGCCTTTATGGGCACAAAGGCCAGCAACACTATCACTACCACCTCCTAAAAATCAGCATCAACGACGTATTAACGATTTTTGGTCTTGCATCTTGGATAATTCAAGGGCTGTGCAACAGCATACTCCCATCATCATAATATTGGCTGCCTTTATAGGCAAAAATGCTAGGGATGATATCGCTACTACCTCCTAAAAATGAGTGTCAACAGAGCATCAATGATTTTTGAGCTTGCATCTTGGATAATCAGACAGCAATGCAATGGTGTTGACCCATAATCGTACTATCGGCTGCCTTTATGGGCAAAAATGCTACCGATGATTTCGCAACCGCCTCGTCTTTCTATGTCCTAGTATTCAACTTTAGAAATATGCATGTGATGTCTCACAGATCCGACTTTGTTCTTGCTTGTAGCTCCAAAGTCAATATTTAAGAACCAGCATTCTACCTGACTATAACATATCTTTTGACAGTTAGTCAGGTGAAATTACCCAGAGTTCAACTTCCTACCTCGATGTCAGATACAAAATCTTTAAATACCTCTGTGCCGGAGGTTATGATATCTTCCAAAAATGAACTTGTCTTTATTCATGATTTTAGCGACCTTACTTGACATATTATCTTCGATGCTTGGTGGGTTTCAATGAATGTAGGCTAGAAGCGGCCTCTTGTTTGGAATAATTCCAGACATGTGCCTTTGTGGCAATTCTATTTACACTCTGGAATTGACGAGACTGGCAGCCCTGGCATCATATTTATTATATTTCATTAAATTCTGCGCCATCCGTCACAATATGAGACCTGCTCAATGGGCAAACACTTGCAGGCAAAAGCGCACATCGCAAAGTTAAACAATTTCACAGTGACAGAAGTAACTGAACTGACTAGTTCAATAGTCCATGACACAGTGTTGGGCATACTGAAGAGGCAAGCAAGTCAAGGTATTTCGATTGTAAGTTAGCAAAGGATATTGAAATTTAAGATTTAGGTTTCAAGTATACTTACTGAATTGACAGACAAAATGCTCTAAACTGGCAGCAAAAGACTTCCAAATTGCTGAAATTCACCAAGACACCTGGAATCACTACTTCATGGTAGGTTTTGTTTCGGCTCATATTCCATAGAACGCAATATCAAACCTTGAGCGATGATGTTCATACAATGCATTACAAAGCGAGTTGGTGATACTGTCAGCAAGCACTCTGAGTAATCTTTGCCGGAGGGAATACACACTGACAGTGGATGCAATTAAGAAGCAATTGCCGTCAATAGATATAGTTAGTTTAGCTTTAGACAGATGGACATCAACGAACAAATTAGCAATAATGTCGGTCATTGCCAATTACATGTATCGAAATTCAGCGTTGTGAGAAGTACATCTGGCATTCAATGAGATTGATAGCCCATTCTTTCCTGTTTCAAAAACTCATCAAGGATTACAGATTAACTGTCAACATACGGGAGTACAGCTAGCTGGACATTTGAAGGAAGTTCTTGATCGTTTTGAGCTGACTGACAGCCGTTTACTTGGAATTACAGCCGATAACACTACCTCAAATTTCTCGAAGACTGGCAAATTATGAACTACCCTTGAGGCCTCTGGCATCGTGTGGCCCACATTGAGAAACCACATACCATGCTTGGCACACGTCATACAGCCTGCTTTCGGTGCATTCATAAGCAGTCTGGGTGTTAAAGGCCGCACCAAGTGTTGGGAAGCCCATGATCACCATCAGCAATTTGGACAGAATGACAGCACAGACACTGGGAAGAGTCAACGACTTCGAGCAGAGGACACTGCTAGAATCAATTTGGTGTAAGCCATGAGACCAGGTTAACAAAGATAATCGTGAAATTACGTATTTCAACATATTTCGAAAGTGCTGAATCTGACCTTCTTATAGTAGAGAATGCTTGCTGTATTGAATATGCTGACACCTGGTCATCAAAACGAGTTCATTGACTGTCAAAAAGTCAAAGTCCGGATCGCAGTACTACCCATTGAAGAGGTGAAGACTCGTTGGAACTCAACACTGGGGTTGCTAGAGTTCGCCTACCGATTACGTGAATTCACACACAAGTTACTTAAGAACCCAAAATACAGCGATTACCGGCCACTCTTCACAACACAGGATGAGTGGACCATTGTCAAGTAAGTCATGGAAGTTTTACAGCCATTATGGTACTGGACCATGTGGATGTCGAAGCGGCATACTGTTTCTCCCTATCACGTAATCACTTTTTACAATGATATGTTCGATCAGATGGATGGCGTGATGCAAGCTTTGGCCAGGAAGAAGACACAATGGCAGGACAGCTTATACTTTGCCGTGAAGTTTGCACAGCAGAAACTGTCCAAATATTATACCAAAGTGACTCCAATGACAGGTATGCTTCTCATTTCGGCACATATCCTTGATCCTTTCCGGAAGTTGCGATAGTTTAGGAAGTTGGAAAAGAGAATGGATATTAATGCTAAAGACAAGACTTCTTATACTACCCAATATCAGGAGGCCTTTCTGAAGTATATGGAGACCAAATACTACGCTGAACATAGACGTTTGCCGGTCACTAAACCTGAAAGCATACCGAGCAACAATCTCCTCTCCTCCGCAATGGCTTCTAGATCTGGTCCATCATCTTATGATCAATATTATTTGTCCAGTGACAATGTAGAATGCTTAATGCATTACAATGCGGCCAAAATGACACCCGGACAAACCAATTGTGCAGTACCCTCATTGACAGCTGCAAGGCTCTATTTGCATTCACCTCCTCAATCACCACAGAACTGGGGGCAAATTAATCCATATCTTAATGATTACCACTCCAACCCAATGGAGATTAGTAGAACATTTTGGTTACCGGCTATCACCCATTGCTGGTGGCAGCAAGAAAAAACGCACTCAAAGTATGCCGATCACTCCAATGTTGCACGCAATATATTCTGTATCATACCTCACTGTGCCGGAGTGGAGGCCTGTTTTTCCCTTGGGCGAGATCTGATCGGATGGAGGCAGTCAAGAACCACACATGAGACCCTTTGTGAATAGGTCGCAGTAAGACAGTAAGCTCGAGCCAATAACGGATGACTGCCTGGCAACGACCCAGTATTGGATCCAACCAGCATTGATATCAACCTGGAGAAGAAGTGCGATGCGGAGCATAGAAGTTGTACCGAATGGCCAAAGTCCATGACTATTTGAGATGTGGCAGGGCAGCCAAAACCTACGAGCTACACAGAAGGAATCTTGCGCTCAAAATGAACAAACGACAGCTGTAAGATACATTTCAGATACTGAAGAGATCATCAAAGCATGCTGGTCAAACTTTCAACATGATGGTGAGGCTGCATTTAAATTATCGGAAAAATCACCTGTGCCACCAGCTTTGTGTGCAAAGGACCTCCCTGGAGGACAAACTCAAGTGTTGAACGTCCGCCCAATCAAACGAATCGACCACCGTCCTGTCGAAAGTGCAGACACTAGTTTGCCTGAAAGCGTTTCGCACACCGAAAATCGCCTTAACTGGAATGGGGACTTCGATCATTCAACCGACAGCAAAGACGAGTGGGAGGCAGTCAATGAATCAGATATTGAACTGGACGACTGCAGTGAGAATTCAGAAACTCCGGAGCAGCGGAATGTGAGTGCCACACAGAATGTTCCTGGATTGATTCCGCCTATATGACAGTTAAAGAAGAAGTCTCAAAAGGCATTGATGATGGTGAATATAATGGAAACTAGGAGGAATAAGGGGATCAAGAAAAATCAGGACAGAATGCGTCAGGGTATTATCACCAAGTTCATTATGCAGTTTGATCGAGAATTTAATTTAGAGAAAAATATGGGAGAATATTGAGTAGTCCTGTGAGAAAATTGGTTAATAAACAAAGGTATTGTGGGCAATAAGTATTATTTGGCAAGATGTATAAATTTTAACCGGATGAGAGCGACCAGTGCCAGAATATTACTGGGCTCCGCTTCGCCATAAAGCCAAATCCAGATCAGGCTGAAAGGCAACCACTAAGTTCAAATGATCATGAATGTAATTATTAAGGGCAGCAAATCTTGACTAGACCGTACATCAAAATCAGTGTCAACGAAGCATCAACGATTTTTAGTCTTGTAAGTAGGGTAATTAAATGGTAACATGGTCGGTGATATCCATAACCATCATACTGCCATCATTTCTTGGCAAAAGAGTAAACCACACGGTTACTACCTTATTCTGAAAATGAGCCTCACAACAGCATCAACAATTTTTGGTTGTTCATCTTGGGTAACCTATTTGGCGATTGGTTGCAGCCATTCATAAACGAGATATAGGCTGCCTTCCAGGTCAAAGATAATAGCATCATGCTCCCTGCCCCATTCTGAAAATGAGCGTCAATGGAGCGTCAACGATTTTTAGGCTTGTAAGTATGGTAATTGAAAAGTGACCTGGTCACTGCTATCCATAACCAACATACCGGCAGCCTTCCTTGGCAAAACAATGACTGACACGGTCACTGCCCCATCCTGAAAATAAGCGTCAATGCAGAATCAACAATTTTTCGCTATGCATCTTGTGTAACTTAAGTGGCGATTGGATTCAGCCATTCATAAACAAGGTATTGGCTGCCTCCCAAAGTGAAAATAATACCGACACGCTCCCTCACCCATCCAGACAATGAGCGTCAATGGAATGTCAACAATTTTTGGTATTGGATATTGGTAATCTAAAAGGCGATTGCTTGCAAACATCCAAAAATGAGGTAGTGGCCGACCTCAAAGCAAAAAACAAAAGTGACAGACTCCCTGCCCCATCCTGCAAATGAGCATCGATGGAGCGTCATTGATATCTCGTCTTGCATCTTGGGTAATTTAACCCGCGATTGGTTTGTAAACATACATAATTGAGATATTGACCGCCTGTAGGGGCAAAAACCATTGCAGCATGCTTCTGGCCCCATCCTGAAAATGAGCATCAATAGAGTGTCAATGATTATTGGACTTGCATCTTAGCAAATCTAAGTGTCGCAATGTGGTAATAATTCATGGACGATGGCGTGGCAGCCTTTTCATTTGGAATAGTGCATAAAACTTACGTTACCCCATCATAAAACTGAGTGTCAACGGAGTGTCAACAATATTTGTTCTTGCATATTGGGTAATGAAGGCTGTACGCGGATAAATGAGCTTATAACAGAACTATTGACTGCCTTTATAGCCAAAAATACAACGTATAACAGGAAAAACACAGATTTCTAAATAATCAATGTCGCAGATTGCAAAACATGCAAAAAGAGATTATTGGCTGTCAAATACCTAATTTTAGTAATATACAATAATCCAACTGGAAAAACAAGAACATTATACAAATCTACAGATGGACCCACTGGGCGACCCGCTGACAACCCACCCAATTCAGACCGGTTGCGAGATTTCCATCAAACTGGGCCCAAATTGATGGTTCCAGTGTATTGATAACCCCTACCGCCACATTGTCAATGGTTCAGTTCTGACCTGCAACCGGACACAAAGTAAAGGTCAGAACTATTGCTACCACTACCCAGGGGGGCAGCCAGATTGGCACCGGAAGGGGGGACTTTGCAGCCAGCAGCCCTTGTCTCCAGACGCTGAGTGAGGGCTTGGAGATTGAGCTCACCAATCTTGAAGCAGAGAATGCAATGCTGAAAGGTAATTACTTGTGGCAGGTAGTTGAGATTGTGATTGCAAGCGTTCCAACTGTTCTTGAGATTTCTTTTATGTGCTTCTCCATATCTATCGGCAGGATACTATTGCAAGGCTCCATATCAATGAATCTGTTTGACTGAATGAGTTATCAAGTAGATCTTCGGATATTTGAAGTCAGCATCTAACTCCTTGGGAACATCTGTCTGCTGGTTCATATAATCCTGCCAGGTGTTCATTTTGTGCCACTTCTTGGACGGTGTCCAAGTTTCAGCATTTGTTTCCTCATCTACCTTTTTCTTCTTCAGAAGTTCCGTTCCCAGGGGATTGTCTTTGGCCTTCACCATTTTGCCAGCTAGCCCAAATACGAAAACATCTTTCAAGGCAAGAGCCCAATGCAAGACATCCTGCATGTAGTTCAATGTTGCATCATCGTGAAATTTATATCAAGCTAACACATAGAATGCTAATACTGGCCATACGCACTCGATTGCACGATTCAATTTTGGATGCTGAGCAGGCGTCACCCTCATAGTGACTGGGTTACAACTCCACGCAGGTACCGGCTAATTTCCCGCATCTCCTTCCCATTCCATTGAGATACTTCCTCATAAGACATATTTTTTTGTGTGAGGTCGCAGTAAGCACGCACCTATAACCAGATTGCATTGTAGTCGTCGAGCTATTTGTATTTCTTCACAAAGTTGACAATCCACTGGTGGGGGTGGTCAAGCATCCCGATCTCAATTGGATGGAGGAGGTTGGGCTTGAGGAGGTCACTTACGATACGAGGAATATGTCGAAATGCGTTTAATACTCAGTGAATGTGGCACTATGAGAGTTCTGCATCGGCTGCCTTGGTGTTAGCATCACTCAGCATTCTGTATAGGCTGTGGTCGCACCAGGGTTGTTGGTTCTCAGGAGGGTCATAATATGCAAGTTCGTTCTGTGGACACTCGCACCAAACACAGACATGCCGCTCGCAATGATGCAGGTCACTATCCTCTGGGCAATCTGCAAGCGATACTGATAAACCTCGTCTGCAACGCCTGAAGTTACCAACTCCACAGGGAATGTTGTAATAACCGCTCTCGGCGTTGGGATTGTGTTGAAATGTGAGAGGCTGGAGTCCTGGCGGAGTCATTCTTCCAGCACCTCTCGGGTTGTTTGCAGCTGCTCATGCACTCAATTCTGAGGAATATTGGGGTTCTTGATTGGAATGGGCAGGAGAGTGACCATTTCGACTCTGCTCATCGAGGGCCTCTGGCGGATCTTCGACCATATGTAGCCAATTGTCATTCATACACGCCACTGTTTCTTGTCGCCAGCAAAATCCGAGACATGTGTTCCGTCCGACATGAGGATCAATGGGCCTGGTGTATTCCCCACTCTGAGCTTTGACTAAATGTCAATTAGTACATTATTATACGTGGGGATCTCTCGTTACCTGTGTCTCCCACCACCAGGCCGCAGGGTGCATTTCGGTATAGAGGGGTTTCGGTAGTGTATCGCTGGTGAGGCAACACCAAGGGGTGTGAATGAAACTCACAGTGTAGGCTGGCTACGATATCAACCACCTTATCCTTTTGATGATGTCTGGACTCCAGCATTCGAGAAGGTGTTGGTGTTTGCCATTCCATCTCATTTCCTCGACAGTGTGTAGTTCCCACTCCCCAAGAGCCCAATCGTCTGGAATGTTAGCTGCAAGCTTCTGGACGCCATCTCCGTTTTTGACGGTTGGGATACGCAAAGCGGTGTTTTCTTCCGTCAGAATTTTATCATAGTACGTATTCATACCCTTCGTCTTGATCCCACAATGGCTATATTTGTATTGTTCACACTTCGCGAACAGGTAGTAGGGATTGTGTTATAGGTTCGTCCCCAGGCAATCCATAGCATTATGTTCCCATACCTCACCAATGTGATCACTCAGCTGAGCGCTGGGGCTGGGGAAGCATTCCGTCTGCAGCCGAGAAGATGACGGTGGTTGAGACTCCGAGTATGCAATGTTTTCAACCTGTTTGAGGTAGAAAACCAGGTTCAAGCTTTTGACAGAAACTTTGTTATCGAGGAATTTACAACACTGAGCAGGTGGAACACGTCGGGGCGCACTGTGAATACTCAGATTCTTCTGGCGTGCAACTTAAAGGTATCCAGGATGGTGTAATTTGATATGTTCAAGTTACCAGCTGCCTGAGGCGAACATCTTGCAGCATGAAAATTTGGTGCCAGTACAAGGGGTCTCTTTAGACATTGTCAACGACATGTGAGGGGTGAAATATACACTGTAGAAATAGACAAAAGTTGGTGCTGGGCCTGAGCAGCCTGGTGTGTAAGCTCAGAACTCATTCAGCTAACTTGAGAGATTTATTGAGCATCAACACCATCACAAGGAGGTTCCTTACATTCCAGGTGTTGCAAAAACGCTACATGTACAATGTCCCAAAATAATAGGAATAAAATAAACCCAATGCAAAACCCATATATATAATGAAACCCAAGTGATCCAACAACTGCTTGAGGCATGTAGTAATTAATGCCTGGAATTGATCAATTAGATCACAGGAAACGAACCAGACACGAACGCAATCATAACTGGAATGCAACAACCATCACCTCTTCTGCAATGCAGGAACTAGTTCACTGCTTGGCTACCGAGCCATCCAGGCGTACCTCAAGGTGAGGCTCATCGAGGAGAGGGACATCGTGGAGACTGTCGCCACCTGCCGATTCGCCGATCAGCTGCTGATCTACATCCACATCCAGGGAGTTTCCGGCTATCTCAGCTTCTTGCAAAGTTGGCTTCACCAGGCATGCTTTTTGCGGCTTCACAACCCCCAAAAGCTCCAGCCAACTGATGGGATGAGTATCCAGAGTTTGTGGTCCTGTGCGAGAATCTGGGGATGGTGGCAGTGGGGCACGTGCTGGAAGTTATTACCATGGGGTATGCTCGTACATTTCCTCGCCTTGCTCAGGTAGCTCAATTGGCTGATCATCTACCATGGTATCTACTTCGTCAGCTGATGTATTTAGCACCTCTTCCAGGCCACTCGTCCACGGTTCTTTGCCATCATCATCATCCTCATCCTCATCCTCATCCTCATCCTCATCCTCATCCTCATCCTCCTCCTCCTCCTCCTCCTCCTCCTCCTCATCTTCCTCTGGTTCAGCTGTCTCCTCATCATCTTCCTCATCTTCTTTGTCACCGTCCCTTGCCATATCCACATCACTGTCTAAATCAACGCTGTGTAGTACGTCCATATTATCCTGCCTGCACATATCCACATCAGATTCATGTTCTGAGCCATACGGGCTGTTTGACTCCTAGGTAGAGTCAGTATCAGCAGTTGAACAAATTGACACAGCGCGTAATGCTGCCAGATCTAAGTATACGCGCTCTGGTAACCCCTCTGTCTCCGAGTCTGCCTCATACATTTCTTTCTGCAGCTGCAACGCAATGGCACAAGCGATATCAGCTTCCCCTGGGGTTTGTGTAACAATACCTTACGCTGCACGGTTTCCCTTCCCCTTCCCGTTCTCTTCCTCAGTTGCGTTCTCCTTCCCATTCCGGTTTCCCTTCCCTTTCCGCTTTCCATCGTTTGTTCCCATCATTTACCCAGTCCTGTTCTCACAGACCAGCATGTCCTCCTCGCCATTGCTGTCATCATTTTCGTTACCATCGCAAGCACGGCTGATTCCACCGCTTGGCACGCCATGATCCACCTGGTTCTTATTACCATCAGCCTCGTTGATTGTCGCATCTTATTTCAGTGGTCTAATTTCCAGGAAGACGCCTGGCATGTACTGCCGGAAGCTTGTTGGCTCAAGGTTTGCCCTGGGATCAATACTACCTTATGAAGAGAAACACTTGCCAGTACGTTCAACCTTCCTCTAGCTGGTTGTCTGTGGATTGGTGTGTTTAAATTGATTCCAGATGGCACTGGGGTAGTCCCAGCCCAAATTGGTCGTTTCATCCCGGGTTATGTCAAGCACTTGCCCCATATATGAGTGGAAGGGTGCCCACCACTCCAAACAATGTCAACACCTGCACTTGTGGTGCAGCCACATTAGCTGGAATTGTGAAAAGTGGCGAGTCATGACTGGATCAAGAAAGATTATATCATAACAGAAGTTCCATACCCACTAATACTTGATGCCTGAAACATATTATATCTGTATGAGGCCACTGCTGTGTTCCGAGATGAATCCGTTTATATGGTCCTGATTCAATGACACGTGTTCATTTATAACCGATGCCGGCATTTTTGTGCGAGCAGTTGCCTTCCCGTTTCCCTTGCGGCTGCCCTGTGGTGCCATTGCTGTGTGTTGACAATGAATCTACATCCATGGCATTAGCATTATAATACAGTTGCATGAAGAAGAAGGAAGCCCAGAGGGAACATACAAAGTTGGGTAGGTTATTGGCTGTGTTGTATAATGAGCGGTGTTGTTTGGTGCAAGTAACGTGATGTTGAGACAGTTCAGGATGCTGGCAGTTTGTTTCATACCAGAGGAAGAAAGAATGGAGGTGTAGGTGGGAAGGAGGAATATATATAATCGAGTTCCTGTGATGTCTTGGTTCAACTTGTTTTGTTGGTTAACGAACAGAAATGGCCCAGCCTTCATCTTACAAAACCCCCAGCCACCTCATGAATGAGACACCTCAAGACAAGATTTATTACTTGTGGACAGTAAACTTTACAACACCAGGTATTGCTTGTACATCGCATACCACTTTTACTGCTCAGACCTCATGCATCTCGGAGTAAACTCAGTGGTTCCCAGGTTGTCCCAACTGTGCATCCATCGAACCCAGCTACCAACACGCCTAGTTGCGGAAGATGCACACACAAGAAATCTCAAAGAATAGACAATACGTCATTGTTCGCTGGGGAATGCTTTTAGCTCTGCCAATGGATGATTTCCAGCGGGAAGCGAAAGATATACAGAATCGATTGTTTGAAGTATTGTGCCAAGAACGAGTGCTATACTCTTATACTTGCGCCAAGAAGGTATATGCACCCTTCAAGTGGTGCCAATAGTCCTTTAGACATTCCTATAACAGTGAATATCAATGCTGAGTTTAATCTGATGACAGTAAACCCCATAATTGAATGCGTTTGAAGGGATCTCATCCCAGAGTATTCTCACTGTTTACAGTCTAGCGCAGTCTACACTGCGCCTCCCTGCTTTGTCAAATTCTTCCCTGGTCGCTCAAATAGAAGTCTACCTTGCCAGCCATTTCATATGCATGCAGAGGAAACTATTTCTACATTCTTAATGTCAAACATCTACTTCAGACATTGTGTTGCCAAAGTTCTCACCATGACACATCTCCTGTCTTACCAAATGTTCGAAGTCTTCCTAATTGGTAGAAACAAAAAACCATCCACTTTCAGGGAATTCTAAACTTCTGCCTGCCAAGAGACGCATTTCCATAGTGGCTGGCGATAGGGAAAGTTCCTCTCAAGGAGGGAGTTCAATAGCCTCTACTATCCAAGGTCAGAACTATACCCCCGCATCTTTGCTGAACAAGTCTCACGTTGTAGATATCTCTTGACATGTGACTTCCACCCCATCTGCTACACAGCGATGGTCAATAATTACTCCAACCGCCACGCCGGGTATAAGCAGTTGTAGCACACCAGAACCAAGTGGCACCTCACAGTCAGATACAACACGTCACATTCTATTCAGCATCGCATCCGGCATTGCTAGTACTCCCTCTCCTCTCAGTAGTCTTGACAATCCGCCTACCCCCATCACAATTCCAGAAGCCAGTGCGATTATTACAAATCCACTGCAAACGTGAGCTACAGAAGATAATCAGAGATAGAGGCAGTGGCACTTGCAATGCCAGGTGGTGTCTACACCTCGATCAGTGGTCAATGGCAGTTGCCCCATCCATCGACTTGGTCACTCAGATATGACCCATCTTGAATTTGCAACGGGCAGACTCCTGGAGCTCTACAGGTGGAACAGATGGCCGTTTATGACTGTAAGTGTCTTGGGGATGGTAAGTTATGCAACGCAATGCATTGTAAAAGCATTAGCTGAAGCCTGACACAGGAAGAAAATAGAGATGAATTGGAACACCCCGATGCAGCAAAAGATGATTTGGTCCATAGCATTTGAGGTATGTCCAATGGAGAGCTTGAAAGAGTTATGCTGAAGCAATGGCACACATTGAATATTGTATGCTCAAACTGGTACCAGGTTCAAGTACAAGTCGATAAGGCTAAATCCCATTTTATTCAATCAGCAAGGGGCAATATAGCAGAGCTTTATGATCTCCACTGCTTTAAATCCGATGCAAAGCATTTGGAATTCATTGATTCCCTTCTGCCAGACCATTCGTATCTGTTTCCTGTAGCAAAGCATGTGGAAGGTGGTGTACATGGTCCAAATCCAATGCTTCGAGTATCAAAAGCTGCTAACAAATGGCTATCTTCCACTGTACTTCCTGGCAGAAGTAATACCATGGTTTATCAACATCAAGTTTGATCATCAGGGGAATCACCGGAGTAAGTATGCTGTTGGATTGTATATTTGCATGACTGACTACAAGGGCGGTCATTGACCCTCACAACCAATCATGTTTACCTGCACAGCATTGCGCCATGCTCTCCTGGACTAGCAATATAGTGAAGGTGTTGATCGGAACGCTACCAAGTCAAAGCAGAGAGCGGACAAACCTGATTGCTTGAAGTTCTTCAACTTCAAGAATGATGGTGGTAAGAATGCATCTTGCTGTGCTGGAATGGGTCCCAAGCTGATAACCTTGCCTGGCGTTGCAGACACCTATACATTCTTGATGAATTCCTGGAACACACTACCAGAGAGCTACCAACAGAGGGTGTATACAATCACTTTTCCTACAGTCAAGCGTCAGATCCAACAGGCGGAGAACCCACCGCCTGCCATGGTCATTACTGTGGAAGCAGTCCCTGTTGACAATGCTGTTCTTCTTGACTATTTGGCTTCTGAAGTGGCCCTTGAGCAAGCTGAGATCAGAATCACTGACCCAAACATCCAATAGACAACAATTGCATTGATCATGAACTGAATTCTGGGATGCCAGGGGGCAGCGGAGATTACAAAGATGAAGGTTACAAAAGTGACGAGCACAATGTCATTCCCACCACCAGCTGGGAAAGACGAGCCCCAACTGAACTCAAGTTGTTTGACCTGGAACCCAGTGATGTCGACGGGTACGAGGATCTGGATGGCAATGATGCAGAAGACCGTGAGAAGGAACATGCAGTGCAAGCTGATAATGGATCAAAGCAGAATGTGGAGGTCTCCGGGCATAGTAGGTTTGACATGGAAACCAGTAGTGTCAACACGTATGAGGGTAAGGATGGCGACGATGTGGATCCAGATCAGTAGGAAGATGCATCACTAGCCGATGATGGATCAACGCAGAATGTGGAGGGCTGATTGCATAGTACTAGAGAGTGTGAAGATTGGACAGTATATTTCAGACCTATAAAATACGATCATGGTGAAGCAAATGCAAAGGCAAGCGATGTACACCAGGAAAAATGACCTTACGTGACGGATAACTAATAGAGAAGCGATTTTTGGGTCGGTGATCCATAGCATATTTGACGAGTGGCACTATAAGCTCCCATGGACCTACATATTGACTTGCTTAATATGATACAGATACCATTATGTGCGATTGATACTATACATCATGCTGCATTCAACAAACTTGAAACCAAACCGCCAAATGCACTGCTTTGAACACTCCCTAGTACACTCTGAAGTACACTCCTGATTGCACTTGACTGTACACTCCCAGCCTGCTTGACTTACGCTCTCAAGACACTCCCAAGTATACTCCAAGTACGCTCCCAAGTACTCCTCCGAGTACGTTCTCAAGTACACTCCCGGGCATGCTCTCCAGGTCGCTCCCAATTGCACTGGATGACACACTCCCAGCCTGCTGGAGTGTACGCTCCCAAGTAAGATCTCAAGACGCTCTCAAGCACACTCCTGAGCATGCTCTCAAGTACACTCCCAATTCCACTCGATGACACGTTCCCAGCCTGCTTGACTATACGGTCCCAAGTAAGCTCTCAAGACGCTCTCAATCACACTCCCGAGCACGCTCTCAAGTACACTCCCAATTGCACTTGATGACACACTCCCAGCCTGCTTGACTATCCGCTCCCAATTAAGCTCACAAAATGCTCTCAAGCACACTCCCGAGTACGCTCTCAAATACACTCCCAATTGCACTCGATGGCACACTCCCAGCCTGCTTGACTGTACGCTCCAAAGTAAGCTCTCTAGACGCTCTCAAGCACACTCCCGAGCATGCTCTCAAGTACACTCCCAATTGCACTCGATGACACTCCCAGCCTGCTTGACTGTACGCTCCCAAGTACACTCTCACGACGCTCCCAATTGCACTCGATGGCACACTCCCAGCCTGCTTGAATGTACGCTCCCAAGGAAGCTCTCAAGACGCTCTCAAGCATACTCCCAAGCACGCTCTCAAATTCACTCCCAATTGCACTCGATGGCACCCTCCCAGCGTGCTCGACTGTACGCTCCCGAGCAAGCTCTCAAGACGCTGCCAAGTACACTCCGAGTACGCTGCCAAGTACTCCTCCGAGTACGTTCTCAAGTACACTCCCGGGCATGCTCTCCAGGACGCTCCCAATTGCACTCGATGGCACACTCCCAGCCTGCTTCACTGTAGGCTCCCAAGTAAGCTCTCAAGACACTCCCAGCCTGCTTGACTATATGCTCCCAAGTAAGCTCTCAAGACACTCCCAAGAACACCTCCGAGTACGCACCCAAGTACACCTCCGAGTCGCTCGCAAGTACACTCTCAAGAGTGAAGACACTCCCAATCTCACTTGACTATATGCTCACATGTACGCTCCTGCATGCTCGATCCAGAGACTTGCTGAGTTGCAGAAGCCAGGCACGGGGAGGCGTGAGGCAGGTCACGTATGGTGGGCAGTGTTTGGCGGGTGGCATGTGGGGTGTGGTGTGTGGCAGATGGCGGGCAGCATATGGTGGCCGAAATCATAGTCTGAACCTTATATTTAGCGCGCCCACCGGGACAAGATCTCACGATGCCTCATGGTCATGGTGTTGACAGTTGTAGCCATAGATTCCGCAGGAAAGGTAGACAATTCGAACTTGGTGAGAGCAGATCTCCGACTCAGGTTTTCCAGCGAAATTTGCTGCCCGCTTCCCATCAATTGTGGGCATATGTGTGCACATTTGGTCTTGGGCTGATGGAGATGATGGTGAGGGTGATGGCAATGGCAATGGCAATGGCAATGGCGATAGTGATGGTGTTGGTGATAGTGATCATAGTACCAAAAGTACTTAGACAAGTAGGTTGGCTAAGTCAACATCAGCATCAAAGCTTCCACAGACTTAGAGCCTTCCACTAGCCAAAGCTTCCACAGACCTAGAGCCTTCTATTAGCCAAAGCATCCACAAACTCAGCATATTCCATCGGCCGAAAGCTTTCCGTAGAAAACTCTACTTCTTCCAAATATGCTTCTACATGCTCCATCCAGAGACTTGTTGAGTTGCAGACACTGGGCACCAGGAGGCGTGAGGCAGGTGGTGTGTGGCTAGGTGTGTTCAGTGGGTCCCATGTGGCATTTGGCAGGGGGTGGGTAGTGGATGGCGGGTGGCTGAAATCATGACATCGGTCTATATTCTAGTCTGAATCTTATTCTTAGCATACCCACCGAGACGAACTCTCACAATGCCTAAAGGCCATGGTGTTGACAATTGCAGCCTTAGATTCTGTAGGAATGATAGACAATTGGACCTTGGGGAGAGCAGATCTCCAACTCAGATTGTCCAGCAGTGTCTGCTGTGTGCTTTCCACAGATTGTGGGTGTATGAGTGCGCATTCGGGCTGGGCTGATGGTAATGATGGCAATGGTGATGATGGTAATGGTGATGCTGGCAATGGTGATGACAGCGATGGTGATAGTGTCGGAGATTGTAAACATAGTACCAGAAGTACTTTGACAAGTAGGTTGGCTACGTCTACGTTAGCATCAAAGCTTCTACAGACTTAGACCCTTCCATTAGCCAGAGCTTCCAGACTTAGAGCCTTCCATTAGCCAAAGCTTTCACGATCTTAGAGGCTTCTATTTCCTAAAGCTTCCACATTTCAGAGTTTGCCATCGGCCAAAGGCTTCCTGTGGAGGAAAACTCTACTCCTATGAAAGCACAGCTCTCTCAAGCAGGCTCTCAAGCAGGCTCTCAAGTAGGCTTTAGAGTAGGCTTTCAATCACCAGCAGGCTCTCATGCAGACTCGCAGCAGTAGCGTGTATAGTACCGGTATAACAGCACGCAGTAAAGACAAGTATAGGTCCATTTCTCGCCTGCAGCCATATATAGTTCCATAGGCCCATGCACACATGTCTATGAATTAACTATAGATGACTATAGGCTGCGGGTCACGCAAGGGTCCACAGAAAGCTTGATATGAGCTGCATGAGTGCGCATGTGCATGTAGCATAGCCTATAGTTGGTTTGCACTTTTGCCGATGATATCTGAAGCAAAGACTATATTGAACTAAGTGACAACATGTCAATGCTAAACATCAATGGGGAGAGTACAGCATCCGATAGGTAGCAATAGTGGAGAGGTAAAATGTGGCACTCACCCGGAAAAATGCATTAACATCCCCTGGCATGGTGTAAACGGCTATAGCATAACTGCAGCCCTTCTGAAGAGTGTAACAAACATGTTGTTCAGATGGTGAGCATACGTCACAACATTCCGGGTACAAAGCAAAGATGTGACGTATGCAATACGACCCATCACCTGGGTGACAGTATTCGTATAATTCTCTGTCAGCAGGTTCAAAGTTCTGCTAGAGCCGTCAGAGCTGATCAGAACACCCGGGTGTTTCCAACAGAAACTAGGGATGTTGCTGCTACATATTCCTCAGGACTTCCCACTTCTTTTCAATACCATCTGTCTCTTCTGTGCCACAACAACAAATCATGGATACAGAAACACCAGAGCATGAGAAAAGTGGATCCGAACCAAGCCAATTGATGGTTGCTTCATCCAATGGGATACTTGCAGGCACACAGTAATTATGCAGACACCAGTTATTCCACCACAATGCTGCCAATACAGCCACTGCATATATGGCTCAGGGTGTACTTTTGAAAATCATCCCTTAAAACAACAAGTAGTAAGACTAAGATGTACGATGCATTTGAATGTGAGTATATGCATACCAAGGTAAACAGCTGTCGAACATAACATATGACGTACAGCTGGTATACATAGAGAGGTAGGTGACCAATGTATTGCGGTCCGGAATGGAAAACCTCCATGGTTGACCAAGGCGTTTGTTTGCATAGTCTGCAAAATCAAAGATTAAATGTTGTTAGCTCTGGGATTTCGGGTAACGAATTTTGTGAGGAGCATCCTCAGGTGTGGACGAAACTGGGTTTAATTACCATTGAGAAGTCTATGGAAGCATATATAGTTGAGGCAGGTGCCGAATCTCATTGTAAGAGGCAGCAACTAATTTGTTGTGGGTTTTCAACATGTCTGCTACTATGGCAAGGCAAGGAGGTTGGGTCCAGCTGGAACAGTCAGCCATGCACCTGGCACTGAATATGGCCAAAAAGGCCAATGGAGGGTTTTCGCGAGCCACTACAGAGGAAATACGATACCTGATCTATAGACCTCTTGTGGAAGTCCTAAAAGAGAAGAAGTGGGGAGTTGAGTTTCCTGGGCATGTAAAGGTGAACGGTGTGATACAAAGACACCTGGCTATGCTTCCTCAAAACCAAACAAATGGATGCCTTCCTGGGCAAAATGGTACCAAAAAGATTTCGCAGAGATGCAGGAGGCCCAACGGAACAGGTGCCCCTCTGCCCGGCCCACACAGACAGCTTACACCTGAACCAACCCCATCTATGCCCGAATGGCCACCTGCGCCACCAGGTGACAGTGAGGAAGCTCAAAGGTCTCAAATCGACAATTTGCCACCTAGATATGTATATTCATACGCTCCTCTTCCCTTAGCTCAATTTTTCAATCTTGATGCATATGGCCGGGATAGCCAGAACGATACAGATTACAATCAAGAAATGCTGACTGATGAAGGAACATCCACAGGTTAGTACACTATCTGCTGTGTGGTAATACAGCTAACATTCATTTTGAAGACCAGAGCAGTATGTTGGGTGAACCTGGCAGTGAGGACAAGCATTGATACAAAGGAATGGGATTTTTGGGTGGATCATTATCTACAATTAGCGGATACTGCAAGGTATATTCTATAGGATATATGGATATGTATTATTAAAGAACAATGCAGTGATCAAGGAGAATGTCAACGGAAATGATAAAAAGGCTGTCAAAACAATGTGAATGATATACTATGCAAAATCAACTGATTGCATATTGCGAATATGCGTATGGCAGAATGCGTGTCAATGGAGCATCCACAATTTTCAGTCTTTTAAGTCATGTAATTGAGAATTGATTTGGTCGTGGTTATACACAATTGAACTATTGGCCGCCTTTACTGGCAAAAATAATCACAACAAGCTCCCTTCTCCATTCTGAAAATGAGCGTCAATACAGTGTTAACAATTGTTGGTCTTGCATCCTGGGTAATCTGATGGATGATAGGTCGCGTACAGTCATAAAGGAATCATTTTCTGCCTTTATTGGCAAAGGAGATAGCGATACCCTCCCTGCCCCATCTTGTAAATAAGTGTCAACGGAGCGTCAACGATTTTTGGTCTTCTGTCTTCGGTAATACGACTGATGCTGGATCATAAACATCCATAAACATGGAGTTGGCAGTCTGTATAGGTACATGAGCAGGGGATATTGCCACGACAGCCTCCAGGACAGTAACAACTGATTTCATTTACCCAGCTACTGCCAAGTATTGATGAGCGATAGAGCATATCAGAACAGTCAAAACGATGTATCTAAATAATTTCAGCTATTTCACGCTGTGATTAACCATGATGCAAGGCCAATCAATCGTTGATGCTCCATGGATGCTGATTTTCAAAATGGGGCAGGGAACAAATCTCTGTTTGTTCAGATCATGAAGGCGGCCAATGCGTCCAAAACAGACATTGACATACCGAAGTCAATATTTTGCAATTAGCAGTAATATATCTGTATGCAACAAGAAATTGTGAAACACAAAATGCAAAACTTGACATTGCAACAGATGGGTGTAGCCAAACCTGGAATAATCCCCGGGTGAACAGGCACGGGTCCGGGATTGGCCCACCAGGAAGCATCTGGCTGGCTCTTTGGACAGGTCTCAAGCTGACCAGACAGGTTTTTGCTGTCGAGACCCGAACAGCTGGCCGGTTACCCGGACCCCTTGGGAACAATTGTGAGAGGCTCCGCATCCACATCATTTGCAACAGAACTCGATCATGATCAACTTCAAAAAGCTCGTAGTAACATTATACTCAGTACAACCTCTGCACCAGCAGCCGGAGTCATCGTTTTCAGAGCATCTCACCATATCTGTACTGTCCACACCAGATTCAACTCAATATCAAATCTTTGTCAGTAAATACTTATTATGCTAGAAGATGACAATCATGTAACAGCTCACCATACTGAACCCATTCTCATATCACAGCAACCTGATGTTGAGGTTCTGTACACCCGTATATTCAAGCACTCATTTCTCCCCATCACGCAACAGAAATCAGCCAGATACACATTCACATTTGGACCAGGTAACTGCTCAACATCATTGCCAACAATGATCATCACACACAATTAAGCCAAACATCTCGATATGATTACTGCCCAAACGGCACTCACTTCTGCTATTTGAAGTGTGTCTAAGAAATCCACTCCATGACTGGGCATCAGAACAAAAGCATGAACATTATCACACCCATATATTGCCGTATCTCCAAGTGCATCTGCCATGGTGTTTCCAAAGCCCACTTGGAAGCTTCTTAGAATGTTTAGATCAATTTTGTGACATCACCCTGTGTGCACATTTGTGCTACTCCCTTGCACTTTCACATTGATGAGTATACAAAAGACGACTGAATGTGCAACACATGCAACCTGGGCAAGGACAAGCAGAGTGGCATTGATGTAATGACCAAGTGCAGTATGAAGCCGTTTGACCATGTACATATGAATGTATATGGACAATTCTCCAAGTCCACCACTGATAGAAATCACTGCAATATTCCATTTATCAACAATTACTAATGCCAGCCGACTGATTGGGGTTTCTCTGATCAGACGTCGAATACATCCTCCTTGACCCATCAAACATTGCAGGATGAAGTAGTTTCCGTGGAGTAAGTGGGAAACATGTTCGGGGCAATAATAGGCTGGGAGAATAGGTCAACAAGACCTTGTATCTGATGTTCACTGCCCATGGTACAACATATGCACAACACATTGTCTATACAGACCATCAGATTGGGGTTGCTGGATACGTGATCCAAATCCTAAGTCATAATGCATGTATGATGATGGTTGACTTCCAGGTGCCACTAGTTTCTTAGAGAGAAATCGTGAAAACCAGAGTCATCCTCCACCAGCAAACTCCTTACCATGGCGCAACAGAAGGATATGCTTCTGATGGGTATCAACCATCATATTCAAGAACATACGAGATGCTGCTTTCAATTGGCAATCGTACTGATGACAGTAATAGCTGCAGTAGATTGTACACAGCCAACTGGACAGCGGGCATGACCAAGCAGTCATGCCAACTGTCACCATGATACATGAATTGCATCACAACTAGTCAAGTAATGATCTCCATGAACACTTATCATCATTGCCATGGGTCTCAGATCAACAACCATCAATTGCGATACACTCACCTATCTGCATGTAATGAGCAGCCTTCAACATGACCACTGGAAACGAGCAATGAGTGTGCAGTGCATATCAATCCTGGTCATTAAAGCAATCATGACTATCATCTTCTGGGAACCAACACAATTGCAAGTCAAGCCAACAGGATCCAAATGAGTTGACAAGTCGAAATACAAGCCTGACAGCATTACACAATCCTAAGCTCACCTAGTAATTGAAGGCAACAAACCAATAGATTTTGGAGAAAAATAAATGCCTGTCAGAAAGCTCACCACATTTCATTATCCCATTTCGTTTGTTATGTAACACAGCTTGAAAATTGACAATTTGGATACAACTTGGGAATTTTCAATCCTGAAGCTGATGATGGAGATACCTATATTACCCTCACCTATAGCTAGCTGGAAGGCCCCAATGCAACTTCAATTATCTTTTGGCAAAGGAAAGCACTTTACAGCCTCAAATAAGCCCTACAACATTGGCACAATATCATTAATATTTTCCTTTGCTTTCAAGTGTTCACAAAGTTTCTGTCTGACTACAACCATTATCACTACACCAATTGTATACTGACAGTGTTATACTTTGACCAAATCATGATGTTGTACCCGAAAGACAATACAGAAGCTGCAGTTGAATCTTCCACATTGCTCTCAGAAACCTTCAAGATCAGTAATCTTGATTACACACAGCCATTTCTGAGTTTTGAAATTGGCCAAAAGTAACATGATCCTAGCACAACCCTTGGCTAGAATGCCTTCATCACCATACATCTCACATCATTCAATATACTGCATACTTTCCTTCTATCAACTCTGATGGATTATAATGTGAAGCTTGATCTGGCCAAGAATTGGGGGGAGACAGAACTATAAGATGTCAATGGCTACTGGGCAATTGTCCGCTGCGTGATGTGTGTGGCACTTGGACCTAGGCGTGATATTGTATTCACAGTTAGTGCTCTTTGCCGATGCACTTCCTACACGTTTATCAGTCATCTCACTACCGCCAACAGTGATCTTCTTTATCTCCAATTTGCCACTGATATCCAAGTGCACTCCTGCCGCAATCACAGCCATTCACAACACGCTGCATATGGAGACTCCGATTGGGCCAATGATGGTAGCAACTGCAAATATGTGGGTAGTCATGTGTTTTATCTCCATTTGGAGCTGTCTCCTTACAGTCAAGGATGGAAGATCTCATTATCATTGTAACTCTTGAACGGTAATATATCGCTTCTTCAAAAAGTTCCTGTTATGCGAACTAGATGCTCCAGCTCCACCAAGATATCTACTGGCAATCTGTATCCCCACTCCTGATAAATTGTAACAATCAGGGTATACTTCACCATGTCACAACTGGGATCATCCAGGCTCACATGAAGCATAATGATGGTTTGCATTGCAACAATCAAGCTCTTCCTTCTTGGATGATGGTTGACCCCTCCAATGTGCATACAATCAGAAATGTGGCAGATATCATAACCAAGCATATAAGGAATAATAGGCATGAGAGATTTAAAAAAGCAATGTGGCTAAGGTACTAGAGGTCTATTTATAGTTACATTTCAGGTTGTTTCACTAGGTTATGAAGATTGCTTTCTTTCTCTATAGATGGCCATCTTCATCCTACAGTAATGGGCATTCCCTGCTGACTATCGAAGTATTGTACAGAGGCAATTATCGGAATCTCTGAATTGAATCATTTTCATGTATTTGTTACTGAATGGTATATATGAAGATGGGAAGTATGGGATGATAGAATGCTGCCATCATAGGGATAGTGATTGATCTTATAGAGTGGGAGGTAAGTCTCCTTTGGCTCGAGGTGAGTGTCATATTGTCAGACATAGCTGTAGGGCGGATGGTATTTAGCCCAATCTATTCATAGATCTGTATATATGCTTTTATACATTCACGCCAGATATATGTAGCCTTGGGGCCAGCTTAGGTAATTTACAGCAAAGCTTCTCCATCATCACTATTTCAACAAGTATCTTTTGTACAATATTCTGAATATACCAAGATGATAGTTCAACAACCATGGCCCCTAGCACTGAGTCTAAAAAGATGATGTTAGCAGTCCATGCTAGGATAATTGGTGGGTTGCAGTAGCAATTTGCACAAATGTGGTACTCAGACAGAACATGCCTTAAAATACAACCAAGATATCAATCATTAATATTGCTATTCACGATGAACATTCCATTACAAGCCTTCAAATTATTCATAACATCATTGGACAGTACTGTCAGTCAACTTATGACTGTATACCTGGTGAATGAGGTCAGGAACTTATTCAATTGCTATACTTAGTGCTAGTAACAGTTCCGGACCGTCGCTTTGTACCCCAGTCCGGGTTGAAACTACATTGTTTGAAAATCTGAAGTCCAAGTGTACAATACACCTGTTACTGGCAATTCGAGTATAGTTGAAAGGAAATCTCCCAACCCATCCTAATTGGGTTTGTTCTCAGTACATTTTCCAGTGGATCCAGCTGTAGATTCATATAATGCTCTTTTTTTTGTGGTTTGACAATAGTATGTTATCAAAATCACATATCCAACATCCAGCAATTACTTGTGGAATGTTATGCAGTTTCCAATACCAAGTATTTTGGAATTCGTCTGTTTCCTTTTCTATTTGAAATTTCTGCTGATTTGGGTGGTCAATTGATCGGTTATGAGCTTAAATAACAGCATGCTGCCTTGACTACCTGATATGCAAGACCAAAATTAATGTCATTTTATTGACCCTCACTATTATGATTTGGTAACGAAGAAGTCATGCACAGTGTTGCCTGAGCAGGCTGCCACTTCTTCATGTATAAATAACTGCCACATAGCGATACTTAGATTACCCAAGTTCCAAGAGGAAAAATCATTTAGGCTCTGTAGACGCTCATTTTCAGGAGTGGGCAGGGAGTATGTAGGTTGTGTTCTTGATTGGAATGGTGGCTAATACCTCATTTATGGCTGTCTACAACCAGTCGCCACCTAGCTTACTTCAGCTGCAAAGCCCAAAACTGTTGACAGTCCATTGACACTCATTTTCAGAATGAGGCAGTGACTGTGTCTCCCTCATTCTTGCCCATAAAGTCTGTAAATCTGTTTGTTCTGCATAACAGGGATGAAGACAATTTTCAATTACCTTACTTACAAGACCAAAAATAATTGACACTCTTCTTCAGAAGAGAGTAGTAACCATGTCGCTTAGGCCGATGTCTATAATGGCTGCCTATACATTGGTTATACTTAACAGTGACCCAATCAATTATCAATTACCAAACTTACAAGACCAAAAACTGTGGATCCTCCATTGGCACTTATCTTCAGAATGGGGCAGTGACCCTGTCACTTTGAGATTTCCATATACAGGCCCCCAAACTGGTGGTTATGCATAACTGCGACCAAATCACTTTTCAATTGCCATGTTCACAAGACCAAAAATTGTTGACCCTCGATTGATACTCATTACAAAGTATTATGTAGTCAATATTCGCTGCCAGCACTAACTGTACGCATAATAATTTCAACGTATTGTTAACCTTCCTGTCTGACTGAGACTCAGCCCTTTGGCAACGCCTAGTGGAGTAATATTCTCTTGCAGATGGCTCTCACTGTATTGAAATTCATATATCTTACTGAATGATTCATTCTGCATGCAATACTTCTGTTTCTCAGGCAATATTTATATGCGACTTCTCACTGTTCTCGCATAATATTTCTGGAAGTGACATTCTCAGGCAAGCAACATCTGGAACCTGGTGAAATCATATTTACCCATTCTGCTCTATTTTTGCTTGTATCCCTTCTTTCTCCTTGGTTCCATTGTATTGACTGTGATCAACACCTTTTCAGCCTCTTTCTTCGACCTCTGTGTTGGCCAAATCAATCGGGAATCATTTGGTGAGGCACTCACATTTCGCTTCTCTCGGCTTTCCAGATCCTCAATAATATTGTCCAGCTCTACATCAAATTCATTATCTGCCTTGCTATCATGTTTGCACTCACGTGCATTATCCAAGTCACACCTCTTGTTAAGCCAATTTTCAGTGTTGGAAGTGCTTTCAAGTGTGCCATCCTGATAAGTATCTGCTTGATGATGGTCGATTTATTTTATTCAGCGGACATGTAATACTTCAGTTTGTCCTCCAGGTGGGTCAGTTGCAGACAAGGCTGGTCACAAAGGTGATGATTCCGACTATTTAAATGCAGCCACACAATCAGGTCGAAAGTGTGAGCAGGATGCTTTTATGATCTCTTCAGTATCTGAAATGAATCCTACAGCAGCCAGTCGCTGTCTTTGAGTAAACCATTCCTTCTTTGTAGCACATCGGTTTTGGCTGCCTTGCCACATCGCCAAAGAGTCATTGATCTCGGCCATTCGGTGCGATTTTCATTCCTCTGTGTCTCTCTGCAATTCTAAGTCATTTTCATTTTCTGTTATATCCAATGCAGGGTGATCCCCTGCCAATGTCCAGTTATTGGCTGGAACAAACTTAGTTACGACAACTTTGTCGCAAAGGGTCTTGCCTTTGGGTTTTTACTGCCTCCAGCTGATTACATCTCGCCCACGGGAAAAACTCGCCTCCACTCCATCAGCATGTGGTATGATAGAAAATATTTTGTGTGCCACATTAGAGTGATCGGCATAGTTAGTATGTGTTTACTCATATAGGCGCCATGAAACAGTGATATCCGGTATCGAATGTATGCTGCAATCGCAATCGTATTGGAGTGTTAATGACTATCAATGAGATCAACTTGGCACTAGTTCTTCGGTGATTCAGGTTGTGAATTCATACTGACCCTTGCAGCTGTCGATTTGCATGTAGTGCAATCGCTTCGTCCAGCTGTGATTTCATCCACAGTTTTAGCCGTTACACATTATTCATCAATGCTAGACAAATCATATGGATCGTATGAAGATTGATCAGATTCCGAAGTCGTTGCCATTGGAAACATAGTATTGCTAAGTATTCCTTTGGGTTTAATGATAGAAAATCGTCTATGTTAGGCACAGTGTTCATTTTCCACCTACTTTTGAAACACCTCTTGGTATTGGGTGGTAGTAAATGTCATGTCCTCAGGACTAATATCCATTCCTTTGTTCCACTTCCAAATCAATCACGACTTTCTGAAAGCATCGAAGATACGTGTTGAAATGAGCAGTATACCGGCCATTGGACGATGGTCAGCATACTATTATTACAGCATATATCGGGCAAACTTCGTGGGAAAGTATATGTTTTCTTTGCATTGTATCCTCTACTTAGATAAGCCTTGCATAACGCCATGCATATGATCCATCATGTCATTGTACACAGTAAGAAAATGACTCAGATTAACCATATGCCGTTTCGACATGCATATGGTCCAGTTTGAGATGATGCTCAAAAGTCCGATGAAGTACTTAACCACTGTCCATTCATCCCACGTTGTGATGATGGGCCAGAAAATAGTGTGTTTTGTCTTCTGGAGCCACTTGCAGGTGAATTCTCGCGATTGGTAATCTTCCCCACGCAACACTACTATCGAACTGCACTCTGTCATTACATCCATGATAGGTAGTACTGTGATTGGTAGTGAGGCTGTTTGTCAGTCAATGGACTTGTTTCGATGACACGGTGTCAGCATTATTTATACAGCAAGCATTCGCTGCTTTAATATGGTCAGTTTCTGTACTGTGAACAGTTTTTGAATTACCTACTGTCTGTATTATCTTCACTACACCTAGTCTCATGGCCGACACCTTGTTGATTGTAACATTGGCCTCTTTGCAAAGTCTCTGACTATTCCCAATCTCTGTTCTTTGATTCTCTCGAAATCGCTGATCGTGATCATGCGCGTTCCAAGACTTTGTGAGGCATCGTACGCCGAAACTGCTGATCAAAGGATCCAATGCAGGGTGAATGCCATGTGACATGCATGGTGTTTGGTATCTCGATGCAGGCCACTCGATTCCAGAGGACTCATGGGTTGATTGTGGTTCCTGTGTCATTCGTGAATAGCATAAAGCTTTGTCAGTACAAATTCGAAGTAAATGGCAGTTGGTTAACTGAAAACAATGATTGAATTCCTTTATATGTATGACTAGCCTCACTCCAGCATATTGAGATTCGACCAATTATCCTAATTTAGCTTTCGAAATAATAGTAAAACAGGCCACCAACCTCATCATAAGCAAGTTGTACTTCTCCAATGAGTAGTATTGATCTTGACAGTAAGCAATGTCCAATAGGATGGCTAAGTTGTTCGTTAAAGCACACCCTTCTAATGCAACACAGATGTTATTTCTTGATGGCAACTGCTTCGGAATTGCATCCACTGCGAGTAACTATCCTTTCTGGGAAGTGTTGCTAATGATGCTGGCAGGCCGTTGGACCAGCATACTGCAGAATACGTTAGATAACCGTCGTAGTGCTATAGTTGATATAGTTTTCCTTGGAATATCAGCCGAACCAAATCCTACCATGACATAGTGATTCCTAGTATCTTGGTGACATTTGGCAGTTACTAAGTAATTACATATCAGTTTGGGGCATTTTTGATATCAACTCAGTAAATATAGATAAGATTTTAATCTCAAACCTGAATTCCCTGTGTGAACTTACTATTGCAATTTCTCAACTTCGTTGTGCGTTCAGTATGACCAATGCAGTTTCATCTATGGTTGAAGTAGTCAATTCAGTGACTTCTGACTTTGTTAATTTGTTTTACTATGCATTGTGCATTTTTGCAGGGAAATGATTCCCCACTGAGCTGGTCCAATGTGCTGATGGATGGCAAAGAACTTGATGAGAAATGTTACATATGATCCTGGGGATACCAGTCTCCTCAATTCTGCAATTCAAAGAGAATTGCCATGTCGGCGCATTTCTAGAATGATTCCAAGTAATAGAATGCTTCCAGCTGACATTCTTGGAAGCCCGCCAACTGTCATGTATGAATTGAAATGTATGGTCGATCAAATCATGAATAGAGACATGTTCACATTTGGATGATATCATAACCTCTAGCAAGGAAGTATTTAAGTAGTATTAATCTGACATGGCAGTAGAAATCTGAATACTGTGTAATTCGAGTTCGGTGACTATCAAAAAATTCAGTATACAACAGTACACCTCTGCTTCCTAAACATTGACACAAACATTACAAGCAACAAAAAGGACATACATGTGATGCACGGCATGCCTATTTGTGAGGTTGTGTACAAGAACATATGGGAAGGAATTACCATTCAAATCAGAATTTGGGTCTAATGCAAAGCAGTTCATTGCGGGGTATCTTCCTGATCCTCCAGAAAAGCTGTTGACGCTCCGTTGATACTCATTTGTCCGAGGTGGTTGTGGCATAGTCAGTTGAGTTGTCGCCCATGAAGGTGGCACATACTTCGATGATGGGTTTATGCAGTTGAACAGCTGGTTGGCTATTTATGGCCCAAGATCAAAAATTGTTCACACACTGATGACCTTCATTTTCGGAAGTGGTAGCAATATTACAACTAGCATTGTTGTAATGGCAGCTAATACAACGATTATGGGTTGATGCAGTTGCACAGCCCGTATATTATCCAAGTCACAAGACCAAATCTTGTTAATACTCAGTTGACACTAATTTTTATGTGGTGGTGGCCATATTGTAACTACCATTTTTGCCTAGAAAGGTGGTGAATATATTGATTATGGGTTAATGCTGATAGACAGCCCTTGGATGATCTACAATGCAAGACAAGAAAACAATGACACTCTGGTGACATACAGATTTAGGAGAAAGTAACAATGACATCGCTAGCATTCTTGCAAAAAAATGCAGCCAATATTGTGATTATAGGTTAATGTTGTAGCACAGCTGTTGGATTATCCATGATGAAAGACCAAACATCATTGATGCACTGTTGACACTCACTTCAAGAATCAGGCAATGAGCGTGTTCCTGTTCTTTTTGGCTATAAAGACGAATAATGATATCACTATGGAACAATGTAACTATCCAGCTCGAATATTGCCGACAGTGTAAGAATACCAATCATTGACGCTCCATTGAAGCTCACCTCAAACACATGCTAGTAGTTATTATATGCTCAACAGTTGTATGCCTCAATTCATATAGCCATGCTTGACAGCCAATATATCATTGCTACGAATAGTCATTTCTGTCCAAAATCTTTATGGCCTTTGAATTTGTGATCCACCACTCAACATACAATCTGGGCACCGGATGATGTAGCCCTGGGACATTGCAGCTCTTTCGGTCGGCAATTTATGTAATATTGATCCATTCACTAGTGATTAATTGATATCATCCGACATGCTTACCTGTTCTTATCCCGGCATTTCTCCTTGATATCCATCACATAAACGAAACTATAGCCAAACTCTCAACCATGTACACCAGGTGTGAGCAGCGAGTTATGCAGTTGAATTGATTGGTAAATGCAGCATAATGGTCCTCATTCATGCCAGTTTGCATTGCACAATCACCTTTCAGTCTATCACTTGTATGACATCACTGACATAAACGTAGCAGGCAGAGCAATATCATGTTCATTGCTTGTCTACCAACTTGATTTGTACTCTGGAACTTTTGCATAGCCCTGATGACTCTTGCACTTGTACAGACAAATCATCAGGTCTTACAATTTAGTCTCTGAAATCAGGAAAAAGCTGGAACCTAGCACAATAGGTACATGAATTATGGTTCAAAGAGATATGTTGTCAAAAATTGCAATGTACCCATCTGTTCTTGCGGCAACACAGCAGTGGTCACCATGTCTTCACTCTAATCAGAATACTATACAGTAATTACTTAGGAAACACCATGAGGAGGTAAAGCATATGGATTCAATGCACTTTGATGATATAATTGGTGATACTCTGGGTGCCACAATGGGTGGGAGAGATGCCAATCTTTTGTGTGACTGTGGTTTCCAGGGACCTAGCCTCATCTGACAACATTGTGGCTAAGATGTCCCTTGCAGCAGTTGCAATTTTGTGGGGACAGTATCAAGAGTCTATATCAGTTCTTCAAATGTTGCTGTTGCAGGTGCGGGTACAACCTTGTCCATTTGTGACTTTAATGATTACCAGAGCCCTCAATTCAGTTGTCCCATACATAATAGATCTTACATTGAAGTTGTCGACCGTATCTCCCTGTTCTGAATGAGTCAATTTGTGAAGCCTCATCTGGGTCTGCCAAAAACTCTCTATGCAATGTCTGACTGTTTTGCAAGTTGTGCCTACTACCCAGCTGGGCTCATTATCTTCGCTCAGCTTGCCCAGATTTGATTCTTCGTCATCACTGTCCTCATCTTCCACATCCTTGTCATTGCCGAAAGTTGGAAAACTGTTCAGATTGTCTCCTAAAGTATTTGGCCTCTCCTTAAATGATTCTTCGAGCCACTAGGTTTTGAATACTTTGATTTCAGCATACCTCCCAGCATCCTGCTCGAACTGAGTCGCTGTCTGTGTCTTGAACTCGTCTCTATTCCACAGTTGTTTTTCCATCCACATAATTGTCAATCCATTTCTCTTTGTCGTCATTGCTTATACTGTATTATACCAGTCTTTCCTCCACCACAAGCTACTTTTTGAATGGCACGCTATGCAGTGCAACTAAGGCTCCTACCGTTTCTGCGATAAAACCACTATTGCCTCCATTCACTTCATGATAACGTCCAGTGAAAAGTGTTGTAAATTAGCTGTATTTGCCAGGTAAAAGTGGGGAAATGTACTTTTTCAGTGCACTGATCATTGGATTATGTATTGACTATGTTGTTTGACGTTATATTGGATGTTGCAAGATGTATACCACATCAAGGTAGGTTGCATCATGTATGGCACGGTTGGTACGTTTAATCAACTTGAACAAAGCAAAATCTCTGTTTTGACTGCAATTACATTGGAAATAGTAATGGTAGCCATGCACCATGACTTGATTTTTGGTGTTAGTTCATGTAGGATTCTATGGATGTCTGGAGAGAAATGTTACCAGATGTTGTTTCTGTTAATGAATGGGTATTATATATCTATCATTCAAAACAATTTGGCTGTTGTTCACCTCTATCAGTCCCTGTATACTAACAAACAAAATTCGACTGACTAACTGCAAATCACAGCAAGGTTGGAAACCCCTGCAATCTGCAGTTATACGCGGCAGAATGCATTTTGAGTAGATGGTGCATGTTGACTGTTACACATTCCATTTTGACTTGAAGCTGACTATATATTCCTCAGGATATCCCACTTCTTTTTGTTATCATCTGCCTCATGTCGTCTACAAGAGATAATCCTGGATTCAGAGACTCCACAGCCAGGTGCAAGCAGATTAGAATCTAGCCTACCAACAGGCGCTTCACAGAATGTACCACCTGCTGAGACACAGCAAAAACACATACACCAGTTAGTCCACAACAAAGCTGCAAATGCAGCCACCAAAACAATGCTCACTGACGCAGATTTAAAAATCGTGCTTAAGACTGGAAGCAGCAAGTAGACAATGTAGCATTTCATGCGATATGGGTAAATCCATATCATGGTTGACAGCAGTCAACAACCTACAGATTGTGCGGCTGGTGTATTCAGAAAACTTAGTGATGAATGGTGGCTGCCGGATATGGTAATCCTCCATGGCCGACCAAGGCATTGGTCTACCCTATCCGCACAATTGAGCACCAAGATTTTGTCAGTGTTTCGAGTCTCACAGACAAATATCCTGACAAGCATCTCTGAGAATGGACAACACAGGCTTTGTTGTTGTTGTTCATTCATACTGTATACACTCTTACTAGAGTATAACAGGACCAAATACCCCCTCTGTCTCCAGGCGAGATTGCGAGATAGCGGAGCTCCCCCCCCCTGCCACTCTTCATCCCACTGGGAAATGAAGATTGAAAGGCAGAATTGAAATGAATGGAAGGAAATGAATAGATAAGAAAAGTAAACAATGAATATAAACCACACTGCTGCAGCCTGGTACAGCTGAGTCAGCCTCTGCGCCCACTTCATATTGTCATTCATTTGGGCGGGCACTCCCCGACATCAGTAGCCACCAGGAAGTTCATCATCACTTTGTGGCACTCCTCTATGGAAACTAGCTGTGGGACCTGCTTCTGTCAGCATCTGCCTGCATTGCAGCCAATGGGCATTTCCACCACCTTCCTGAGTGCTATCTGCTGGTCTCACCACCAGCTGCAATGGCGAATAAGGTCCTCCCACATCTGCATTGCTGTCCCTCCACACCATCCAGCACTTATCATTCTCTCATCAGCTGAACCGTGTTTGGTAGACTCCATTGGGTGCATGCTGGCACAATATTCTATAAAACCTTGTAACCAGTGACATTACGCTTGTCATCGGAACAGGTCACTTGGTCGTCAGCTCTCCTGTCAGTCTCCAACTGAGGTCTTTCCTGCTCTTCTTGGCCTCCCACTCTGCCTTCGCAGCTGACATTTCCTCAGAGTGTTGTCTAGCACTGTTCGAGGCCGAGATGGATTCCCGATTTATCACTGTACCTCAGCCGGTGTCTTGAGCTAGGCATGCCTGACAGTGTATCTCTTCGTTTCCTGAAATGAAGCAGTGTTTCAGGACCCTGTTGATTTCAGTTGCAGTTCCCGGGGTGAGAAGAGCCTGCTCTGATTGATTGATCTGCTTTCCGAATCGCTGCCGCGGTCCCTCCTCTCAGTGTACCAGACCTCAAATTGCCTATTGTGTGCCGCTGAAGGCTACCACCATCTTCACTCCATACCTTGGCAATGTTTCTCTTTTCTCTATTGTCACATCATGCACAAGTCCAATTGCCCACAGCTCAGCGTGAATGTCTGTTATGTGGGAGCTCAATCCCAATAATCAATACTATATTTATCGAATTTAAGTACAACCGCTTTTCAAATTTACTCTTTCTTTCCTCATTTTATCCTAAGACTCAACCTCTTGACCTTGCTTCAAGAGCTCTCAGATCAATGCTTTCCCAATGCTCACTTCCTGCCTCTCTTCTGAGAATTACTCCCGATCATAATTGTACCACCCATTGAACAATTCTTCGAATGGTAATTGCCTGGTAGATAAGTTCCGATGTACCAGGTTGCCGATACCAATAGAATGCGTGATAGCTCGGACCTGCGATGGGATGAGGGTTAAATGCTGCTATTCCAATTGAAAGATTCAATTGCCGAAGAGTTTGACATTCCTCTTTAGTTCGAAATGACATTGTGCCAACCTGTGTCCAGGCATACAAGGTATGGTCACATAAATGGATTATGGAAGGAATATTTGTAGAGTGTAGATGGAATTCTTAATAATACATTACGATCGTCATCAGTGTTCTGATTGTTCACTGCTGAGTACTACTTGAGCTTGTTCTTCTCATTGCCGAAGCGATGACATATCTTCATAGTCCTATTCGAGGGTTTCCATGCCCATATCTGGACGCTATGACTATGATGCGCATCATAGCGTTATCTCGGTCATGTCATGCCAGTGTCCGCATGCACCTGATGATATCTTCCCATACATCCCAGTAGGTTATCGTATTCATGCGGATATGGTATTATAGCATTTTCACTCCTGATAAGAATCAGGACATCCATCGCATGATATCATGTCAGACAACATGTTAGATCAAACTTGAACTTAAATATCTTCCTACCCATTTCCCTCAGTAGTTGGAACATCAGCCAATATTCGGTCGGTAGTGGTTGTGGTAAAATACTATTTCACCTTAAATACTATTTGGCTTGCGTCATAGATTTAATCGGCAACCAACCGATACGATGCCAACATAGAACTCGATGCTTCCACTTATGTATAATTTGAGTCTGAAGTTGCAATGCAAACTAACTCAAATCAATGAGCAGAGTTGCTTCTAGTTTCATATCATCAACCAAGGTCATAATTCCCTGAGTCACGTCATGCTTAGACCGAGACTATTCTCTTAGACCAGGGAGTACCCTAGTAACGCTTATTGCTTGCAGCAATCAGCTAGGGGTCCCGCTTACTTGAACATTGACAATCGACTTGCTGTGTCAGTGTATCGGACTATTCTCCTGTCCAATCAGACTTGTCCCGCAACTTTCAGGAATAATGAATGTGGTTGAAAACTATTCGCACGGCTGAAGCAAGCTTCCCTGCTAAGGCAACAGAGTTGTATTATCTTCAGTGAACCCACTAAGCAACCACTGTTGCTTATTCAATCGACACGTGACTTCTATGTATCCCCACTGAAGGACATACAACTGGCCGACTTGCAGCGCGAACGATAGATGTTATGCATATCACATGACTTGACCGACAGTAACTCCATGACATGTATTTAATTAACTACTGCAAGTACCATTATTGCTGCTAAGGGAAAACCCCCAATATAGTCCTCCATGTGCCCAGTGCCCTGATAGCTGCGGCAGAATCTCCATTAATGTCCATCTTTGCACTCTGCTGCGCCTCCCACTCGGCCATCATCTGAGCATGATTCATCTCTCCACCACAGTGAGCCTCCTGCTGCAATTTATCCATCCTTCTCTCACCCAGCGCTGCGTGCTTCTCTTGCCAATGATGGTGACGTTCAGTATGATGGTTCTGACCACTGTGTCTTTGCCGGTGGCTAGCCAATTCAGGTCTTTGGTTGTCGGACCATACCATTCACTTCCGTGACTACTCGGAATATCAGTGCACTGGAAAAGTGGTTTCAGTGTAACTCATTTCGCTGGCTACTGCATGCGTCTACTGGTCTCGCTGCGAATCACTGTTGTCTGGACTCTGCCAATTCAGGCACAGGTGTACGTCCTGACTCTCTCATAAGCGCACCCTGTGGGGTTGTGGGCTGTGCACTCAGGATGGATCTTAGTTGGCAATTGAGGAGGAGTTGGAGGTCGTCAACTCTGTCTACTGCTGTGGGATCCCACAAGAGCTCACTCCCATATAGTGCAACCACTTGGACACATGTTACTTGGACAGCCCTGATACTCCCTAGAGCAATCCCGTAGGTTATTGTAAGAATTTCGAGTCTGGCTTCTATGTCCCCAGTTTACTTAGTACATTGGTTGTGCTGCTCCTTGATCATCAGGTGGGGGTTCATCCAGATGCCCAGCAAGCGTGGCGCCTATTTGTCGAATTGTATGAACTCGTCTCTGACTCCTAACTTCGCTGTCAGCTTTGGGCAGTGGTGAGTTTTATGGCCTCGTCTGCGAATCAATAGTGCCACCTCCATTTCTGTGGTGAGAAACTGTAGCCCTTGTCCAGTTGCCCACTCCATGTCCTGCCCGACGCATCTCTCATGGTTCATGACCACCTGATTCATATTGCATGCTGTCGCGACCCAGCCATGGTTGTCTACAAAGGATATCTGTTCCACTGCTGATTCATACTCTTTGACCCATGTGATCAAGCCTGATGTCAATATCGCCAAGAGAAAGGGTGACACATGTGAGCCTTGTGGGACCCCTTTATTAATGGTTGTCTTTCAATGGCAGTGCCCTCCATTATCATCTCCACTGCTGTTTCTGAGAGAAAGCTCCCAGTCCATCCTATCAGTTCCTTGCCCATTTTCCTGACCATCATGCAGTTCACTAGACTACATTGTGGCACGCTTCGGAAGGCTGCTTCAATGTTGATGAGAAGCACACCTGTCATGTGGCCCATTTGGGGAGGCAGCTTGAGCTCTGTCAACCGTGGTAGCTGCTGCGTCGACCTCTTACCATTCTTGTCTACTTCGGAATTGTCCTTTACTCATTAGCGATGGCCATTCAACATCTTCTGATAGCAGCTCAGCGACTACTTCCTCAATTACATTGCACCTGCATCAGGACACTGATATGTTGTATTAGCAATGGTTCCGGACCATCACTTCGGGTGCAGGTACAGGTCCAAACAGAACCGTTGCAAAAGTGGTGGTCCGGGACATTAATCAACCGGAAAACTCAAGTCAGGGATGGGTCAATGGTAAACTACCAACCCGTCTGAATTGGGCGGGTTGACAGTTGGTCGCCCAACTGGCCCATCTATAGATTCATATAAGGCTCTTGTTTTTGCAGTTTGTTAATAGTATCTTATCAAAATCGTGTTGTCAACAGCCAAAAATACATTTTGCATGCTTTGCAGTTTGCAATATCGATTAATTTGGAATTCGTGTTTACAATTGATATATTGTATTTTGGCCTATCAGGGCAGTCAATAATTTCGTTTTAACCGCGAAGATGTGCGCGATGCCTCGATTACCAAATTTGCAAGAAGTAACACTGTTGACGCTCCATTGACGCTTATTTTCAGGATGCAGCAGGGAGTATGTCGCTGTTGTTTTTGCCAGTAAAGGCTACCAATATCTGATAAATGGATGTCTGCAACCAAACAGAACATATATTACCCAAGATGCGAAGCTCAACATCATTGATGCTCCTTTGACGCGCATTCTCAGAATGGGGCAGTAATTGTGTTGCTGTCTCTTTTCCCTATAAAAGCTGCCAATATGTCGGTTATTCATAACAGCAAGTAAATCGTTGTTTAATTACTGTACATACAAAAGTACACATCATTGACGCTTTGTTGACACTGATATTAATGTATTGTCTATTCAACATCTGCTACCATCAATATTAGTTTTCATCATAATATAAACTTATTGAGTGTCTTTCTGACAGATTAAGACTTGGCCGTGTGGTAAAGCCGAGTGCAGTAACATTCTTGCACTGTTCACTCTCACACGACTAAAATTTATATATCATGCCAAAAGATTCATTGCGCCGGCTATACATTTATTTATCAACCGATATTCACAAGCTACTGCTTACTATCCGCCCATAATACATCTCTAATTAAAACTCTCAGTCAAGATAGATAAAGAAGCTGGTGAAACATCGAGCCATTCTGTCTTACTTTTTCCTACCTCCCTTATTCCTCCTCGTTTCGATTGCATTGACCGTCACTAACACTTGTTCAGCCTGCCGCTTTGATTTCCGTATAGGCCGAATCAATCTGCGAACATTTGGCGTGGCGCTTACATCCCACTTCTCTGGGCATTCCAGATACTCGATGCCATTGTCTTGCACTATATCAGATTCAATGTCTGCCACCCAATAGTCTTCGCTGTCATTTGGATTATCCAAGTCCCCTTCCCTGTTAAGCCAATTTTCGGTGTCTGAAATGCTTTCAGGTGCGATATACTCATCACAGTCAACTGGATGATGGTTGATCCTTCTGATTTGGTGGACATTTAATATTTGAGTTTGTCCTCCAGGGAGGTACTTTGCAGACAAAGCTGCTGGCAAAGGTTATTTTTCTGAGAATTTGGATGCAGCTGCACCATCATGTTAACAGAGAGACCAGGATGGTTTGACACTCTCTTCCGTGTCCGAAATGTATCCAATGGCTGTCATCTACTTCTTTTGAGTGCGAGATTCCTTCTGGGTAGCACATAGGTTTTGGCTGCCCTGCCACATCTCCAAAAAGTTGTGGCCATTGGCCATTCCGTGCAATTTCTTTTCCTCCGCCTCTTTCTTCATTTCCACGTCGTTTTCTGTGTTAGGTGAATCTAATGCTTGGTCAGCACCTGCGAAAATCATGTTATTGGCTCAAAGAAACTGCCTTACAACCACTTTTCCACGAAGGGTCTTGCCTGTGGTTTTTGAGTGCCACCAGCCAATAACATCTTGGCCAGGGGAAAACTTGGCCTCCACTCTGACACCAGGTGGTATGATATGGAATATGTCGCATGCCACATTGGAGAGATCGGCGTACTTTGAGTGCGTTTCCTCCTGTTGGCGCAACCAGTCAGTTATGTTGGGTATGCAAAATGTACTGCTAATCCCCATTGGGTCGGAGCGGAAATCATTGAGATTTTGATTAATTTGCCCCCGGTTCTTTGGTGCTTCAGGCGGCAAATTCAAATAGAGCCTGACGGGGGTCAATAGGCGTGCTGCATGATCGCTTCATCCAGGTGTCATTTCAGCTACATTGTTAGGCATCAAGTATTCTTCATCATCAGTGGACAAATCATATGAATCAAAGGGTGATTGACCGGATCCTGCAGCAGTTGCGGAGGGGACGAGATTGATGCTTGGTACACTTCCAGGTTTATTGTTCGGCACATGTCGATGTTTGGCACATTATTCAATTTCCACATACTTCGGCAAGGCCTCTTGGTATAGGGTAGTTCAGGATGTCTCGTCCTAAGGAGTAATAGCCATTCCCATGTCCCACTTCCTAAATGATCGCAACTTCCAGAAAGGATAAAGGCTATGTGCTAATATTAGAAGCATACTTGTCGATGGAGTCACTGCAGCATAATAGTTGAACAGCTTCTGTAGAGCTAACTTCACAGCAAAGAACAAGTCTTCCTTCCACTGCGTCTTCTTCTTAGCCAAAGCTCGCATTATGCCAGCCATATGATCGAACATGTCGTTACACACTGTGATCACATGATGCAATGTGAATGAATGCCTCTTCGACATCGACAGGGTCCAATATCAGAATGACCTCAAAACTTCCATCACATACTTGACAACAGTCCATTCATCCTGTGTTGTGAAGAGTGGCCAGTAATTGCTGAATTTTGGATTTTGGAGCCACATGCGAGTGAAATCTCATAATCGGTAGGCTCGCTCAAGCAACTCTAGAGTCGAGTTCCAACATGTCTTGACATCCTTGATTGGTAGTACTGCAATTTCGACTTTGGCTCTTTCATAGTCACTGAACTTGTTTCGACGACCAGGTGTCAGTGTAATCAATACAGCAATCATTCTCTGCTTTAGGAAGGTCAGTTTCAGGACTTTCAAAATATCTTGAAATACATACTTTCTCAATTATGTTAGCTAAACCTGGTCTCATGGCCGACACCTTATTTATTCTAGCATTGCCCTCTTTTCAAAGTTGTTGACTCTTCCCAATATCTATGCTTTCATTCCCTCCAAATTGCTGATCGCGCTCATGGGCTTCCCAAGACTTAGTGCGGCCTTTTACACCTAGACTGCTCATGAATGCACCATAAGCCAGCTGTATGATGTGCGCCATGCATGGTATGTGGTTCCTCAATGCAGGCCACTGGATGCTGGGGTCCTCAAGTGTTGATTGCAGCTCGTGTGTCATTGAGAAATTTGAGGAAGCATTATCACATGTAATTCCAAGCAAACGGCCGTCGGTAAGCTGAATAGGATAAAGCATGTCCTTCAAATACACCGCTAGCCCTGCTCCAGTATGTTGGCTCTTATCCTATCACGCTTAATTAGCTTTTGAAACCGGAAAAGAACAGGCGATCCACCTTATTGAAAACAAGCGGTACTTTACTTGATGCCCAATTTTGATCCCAATAGTAAGCAATTACCGACTTTATGGGGAGTTTGTTGGTTGATGTCCATCCATCCAAAGCTAAACTAACTTGATTTCGCGACAGCAATTGTTTTTTAATTGCATCCAGAGTCAGTGAATATTCCCTTCGGCAAATGTTGCTAAGCCTCCCGGCGCACAGCAGCACAAGGTCGCTTCGTAATGCTGTATATTACCATCATAGCTCAATATTTGATACAGCATTGCAGGGAATATGAGATGAATCAAATCCTTACATGAGGTAGTGATTCCACGTGTCTTGATGAAATTCGGAATTTTCAAAGTCCTTAGCTGCCAGTTTCGAACATTTCGTCTGGTGTTTCAATCAACACGGATTAAGCGGGATGTCAAGTATGAATTTGCTCTGCACACTTACTATTGTAATGCCTCGACTTCCTTGCCCCTACTGGATGGCCAAAGCTATTTCATCGACTGTTGAACAACTGAAGTCATTAACTTCTGACTCTGTTGATTCATTTGTATTTGCGATGTGAGATTTTGCCATCGAGTGGTTCCCCATTGAGCTGGTCCCATGATCTGTCGGATGGTGACGAAATTGATGACAAACAGTAGATATGATTCCTGGGCTACCGGTCTGCAGAATTCTGCAGTGCAAATGAAATCGCGAAGAAGACGCATGTCTAGATTCATTCGAAGCAATAGAACGTTTCGAGCTCGTATTCATTGAAGCACACGAAGCATTGTTCATGATTTGTACAGTGAGTCCGCTCAAATCACGAATATAGATACGGTTATTTTTGGAAGAGATCGTAACCTCTAGCAATGAGGTATTTAAAGATTTTGAATCCAACATGGCGGTAGGAATTGGAAAGCTGGGTAATCCAACTTCAGAGACTGCCAAAAGTAACATTATAGTAAAGCAGAATGCCGGATCTTAAATATTGACCTTACAGCTACAAGCAAAAATAACGGATCTGTGAGACATAGCATGCATATTTGTGAAGTTGTATACACGGACATATTGAAAAGACAGACCACATAAAACACTGTTTACGAACTGTGCAATTCACAGCAGTGCTGTGTAGGTTGCCGATCCTCGACAGAAATTGTTGACACTCCATGAGCACTCATTTGTAAGATGCAGACGCAATATTGTCACTAGTGTTTTTGCCGATAAATGCTGCCAACGGTTTGATTGTGGGTTTGCTTTGTTCGTATGCCCTTAGAGTATCCGAGATGCAAGATAATCAATCTTTGACGCTCCATTGAAGCTCATTTCAGAATATCGTTACAATGTTGTGGGAAGTATTTTTGCCTGGAAAGGTGGCTGATTGTACGATTATGGATAAATGTGGTCGCCCAACCCCATTATTTGCGAAGATCCAAGCCCTAAAATTGTTGATACTCCAGTGACACTCATTCCCAGGGGATAGTTACAATGTCTTTGAAAGTATTTTTGCCTGGAAAGGAAGCCGATAGGTCGATTGTGCATTGATGTTGTGCCACACCCCCTGGATTATCCATGATGCAAGGCCAAACATCGTTGACACTCCATTGACAATTACATTTAGGACATATGTAGGATGTTGTCGTAAGCATTTTTGACTAGAAAGGCGGCCGATAGTACTATTAGGGATAAATGTCGTCACACAGCCCCATTATTTTTGAAGATGCAAGGCGTAAAATCATTGACGCTCTGGTGACGCTCAGTTTTGGGGCATAGTGAGGCTGTCATCAAAAGGATTTTTGCCCAGAATGGCGGCTGATAGTTCGATTTTGGATTGATGTTGTGCGAGAGCCCTTGATTATCCCAGATGCAAGGCCTAAAATCGTTGACACTCCGTTAATGCTCATATATAGGACATAGCAGCAATGTTGTCGCAACCAGCTTTGTCAAGAAAGGCGGCCGATAGTACGATCATGTGTTAACATCACAGCACACCCCTTGGATGTTCCAAGATGCAAGGCCGTAAGTCTTTGACGCTCCATTGCCGCTCATGTTTCGGACATTGTAGCACTATTATCGCAACCATTTTTGCTTAGAAAGGCGACTGATACTTCGATTATAAGTTGATGTTGCCATGCAGCCCTGAAGATTATGCAAGATGCAAGGCCAACAATCGTTGACACTCAGTTGAAGCTCACATTCATAACATCGAAACAGCGTTTGTATTCTCAATAATTGTACGGAATGAATTGTATACACATTATTGACATTCAATATTGTGCATGTGAGATTTATCATTTTCATCCAGGATCATTCTTCACTCTCGAATGTCTGATCAACCTCTATCCATGATATCTGAGTGAGAGATGATGTTGCCGTATCACATTCCTGCGCTTTCAGCTGGCAATTTACAGCATGTAGAACATTTCACTAGTTTTTGGTAAATATTGCTCGACTTCCTCACCTTTCCTCATCCAGTTCCTTCTCCTTGAATTCCATGACGTACCATAAGTAATTTCAAATATCTCAATGATGTGCACCAGGTCGGTACAGAAAGATATGAAGCTGAATACATGGACAAATGTATCGTGACGCTCGTCATTCAGAAAGATTCGTATTGAGCACTGACAGCTCTTTCTATGACTCATATGACATCACTGAGCTAAATTTTGTTAGTAGATTTCGGCGCTAATATTGCTTTTGCTTTCTCACTTCACAGTAATCAGCAAACAGATATGGAATGTGTTGGCCATCATACAGCCTGATTCGGATTGAAGACCTTTCGCATGGTATGTTCGACCCTTGCACATGCACAGACGAATGATCATGCCTCACAATTTGGTTACTGAAATTAATACAATGCTGACACGTCGCAAAATCCGTACACAAATTGGATTTCACAGAGATATGACATCAAAAACAGGAATTTGCCTCTTTATTTGTCCACTGATGCAGGAGCTCTGACAATCTTTTTGTCCAAGTCTGATTTCTATATGGTGATTAGCTGGGGAGACTATATGCAGGGGTAAAAGCTTACAAGTTCAACAGGCTTCGCAAGTAAAAAAGGTGAAAAATTGGGCTCTGCAGAGGGCGTAAGACCGGCTATATTTGTGTTCGACTGCGGCTTTCCAGAACCTAGCCTGATTTTACTACTTCCTGATCCAGTAGTCGCTTGCACCATTTGCGATGTTCCTGTGACAATGTCAAGACACTCCATAAGCTCTCCGAATGTTGTCAGTGCAGGTGAGGCTACATCATCTTCTGTTTGCGGTTGAACCACTGCCGGAACCCTCAATTCTGATGTGCAGTACTTCTCATCACGTCCACGGAAGTTGTCGGCTGCATCATCCCATTGCTGTTGTATCAATTTGTCAAGCTTCTTCTCCTTCTGCCGAAACCTGTCCATGGACTGCTGCACTGACATGGTGATTGTGCCCATCACCCAGCCAGGTTCATCATCTTTGCTCAGCTAGCCCTGCTCTGTCCCTTCATCATCGGCTTATTCCCGATCCTCCTCATAATCGGAAATTGCAATATCACTCAGACTGTCTCCAATAACAACCATCATCTCATGAAATGGTTTTTCGGACTCTCAGGTTGTTAATCCCATGTTTTCCGTTGCCTCAGTATCTTCCTGCTCCTGCCTCATTGCTGCCACTGCGTGTTCAACTCGCTTTCTTGCCCCATCGGTTTCTCACTTAAAATGATTCTCAATCCATTTCTGTTTCTCTTCATTGCGTAAGAAGTGTATTTCATGTCGTTTTTCGGCTGCAAGCTTCTTTTTGGAATTTAAGCTGTGCAATACCACAAGGGCTCTGACTCTTTCTGCTTCGAAGCCGCTCATTCCTTCATGTGCTTGATGACATTGTTGGGTGGACCGCGTTGTCAATTTCCTATATTTGCCCACTGGCCGTGGCAAAAAGTTCGTTTTCGGAGCATTGACCATTGTTGTTTGTATTGACTTTGTTGTTGGGCGAGATGGTGGATGTTGCAAGTTATGGACAATATGGAGGCAAGCTGCATCTTTGATGTCAAGGTTGCTACATTTACTCATCTTGAACAAAGCACAATCTTACTTATGACAGTCAATAAAACGGGAATAGTTAAGCTAACCATACAACCTGACTTGATTGTTAGCATCAGTTTCATGTAATATTGCTGGGATCATTTGAGTCAAACATCAGCAGACATCCTTTCCCTCAAACAAGGTGCTATAAATATCTGACAATCTTGCAATTCTGGCTGTAGTACACTGCAGTTTATCCCTGGTGACAAACAAACAACATCAGACAGACTCAGTGCAAATCGCGGGGCGGTGGAATACCCCTGCAACTTGCAGCCATACTCAGCAGGATTCATCTTGAGTATAACAATCATGTTAGTTGCTACTTATTCCATTCTGACCTGAAGCTAACTATATGGTCCTCAAGGCTTCCCACTTCTTTTCGTTATCATCTTCCTCTCCTATTCCACACCAGCAAAACATTATTACATGGCCACCTCAGCTGGGTGGTTGCAGATCTAAATTCAGCCGATTGGCGGATGCTACATCCACTATGGCAATCATTGGCACAAAGCAAGAATGCAGACACCAGTTAGTCCACCGCAACGCGGCTAATGCATGCACCAACTATATGACACAGGACACAATGTTTAAAATCGTCTGTAAGACTGGAAGCAGCAAGAATACGAAGCAGCCTGCAGTTTGCTGTGAATGTATCTATAGCATGGTAAACAGCTGTCGACTAAACCTATATCATACAGCGGGTGTCCACAGAGAGCTACGTGACCAATTTATTACTGCCAACAACTGGAAACCAACATGGCCGTCAAAGGCATTTCTTCGTACAGTCTGCGAAATCGAACATCATGATGTTGTCAGCTCTGGAATTTTAGCACATGATTTTCCTGATAAGCATCCCTGCAAGTGAACGGGACAGGCCTTGATCACTTTAGAGGAGGCTACGGAAGTGTATATGGTACAAGTAATAGCCGAATCTCATTGTTAGAAGCAGCAACTAATGTCTTGAAGGGTTTCAATGGATCTGCTACTATGGCAACGCAAGGAGGTCGGGTCCAGCTGGAACGGTCCTACATGATCCTGGCCTTGAATATGGCCAAATTGGCCAAAGAAGGATTTGGGCATACCGCGATCGAGGCAACAAAATATCTGATCAAGAACTCTGCCGCCGAGGTCCAAGAAGTCACGAAGCGGGGTGTTGAGTATCCTGGGCATAAAAAGTTAAAGGCTGCAATACACAGACACCAGGCTATGCTTTGTCAAAACCACATGTCCGGATGCCTTCCTTGCCATACTGGCCCACCAAAGAATCTGCAGACACACTGGCAATGCAAAGGCACCGGTGCACCTCCACCGAACTGATGCAGACAGCTGACTCCTGACCTGACGCCACCTCTGCCCGGCATGCCATCCGCTTCAACCGTTAACAATTCCAGATCAGAACATTCCCAAATCGCCAATTTGCCGGCTGGATATACGTATTCTCATACATCTCTTCCCTGTGGTGAATTTTTCAATCTTGATGCATCTGCCCAGGATAGCCAGCACGATACAGATTTTGATCCAGATATGCTGACTCAGGAAGGAACATCCACTGGTTTGTACACTATCTGTTGTGTGGTAATGCCGCAAACATCCATTTTGAAGACAGGAGCAGCCTATTGAGTGAACCTGCAAGTGATGACGAGCATTGATCGAAAGGCATGGGATTTTGGAGATTATTATTATATATTTATATGTATTATTAAAAAACAATGTACTGATCCAGAAGAGAGTAAATGAAAACGCTAAAAAGACTGCCAAAAGAATGTGAATTATGGACTACGCCAAATCAAATGATTGCATATGGTGGATACAGTCGTTGCAAAATGAGCATCAACGGAGCGTCAACAATTGTAGAACATGCAAGTCTGGTAATAAAAATTGCTTCGGTCGTGGTTATATATTATCGAGGTATTCACCGCCCTTCTAGGCAGACATTATCAGGACACGCTCCCTACCTTATCTTGAAAATGAGTGTCAATGGAGTGTCAACGATTTTTGGTTATGTGTCCTGGGTAATCACACTGCCGATAGGTTGCAGTCAGTAAGAAAGGAATTTTTGGCTGCCGTCATAGGCCAAACAGATTGCAACACCATCCGTGCCCCAACTTGAAAATGAGCGGAAATGGAGCGTCAACAATTTTTGGTCATGCGTCCTGGGTAATCACACCACCTATAGGTTGCAGAGTGTCATCAAGGAATTTTTGGCTGCCTTTTTAGGCAAAATGGATTGTAATACCCTCCCTCCGCCATCATGAAAATAAGCATCAACGGAGCGTTAATAATTGTTGGACTTGTATCTTGGGTAATCTGGAAGGCGACAGGTTGCAAATAGTCATAAACAGAGTATTGGCTGCCTTGATAGGCAAAAGAGAAAGTGAAAGGTTCCCTGTGCTATCTTGAAAATGAGTGTCAACGATTATTGGCCTTCCATGATGGTTAATTCCAGCGCCATGTGGCTGTTGTGGTCTATATACATCGTTTTGCCTGTTTTTATTCACTAAAAGGCTCAAGAATACTTAGTGGTAGCTCTGTAAATGAAATCAGTTATTACTGTCCTGGAGCATGTGGTGTGAATATCCTGTACATATCTGCCTATAAAGGCTGCCATATCCTTCTTTGTGGATGGTTGAGATGCAGCGCCACTAATATTGCCAAGAATCCAAGACCAATAATCATTCACGCTCCGTTGTCGCTCCTTATCACAATTTGGTAGGGCGCGTGAGTCTGTTCGGTACGCTCATTAAGCTGGGCAATACGTTGAAATTTAACTGTTACTTACGAATGTCAATATTTTACCAATGTCACTAGCATATCAGAAGGTAACCATAAAAGTGAAACACGAAACACAGAACTAGAGATTGGAACCGACGGGTCTAGCCAAACCAGGTTCATACCACAGGTTGTCGGGTACAGGTCCAGGGTTGGCCCACCATGAGTTGGTGGGTCGGGTTTTTGGACAGCTCTGGAACTGAACTGATCTGTATTGGCTGTTCAAACCTGGATAGTGTTAGCAACGGTTCCGGACTGTCACTTCGGGTCCGGGTCCGGGTCCAAACCGAACCGTTGCCAAATTGGCGGTCCGGGTCGTCAATAAACCCAAACTGCCCACTCGGGTACGGTTCCATGGTAACCTCCCAACCCGTCTGAATTGGGCGGGTTGTCAGCGGGTCGCACAGCGGGTCCATCTATAGATTCATATAAGGCTCTTGTATTTGCAGTGTGTTAATAGTATCTTATCATAATGAAGTTTTCAGCAGCCATTAATGAGCTTTTGCTTGTTGAGCAGTTTGCAATATCGATTAATTTGGTATCTGTGTTTCACCTTCAATATATAGTATTTTTGCCTAGAAAGGCAGTCAATAATACAGTTATGCACGCGAAAAT
>Ga0307514_10000767_pt1 | contig 53418 bp, 49 predicted proteins | sample 16_EM_MG_FD_203088 | JGI IMG/M metagenome (GOLD analysis project Ga0307514, IMG submission 203088) | Populus trichocarpa ectomycorrhiza microbial communities from riparian zone in the Pacific Northwest, United States - 16_EM | ecosystem: Host-associated > Plants > Roots > Unclassified | place... | reverse complement strand
TTACTAAGCCAGTGCTTCAGCCTAATAAGATTATGTTAACAATAATTAAATACATAGGTAAAGACACAATACCTAGTAAGAATTATCTACTACTATTTAATTTGAGTCTCCCCACGCAGCGGAGGAGACGTACCGCCTAAAGCTTATAGGCGCGGCGATTTAACTGTACATACTTCTAATGAAAATGCATCTGGACCAGTTGCATAAACCTTTCCTACTCCTAATGTTGATTGAATTAAATCTAAGATAGCTTTATCCTTTCGATGTAAACTAATTTGGAAAAGGGAACGCCAGCCAGTTCTTCGCATCTTGACTAAGATTAATTTAAAACAACCCGACGCTTGCGCACCATCATCAAATCCCTCGATGCCGAGAAATCAAGGCAACTGTTGAAGCGAAGTGAAGGAAGGCTTTATAATATAATAAAGCATATACTTTCTTCTACCCCATTTACTCTTAAACTTCTGTTTCAACAATAAACAAAAAGTGAGTGATCGGTCTTAATTAACCGGTTTAAAGCTAATTGCTATCTTCCTCTATTCATCCCCGCTTTGATTAAACGAATTTCCTCCAATCCAGATTCTGTTAAATGACCTTTTTCTTTCATTATCTCAGCAACTTTTTGGAAATCTTAAAAATCTAAAGCCTTCACACCTGAAACAGGGCATTTATCAAAGAACGGAATGATCTTGTCGGTGGTATCCGAGAATTTTGTTACAACAAAATCTCCTGCAGCTCGGTTGGAGTATGGTAGATAACTCCCACAACCTAAATACTCCTCTAAACTTCTCATTAGTTGCTCATCTCTAGAATGCTGAGTTATTTTAAATAATAATTGAACAGCAAAGCCTGTCTTAGTATTAGCTTTAAAAAGATGAACTACAAAACAACCCTCTCCTGACACGAACCCAGCAAGCCAATTTGGATCTTGAATTTGTGGATAGACAACAGGTCTCAAAACTGGAAGAGTATTGGGAAATGCTGCCTTTAATGAATCTGATAATCCCTTATTCATTGACGCTCGAAGATTTACAATTTTATCTAAACCTTCAGTTGTTAAATGTTCCTTATTATTGATTAATTCTACTATAGTTTTAAACAATATAAAGTCTGCCTGTTTTTGTGAGTTTAAGGGATACTTGTTTGTCAAAATGATCCATTATTATGCTTAAATCTTTAACAGATGCTACTCGATATTGAATAGTATCCTTTCTTTCTTTATTGATATACCCAACTCCGTTAAAATTATTTCGTATGGATTCTAATAAAGCTCTGTCCTTTTGATGCAAAGTAATTTGGAAAGTAGGGTAGACTAGTCAGCCTGCCGACAGCTTACTGCTTTTAGATATTGCTAGGTGAAGCAACCCTCAGCATCTGTAAAGCCTGTTACAAAGTTAGGGTCCAATTCGTTTGGGGGGCCGTTTACTCAGCCCCCATCATCTTCAGATGAAGGGGCCATATAGCCAAATGTTACGTCGCTAACTGTAGGAATTAAATTAGATTCTGATTTATTGTTCATGGAACTTTTTTTGACTCGAGTTAATAACAAGAAAACTAACAAAAGTTACACACTCATTTTGCCCATTTGCTACAAATCAGCAGGTGAGTAGGTGCCGATTTGCCTGGGTAGCTAGTGTCAACCTTATCCTAAATACCCTATTTGAAAACTGTTTTGTAAACTCAAGCTTTCAATAGAGACTAAAGAACGTTTGGGGGCCTCCATGGGTTCCCATTGGTTACAAAAATGATTATCCATTAATGCTGTTTGGAGTAAAAGACTTAATTAGAAGACTTTTTTGATAGTTTGTATGTCTGCATACATAACAATACCCACCAATAGGCAGTTGATCTGAAAAATCACATGTTATACGCTAATAATATGCTTCATCCTCTGAATTGAACAGATATACCATTACATAGTAAGGTGTGTTCCCGATTACACTAGGAAGCTAAGAGAAAGGTTTTGTTTTTGTATTTTTCCTTTCCTTTCAAAGAAAGGAAGGAAAAAGTAAAACCAAACAAAACCCTCTACTCTTAGTAAAATATTTAATAATATAACGTTTTTTTTTTCAGATGCAAATTTCATGTTTAATCGAAAATTAACCAAAACCACCGGGAGCGTGCATGCGCCCCAAAAATATTTAAAGCTTACTATCTAAATTAAGATCTAATTATGTTTATTTAATTTGCTTAGAAGGGATTCTGATTTGATAGTTTCTTTCGAAACCCATTAGAGTACACCTTAAACTCATTTTCATTGTGTCAACTACCGTCTACTCGTTGCTCTTTTACAGACACCAAAGAAGGGTGTCTGATTTAGATCCGCGATATCCCATTTCTTTTTCAAGAAATCTTCTGACTTATTACCATACCTTGAGTAATTAGTTCAGCCACTTATAGTCTTTCGACTAAAGCTTGGTATCAGAAGCTTTAGGGGGTCCCCGGAGTTTGGCAGTTTAATCCCACATTGAGCAATTTCCCAAAAGCTCGGCAGGGAAAGCTACTAAACTAAGTGAAGCTATTAACATTACTGAATAGCTTAAAGGTAAAAATACGCGTAATCCTCCATATTTTCTAAAGTCTTGATTATCACTAACAGCATGAATTACTGCCCCAGCTCCTAGGAAAAGAAGCGCTTTGTAAAAAGCATGATTAACTAAATGGAATAAAGCCACATTATATGAAGATAAACCTACAGCAATAACCATCATTCCTAATTGACTCATAGTTGAATAAGCTATAACTTTTTTTATGTCTTGTTGGAAAAGTCCAATAAGAGAACTGAAAACACTTGTAATAGCTCCAATTCATAAACATAATATTAAAACAGTAGAACTATATTCTATTAAAGGTGAAGCTCTCATTAATAAGTATACACCAGCAGTTACCATAGTTGCAGCGTGTATTAAAGCAGATACAGGTGTAGGACCCTCCCGAAGTTCACGGTGTATAAGGGGGAATCCCCTGTCCATGGCCTTAACTCCGATTACACCTGTCATATAAATAGAACTTCCGACTGTACATTCAGCCGCATTTCAGCGACCCCGAAGTGACCCAGTCTGTAGCGATACGTTAAAATACCGACGGTCTTAACTACGGAACGTCTTGACCGTTTTCACCTCAGTCGCTTTTAAGTCCAGAAGTGTCTGGATTCTCCATACTTACAAGATATATTTGGTTTAACCCTTGCTATACCTCTAGCATTGAAAACAATTGGCTAAATAAACCTTATGTTATTTCTTCAACTTAGATCGTAGATCATTAATGGTTGCTAACCCCGAAGGCGTTTTATGCGCACCGGAAACAATTTTTCAATCTCAGACCATACCAAGTAATTAGAAAGTTTATTACCATCCCCCGCCCTCTCGGACACCTGGTCGGGTGCACACCCGGTCCGGGGGGCCGGAGGGGTAATAAATATTTATATGTCGGCGGAGCCGGCACAAATGAGTTTTGTGCGGCTAGGCTCGCCGCCCCTCCTCTTAAACGTAATTTTTTTGTGTTTATATAATCAACAAGGCGGAGCGTTATTTTTCTACCCCTTCGGAATAATTGTGTTAGCTAAACCTGTACGGTTTTCGATTGCGAATACACTATAATTATATTCATCTACATATCCTACAAAGACCCCCCGAAAACTACTAAATATATATATTTATTTAAAATATTTTTTAGTTTTGTATTTAATGAAGTAAAGGAGTTTCTCGTTTATGCAACTTTATACCGTATGAAGCTTTCACTTCATTACCCTTAGAAGGTATCGATACAGAAAATGAACCATCTCCTTCGCGGTTTTTTTGTCAAATCAAATTTTGTTTTTTATATAGTCTTCCCTTGGTGAGAGAAATCTCACCACGTGAAGACCAAAGGCAAAAAAAGAAATCCAGATACCCCCACCCCCTTCCCCCCCCCACTAGCCCGCAGGGGGCTCGTCCCCTTCGGGTTAGGCACTTGGGGACTAGCCCGAGGGGCTCGTCCCCTTCGGGTTAGTCCCTTGGGGACTAGATTTTATATATATATAAAATCTGCAAGTGTGGGGGGATGGGAGAGTTAAAAAAAATAAACACCATCTGTACTGGAATGTATGCTCAATATTAATAGGCATAAGGCAAGAGCATATTGCCACGTATAATATACCTATTAATAGCTACACAATATTACTCCTTTTATGTGAATCGGGTTCACACACAGGTAATAGTGACATTCTAAGAATAAATTAAAGCTTATTTGTCATCAATGCAAAGTATGGTTCTACGATCGAACCTTACCATAATTTGTTTAGAATAAGCCTAGGCGACCCCTAGGGGAGCCCCCCCCCCCCCAAGGGCAGGCTACTCCCGGCTTTAATTACTGTTCATTGATCGTTTACAACCCTTTCCATGGGGAGATTGCCATAGGTAACCAAACGTGAAGACCAATCTGTGAACTTTTCGCCATAGCACCAATTAATAAACATATACCTATTATAGTTATAATATTTTCACTAATATATGGAGCTAATGAAAATACAGTTGCATAATCTATATTCAATTTATTATAACTTTTCAGCTATATTTGGACTATATCTTCACCAACACATCACTAAAATGTATAGGGTATAACGTATAGTCTCTGAGGATCTTACTTTAATTATATATTTTTGTTGTTTACAAAAAAAATGCCCGAAGACTAGGACCAGATTTATAAACCTGCCAGTCTCCAAGATATTCAAATTAATTTTATTTCCGGCGGATTGCCCATTTTGTTATTTAATGGAGACAGGTAGACCTATTGTAAATGTAAACCCTCTCCACATTTCGAATAAATCCCCGGGGGACAAGCCGGCGGGGCGGCGGGGTCCTGGCCCTAAAATTCTAAATTTTTTTATATATATATATAAAAAAAATTATACGCTGGCGAGCTTCGGCCAGCGAGGCCAGTTTTGTAAATTTTATCGGGGTAAATTTTACTGCGCCCCGCTATATTAATTAAAACTAGTGGCGGGACCCCTCAAAGTGCCAGCCCCAAGATAATATAACATATTCTTTTTAATATTTAAGGTTTGTGTACGCTCTACAAATGAAATTAGAAATTACCGATCTGAGTCTTGTTTTCTTCCACTGTTCATTCCTGCTTTTAGTTTTCGTATCTCCTCTAAGCCTTCTTTTGTAAAATGTACCTTCTTTTCCAATAACTCTGCAGCTCGCTTGAAATCCAAATAGTCCAACCTTTTGATTCCTTGAAGTTTATATTGGTCAAACAATGGTATAATTTTTCCCAATAAATCCGATAACTTAGCTACAACAATTAAACATACTGGGTTTTTAGATGATTCTCTATATTTACCACAGCCCAAATATTTCACTATACTAGCGTCGCCCCGCCCTTGGGCGGCGCGATGCATCGCTCCGCGGCTCCGCCGCGGGCGACGCTAATAATTTAGCATCCCTAGAATGTTGAGCTATTTCTAATCTTAATACTGCCGAATACCCTGTATTAATAGTTGTAGATTTATTTATCTGCACAAGAAAACACCCCTCTGCTTCAGTGAAACCAGCTAACCAATTGGGTAATTTCTAGTTCTTCCACTAAAGGTCTTTGTACTGGTGTGATGCTAGGAAAAGATTTAATTAATAATTCAGTTAAACCGTTATTCATAGCAGCTCTAATACTTACAATCTCATGTAACCCTACGGTAGTAAGGTGCTCTTTTTTATTCATTAGTTCAATAACCCGTTTAAATAATAAAAAATCCGCTCGTTTTTGAGTCAGTAAAGGATACTTATCAAAGTGCGGAATTATTTTATTGGTTATGTCCGCCAAAGATTTGACAGAAAACAGTATAGACTCATCACTTTTAGTCCTTCGAATTGTACCTGATCCGAATTGAGATTGTATTAGAAATAATAATTTGATATCTCTACCATGTAAATGAATAGTGAATTCAGGTGAGACTGTCCAGCCTGTTTTTACTATTTTTATAGCTTTCCCCCCTTGTTGTTTATCTATCCAGCCCCCCCCCACACTTTCGTGGGGGGGGGGAGTGTGGGGGAAAGCGTCGTCGCGGGTAAACACTCCGTGTTTCTACGTTTTTAACATATTATATGTCTATAATATATTAAAAACTAATTTTTTAATATATTCAAAAATGTGCGACGCCGATTGAAATACGAAAACAACCTACACCATCTGTAAAGCCTGTAACGTAAGGATGAAGATACTCTTTAGCCAACACTGTAGGTGACGGCGGACATTGAAGACATTGTAGATATAAAAATTGACATACTTAGCACTTTATACATAAATTAACCTTATATAATCTTACTGGTCCACCTGGCCGAGGCCAGTGGACCCTACAAATGAATGTAACTTGATTAATAAAGTAAAAGGCAAATTGTGGCATTTAATCCTTATTGAAGCTATGTCGGATAAAAAACATTTTTGTATACATAAAGGTTTTACTATTGTTTTGCTTATAGAAGCCTCCTACTAACTTTATATATATATAGTTCGTGCGAAGCCTTCTAGTCTCTTTTATTTAACGGGGAGGTTCCCCTGTTATTATTTTAAATCAGGCATATTTACAAAAAAAAAACTCAAAGCATCACCCCGGGGGAAGAAGTTGGCCTACTTGTGTAGATACAGGAACGAACGGCGGCACATTTTTTTCATATATCCCCCCCCCCCCCCCACACTTGCGTGTGGGGGGGTACCAATTTCTCTTAATTCCCCCCCCTCTCATCTATGATGGAGGGGTTGCAGGGGGGGGGGAATTCTGAAAGCGTCGGTGCGCTGCGCGCGCCTAATTTTTTAATATATTAAAAAATGTGGGAGGCTTCTCTAACTACCTACTCCCTCTCCGAAGAAATATATTTATAATATATTTATACGTTTTAATTATATTATAGTCCAGCCGCCTCGCGGCGCCCTGACTATAATATAAAGAAACTTCCTCAACAGGACCCCAAAAGGTCCTGTAAGCGTAGCGTCGAATAATACCCTTAGGCAAAAACGGTAACTAAATCTGCCTTTCATATAAAGTTTCCACAAAATCCTATAAAAAGACTTTAGGGGTTTCCCGCGTACAGTTATATAATAAGAGCAATATTACTATTACCCACGGCAATATTTTATAATGTTAAAGAATCTAAATGTGTAAAATCAAATAACTTTACGATTACTGCTAGACCGAGGTCTAGCCGTTTTTATCTCCTCAATGCGTTCTAAAGTTAAACCTTTTTGTGCGGAGCGTTTGGTTAAATCTTGAACATATATATCAGCAGGGAAAATTTTAACTTATTGTATCCATTACTCTGTAGTTTACTTTAGGGGGCTTTATATAACTCGTCTGCATTTTTCAACCCCCCCCCCCCCCCCCCCCCCCTGCAACCCCTCCATCATAGATGAGAGGGCTGGGGGGGGGGATGTAAAACCAAGCGGCCACTTCCCGACCCTGTTTGTTCGTTTTAGCAGGGGATCAGTTTTATCTCAACTGGTTTTTCTTCGTAAAAAAAGTCTTAATATCTACTAAAACGGGTCAATATTAATCGATTCTGTAAAATAAAATTTTGTAGCAGCTGCAGCCGAGGGACTAACCCGAAGGGGACGAGCCCCCTGTGGGCTAGTTTTATGCTTTATTGAGAGTCTTTTTAAGTTCTTTAATCTGAGCTAGTCCTTCCGGAGTTAAATGTACTTTATCTTTAACTAATGATATAATTTCTTTTCAAATTAAATAATTCTTAAGTTTGTTACCTTCTAATTTATAGATATCAAAATGGGGAATTATTACATCCATTAAATCTTTTTGTTTAGTAACAGTAAATCTAGCCATACTCCGCATACGTGGAAAAGTAATGTTACGAAAGCTCTCACCTTCCTCAACTTGGAAGAAAAATTCCTGTATCTTTTTGATTAAATGTTCTTCTCTTACATGTAATTCTATTTGAAATATAACTAATACTTGATTTCTTTGAGAGATAGATACAGAAAATGAACTTTCACCCTCTGAGTTAATTTTGCCCACTAATCCAATTCTTTTTACCTTCCAATATTCATTCCAGCCTTAATTTCTAGAGTCTGTTCTATACTTCAGCTGTAAGATTATTCTTTTCTTTCAGCAGGGCTAACCCTCTAGTTCTGCTCACCAACCCAAGCAAGAATGTCCTACGAGTAAAAGCCTAATAAACATATTACCATGTGTGCATCCAAAGTAAGCCAGCATGCCTTGCTGTTACCCCTTTATTTTAATTTGGTATCTACCTTCATAAAGCTTTTGACTATTTACATATCTACGAACTGTACTTTCACCACAATTAAGGGCTTTTGCTGCTTGACATTTTGAAGAATATGTTGTAGTAACAGAAGTCTCTGTATCAATAACCTCTACTGCTGTTCCTAGAGCTGCACTCATTTTCTTTAGAGTTTCTTCAGAGTGAGTTTTTCCCACGGATTATTTTTACCTTTTAGAGCTGCACTCATTCTTTCTAAAGTTTATTTTGAATGAGTTTTTCCAAATAACGGATTATTTTTACCTTGTTTCGCATCACTCATTTTTTTGATACTTGACTCGGAATGGTTGAAGCCTAAAAGAGATCCAGCAGTCAATAAGATATTGTATTCTGGTTTTAGTAGCTCCAGATAGAATTGTTCTCTTTTAATTGCATCAGATGGTTCACAATACTCAAGAATTTCTAAGGTAAAGTTCGAGAAACCGTATTTCAGTAGGGCTCTACAAATAGTCATTTTTGAAGCACTTAGAAGCTTAATATTATAGTATACATAAAGTCTCTTGTTAAGGTTTTTAGCAGACCCTATGTACGACTTATGGTTAATGTTATTTGTTCAACGGTAGACACCGCTTTTCCCTTTATTTTCCTCGAACATTTCTTTTTTGTTTAAATCAGCTAGGCATAAATCACTGCTGGTTTAAAATTATTTGGGTTATCGCCACTGGAAGTAGTAGATACAAAATTATTTATTAACACTCTCGGTGAGGGTGGGCATTTACGGGTATTTAGCCCATTAGAGATCATATTTTGTTTGCAAGTTTTCATGATAAAATAAGGATTTTTGTTTTTTCTTCAGATCCGGTTTTTTAATTATTCTTTGGTCCTCTAAGATGAACCAAAGCCAAATTATATAACACTCTTCATTCTATTATCTCCCACTATCTACCCCCTTCCCTCCCATATTTTCCCTCTCCCACCACTGCAACCCCCCCAGCTGGCTGGCAAGGCAAAGTTGAGGGGCGGGGAAGGGCAAAAGGCAGGCTGGTAACCTGGTAGAAAAGCAGAATATGATGATAGAAAGCTTCAGATAATATTTTAGATTTTTATTACAAAACTGGTTAGGAAGTCGTAATAAATTCGAAAAACGAAAACACAAGCTACCTCCGTATGCTAACCGCATATTAGGTAAAACCCGTGCGACGTTTTTAATACATTTGTTACAAAATATTATATAATAAGATATTTTATTATAAAAAAAGTATTTTTTTTTTGTTTACTTATCTTTCTCCCTCACACTTAATCGTGAGGCAAAAGCTCCGGAGGAGAGTAAAATACTTTTTTTTATTCACACCAGCCCCCCCCCCCCCCTCGCACCCGGGAAGACGAATTATGCATTTTTATTATAAAAATTCTAGTGACAACAATAAAAGCATAATACACTTTATCTCCTCAATCCACTTCAAATCGGAGCATTAGATTATATGTTGTAATTACAGCCTATACTATTAATTTCTCGAGGTTTATTCAACCTTTCTTTAATTCTTTTTATATGCTCTAACTCTTTAGGTTGTAAAGTCTTTTCGTTTCTAAATTTTAATACAACTTCCCGTCAGTCTGCGTAATCTAAAGCTTTATTGCTCAATAAGGGGAATTTCTCGAAATACGCTATGGCTATCTCATGACTTCTAGAGTTATGAGATATTATCATGAATGTGTAGAACACTTTATTGTTTTTATATCTAGTTCTAGTGTATAGATTTACAGTAAAGCAGAAATTTTAGTTAATATGTTAAAATAACTATTACCTCCTTGTTTCTCTGTAACTTCTCTTTGATAATTTTGTTTTAATTCTATACGGAAAAATGTTTGCATACTTTTTCTTATAACTTTACCATTTTTCTTACGATCAGATAAAGTTATAGAAAAATTACATCGCCGTCGCTAAACCCTGCCAATCAGCTGTTACTATCTATAGGCGATAAATCTAAACAATCTATAGAACTATTATCATTCTCATTTAATCAACATATAGCTCTATGTAATGCTTCTATTTTAGGAGTACGCATATAACCATTAATTATTTTTATAACTTCTTCTTTAGCTAGAATTTGTCATAAAACATGTCCTGTATTTGGTTTACATATAACTTTCCCTGCTTGCAAAATGCTAGCTAATTTTTCAGCTAAAGGTTTATCGGCCAAACTAAACACTATAATTATTTTTGGACGATATTTCTTAGAATTTTTATCGTGCACTGCTATATGGCCATCAGCTACAATCAATCCTGCTAAGTATGAAGAAAGCCTTTTTGTAATCAAGTTTAGCCCCCCTTCATCAGGTTTTGACCCCAAAAGGTTAACGTTATTATAAGGTTTAGTAGAATAACTTCGACACCCTCTACATTTTATCAGGAGGGGGTTTATTTTTGTTATAAATTGTCGCTCCAAAGGGTGTTTCCTCCGCATAATTTCCTGGCTGGCTCCTCCGGGGAAGTAGAATGTGAATCTGGGTCGTCCCCCTCGGCTACATTGGATGACTTTAGGCTGTTAGAAAACATATCCCGCTCAGGGTATTTATTAAGTTTTGATCTAAGTTCCTGAATTTGGTTTGATCCCTCCGAAGTTAAATGTGCTTTAGAATTAACTTTAAGTAAAATTTCTCTTCAAATTAAATAATTGTTAGCCTTATTTCCTGTTAATTCATAGGTATCAAAATGAGGTACAATTAGGCTAGTCAAATCTTTAATTATAGATACAGTATAATACACCATTTCTTGTTTAGGACTTAAATGAATTCTTCCTACCCCGCCGAAAAATTCTAACAATTTTTGGATTAAAAGATTTTCTCTATGATTTAACCCTACTATTAAACGAACCTTTACATAACTAGTAGTAGGTTCTATGGAGGTAGTAAATGAACCATCTCCCTCGACAAACCCACTTACCCAATGAGGATTTAGAGGTGCACTTGGACCTGTGTAAAGAGGTCTTGCTATTGTAATTACATTAGGAAAAGCAGCACTTAGGTTAGCAGACAACCCTGTGCAGATTGAAAGAATTTTGTCTAGCCCAGACTCTGTTAAATGTTCCTTATTTTTAATTAATATTACACATTCTTTTCATAATTGAAAATCAATTAATTTAGCACTTTGTAGCGGATACTTGTCAAAGTGCGGTATAACTACATTAATTATATGCTCTAACTTTGATACTCTAAAACTAGCCGTTTGCCCATTAACAGTAACTGAGCCAATTCCCCCAAAAAAAGATTGAATTTTATATAACAACGGTAAATCTATAGAGTGTAAATGAATTCTAAATCTTGCTGCCATTCTCCAATTCTTTTGTTTAAACACGTCAATAATAAAACATGATTCGGCAAGATCCGGCTTTTATAAAGGTTTATAATCTAAAAATTTACACTATAAACCCAATTTGTAAAGCATAGAAGGATGAAAATAAGAAGTTACAATAGAACGTAAGAGAGGCATAGAACCTTGTCGTATATAAATCATATATTCAATTTTTGTGCGTTGCGCTTGTCTTTTTAAATGTATTGTACATTCTAATCTATATCGAATCATGAGAACATTCATCAATCGTACAACATCTTGGACTGAAAAAGAATTAGTACAGAGAATTAACCCATGTCTTGATACTGAGCCATCTCCCATTATCAGGTGAGCTAAACACACAGGAGTCAATAACTCAAAAATGTTATCTGGAATTATTTTAACTCCATTCGGATAGAAGAGAGAACGTAATTCAGTGATACATGGCATTGCCCGAGTAAAAAATTGTAAACCATAAAATCGTTTTCCTGCTCTAATACCGCTTGTTAAACAAGGACTACTACCGCAATAATGGGATAATATGTTAAATACAAAGAAAACATAGCTTGCATGGGATAAAGACTGTTTAAACCCCAATCTTGCATTTTTTCTGTCAGAACTAAGTCACCCATCAGAAAGTATTAATCCTACTATTACACCTGTATAGTAAGGAGCAAGTATTACCGTTGCTAATTCCTTCCGGGTAAATTTCTCTCCAACTGTAGATTGTAAATTAGTGCCAAAAACTACTAATTTTTTTGAAGCATCGCAAAACCCTGTAACATAGTCTGGATCCAGAGATAAAGATTTAACACTCTGGACACTCACTGGTAAAATAGAAAATAAAATTATTTGATCCAGGCTCAAAGGCAAAGGAACATCTAGCAGAAAAAGGTGTATAAGCGCGGATATACCATCAACTCTCCCCGAGGAGGCTACTCCTAAAATCCAAAGACCCGCCCCTAGTAACCCATATAAACTTAAATTAGTCATTAAAAATTTGAATCTTATTGTTTTTGAAGGATTACTTCTTAATTTGATTACATTACAAAAATAGTTATACTATCGTTACTTATAGAAAAACTTATGACCGAATCCAATTTTTTTTTTAATCTCCCGCGGAGGGTATCGCTAAACCCTGTTACAAAGTTAGGATTTAATTCGTTTGGGTTTAAGTCTCACCCCATCTGCCGCTTTGGACGAAGGACAAATATAGCCAAAGGGTACGTCGCTAACTGTAGGAATTAAATTATATTCTGATTTATTGTTCATGAAACGCATATTTTTTTTTATGACTCGAGTTAATAACAAGAAGAGACGAAAAATAAATCGTAAGTTGTCTCTGTATGCCCCCTTAACCAAAACATTAAGGTTATTTTTAAGTTTATCCAATTTTATTTTAGCTTTAAATATAAATATTCTTCTCTAAAAAAGCCTCGAGCAAATCTGATCATTCTAAACCTTTAATCAGGAATAAAATGGTAAAACCAGAATAAGGTCTTAAAATTACCTTTTAAATGCAGATACGTAGTGTGTAGTAAGGAATTGAACCTCTTTATAATATAAAGATTTTTAATCTCTACGTATAACCATATACTATTCCATCATTAAGATAATAACATTGAGTGTTAAATTCAATGAATTATCTCTTGTTTCGTATAGAAACAAATGGAAGAAATATAAATAGAAAGAAATGTTTTGGAAATATGTGAGAAAAACTAGGGGAAGGTGGTTGTCAACGCTTTCCAATTACCCGAGGGACCCTACTTTCAAGTTTAGTGCGGTCCCCTAACAGAGTGTATTCGCCGCGACTTTAGAACTTTAGAAACGGGGGCGCGCGGGCGCGCCCTCTATATATTAGATTTTTTTCTAATTTGACCGTTAAGGAGATTATTGTTATTTTTATTTACAATTCCATTAAAAAACTTTTAACATTTTTTTGCAATTACCAAATGATCATAATATAGCAAACATTCCTATAGTTAAAAAACAATCTCCCACTCTATTAGTTAATAAGGCAGAGATTGAACTTTGATTAGCTGCTATTCTAGTGTATCAGAAATTAACTAATAGATAAGAACAAATTCCAACCTAACCTTGGGTTATACATATAAGTTATATATTTAAATCCTTATATAAAAAAATTATTAACCCCTGTACTTTAATACCTAGTAGGTTTTACTTAAAGCCCTAGTATATTATTTGATATAAGATAAAGGTTATGACTATGCATAAAGCACCATTACAGGTACCCATCATTGGACTAGTCGATCGCGATCCAAAATATAACCGACGATCTAGTCGCATGCACGCGAAGTTGATCGTTTTCAATGATGTCGCTAGTAATATATTAAAATCCTAAATGCTAAGTGTAATACCTGTGAGGTAAAGTTATAAGATTTAATCTATTTATTCTCCTGGTAAAGGCCAGGTTTCAATTTAACTTGAAACTATTTTGATTGCTAAATATATTATCACTAACTATGGCTAGTTGTACTGACTAAGTCTTTATAGGGACCACTTGACTAATTTATTAAATTTTATATAACATACTTTTATGCATATATGGTCCCACTATATCTTTAAGTCTTGTTTCTTTTTTAACAGGTATATAAATAACCCATTGATCTTTTTTCTTTTCTTCTATTCTAGTTTTTAGACCAAAATTTTCAGATAGAACTGCTTGAATATATATAATTTCTTCTTTACTAAATGATCTAGTATGAACTCTTATTATAAAGGTTTATTTTATTAAAACTCTATTATTCGTACAAAAGGTAAGAAATTACGGCTCCGAGTAACCTATGAATAATTAAACTAGCTATGTTATGTTAGAAGAGATAGCATAAACATTTAAATGTAGCCCAACCCCCTTAGGCCACCATCGTCCATTATTCAGTAAGCTAACCCTCGAGCTGTTAATAATTCACCAAAATTTTAAGGAACAGTTTTCACTTTTTCCTTGTAAAACAAATCATAATAATAGTTTAAACAGGGCATAGCTAAAGTTCTAAAATAGAGAGAGTGACAGAATCAGATCGTCTATCCTTTCTTGTTAAAATAACGGGAGTCATAGCTGTTAAAGGCTCAAGTAATTTCGATAAACTCATTAAATATCCTTCTTTTTCAGGATAGGATTGCTCTATACGTAATCTTGTATTATGGTTCGGTTTATTTCTTTCTAAGAAACCATCCCCTAGTATTATACCTATAAGAGCTTCTTTTTGTTCTGAACTCAATACAAACTCTGTTTTATACTTGGTTGTATATTTTACATTTGAGAGATCTTTAGTTGAAAGTTCTCTTTTAGCAGAATATACCCTGAATTTAGGTGAAGGAAGAGAAAAGAAATGCCCAGAAGTACCAGGTAAACTTAATTTAACAGGTGTCGCTTTTACCATCAATGGAAGAACCGGTAAAGTTTGTAAAAACTCCGTCTGGTTTCCTCAGAAGCACTCTGCAAAGCTGCTAAAAATTTCTCCATATAAAACAATTGAAGCTATTAATCCCAATAATAATCCTCGACTTTTAAAGTCGATTAAAGTTAATTCTAATAAATGTCTAGTATCCATTTTTTTCATAATAAATATTTTCATCATAATTTTGTTATATTTCTCTATGATTAGTCTATTCCCTTCATTTCCTTTGCTGTATCCTCTTACTCCCGCAACTCGTTATAAACTTTCATCTTTTCTTTAATTATTCCGTTATTAATTAACAGGCTACCTATCTACGAGCCTATGTCGGATCTCCACAAATCCACTTTTCAATAACCCACCCGTGTGTTCGTCTATAATTAATACATCAAGACTATTTACCCATAACCATCGACGGATACTAGACTTGTAGGCATGGCGTCCCACCGTAAGTAACTTGGACCATGGCATCAAAAAATCCGGAACCTCGACAAAAGGTTTTAATTACAAAATTAACCTCTCACGTAACTCAGATGAGAGTTAAGGTTTTCGTCGCATAACAGTCCTACCAGTGTCTAATTATTAAGCTGGTGTACCAGTTTTTTTTAATTAAACCTTACTTTTAGAAAAAGGACTTTTAAGTATTTCCGGCCCGGTCAGCCAGTAGGATTAATCTCTTCGCATCAAACCCCCCCCCCCCCCTCCCTACGGTTCTATTGTTTTTGTTCTGAACCGCTAAAATTGTTTTATATCTGCGTGCAAAGCACGCCTATCTCATACAGCAATTGCAATTACCTGTTAGGTCTTAAATCATTGATCCATAATAGAAGGATAAGGCTTAAATCTGTCTTTTAATGTGTTTACTATCTTATAAACAGCAGTCATTGAGGAACTATTAATATATAAAATTGTTCCTTTATTTCTACCTTCTGGTAATACAGTTGTATCCAGACTGTACCTAGTTTTTAAAATATCACGCAAGTATCCCAAATCGTCTTTACTAACCCTAAAGGGAATAGAAATTTTAGCTCCTTTATCTAGTTTTAATCCATAACCAAGGAATCATATGGCTAATGCCAATGGCGTTAAATAATCTCCTAGATTACGTGGTATTATTTTTATGTTGTTTACCCCCTCTAAAGAGTCCTTAGGACAAAGGGCGTAAAACATCTCATGCAATCAATTAAAACTAGAGAAACTATAACTATTGAACCGATATGTATACAATACTTTATTATTTTTAGCTATTATTCTCGATAATTTAGGTTTATTTGTACTACAATATCCTCTTTCAGCTAAAAATTTATGAAACCACATTAAAAACTCTACGTTATTATGTTGATGTATAAATATTATTCTAACAGCTAATCCAGTTTTTCTTTTTTCCAGGTATGTATTACCTAATAAAGAACCTACTATTAAAGATATTACATCAGAATCATGTGGGCCAATTCTCTCGAAGGGTTTTAAAAAACTATTTTGATTAGGTTTCCCCCTTGTACGTGCATGGAAACCGTCGGCGCGATACACGCGCCGCCGAAACATGTTTAAAGAATGTAAAACTTAATAAAACACTGTAGTCAGGTATGTTTAACCATTTAGGGCATATGTGAAGGTTACCCTCTCATCCTACAAACATTAGTAGGAAATTATTTGCAGTAACAAGTAATATCATAAACCAAGTGAACAGACTTAAATACGCAAAGAATCTTTGATTATGTGGATCGTGGCTCATGTAACCAATTGAATAAACATGTACTAAGGAAGAAACAATTAATACTGGTCAATTTCGTAGTTTATAATCATTTCTTCACCCTTGAATTATAAACTCTTATAAAGGTTAATTAGATACCTCCGTTAAATAAGAAGTTAATTACAACTTATCTGTCATAGTCGTAAGACTACGTGTTATATATAAGGCCATTAAACCTTTACCAGCCAATAAATAAAATGAATCTTTATTGAGAAATCCGACTGTACATTAAGCAACATTTCAGTCACCCACCGGTGAGGCAGTCTGTAGCGGTCTCTTAGAAAACCGACGGTCTTGGCCGGGGTAGCTTTGACCGTTCCACCAGCATAGCTTTTGCATTTTTAGTTATTTTTTTTCTAAGAATTGCATAACAATACATTGCAAAAACTAGGGGTTTTGGTATACTTATCGTATTCACTACTAAGGTCTTATTTACTTTTACATCCGCCTAAGTAGTTAATATAGCTTGAGCTAAACCACCCCTTTTTTCCGTGAGAGATTACTTTGATTTGTTAATTTGTTTAGCAAGATTTATTAATTCTTGCCTAGTAGTATCATTAAGATGATCACCTTTAGCCAATCTAGTATGAATAAGTTTTCACTTTAAATAACTATCCTTTTTTTTAGTTTTTAAACTATAATTATCAAAATAAAGGAATAAGCCCTTACAATTTTTTACACCATTTATTTTTAAATCCCAAATATCTAAGGGGTTGTTATAACGAGAATATACTGAACCAAAGGCTAAATTTTGGCTAAATAGATTCATAATATGTTCTAAAACAAATTTATTAGCTTCTCATTTTTGAGTCAAGAAAAAACCTATTCTATAGGCAGAACTATTAGATAGCAATGAAATAGTAAAACAACCTTCTCCATCAGTTATACCTGATATTCAACCATCAAATAAAGAAGGAGTTACACAATTAATTAAAGGAGATATTGGAGTAAGATTTTTTTTTAAAAGTTTTTCATTAAAGGAAGAAAGAAAAGTTAAAAATCTAGCATTTCTTGTAGGGAATACCATATTCCCATTAAATAGTAAACAAATTAGAAATAGATTTTTAATATCTTGAATAATAAATCTATGAGTTTTTAGCTTTGAAGATTGTAGTACTACTCTTCCAAACCCTAGATTATCTTTAATATAATTTAAAACTTGAACATCATTAGTAGATTGAACTATAACAAAAGATAAATCCCCTCTTTTGGCTACAATAAAAGAACCTTCTCCTTCAGAAAAGCCTATAAATCACTCCAAAAATTCTTTGGAAGGTTGTTCTAAGTTAGGATAGTACTCAGAAAATTTAGTATAAAATGTTGTAAAATCAAAAGTTTTTGTTTTGATATTAGCAGAAGTGGAAAACAATTGTAATCTCTTTTTTTCCAGAAGCATAGATGTTGTTAAGGAATCAAAATGGAAACCTCAATATACAATTAATGATTCAGAATCTATTCATTTAAATAACTGGATAGATACTGGTATACTATTTAAACCTACTTCTAAGTAAGCAATTATAGCTAAAAATGTTGTTATAATTACTAAACTAGTAGTAATCAATTGTGAACCTGTAACTCCTATTTTTCTTCCAAATAAACCTGAAGCTATCGATCCTAATAATGGTAGAATAATTAGAGCTAAATACATTAATCTATATCTTCTATCTTTACATTTCCTCTTAATCCTTTTAATGATTTGTGTTTTCTAGATTTATTCATGCCCGAGTACAGAAGCCTTCACCATTTTACAGGTACAGCTGGCTCTGATCCATTTAATTAACGTGGCGAACACCTTTAATCAGTTATTGAAATCACACTGTTACCATGTAATCCCGTTAGCTGAACGTTACACGCCTTTCGACGCAACTTAGAGTACACCTTAAAAGAGAAAGGGATAAAGACTTAAAGTCTGCGATCAGTTATCATAAGGCACCCGATCTAGAGCCACACTCCCTTTAACAGAAATCCCTAGTTTTCTCTTTCACTACCGTCTACTCGTTACTCTTTTCCCACTCTTTCAGTGAGGTTAGATCTGCGATTCTCCATTTTTCTTTCGTCTATCTTACAGCTTGTTACCTTATATGAATTAAAAAAAATCCATAAACTCGAAACGATTAATTTCGCCGCTAGATAACTTTGCATATCTAGTTTGGTACTGTAAGCTTTAGGAGTTCCCCAGAGTTTGGCAGTGAGGGGCTCATCAGGACACCGCTGACGTGCCCTGAACCCTTAATTTGTAAAACTCTTTTTAGTCCTTTACCGTCTGAATCCAAGTGCCCTTTGTTTTTAATGATTTCAACTGCTTCCTTGAAGTCAAGATAGTCTAAAGATTTTGACCCTCTAATGAGATGTTTATCATAAAAGGGTAGAATTTTTTCTACTATATCTTGAGTTCTAGTAACAATATATTCACAGATTGAACGCTTATACTCAGCAACATATCCACAACCAAAGTATTTAACCAGGCAACCCATTAGTTTTGTGTCTCTAATATCCTGACCTATAGAGAAACGCGGGCTAACTGACATACCACTTTTAGTCGCAGATTTTTGAGCAGTAATAGAGAAACAAGCCTCCCCTGTAGTAAATCCTGCCAATCATTCAGGGGATACTTTATCATCTATTTTGTTGTCTATTGACGGCTTTACTGCTGCAATAGTTAAAGGGAATGCTTTTTTTAAAGAATCAGTTAAACCTCAGTTAAGAGAGGCTCTTAAATTAACAATAGCCTGTAATCCTTCAGAAGTAAGATGCTTTTTATCGACTATGTATAAAACAATTTGTTTAAATAACAGATAATCAGATGCCTTCTTAGTAATTAAAGGGTACTTGTCAAAATGAGGGATAATAACGTTAACAATTTCTTTTATAGTGCTTACTCTAAACTCGACAGTGTTTCTTACAGTGGAGATAGTGATATAACCGATATTGCCAAAATATTTTCTTACTGATTCTATTAAAGGTGTATCTGAAATGTGCAATTTGATTTGAAACCGAGCCTGGACTCTTCATCCTAAAAGGGTATCGGTAGCCCGTAAAATTGTAACAACAAATGAACCTTCAGCATCTAGTAGACCTGTAACAAATCAAGGGCTTAAATGACCCCTAGAACTAGATAGTGTAGAATATCTTCTAGTCCCTATACTTTTTACATTTTTCTTATGTGAAACGTGGGGTAGCGACTCTTCAGGACTATCTATTTCAACAGTCCCTCTGAGTCTATAAAAAGCTACAAAAATACCTAAACCAATAGCTGTTTCTGCTCCAGCTATTGATATTATATATATAGCATATGTTTGACCTAATATATCATCAAAGCTAACTGAACTTACCAATATTAAATATGTTATAGCTAATAACATTATCTCTATTGAGATAAGCATTAAAATTAGATTTCTTCTATTTAAAACAAAACCTAATACACCTATTATAAACAATAATAACGACAAATACATTAATTATATACATTTTTTTTTAATAACCTTATAACTTTAAGACAAAAATAATTTGGCCAGAGGCCAGTTCCTTTTTTTTAGTCAGCTCTTGCGGGCTTTGCCCGATGCCAGATGGCGTAAAAAAAAGTAAGAGAATAAACTTCTCTAGCTACCGTATCTTTATAACTTCAATTAATATACCCTGCTATAAAGAGTATAAATAAGGAATGTTATAATTCTACTACATCCCCCCTCACCCCAAAGGGGGGGGGGGGGGTACACTTTATAATTTCATAGGACTCTCCAAAATTTATTAGGCTGCGTCCCCCCCTCCCCTGCATATTTTTTGGTTTACCAAAAACAAATGCCCCACACTGGCAACCCCCCATCGTTTTATTAAAACAAGGATTTTTTTTTTATGTTTATAAAAAATCGAGTGAGGGGAGGGGCTGAGGCTGCTGCGCTCCCAGCAGTTTCGGATAGGCTTATAAAATTCCCTTCCTGAGACGCTACGTCCCTGGATAGGCTTATAAATTACCGAGAATTTTCTGCGACGTTAAAAAATTAGTTTAATCCGTTCATCATCAGAATTTCATTCTGATGATGAACGGATTAGCTCAGAAGTTGTTCAGCTAATCAAGATAAGAACTTCTCTATTGAAACAGACTCAATAATGATAGGCATACTAGAATGTAAAATAAGATCATTACTAAATCTAATGAGCTAATGATACAAAGTAATATCTATTTTTGCATAATCTATCTTTATCTAAGTAATTTGTACTCAACGTAGACACAGGGATGTTATACTTTAACCCTGCGGCTCTTAAACTTGCACATACCTCTATAAGGTTTTTATTAGAATCTAAAACTTGGACCTTTATTGCTCTTGACTTTGTTGTATCTGCTGCTTTATACTGGATGTACACAGGACCTATTTTACTATCTAATAAAGCTTCCGAAGCTATACGTCTACTAATAACTCGACGCTCAACACCTAAATGCTCTGCTGCTTTTATTTGTGAGACAAATTCTTCTATCACGTTTTTATCAGGATCTAAGATCACTACAGCTCTACCATGCTGAGTACTAATAGCTTCTCTTCTTTTTGAGTTTGAGGACTCGTTTGCTCAAGCTTCTTTTGCTTTGGCCCTAATAACTGCTCATTTTTCTTCCGATATGGTGCTAAGTTTACCCAGGTGAGAGTCACTCATTTTTAAACGAGTTTCCATCGACAATACGGCAGACTCTCTGGTTCCTACTATAGGGGATACATTTAGAGATAAACCGTAGCTGTCTAAATTTACTAAGAAAGCATTATCATTTGGTCTTGAATTATTAGAAACAGAACGACTAGTCCCCCAAACCACTAAAGACTTACATTCCGAAGTAGAATGCAAACCCGGTCTTTTATACCGTCGTCAAGATTGATTTGGCAATTTAAATGATAATTTCGATATGCATCGGCGAAAAAGAAGGAACGGAGCCAGGCGAAGCACAAAAAAAAATATCAAAGATGGAGATAACTACGGTAAATCTATAGAATTTTAATGAATTCGGAGTTTTTGCCTGCTCTGGGGGTTTAATCCGAAGATCTCCCTCTATTCATTCCACTCTTGATTTGTTTAATTTCTTCTAAGCCTGAAGCTGTCAAGTGGGCCTTATTTTTCACTAGTTCAGCAACCCGCTTGAAATCTGCATAATCCAGCGATTTTACTCCTTGAAGAGGATATTTCTCGAAGAAGGGCATGATCTTAGACTCAATATCAGAGAATCTTGTAACGATAAATTTACCTAGATCTCTACCAGACACTAGATAATACCCACCACAACCTAAATAATTCACTAAACTTTTCAGTAATTGCTCATCACGACTATGTTGAGTTATATTAAAAAATAATTGCACTAGAGCTCCATACTTGCTACGTGAAGATTTTACAACACAAATAGAAAAACATCCATCACCCTCTACAAATCCTGATAACCAATTTGGGTCTTTTATTACTTGATTTGTTACTTCAGGTCTTGGTACAGGAGTAATATCTGGAAAGGCTGCTTTTAATTCGTCTGAAAGACCGTTATTCATTGATGCCTTAATTGCAATTATTCGTAATCACCCTTCCGTAGTTAAATGTTCTTTTCGATTAATTAATTCAAAGGCTCTTTTGAATAGAAGATAATCAGCAAGTTTCTGAGTGATTAAAGGATATTTATCGAAAAGATCAACTATTACTTGTAAATCTTTAACAGAACTGACACGTAGCTGAATTGAATCCTTACCTTGTTTTTTAACATTTCCAACTCCTAAAGAATATTTAATTTGTTCTAATAATGCAGTATCTTTTTTATGTAAGCTAATTATAAAACAAAGTTGAACAACCCAACCTATTTTATGTGTCTTACTTTTGGTTATATTTATATTAAAACAAGATTCAGCATACGAGAACCCTGTTATAAATGCGGGGTGTAACGTAGTAGCTACCGCAGATTGCGATCTATTATAAGTAGGATAATGCACGATTTATATTCATATTTTTAATAACATTATAACTTTAAGACAAAAATAATTTTCCTGTATAACAGGACATTAAGAGACCAAACGCCTCTATTGTAGTATCCTTATAACTTCAATTGATATACCCCGTTATAAGGAATATAAACAAGGAATGTTATAATTTTACTCTGTAGTTTTTCATAAGTACCAATCCTTGCAGAATAAAGGTTTCTAAGTATTCCTACTAATAAACCTTACTGTTGGGCTAATCAAGACAAAAACTTTTCGATAGAAACAGACTCAATAACTATTGGCATACTAGAATGTAAAATCCCGCATATCTCCGAGCATTGCTTTTTCTCCTTCTATACTATTTATCCCATTCCTTCCCCCGACTAACAGGGGAAGGAAGGGATATTAAGGGAAAATTGGACTATATCTTTATCGAATAAAAATTCAATATTCACGTAAAGTCTCTGAGGATACCGCTTTTAATTACCACACCAAAGGGGCACTGCTTTGCTTGGTCAGCAAAGTGCAGTTTAATTAATTTGGCTTCCTGCTGATTACCCGTTGTTCATTATTAGCTTTGTAACATTATCACATCGTTACCTCCTCCCCTTGAGTGGAGGAGTGGACGGATAAGTATCTAATATTTTATTTGGTTTTCAGCATATAGTGAATTCATTTAACATTTTCTTTGTCCCCCGCAGGGGTTAATGTAGGCCAATTTAAGACCATAGAATACACCTTCTCTGTTAATTAAGATGGAAACCTGGTTTAAACGTCCAGGATAACAATCGACCTTAATAGCCAAAGAAGGGCACGCGTAAGAATGAATAACATCTGCAGAAGTAACAACAAATCTTACATGTGTTAATTCGGGCAGTATTACTCTGTTATCCACTTCCAACATTCTTAAACCTCCCTCTTCCAGATCTTCCTCTGGAAGCATATAGGAGTCGAATTCTATATTTTCATTATCACTGTTTAAGAAATCAGAATATTGGTAACTCCAATATCATTGGTGCGGGTGTTTAAAATGTGTCGCATAATATATTAGTTCTCCCCCCCCCCCCGAGCCCGGCTTATCCCCCGGTGCGAGTAGTGGAGGCCAACATCTCGCTGGCCTATGAGGTTAAACTATAGATTGACCAAAACACAGCTAAAAAATAAGTCTAGGTGTGTTACGCACACCTGAAAAGGTAACAGCTATGGACGCTTAGTGTGTTGTTCTAAGTATTTTTTTTTTTGCGTTTTTTTTTCATTTTCTACAAGGCAGAAAAAACGGTTTTTCCTTATTGTCCTCTCCCCCCCCCCCCCCGCAGGGCTGCGGAGCGAGGGAGTTTTGTGCGGTGTCCGATAATGACTCGGACATCCTCAAAACGTTCCCCCCCTCCCCCCTCCCCCTCTCATCTATGATGGAGGGGGTAGGGGGGGGAATTGGGATAAATGAAATTTATCCCTTCGAGTGAGTTTTACAAAAAACGAAATAAAAAAAAAGCAGTCGAGGTGGCATCGACGAGAGTATTATTTATTCCGGAATTCATTCCAGTCCCGGGGGTTTATTTTTTTTTTTAAACACTTACAGCTCCAAATCTGCAGCTGTAAAATTAGCCAACTGTGGTGAATCTAACTTGAGAGCTCTTTTTTCTTTTTTTATATATATACGTGCGCAGTAAATTTTACATAAAAATAAAATCCATATAATCCAAGTATTTGGATCCTTGCAACGGCTACTTATTAAAGAACACGATGATTTTTTCAACAATATCGCCTTGTTACAACAAATTCAGTAGAGGACGCGGCGCCTGCGCCAGCGTCCGTCGGATGATCACGCAAAATATTTTTGGTGATCATCCGCCGGATATTTAATAAAATGTGGTATTATCACGTTATTTAACTCACTAAGAGATCGGCACCCCTCACCCCCAAAGGGGGGGGGGGGGTGACGATCGTCCGCGCGCTGCACATTTTTGTAATATATTCCCCCCCCACACTTGCGTGTGGGGGGGGGGGGTACCACAAATTCGCTTCTTATTTCCCCCCTGCAACCCCTCCATCATAGATGAGAGGGGAGGGGGGGAATTATTAAAGCGTCGGTGCGCTGCGCGCGCCTAATTTTTTAATATATTAAAAAATGTGCGCGGCCGATCTTACACAGTATACTACACGGTTGACCCGTCTTCCTTTTTACTTACTCATTTTTTTTTATTATAAAATTTACTGCATGATCATACAAAAAAACCTACCTTAAAATACGAGAACATACGTTGTAGCAAAGCAGCATCTTTACCGTGTAACTCGAAAAAAAGGGCGTAGCACGCCATCCTATTTTGCGATCCTTACTCTCGTGAATGCTAATAACAAAAGAAGATTCTGCATCAGCAAACCCAGATATTATAAGGATTTAAGCTTTTACTCTTATACTCTTTACTCTCTTCTACGTACTAGGTTAATTTTAACCCTGTACCCTAATTTAACTTATCTTTATGAAGTAGTAGAGAAATATCTATAAGTAGTGCTTACTGAGTTTTTTTTACACGGCCGAACTAAAAAGCTGTATGAATTTTGATATCTATTATGCTAAGACATTTTAAAATATCCCAGTCGACTGTACATTAAGCATCAAATAAATTGACACCCACAAGTGACCCAGTCTGTTGCAATAAATAAAAAGAAAAACAAACTATTTACTGACAGTCTTGTATTATTATCTAGATATTATCAATAATAATATTTTAACTGTTTTCACTCGTGTCGCCAAAAGAAAGTCTACAACTCTCCTTAAAGAATCCCTAGGAAACTTAGAAATAAATAGAGAGCCCCCCCCCCCTCACTAATCATTCGAATGATCATGAGTGGGGTAGGGGGGACCCCTCTGGGGGGCAGCCTACATTGTTATAACTCCGTGCGATCAAGGAGAGTCTAAAACTTTGTCTATTTATCTCACGACTATTATATATATGTGTGTGGGGTTAAAAGAACTTTGATATTCTATCCAAAGACCATAAAAGCTAGTAAAATACACACCCGGAGGGCTATATTCTTTAAACTTATAATTATGTCGGGGAACAAAATTTTACTGCGCCCCGCTATAATCCTAACTTTTTTTCACTCAGACTTGTATTGATTTATTTACAATCTATTCCCATTGTTCCTTTGTCAAAAGACTTCTTTTTCATATTATAAAAACCTAGTGACAATCACTCCTTTTTCTTCAAGTTTTCTGAGACAATGTTGAATATTGTCTAGTTTCTGCTAATATAGCTAAACTTAAAGGCGGACTTAATTTGAAAACCACACTTATTAACTAGTTTCTGATTTTTCAAAACCCATTCCCTTTTTAATTTCTATAATTTGCTTTAAGCCTGATTCAGTTAAATGAGCCTTTCTCTCCATTAATTCCGCTATTATAAAATTATCAAAATCCAATGCTTTTGACCCTTGAAAAGGGTATTCTTTAAGGTATGGTATTCTCTTTTCATTAATGTCCGTTATTTTATGTACAGCGTAACGAGCTATAGATTTTTCATATAACTTACCACAGCCATTAAAATAATTAATAATACCACCCGCTAAGCGGGTACCCCCCCTAAATGTTGACTAAAATTTAATTCAACGGTCCAGTTTTGAAGGCCTTTTTTCTTGGTAATCTTTACATAAAAACAAGCTTCACCCTCAATAAACCCTGCTGTAAAACAGGATCGGGTCTTTCTATTAACTCAACCTTCGGGCTCTCAACCTGTATAAGGGAAAGCAGACTTTAATGCATCAGACAAGCCTAAATTCATTGACGCTTTAATATTTATAATCTGCTGTAAACCCTCAAGAGTTACATGTTTTTTTTGAATCATTAATTCTACAACCATTAGCAATAGCTCAAAATCTGCACGTTTTTGTGTATTTAACGGGTATTTTTTTTATATTATAAAATGTGGAATTATCACATTAATTAAATCCTGGAGAGAGATTACTCTATACTGATAGGCATTTTTTGTATATTTATTGATTTCACCTACACCACCAAAATGGCTCTGTATTTGGCTTAGCAAGGCGCGATCTCTTTGATCGAGACCAATAGAAAAACAAACTTTGACTTGCCAACCTGTTTTACAGCTCTGTTTTTTATGATCATTAATACTAATATGAAAACAACCCTCACCATCTGAGAACCCAGTTACCAAATAAAGGATGTAGTTGATCATTTTTAGTCACTACAGCAGAATAATTTTGACGGAGCAACACCCTTGGTGAAGGTGGACATTTCCACCCATAAGTGTTTAACCCTCTACATATTATTTGTTTTTTCATGATAGTTTTTTGGATTTTTTCATCTTAAGAGGCGCAAGCACGGTTTTTTAATTATCCAAATTATATAACCCACTCTTCATTCTATAATCTCCTACTATCTACCCTCCTCTTTCAAGGGTAACATGGTAGAAAAGATGATAGAAACCTTAAGATAACAAATAAGACTTCAACTATAAGACCGGTTAGGGAGTTATAATTGATTCATTTACATTGGCTTTAAGTATTTCCTCAATTTTTTTTACATTCGGATTATTCATAGATCATGTGTATGATCTATGTATATGTATTGAGAATATATCATCGTTATTTACCCCCGGGGACCACTGAAGATCTAAGCGACCTTACACGGGCTATTCCTACTATAAATCCCGACTATGCCTAGTTAGAGTACCAATTTAGTAGTACGCTAACTGAAAATATTGCTCGGATTTGAACCGATACGTAGCTTATCCGCAGCTACGTGTTACCATATAACTATACGATATTATCATATTACTCATAGTAATAAAAATAAGCAAGTTCTCATATAACTTGTTACAAAATCTTTCTCTCTCCCTGCTGGAGAGAGAAAGAGCAGAGCTAGTGGGATTTAATAGAATAATTTATTTTAAGTTTCCCCTCACTCGATTTTTTTTTTTATGTTTATAAAAACAAAATCGTGTGGGGCTAGGGGTGAGGGAGAGATGGAAGTACATAAGGTAAAACTAATTGTCTTAAGGTTGGGATAGATGAAGCCTTTATATTTTTTTTTTATATACGTATATAAAAAAACAAATGGAATATTGGTCAATAGTTCCGGCTACGTCTCCTCCGCTGCGCGGGAGACTATTTTTTTTTTACTGTACAATCTAGATCAAATTTTGATCTAAGAACTCCCTTTGAATACTAATTAGGGCCAATAACCTATAAAGGTTTAATAGATGTCTCTCCCCCCTCGTAGCCCGCAGGGGGCTCGTCCCCTTCGGGTTAGGCACTTGGGGACTAGCCCGAGGGCTCGTCCCCTTCGGGTTAGGCACTTGGGGACTAGATTTTATATATATATAAAATCTGCAAGTGTGGGGGGAGAGCTCCCCCCGGGAGAGAATCATATAAGGTTGATTTTTAATATCTTCCTTTGTTTAGCCCAAGCTTAATTTTACGAATAGCATCTAACCCTTCAGCAGTTAAATGGATAATAAAATTTATATTTGTCTCAATATCTAAACTTTAAGGGGAGCGGACCGCCTCCATTTAATCCTCTATTAGTTAATATACTCTTACCTTTTCATGTGTTTCATATTAAGTATAAAAGGTGATACAATCCTCTCCCCCACACCTGGTTCCCCCCCCTCCCCCCCCCCGTCACAATATCCCCCCACCCCTCTCATCTATGATGGAGGGGTTGCAGGGGGGGGGATGGAATTATGCATGCGGGGGGGGGAGCGTGGGGGAGAGGCTCCCTTGGGGTGATGGGAGAGTCTGTAAGGATAGAATATTGTTTCCTTGACCAATTAATAGCAACGCTAAATAACTGGTGTCTTTTATTTTATTTAATATATATAATTTAGGGCCACCACTCCACCCTCCTATGATCCTTAATTTTTTGTTTTTTATATACCTCCACGGCTGCGTACGCCTTGTTTGTTTATATTGAAAATATTTAGTAATAGCCCCGCTCGGGGAAACACTCCGTGTTTCTACGGTTTTTAACATATTATATGTCTATAATATATTAAAAACTAATTTTTTAATATATTAAAAAATAAGGGCGACGGCCTTGATGGTATTTACCTATAGCCTTAGCTGCCTCACGAATGGAATTATAACTAGTTTTAGTCCCCCCTACCCCCACACTGGCAACCCCCCCATCCTGTTTTATTAAAACAAGGATGAGGGGGGGGTTTTTTATGTTTATAAAAAAAAATCGAGTGAGGGGGGGAAAAAGGATTGTATTTTTTTTTTTAATAATTCCATCCCCTACCCCTCCCCTCTCATCTATGATGGAGGGGTTGCAGGGGGCTTAATATGTAAAGTAATAACAAAATATGGCTGGACACTCCACCCTCTTTTTAATTTTCGATTTTTGTCAATAAAAACACTAAAGCAACTTTCAGCATCTGCGAAACCCGAAATTAAGATGGATTTATCTTTATTTTCTTTGTAAATATCAAATTTTTGCACGTCAGAGTTTCCGTAAACTCTAGCTGGTAGGTATAAATATAAGTAAATATCGGTATAGGATTTGTAGAGACCCTCTGCAAGCACTGAAATAGCTGGATCACTTACTTCATCCATTAAATATAATAGCTTAAATGAAGGGAAAGCTATTAAAATTAATATTAAAGCTGGTGTAATAGTTCAAATCAACTCAATTAATGTCAGCTCGATAAAACCTTATGGTTTTCTCGAGCTGGACTATATCTTTCGTGGCTCCTTCCACGAATTTCACTTATAGTCTCTGGGGAACACGCTCAATCTATAAAAACCTAGATTTTGCTTTCCTGCTGATTGTTCGTAATATCCTTCTCTCTCTCACACGGCACCCCCCCTGCCCCTCTCATCTATGATGGAGGGGTTGCAGGGGGGGGGGGGGTGACGTTTTACCCCACGGTGGGGGAAAACTATGCGTGAGAGAGAGCTCCCGGAGGGAGAGAGTTGTCACTGAAAATAACTAAGTATTATAGTATCTAAGGTCTTAGAATTTTTCAGCATATAATGAAATTTAATACACAATTTTTTCTAATTGTTTATAGAGAATTTTGGGGCGGAACTGCACTCTATAAACCCATGTGTTAGTGTAGGTCTCGTTGCGCGTAGAAAATTTATATTTTTCCTTGAATAGTTTTCCTGATTGCATATATCTTGTTTACAAAAAGCTAATAAGATCTTCCTTTGTTCATACCGTTCTTGATTTTAATAATTTCCACTAAGCCATCTTCTGTTAAATGACGACCTTGTTTAATTATCAGGGCTGCTTCGAAAAAATCAGCGAAATCATTTGCTTTCACACCTTGAATAGGATATTCCTTAAAGAATGGAATAATCTTTTCAGTAATATCAGAGAATTTTGTAATGTAAAAATCCCCTCAATCTCGCCCTTTTGATACAGAATATCGACCACTACCAAAATAATAAACTTCTTATTAACTCCTCATCTCGAGTATGCTGAGTTATTTGAAATTTTAATAATACTTGGAAACCAGATTTGCAAGTAAGGTTTTTGTTACATTTAATCATGAAATAACCCTCAGCAGAAAAAAATCCAGCTAGCCAATGCGGATCGATCTTTTCTGGTAATTGAACTAAGGGTCTAGGGAAAGGAGTGATCTCTGGAAAGGCTGTCTTTAACTCTTCTGGTAAACCTAAATTTATTGATGCTTTAATTGCAACAATTTTATGTAAGCCCTCGTTAGTCAGATGTTCTTTTCGATTAATTAACTCAAAGGCTTGTTTAAATAGAATATAGTCCGCCCATTTTTTAGTGATTAATGGGAACTTATCAAAATGATTCACTATTATTAATACATCTTTTTCAGAAGTCACTACATACTCAATATAATTATCTCTTATTAAAATATTTCCTACTCCAAAATATGCTTTAATTGATTCCAATAGTGCTTGATCCTTTTTATGGTAAAACAATTTTAAAAATAGCTCGAACACGTCTACCGGATTTATAATCATTAGCTTTACTAATTGAAATAATAAATGAACTTTCTCCATCTGAGAACCCCGTAACGAAGTTAGGGTTTAAACCTGATGAGGAATCAACATTTGAAAGTGATCTGGGTTTAAAATTTTGCCTCGGGGTAGATTTTGGGTAACAGGCAAAAATCAATAATGAGCCCATGTTTGTTAGAGACATTTCATTTATGATATCGGTAATAATTGAGCCGGTTATATATAATATTGATAAGAATGAAGAGAAATAATGTAATGACACGATTAAGCAACAATATAATGACAAGATTAGAGTGAATATTGTATATAAAGAGTATAACATTGGTTTTTATTATTTTTCTAATCTACTAAGCCAGTGCTTAAGCCTAGTAAAATTATGTTAACAATAGATACATCTCGAAAGATTCATTCCGAGATCCCTCACGGGTAGGTAGAAACACAATACCTAGTAAGAATTATCTACTACTATTTAATTTTAGTCTCCCCGCGCAGTGGAGAAGACATAGCCGACCTTTATCTAAATCGCTAGGCTAGCCTGCCTACAGGCGCAGCGGTTTCAGAAGAAAAACCTCTTTAATACTAAACAATACATCCGGGCAAGTACCGGCACTAATATCCAAAAATAAATTAGCAAGTATATCGGTATAAAGGTTTTTATTAAATAAACTCATTTCGCCCCCCGAAAACGGGGGGAGGGACTAAGGTATAAACACTAAGCAATATACAAAAGTAAAACCCGATCATGGGCGCAAATAACTTGTAGCCTTCTGTATTTTACACCCCATTAGACAATTTCTAAAGCATTGACTCATGCATGTATGGGGCCACGATTTCTTTTAATCTTGGCATAGATTTTGAAGAAATATTAATACGGTAATGATCACCTTTATATAATTGTGCCGTACAATCTAAACCATACCGAATTATTAAGACATTCAATTCTACCTCGCCCCCCCCCCATCCCCCTCTCATCGTACGATGGAGGGGTTACAGGGGGGAAGGGGCTATCCATACCTGCTTTAATTTGTCTAATTTTTTCTAATCCTTCCTGACTAAGATGATCTTTATTTTTCATTAGTTCAGCTACTCGCTTGAATTCTGTAGAATCTAGCGATTTAACTCCTTGGATCGGATACTTCTCGAAGAATGCTATAATTTTGTCTGTGATATCTGAGAATTTTGTTACAATAAACTCACCGAAATTATGCTCAGAACGTGCATAATAAATACCACAACCTAAAAAACTCACTAAACTTTTAAGTAATTCCTCATCCCGATAATGTTGAGTTACACTAAATCTTAATTGGACCGTAAAGCCTGTTTTGTATGCTTTACCCTTACAAACATATAACCCAAAACAACCCTCTGCGTATACGAAACCGGCTACTCAAAATGGATCCTTGATTTCTGTTGCTTCAAATAAGGGTCTATCCATTGGAATAATGTTCGGGAAAGCTTTAGTTAATTCTGCAGTTAAACCTTTATTAATTGAGGCTTTTATGCTCAGAATCTTTATCAACCCCTCGGATGTTAGATGCTTACCTGCATTCATTAAATTTATTACCAACTTAAATAAAAGAAAATCCGCTCGTTTTTGAGTCAGTAAAGGATACTTATCAAAGTGTGGAATTATTATATTATTAATATCCTTGATAGAAGCTACAACAAAACTAGCTAATCGTTGATTTCTAGCTACGTGAATACTACCTATTCCTCCAAAGAAAGATTGAATATTAAGTAATAAAGGTAAATCTCTTTCATGTAAATAAATTGAGAAAGAGGGAGAGACTCCTCAGCCTGTTTTAAAATTATTACTCTTAATAATCTTAATACGAAAAAAAGATACAGCATCGGCAAACCCTGTAACATAAGTAGGCTCAAGTTTTTTAGGAACAAAAGAACTAGAATTTAAAGTTGAAGATTGCATTTTTTTTTTATTAAATTAAGTTTGATTACGTAATCCACTTCTTATATTTGAAGAAATTCTACAAATATTAAAGGGGTTAGTCAAATACCAGACAAATTACTTTACTTAGCATAACCTGCTAGTATTTGCTGACACGTAATCACAAATAAGACTTTATAAAGGTAACCAGAAGATTTGGAAAACCAATATAATTCATTTATATTGTTGCGGCGCTGGTCTTTTTAACCAACTGTCGAAAGAAACCCGCAACTAAGTAAAGACTACTCGGAATTGAACCGCTATTCAGCCTAATCAAAGCTGCGTGTTACCACTTACACTAAAACTTTACCTTTACTTCTAGAAAAAAAAATGGTTTTCACACTCCTTTAATTTTTGCGATTTACTAATTTTTGCCTTAGTTTCTTCAGAGTGTTTAAACCCCTGTGAAGAACCCGCTAATTTTATGATGTTATAAGAAGGATTTCATTTATCTAAATAATATTGCTCTCTTTCAAGTAAAACAGATTTTGCACAATATTCTAAGATTTAAACAGAAAATTCTGAATATCCGTGTTTAATTATAGCTCGACAAATAATTAAATGATTTTTACTAGATAAGTATGAGATATTATAATAATTTATAAATCGTGCAGATAAATTAGTTGATTGCCCGATATAAAAAATTTTTGTGCGGAGCACATGTTTAGACACCTTAATAGCTCTAGCAATACCCTAAAATGCTTATACTTCTTCAATTTAAGGAGCATCTTCTTAATTTGAAGTTGCCCTGCCTCATTTTTGTGCTCACCAGAATGCATAATATTTAAAACTTCTTTCCATACCTTAAAATTATGAGACTTAAAAGCGACTGAATGGATAGCATGCTCAATAAAGAAAGGCAATATCGAATTATAGCAATCTTTATAAGAATTTACCGCATAATTAAATCCACTACCGTTTTTAGATATAGATCCTACTCCCCCCAAAATAGTTTTTAATCGCTTCTAATAATTTTAAATCACGAGCATGTTGAGTTATAAAAAATCTAACTATAAACGCTTTACGTTTAGTGTTATTAGAGGAAGCTGAAAACGATCCGTCTCCGGTTACAAAACCCACTAACCAGTTAGGATTAGCTATTGTTGTGGTTGTTTCAATTACGGGACGCACTACAGGTTTTACTCCAGGGTAAGCAGCAGCTACTTTTGCACTTAACCCATTGTTCATACTAGCCTTAATACTAAGAATCTCATGTAGACCTTTTTCTGTTAAATGTGCACCTATTTGTACTAGACTCACAACCTTTTTTAACAAAAGCCGCCTGTTTTTTAGTCAATAGCGGATATGAGTTAAAATGAGGGATTATTACTTTAACTATCTCATCTAATTTTCTAACATTGTATATCACCATTGTGTCAGAAAGTGGGGAAATTGTCCCAACTCCTCCAGCCAAAAATGATTGTATGCTTTTTAATAAAGGTAAATCTTTTACGTGTAAAGTAATACTAAATGCAGGGCTAATACGCCATTTTCTGTCAGCGGGTAAGTATAAGTGTACCATGAAACTTGCCTCACCATAAAAAAACCCTGTTACAAAATCAGGGTTCAATTCGTTTGAGTTTAAGTCTCAGCCACCCCCATCTTCTGGCGAAGAGTAAATATAGCCAAAGGGTGCGTCGCTAACTGTAGGAATTAAATTAGATTCTGGGCGGTTATCATTCATGAACAATTTTTATTTTATGACTCGAGTTAATAACAAGAAAACTATTAAAAAGTATCAGAGAAAATTATGAGAGAGAATTTTCTCTTCAGTCCTGCCCCCTCCCCCCACGACCGGGGGGGCTAATACATTAAAAATGTGACTGGGGGGAGTGGGTAAGAGATCCCTCCATACTGCAAAATTCACCGACGCTCGCACCATAAGGCTAGCCTGATGAATATTTTGAAATCGTTTGTGTGCCTGAATATTTAGATGATTAAACGCCAGGGTCAGCTTATCTTACTAAATATTTCGTTATAAAACATATTAGCCCCTCGATCGGGTGACGAATTAGAAGAAAAAGATCTTACATTATATTTAAGTTAGTTTTACATATACTGCTCATTTTCCAAAAGCCATCCCCCCTTTTTTCCGAAGGAAAAAGGGGACCTATTGAGACTATTTCATCGTTAATTCGATTAATATGCTTCCAACTATGATTTAGATCTCGAAATTGAACCGAGATTCAGCCTCTTAAGGGCTGTGTGTTACCATTTACACTAATCTTTATCACGTTAGTTTTTATAACTACTTATAGCAAAAAATTTCGGAATTTTGACCCTAAATGAATCGCCAGGACGGGTTGGTGGATTTGTTAGTCCAACGATAAATACCTGATTTGTTTTTGTTTTCCTTTATAATCAATTTTGTCCTTTAATCTATTCCATACTTCCCAGAAAAAGATGACAAGGTTTCCGGTGAAGGTTTATTGTCGCCTCGCCCAGTGTTCATTCCAAATTTAATTTGTCTAATCTCCTCTAACCCTTCAGTTGTTAAATGAGATTTATTTAGCATTATATTAGCTATTTTACAAAAATCCATAAAGTCAAAATTTGTGGATCCTTGTAGAGGATATTTAGAAAAAAACGGTATAATCTTGCCCAATAAATCTGAGATTTTAGATACAGTGAAAGTAGCCATACAGTTTTTAGAGTCTACAATAATATTACCACAAGCCAATTGATTTTTAATACAATTCATGAATAAGCTATCACGAGAATGTTGGCCTATGATAAATCTTAAACTAACTGCTAATCCTGTTTTTGTTTTAGATTTACAAATCGATACGTTAAAACAACCCTCAACATCAGTAAACCCGGCTAGTCAATGAGGATCTGGAGTTTCCCTCAGGTCAACTAAGGGTCTTGCAACAGGTTTTATACCGGGGAAAGATTCAATGAATTCTGGGGATAAGCCATTATTCATTGACGCACGAATGGCCAATATTTTTCGGAAACCATCTTTTGTTAGATGTTCACCTTTATTCATTAATTCAATTACAGCTTTAAACAGTTCAAAATCAGCTCTTTTTTGTGATAATAATGGATATTGCATAAAATGTGGGATTATTATATTAGTTATATCCTTAAGTTTAAGCACTCTAAATACAGCGGAATTTCTATTATTGTTTAAAGTTATTACCCCTATTCCATTAAAAAATTCTTGAATTCGTTTTAATAATAATAGATATTTTTTGTGTAATTCAATGCTAAATTTAGGTTGAATTTGGTACTTACCTGATTTTCCTTTAAGAAAAAGTATCATAAATGAACTTTCACCATCCGAAAACCCTGTTACATAATCGGGATTAAGTTGAGGAACAAAAGAAGTAGGATTACTAGATTTTGAATTTAAATCTTGCATTATTTTTTTTTTTATTGATTACGTTATCCACTTTTTATATTTTAAGGGTTAAGGACCTTCAATATTAAGGGATTTATCTTAATCCATGCGTCCTTCAAGACGCCGCTGAAATAAGAATAATTACTTATCTAAGTAATTAATGACTCGTAATCACGAATAAGACTTTATAAAAGTAACGGGAAGAATTTACCCGAAGACCTTTATAATTCATTTATAGCAAATCTGGGTTAACTTTATGTTAAGAACCTCCTTATTAAAGCTAGAAGAAAATATCGTACGTTATATTTCATTATATAAATATAAAATATTTAATATGCTCCATATTAACAAGGCAATTCAGCGGTTATGCATTAAGACTATTTAACCAATATCTTATAACCCTCCCCCAGATTAAAGTGGAAACTCGGAATTGAACCGAGATCCGGCCTCTTAAAGGCTGGGTGTTACCATTACACTAATCACTTTACTTATAGTAAAAATAATGTGCATTCATGAAAAATTTGGTAAGACACCACTTTCTGCCCCGTCGTAGGATCCGAAACAATCTTATTACCTCGTAATTAAAAATATAAATCAGTGATTAATAAAAAAAACTAACGCTTTTACTATCTACTAAAAGACTCTTCCTACATTTAAGATTATAATATAACAACCAGTGCCTTAAAATACTCCCTTACTACATATAATTTTACAGGTTTATCTTCATTACTAGAATCAACCCCTAAAGGTAAGGGAAAGGCAAAAATAGAAAAAGCATCTATTTGAAAAACTATAGCCCCTAGAATATATATAAATAGGGCTAGCCCTATTAAGTTTAAAGCGCATCTAGATGTGACCCTAGCATTCTTGAAGAATACCAAAAATTTAGATGAAAACACTTTCATCATGCGTCCCGCCTTCGATAGAAGGGGGCTTATAGAATTAGAATTATTGTGCACAGGCACATATGTACCATGATTTAAGTATTTATGCGAGATTGGAGATTTTGTACTAGCATAATTTCACGCAGCTTCGCTGCGAGGCTTTGAAGAAACCAAAAGTGAGCGTTGCCGAAAGCATCATCCCCCGACTAGATTTTGTATAGTCCAGCTTGGGGGGGCCGACTCGTGGGTTTTAGTAACAACTACTCTTCGTATGCAGACGCAAGAAAAACAAAAAAGAGTCCCTTCGGTGTCCCGAAGGGACGCCACCGACATAGATTTTTTTTTATTGGGCGCACAAGCAACACACCGCTTATTGTTGTAATCTTACGTATTAGCTCAAATAGAAAAGGCATTTCCTATACAAAGGAGAGAGGTCTTCCTTTGTTCATTCCTGCTTTGATTTGACGAATCTGCTCTAGACCTGGCTGAGTTAAATGATCTTTAACTTGAAGCATTCAGGAGACTTTTATCTGCGAAATCCTTAGCCTTTACCCCCGCACAAAAAATCGGATGTTTTTCAAACAAACACAAACAAAAAAAGGAATAATCTTAGTCGTAATATCTGATAAATTTGTGACAACAAACATGGCAGCCTCTTTATTAGAACGAGAATAATGCAACCCACATCCTAGGAAACCCATTAAAACTTCCATCAATTTAGCATCTCGAGAGTGCTGACCAATTTCAAATCTTAATCGGACTTGAGCTCCTACAGAGACTCGTTGAGATTTGGTAATACTAACGAAGAAACACGACTCACCCTAGCGAATCCAGCTACCCAGTTTGGATCTTTTATCACTGGATCTTCTACATTAGGTCTTCTTACTTGTATAGAACCAGGCAAAGCTGCTTTTAATCCATCCGATAAACCTTTATTCATAGAGGCCCTTATACATATAATTCTACTAATTCCTTCAGTTGTTAAGTGTTCTTTGTTTTTCATCAATAAAACCACTTGCTTGAAAAGTTGGTAGTCCGCTCATTTTTGCGTAATTAAGGGATATTTGTCAAAATGATTAATAATAACTTCCAATTCTTTAATCGAGTACACAGAATACATAAAAGAATTCGTAGCTTTATTACTTCTAATATTTCCAACTCCAAAAAATGCTTGAATACTATCTAATAAAGCTCTATCTCTTACGTGCAATCCAATTGAAAAACTGGGTCTGACTGTTCACCCCGATTTATTGCCCCTTGTTTTAGTTTTTGTAATCGTAATAACAAACATACCCTCCGCGTCGGCGAAGCCAGTCACCCATCAAGATTGTTGTGATAAAGCTGAAGTAGAACAATAAAACTTTGCGAAATTCATAGCTCCCCTGTCTATTCCGCGGGCTGAAGTATAGAGACATCTCTTAAATACCCCTTACAGTATTTCATCTAAAATTAGAAAAGCCTGTGTATAGGCACGTATGGGGTACCATGATTTAGGTATTTATGCGAGATAGGAGATTTTGTACTCGCATAGTTTCTAACAATGGACGTAAGTATTCAGACTACACCAAATAAAATAGTTATTAGATAGTACATGATATTATCCGTTCACAACTTTGTCCTAATTATTAATTTTTCATTATATCCCCTAGGGCCCTCCAGCCCCTGAGGGGGCGCCGGTGGGGGGAGAATTAACGATCTTAAGATTTTTACGGACTAGACTATTGTGGTATCTTTAATCTTAAGTTATTCTTACACCTTCTACTTACTATTTTTAACTTAGATGGTCCTTTCTAGAGGAACTTAACTTTTATAGAATTAATCTTTTCCCTAAGCTCCCTCCCCCCTCTCCCCGTAGGGGGGGGGGGAGCCGGGGGGCGGGGGGAATCGGGAAGGGGCCCTCCAGCCCCCCTGCTTTATTTCCAGACGGGTACCCGTCTGGAGTGAAAGGTGAGGGGCTAAATAGTCGGAGCCGGGGGATTAGTTTAAAATTATCTCCATGCAAGACCTGTAGAGGTGTTGCATGAAGACAGAATACAACTAATTATTTACTAATTTACACGCAGATTACCGATGTTAAAAGTCACTATTCAGTTAAAGAACTAATAATTATTAAACAAATTCTATTCTCTTAAGGAATTCATTCCTGATTTAATTTTTTTAATTTCATTTAATCCTTCATCAGTTAAATGAGCTTTTTCATTAACTCTACTACTTTACAGAAATCTGAAAAATCCTTAGCTTTCGATCCTCTTAGAGGATATTTCTCGAAGAACGGGATTATCTTTTCAGTTATATCAGAGAATTTCGTCACGACAAAATTAACTGCTGACCCTAAAGAATGTGGTTCTACTATACCACAACAAAAAAAGTAACCATGCTGTTAATCAGCCAGGCATCTCGGCTATGCTGAGTGATTTGAAATCCCACTATAACTTGATATCTCGATTCTATCTTACTACTCTTTAAAATTTTGACAAAAAAGCACCCCTCACCTTCCACGAATCCAACTATTCAATGAGGACCTGGAATTTCTTGCTCTTTATCTATAGGTCTTGGAACTGGAATTACATTTGGGAATAATACTTTTAAAGAATCAGATAAACCTAGATTCATAGAGACCTTAATTCTTACAATTTTTTGGATACCTTCATTTGTAAGATGTTCTTTGTTTTGAATCAATTCTAACGCTTGTTTGAATAGTTCATAATCGGCTCGTTTCTGAGTGATCAATGGATGCTTATCAAAATGATCTATTATTACTTGTAAATCTTTAACAGAACTGACTCGATACTGAATAGAATCCTCTCTTTGTTTTGTAATCTTACCTACGCCACCCCAAGTTGATTGTATTAGTTCTAATAATGCTTGATCCTTTTTATGAGGCAAACCTATTGAAAATCCAGGATTGACAAATAAGCCACTTTTAAGTACTTTTTCCTATAGTCCCTTCCCCCCTGCAACCCCTCCATCATAGATGAGAGGGGGAGGGGGGACGAAATATGAAAACAAGCCCTCAGCATCCGTAAAAGCCCGTAACAAAGTTAGGGTTTAAGTCTCACCCATCATCTTCAGGCAAATGATAGATATAACCAAAGGTATCCGGGAAGAAATTAGATTCTGTCTTTTTGTCCATGCAAAATTTTTTGTTTGACTCAAGCTAATAACAAGAAAACTATTAAAAAAAAAATTCATACCCCCTAATACTAAGGAGTGTGAAAACTCACCTACCAGTTAGGAAATACCTCTCCGGAGGTGAGGACGGTTTATCTGGGCTGGAAATAATTAATAACCCAGACACTGTTACCCCATCAGCTAACAACCGACGCTTATCGGAGGTAAATACCCTTCAATGCTGTTCAGAGTACCAACTAATAGTTTGTATGCCTGCTTATAAAAATCCTTCGTGACTATGTTTTGTTAACCTATTAAGTGATTGTCATTTTGGAGTCGAGCCAGTATTCAACCTATTCATTTCATCATACTAATCTGGATGAAACGGGCCCCCCTTCTTACTGTTAATGGGCAGAGTTGTATGTTACCGTTACATTAAACAGTATCACAATAATACATACACAATCATGGTTTTTGTAACACTACTGTTAGTAAAATTTATTTCTAAGCCAACCGGGTTTATAAATCTGCAGTTGAGCGGAGGGCCAGACAATATATTTTGATTTTTAGTCGGGGTCCCCCCTCCTCCGCCAATGAGCCCTGGCACTTGGGCCGGGGGTAAGATGGGGGAGGGGCCCCTGCGTGGGGAGTGTCTCTGCCACACCCCCCCCGTATAATAATTCAAATAAAAGTAAAAGCCCGAGTTAATACCCTACGCTCCAATGGTCCAAAATTAAAAATAGAGATAGGCTACGGCCCTCTCCGCCTCCTGGCGAAGAATTACGGGCTAACGTATATAATTTTCTCTTAAGAGCCGGTTTCCCGGTGACTAGAGTACACCTTACAGCCAGCATATCGCTGCTGAAGAACCGTCTACTCGTTGCTCTTTTACAGACACTGTCTGATTTAGATCCGCGATCACCCATTTCCTTTCGTGCATCTCTGGTGATGTTACCTTACCCTGAGTCATTAATCAGGCCGGCCGCCAAGTTTCCCTGACGACTTTGGTTACCAGAGCTTTAGGGCTTCCCCGGAGTTTGGCTCTTTTACACAAGTATGAGTAGTCCACACTCATTATCATGTAGTTCAACTAAGGCTTCCATTTGTGGAGCAGCACTATCTTGGAAGTATATTCCTCAAGGTCTAGGAGCATCGCAATATTCATGTATATTATTTAAAAATAATTGAAACATATCCAATTTTAGTTTTTTTTTACATATTTTGGTTTTTTTAATTATAAATTAAGATTTATAATTATAAACCATAACATTCTAAAAAAAGAATGTTTTTGTAAAAACAAATAAGACTTTTATTACAAGACTGGTTAGGGAGTTGTAGTAAATTCATTTATATATTAAAATAAAAAGTTACTAACTTTCTATTTTATAACGTCTCATGAGGCGTTATTTTAGTATCTTGGCCAGCGGTCAAAAAAAATATAGCAGGCATATCCCTGGGGGAACCCCGTCGGCCCGGCGGGTCCCCGGGGATTGGGTTTTTTTTTATACAAAAACAAAACCCAAAAAAAGGCGTACGCACAAAAATATCTTTTTTTGTTTTTTATAGACGAAGGAACTGCATAAAATTATCCGGCGTGAATAGGGATTAAACTCTTATTGAATATGTGGTTTAAGAAACTCTGATTTAACTTATAAACTTCTATCGCGATGGCCTGACATCTTTGCTCTCGCCACAAACTATTTTTATGTATTTATATATATAAAACGCTCCCTTCGGAGAAAATTTTACACAACAAATATATATTTTTAGTGCGCAAGCTAGGTATAACAAGAAATTAAAAAAAAAAAGAGTAATAAAAGCAGATCGCACCCCTCACCCCCCTGCGTTTACAAAAAAAATGCCCCACTCTCGAATGATTAGTGAGGGGAAAGGGGGGGGTGACGATCGTCCGCGCGCTGCACATTTTTGTAATATATTCCCAGGGGGTAGCCAGAGCTTCTTATTTCCCCCCCTGCAACCCCTCCATCATAGATGAGAGGGGAGGGGGGGGAATTCTGAAAGCGTCGGTGCGCTGCGCGCGCCTTTTTATTACAAAAATGTGCGCGGCCGATCTTCCACACACTAAAAGAATATAGTCCCCCTTGCCGGCGGGACGTACCCGTCCTATGTTCCCTAAGATCCCCAGTAATAAATAGTCCCCCTTCCCCTCCTCTAGGCTTGCTTCGGAACGAAGCACGAAATGAGAAGTTGGTGATGGGGATGAAAAACTAAGAACCCCAATAGTAGATAGAAATGAATAAGAACAATCAAACAACGTCAACAAAATAAGCGCTCCTGCCCCGCGCTTGGCTATGGGGTAACAACTAATATAACTTACTCTCTAGTGTTAAAACACTTTATTAATATTAGATTAATAATATTCTTAAATTAATAACGCCTTAGTAGTAATTTGTTTATGTTAGTAAACAAGCACGATCATAGGTCATAGCATAGCAAAAATAAATATTAATTTTAGAAGAACCAAGCTGAAGGGGGGATTGAAAAAACCCCCCCAGGGAGTAGAAATTGATTAAGAATCTGAGGCAATAGGGGGTGTACTACTTAAAATAGGTTTCTTAATATTTTTATCTACTTTATATAACATTCCCTCTTCCATGTGTGGAGTAACTATTTTACAGAATTCTATTGCTTTTACTGGAATAAAGCTTTAGAAGATTCCAGCATATAGTGAAAAAATAGAAATGTTTCCATTTACACCAGCCTACAGTTGACCTAAAAAGTGTAGAGGGAAAAAGAAGGTATTTACTCCCACGAATAAAATTCAGAAATGTACAGGTCTTGCAAGAAATTCGCCGTACCGCCTTGCCTTTTAAAAGCCATTATACACTTATTAACCTGCCTGTATTCATCCCTGCCTTTAGCTTACGAATTGCCTCGAGACCTTCTTCAGTTAAATGCCCTTTTACTTTCATTATTTCAGCTACTTTCTTGAAATCTGCATAATCTAATGCCTTTACACCCTCAATGTTATATTTATTATAAAAAGGTATAATCTTAGTTTCAATGTCAGATAATTTAGTTACAACAAACCAACAATCACCCCCAGTTGCACAAGTAACACGCCCACAACCTAAGTAACTAATAATATTATTCAATAACTCCACATCCCGGGAATGCTGAGAAATTCTTACATTTAATGTGACATTGAAACCAGTTATAGTCTTAGATTTAGAAATATCTACAAACAGACAACCTTCACCGCTTGTAAATCCAGCTAATCAATAAGGGTCTTGGATATTTTGATCCTTAACTAGAGGTCTTTTAACCGGAATAACATCAGGAAATGATGCTTTTAATTCATCAGACAGACCTAAATTCATTGAAGCTTTAATTGCTACAAGTTTTCTTAATCCTTCAGGAGTTAAATGTTCTTTGTGAGAAAGGCTTGTTTGAAAAGTTCATAATCGGCAAGTTTTTTTGAGTAGATATTTATCAAAATGATCTATTATTACTGCTAAATCTTTTTTAGAACTAACACGATATAAAATATAATCCTTTCTAAGATTTATAATCTTTCCAACTCCAAAGAATAATTGAATTAATTCGAGTAAAGGTCGATCCTTTTGATGAGGCAAACCAATTAAATAAAGGTTAATTTACATATACAGGAAAGATTTCAAAAATTGCGAGTACAAATAATAGTTTTAAAAAAGGCGATTATAACGATCTCTCGATAAAGGGAGTATAAAGAGGATCAATGAAACTCGTAAAACTATAAATTTAAGAAAGGTCTACCTGTGTTCATTCCAGCTTTTATCTTCAGGATTTGTTCTAATCCCTCAGGTGTTAAATGAGCCTTGACTTTCATTATCTCCTCGTTTAAAATCTGCAAAATCTTGTGCTTTCACACCCTGAAGGGGATATTTCTCGAAAAAGGTATAATACAAAAACGCTAGGATCTTTGACTCAATATCCGTATTGTGACAATAAAATCTCCTGCATCTTTATTTGCACGAGGACAATAATCCCCACAATTTAAAAACTGTTCTAAACTTCTCATTAATGCAACATCACGAGAATGTTGAGTAATTTGAAACCTTAATTGAACTTGCATACCCGTTTTGTAAACTGATGATTTGCAAACTTGAACTATAAAAGAAGCCTCCCCTGCCGCGAACCCTGCTAATCAAAAGGGGTCTTTTATTTCTTTATCCACAACTAAGGGTCTCTTTATTGAAATAACATATGAAAAAGAATGTTTTAAGTCTTCAATTAAGCCGTTATTAATTGAGGCTCGAGCCACAATTTTTTGAAGGCCTTTTCGGCTTAAATGTTCTTTTGCATTGATTAGTTATAAAGCTTGCTTAAATAGGAGATAATCCGCAAGTTTTTGTGTGATTAAAGGGTATTTATCAAGATGTGGTAGAACCCCTTGTGTTAAATCTTTAAGAGATGCTACTCGGTATTCGATTGAATCCTTTCCATGGTTATTAATATTTCCTACTCCAGAAAAATATGCTCTTATCATTTCCAAAATAGCACGATCCTTCTAAACAAGATTCCGTATCTTTACATTTTTATTTATAAGTGATTTATGAGCCTAACTAGATCTACCATAATTCATACCTTTTTTGATTTCGCGAATCTCTTCTAACCCATCTAGTGTTAAATGAGCTCCAACCTTCATCATACCGGCTACCTTTTTGAAATCAGCGTAATTAAATGATTTAGCACCTTCCAAAGGATACTTATCAAAGAACGGAATTAGCTTTTCTTCAATATCCTTAAATTTAGTAACAGTAAAAATAGACTTAGACCCTTCAGTAAAACTTTCACTATAAACCCCACAACCAAAATATTGAACTAAACTCTTAATTAATAAATGATCACGTGAATGTTGACTTAATGAAAATCTTAATAAGACTTGTGTGTTTTAGCTTTAGAAATCTTCACTTCAAAACAACCCTCACCATCCACAAAGCCAGCTAGCCAATTAGGGTCCAGTAAAGTCTCGTCTATCGTATAAGCTGGCCGTTCTGTTGGAACTACAGGAAATGCGGCAGGTTTTCGGAAAGACCTCTGTTCAGTGCGGACTTTAAGCTAAGAATCTTATTTAGTCCCTCTTCCGTTAAATGTTCCTTATTTTTAATTCTACACATTTTAGCCAGAATTGAAAATCAATCTTCTTAGCAGATCGTAAGGGATATGCTTTAAAATGTGGAATAATATGTTTGATAAAAACTACCTTGTCTACAGTACTTACAGAGAAGCCTAATTTGATCTTCCTGTATTCATCCCTAATCTTATTTTTCTAATCTCCTCTAACCCTTCATTAGTTAAATGACCTTTCATTTGAATTATTTTAGCAGCTCTTTTAAAATCTAAGTAATCTAATGCCTTCACTCCCTCGATTGGATATTTATCGAAGAACGGGATAATCTTGTTTATTATGTCTGCTGTCACATTTACCCTAAACTCTCCTGCATCTCGACTAGCTATAGGATAATAGTTACCACACCCTAAATATTCTTTTAAGCTTTGCAGTAATGCCTCATCACGAGCATGCTGAGTTATTTGAAAATTTAATAGGACACGCTCTCCTACTTTACAATAGGAAGATATTGCGAGAACAACAAGAAACAACCCTCACCAGTCGCGAATCCAGCTAACCAATTTGGATCTTTGATTTTTTTATCCAGAACTAAGGGTCTATGAACAGGAGAGATATTTGGAAAGGCTGCTTTTAGATCATCTGATAACCCATAATTCATAGAGGCCTTAATTGCTACTATGAATTCCTTCAATAGTTAAATGTTCTTTACTTTTAACCATTTCAAATGCTTGTTTAAATAGAATAAAATCTGCTTGTTTCTGTGTAATTAAAGGGTACTTATCAAAATGAGCAATTATAACTGCTAAATCTTTAAGAGAAACTACTCGATACTGAATAGTATCCTTTGTACGTTTTGTAATATTACCTACTCTTCCTAAAGCTGCTCTAATCATTTCTAATAATGCTAGATCCTTTTTATGAAGTGCTATTAAGAAAAACAGTTGAATTTTATATCCTGTTTGATAATTTTTATCTTTAGAAACCTGTATAAAAAAGAAGATTCAGCATCTGTGAATCCCGTAACGAAATTAGGATCAAGATTTTCTTTCGCAGCTAACACTCTAGGTGACGGCGGACATTGAAGACATTGTAGATGTAAAGACATACTTTACACTTGATACAGAAATTAACCTTATATAATCTTTCCCGCCCATCTCTGCTTCGAGGTGGGTGGACCAGTACAAATGAATGTAACTTGATTAATAAAGTAAAAAGGCACTAATTGTGGCATTTAATCCTTATTGAAGCTAATGTTTGATAAAAAAATTGATATAAAGGTTTTACTAATTGTTTATAACAACTGTAATAACCTGCTTATAATGGAGCCGGCCGGCAGGTTTACTCTTGTTACCTTTCGGGTCTCTAATGAAAGAAAAAACAATCTTGCTTATAGAAGCCTCCGTACTAACTTTCTACATATATAATTCGAATTTAGGATCGCGGCCAAAGAATACCTCCTGCAAATAAAACCATTTGGCTAGAAGCAACCTTCAGCGTATATAAAACCAGTTATAAAATTAGGATTTAGGTTTTTATTGTTACTATCATTATTTAGAGCCTCGGGCGTAAAATATATCATAGCTACAGATAAAGGTTGCAGTTTAATTACTATACTATTTTTTGTAGTTGTATGTAAATTTCTTTGTATTCCAAACATAGGAGAGCATCTCCAATTATTGGAATGTTGAGCTATATTTATTACTCGACGAATGTGTTGTAATCCAATTTTAAAAAAAGCTTGGACTTGTCACCCAGTTTTATTTTGTTCTCTCTTTGTAATAGATATAACAAATGTCGATTCAGCATCTAAAAAGCCTGACACCCAGCTAGGGTCTAGCTGGCTAGGGGGGATTGTATACCCTAGTGAACGTTTTAATTTTTTGTTTATCCCCCTTAACTTATTTCATAAGTTGGGACGCCGAGGGCGATAGAAACAACTTTCAGCATCAGCGAACCCTGTAACAAATCAAGGATGTAGTTTAGATGAAATAGATTTACCCGAAGAAGAAACAGTAAACGCGCGAATAGGCACAAGAACGATATTTCTTAAAGCTAATTTGTTTAACGACGCCGTGCGTCTTTTATTAAAAATCATTGTCATTGTAGCGATTGGTATATATATAATGAAGTCAACTGAAAAGTGTCCGCAATTGAGGTAACTCCGATAGTCCCCTTCCTGATCTGTTGTCCAGTAGGATAAAAACAATAACCTTCCTTTGAACTAAAGTCCCATTAACAATCGACTCATCCTCTAAATCAAAGCATAAGTCACTGTTCCACTAATGTAATGTTTCCACATGACTTGTTCTATTCCAGTGTCCTCTTGTAGGCTCATCATAAGGTGGGTTCCAATCTCCCGACTTCCTGGAGGTCTTAGGAAAATTATTGAGGCTATCCAGTCTGCTAGACGAATTTGGAGCATGTAGGCATATCTAGATCAAACATGCGACCCAGACAACCTTCTAAAGCTGAATAAGGGTCCGTCGAATCAGGTAGGGGTTGGTATCTTCATATCTCATAGGGGAAAGAATTCCAGGGACTCCAACCTCAAGGCAGTTACTAAGATATTTTCGCAGGAGTATAAATAAGGAGGTGCTAGCACCTTACCCCATACTTGGCTCTCTAAGCCGCCCTCTGTACTCTACCATAGCCCACCTAGAGGCCAGTATTTTTTATTTTGGTCCCCCCTCTATATGTATGCTTCGGCGGACCTCCGGTCCACGTTAAAAAAATAGTCATGTACAACTTAAGCCAAATTTTTTATTAAGTACTGCTATTAAACGTAGAACATCTTCCTTCGTAAACGCATTTGTTGCCAGATGTATGCCTTTACCAGTTCAGCCTCCATCGCCCATGTGTCAATGGGCAAGGCTTACAGGAGTTAACATTTTTTCCAAAATCTTATCTTCAGGAATAGGGGGTCCGAAGGGGGGGGGATGATTGGACCCGGGCGGCCCCCCCTATATCTATCTGAGGAGTATGCCCAACTCTAAGGGTAGGAATTACCCCCCCTTAACCCCAACTAGATTGTTATATTAGGCTTTTAGGTGGGGGGCTATTTCCCTTGTAGATCTGGTTCCCCCCTCCCCCTGGCCCCTCGAGAGAGGGGGGGTAAAGAGAGGGGAAACCAGAGGGTAAGAAAAAACCCCAGAGGGACCGCTCAGCCCCTGCCCTGGCTGCACCCCCCCCAGGGGATTGGCGTGCCGTTTTGTAAAAATATATCTATTCTTATAAGGTTTTTTTTGAGTTCCTTTCAGATATCCTAATAAAGCCTCTTTTTTTACACATAAGGCTCTGGCTGCTTCACTAATAGATTCGTAAACAGTTGTTTGATTAGTTTTGTTATCAAAAACTTCTAGAACTTGAGAGGGTCTTCCAGATCCTTCTATCTTCTTCTGACCTTTTTTAAAACGACCAGAATTCTGAGCATCTCTATGAGCATCTCTCATTTTTTGTTTAGTTGAATCTAAATGTTTACGGCCTGTTCTATATTCAATAAATTTTGCTTTAGTTTCTTCAGAATGTTTACGGCCATACATTGGAGCACCTGGTTCCTTTGCTATATTATATTCTGGCTTGAATTTCTTAAAGTAATAACCCTCTCTTTCTAGACATTTATCTGGTTCACAATACTCCAGTCTAACTTAAAATTAGAATAACCATACTTCAATAAAGCCCGATTAATATTCATGCAATAACTTTTAATTATTAGTATTAAAATAATCCAAAAATCTTTTTCTTAAATTAGTACTCGACCCTACATATTTTTGTCCGTTTGTCCGATTGGTAAAGCAATAAACACCTGATTTGTTTTTATTGTCAGATAAGATCTGAATTTTATCAAGATCAGAGTTAGAATATCTTTTTTCAGGTTTGTAATTATCAGTAGAATAAAAGTTTTGTTTAATTATATGTCGTATACCTGTCGTACTATTAGCGCTACTTTGTGGCCGAGGAACAAATTTTAACTTTTTCATGTCTAATATTAAAAAAATGACCTAAGAATAGAGGACCACCCCTCCCCGATCTGGCTCGTGGTCGATACTCATAGGAACGTTTTACAACCCTAATAATACCTGTCTTGAGCAGAGTCCTCTCCATCCCCCCCCCCCCCTAACTAGAATCTCTCCCCCATAGTTGTTATGCAAAATACGAAGTAATTTTGCTTTAAAGTACAATATAAAGTCATAATAATAAAGGTTTGCTTACTCGACAGGTATTTGAACCACCTAATCTAACAAAATATTAGAAAAGAAATGCCGCTAATAGTTATTCCAAGTTCCATGCAACATAATTTTTCTTTAAAGTGTCAGCGTTTTCATAAACCATCCGCCTTCGCCGGATTTATATTATTAAAATTGTCTCCATCAGTTGCTGACGCCCCCCCCCCCCCCCCCCCCCCCCCACATAGTGGGGGGGGGGGGAGACTGAAACCAATGAAAGCAGTTAGCTTTAGCTCTAAACATAAGCGTAGAGCTAAGCGTCGACGCCCGGGGCCGCCGCCGGATAAAGATTATTTCATTCTGCAAGCGATTTAGTACTGAACTGAAGATATTGATATGATTTCCCCTTAACATTAGCAGTACAAACAGATGGAACAGTCATATTACATAAACTCTGGTTAGCGAAGAAATTAAAGACAACATAAAATAACCCGTGGACACTTTGAGCAAACTTTAAGTAAGTTCCTCCCTTTTTATATTTTTTTACTAAGCTACCGTCACTCATAATAACCCCAGTCAACACTTCCATTACATAAGAATAGCTATTCCTATCATAATGGTCTTTGGTGTTAGACTCGTTTGTTTTTAAGCCCTTAGGCAAATTACGATTTATTGAGTCTGTCATATTTTATTATTGTTACCTATGCATAATTGACGTATGTCTGCGCTGCGTGCCCCAAAGGACGGCGCTACGCACGGGCTAAAAAGAATACTACGAAAAAGTATTATATACATAGGATTTTTTCATACCTAAAAAGGATAGCGATAGTCCAACAACTATCTTGCTAGCCCTACAAAACTTGTGCTTAAATATTTGCCTTTTCAGGCGCCCCCTCGATGCTTCAAATTATATATTTTGTGCATATACGTTCCACGTTCCTAGAAACAAAGTCCCAGCTGGAGCTCCAATTACTCCCCGAGTTTTCGAATAAATATATAAAAAATAGCGAATTCGATATTACACTACAAATGCCGAATTAAAGGGGAAAGCGGACCTTATGAAAATTCCAGAAGGATCCTATTAAAGTACAATATAAAGTCAAAAATAAAGTATTGCTTACTACAAATTAAACACAAGTTTTGATTAATTTGTCTGAGTATAACCCACCAGTATACAGCTAGAATAAGAAATTAAGGTTTTTACCTATAATACATTATAAAGGTTTACCAGGGTAAACCTTCAGACAAAGTTACGAAACAAAATAGAAAAAGTTAAGGCCGAAAAAAACTAAGAACCTCAATAATAAACCGATACATATAAAAACAATCAGACAATATCAACAAAATGCCAGTATAGAATAGCGGATTCTAGGCCGAGGTGGTGTGAATCAGTTGAGTGATAAGCGAATATTCTTCACAGACCAACTCCTAAGAAAACTGTACCAATCATAACGTGAAGGCCGTGGAAGCCGGTTGAGAAATAGAAACAAGATCCAAAAACTCGCCGGGAGCTTTTTATACAGCATGTAATGAGCCACTAACCCCACACGCAGTATGACAAGGGCAAGGTTACCACCACTAGATAAGATTATCAGAATCTGACTACAGTCTTCTTGAATTCATATTTAATCTAATTTGTCTAATCTTCTCTAAACCTGACTCTGTTAAATGCTCTTTTTCAGCTACTGCTGCTATTTTTCAGTCTTCAAAATCTTTAGCTTTCACACCTAAGATTTGATGTTTATCGAAGAACGGGATAATTTTGTTACAAATATCCGAAAAATTTTGAACCACAAAATCCCCTGATTCCCTATTTTTAGCTAAGTAATATTTACCACAACCAAAATAATTTTCTAAACTTGCCATAAATTCAGCATCACGAGAGTCTTGAGAGACTGAAAATCTTAATCAAACAGAAAATCCTACTCTGACGCGTGGAGATTTTTTTAACGAAACCACAACCACCTTCACCGATTTAAAGTTTTATTTTATATAACATACTTGGACACATGTGGGGACGTACTATAGTTCTAAGTAATGGCATAGAACGCTCTGATATATAGATACGTGGTTGAGTTGGTGTATGATAACGTAAAGTACATTTTAATCTATACCTAATAATAAGAACATTCATCAAACGTACTACATCTTGGACAGAGTAAGAATCTGTACATATTATTAAACCATGACGTCGTGCAGAACCATCTCCCATGATTCAATGGGATAAAGCTGCGGGCGTTAATAGATCGTAGATATTCTGAGGAATTCTTTTTTTACCGTCAACATAAAAATCATTACGAAGTTCAGTGATACATGGCATTGCCCGAGTTTTAAATTGTAAAGCATAATATCGTACTCCTTGTCTAACACCAGTCACTAAGCTCGGATAACTAGAACAATAGTGAGATAATAAACTAAACACAAATCATAAATAACTTGAATTAGATACAGATTGTTTAAATCCTAACAAGGCATTTTTAGATCTTGTACTATCAAAGATAACCCAAGCATCTGAAAGAATCAATCCTACCATAATGCTTTGTATATGTAAAGGTAATTTCACCAGAGATAACTGAGAACGAGTAAAACGTTCTCCTACAGTTGAAGAAAGGTTAGTACCTCATAATACTAAATTTGAAGATGTTCCAGATCCTTTATGTCTTATATCAGTAGAATAAAATCTTCTATTTTCAAAGTGTACTCCTATTAAGGGAGATGAGGCACTTACAAACCCAGATAGCAAATTAGGGTCATAAATTTCTTGATCCACTATTTTTTGTTTAGGTGCTGGAACCAAATCTGGAAATGCAGTTATCAATACAGTTGTGAGACCTCTATTCATTGAAGCTCTGATTGTTACAATCTTTTTAAGTCCATTAAGAGTAAGATGCTCTTTCCGGTTAATAAGCTCGACAGCAGATTTAAAGAGCTCAAAATCTGCTTTCTTCTGAGTTAGTAAAGGGTACTTATTAAAATGATTGATGACTACAGCTAAATCTGCCTTAGAAAATACTTTATATTGAGCAGAATCTTTCCGATCTTTACTAATTGAGCCTGCTCCTCCAAAAAATTCTTGAAACTTCTTCAAAATAACGTAATCCTTTTTATGTAAAGTGACAGCAAAAAAATGAACTGCTCACCCAGTATTCATTCTACTATCTCGATAAATAGTTACAACAAATGTAGATTCGCCAGATGAAAAACCTGTCAACCAACAAGGATTTAATATATCATCGTAATCTTCCGAACTAGTGTCGATATAACCCAAATAGTCGTAAGATTTACTTTCTTCTTCTTCATTCCCAGTACTGCGGAGCAGAGAAGACTGTGCTTGAGGATCAAATTTTGAATTTTTCATATTTATATATATTATTATAAGTTACCTATGAATAATTTTCGTATTTTTATAACAAAAACAGGCGAATACTACGAAAAAGTATTATATTCATAGGATTTTTACATACCTAAAAAAACAAAAAATCTAAAGATGAAGCAATAACTTGTATATATTGGGGCGGAGTGCTAGCCCCCTTCTCTAGCTCCGCAGGGAGGGGATCATCATTCCACTAGAAGTGGTTCCCTTATACAAGCTAAAAATTAAAGTACAATATAAAGTCAAAAATAAAGTATTGCTTACTATAAACAGGGACGGAGCCCAGCCTATCTAATATTGTCCAAACGAAATTAAGAGGATAAAGGTTTAACTGAATAAACCTTAGGTACTAAGAAAAAAAATCGAACGAATTGAAAACTAAAAATAAACTAAGAACTAAGAACCTCAGTAATAGATAGAAATGTACAAGAATAATCAAACTACATCTACAAAATGTCAGTAAAGAATAGCAGACTCGAAACCGAGGTGATGATTTTCTGTAAATTGATAAGCTAAATTCCTTCAGAACCCTACAGCTAGGAATGCCGTCCCAATCATAACGTGAAGGCCATGAAAACCGGTTCCAAAGTAGAAACAAGACCCAAAAACCCCGTCCGTAATAGTAAAGGATGAAACAGAATATTCAACACCTTGAAATAAAGTGAAAATAATAGCTAGTACAATTGTAAAAAAGAAACCATATAAAACTCCTGCTCTATTACCTTGAATTAAAGAATGATGAGCATAAGTTACCGTGACCAGGTTTCAAGTAATTATTTTAAAATCAAAATTTTATGGTTTGATCCACGCGCGCGCAGCGCGCGAGGCTCAAACCTGCGACGCCGCCCTTTGGGGGGGGGGGGGGCGGCGCGCGCGCGGCGCGGGGGGGGGGGGGGGGGGGGTGGTGGTGGGTGAGT
>Ga0307514_10000766_pt1 | contig 53476 bp, 67 predicted proteins | sample 16_EM_MG_FD_203088 | JGI IMG/M metagenome (GOLD analysis project Ga0307514, IMG submission 203088) | Populus trichocarpa ectomycorrhiza microbial communities from riparian zone in the Pacific Northwest, United States - 16_EM | ecosystem: Host-associated > Plants > Roots > Unclassified | place... | reverse complement strand
TTTGCTGGCGACAAGAAAGAGTGGCCTGTATATATGACAATTGGCAATCTATCTTCGAAGATCCGCCAGATGCCCTCAGCGCACACCGTCGTAATGGTCGCTCTCCTACCGATTCCAATCAAGAACTGCAATATTCCTCGGAAGCGGCTGGATGAGTAGCGGCAAACAAACCGTGAGGTACTGAACGAAGTACTCCGGCGGGTACTCCAGCCTCTCACCTTTAAACTCAATCCCAGCACCGAGAGCGGGTATTACAATGTTCTCTGTGCAGATGGAAAGTTCAGGCGTTGCAAACCAGTTTTAGCAGCATAGCTTGCAGATTGACCTGAGTATAGCGACCTACATCATCTCGAGCAGCATTTCTGTTTTTGGTGCGGGTGTCCAAAAAACGAACTTGGAGATTATGTCCCTTCTGACAAGCAACACCCCCGGCGGGATCACAACCTATATAGAACGCTCAGCGATGAGAACACCAACCCAGCCGATGCCGAAATCTCGTCGCGCGATGTCCACCGAGGATTCAACATGTTTCGACATATTCGCTGTATCGTGAGCGACCTCCGGAAGCCCGACCTCCTCCATACAATGCAGATTGGCATGCTTGACCACCTCCAGAAGTGGATTTTCCACTTCATGAAGACGCACGAACAGCTTGACAAGTACAATGCAATCTGGTTGTCCGTGCCTGCTTAACACAACCTCACACCAAAAATTAAGTCATATGAGGAAGTTTCTCAATGGAATGGGAAGGAGATGAAAGAAATGAGCTGGTACTTGCTTGGAGTTGTAACCCCGTCTCTACGAGGCGGAAGCCCCACTCAGCGTCCCACGTTCAATCGCTCAATTGAGTGCACACAGGCATTTTTAGAATTCAATATGTATGCTCAATATAAATCTCACGATGATGCAACTTTGAGCTACATGTAGGACGCCTTGCATTGTTTTCACACCTTCAAAGATGTTTTCTTACTCGGGCAAGCCGGCCAAAAGGCGAAGGCCAAAGCGAATGCCCTGAGAACGGAACTCGTGAAGAAACGAAACGTAGATGAGGAAACAAATGCTGAAACTTGGACGCCCTCCAAGAAGTTGCACGAAATGAACTCCTGGCGGGATTATATCACCCACGAGATACATTTTTCCAAGGAGTTGGATGCCGACTTCAACTTTCCGAAGATCCACTTGATGTCTCATTGGGTCGAACAGATTCATCGACATGGTGCCTTGCAACAGTATTCTGCCGAGAGACATGTACAAGTACATAAAACGAACCTCAAGGAAGGCTGGAACGCCTCCAATTACAATCTCAACTACCTGCCGCAAGTAATCACCTTTCAGCGTCGCATTCTCTGCTTCGAAATCAGAGAGCTCAATCTCCAAGCCCTCGCTCAGCATCGGGAGAACAGCGCTGCCGCCTGTAAAGTTCTCCCTTCCGGTGCTGATCTGGCTGCCCCCCTGGGCTCCCAGTCATATGCGAAGCCCGAATTCATGGGTCCCCAAAACTGCTGTGATAAAAAGCATCCTGACGCTATGATCAAAGACTTCAGAGCATTACTCAACAATACACAAGACGCAACGCACCGCGTGGCAATATACAGCGGCACGCGGAAGTTTATCAAGCATTAGAGTCGTAACAAGATGTATATATCGGATGAACAACTGCATGCAATGGAGCTGTGTATTTACGATGGTATTAAGGTTCAAGTTGAGGGTTTAGGTGGTGAACGCATATCTCAGATATGTCGATGCACAGGAAGCCAGAGCTGGCGTGGAGGGGATCGACGGAACGACTGGGTGTGGGTAAAGCAACGCCCGGGGAGGTGTTATGGCGCGCTGAATGGGCGTCTTCCATGGCAACTGCAACGACTATTCAAAATCAAACTCCTAAACGAGGATGGAGCTTTCGTTGAGTACTGGTTAGCCCTGGCACTCACCACAATACCTCGAAACTCAGGTAACTTGGATACCATCTCGAAATTTGTACAAGGGAGAAAAGCTCCGGCAGCCGTTGCTTCGCAAGGTTTCAGCTTGCGAAATGTTGTCGGCTGCGCGCACGTCATTCTAGAGATAGCTACTATTAGTAAGACAGGAGACAGATGGAAGGAACGGTGGATTGTTAATAGCCACATAGATCTGGCGACGTGGAATGATGTGTATAATTGGTAAAGAGAGAATGGCATTTTGTGCGCAGGTAGAAGGAACGCAAGGAGAGATATTTGCAGTGTCACCCATCCCTTGCAATCCCGTATAATTAGTAAAGAGAGAATTGCATTTTGCGCGCAGGTAGGAGAAACGTGAGGAGAGATTTTTACAGCGTCACCCATCGCATTGCAATCCCGATGTAAGCGCGTACCCAATGAACCCATCCTGACTGGAGTCGAGACATCATCAAAAGCATGAGATGGTTGATGCGGCAGCCAGCCTACACCGAGCATCTCATTTACGACCCTCAGCATTGCTTTAACAGCGATACACCACCGAACCGCCTCTATATTCAAATGCACACTGCGGACTGGTGGTGGGAGACACAGGTAAGCAGAGATACTCGAGGATAATAATGTGCTAATCGAGGTTAAGTCAACGCTCGGACTTGAGAATACACTGGTTCCCTTGATCTTTATGTCCGATGGAAGACATCTCTCGAATTTTGCTGGCGACAAGAAAGAGTGGCCTGTATATATGACAATTGGCAATCTATCTTCGAAGATCCGCCAGATGCCCTCAGTACAAACCGTCGTAATGGTCGCTCTCCTGCGAATTTCAATCAAGAACCGCAATATTCCTCAGAAGAGGCTGGATGAGCAGCAGCAAACAAACCCAGAGGTGCTGAACGAAGTTCTCTGGTGGGTACTCCAGCCTCTCACCTTTACACAAAATCCAAACACCGAGAGCGGGTATTACAATGTTCTCTGTGCAGATGGCAACTTCAGGCATTGCAAACCGGTTCTAGCAGCATTAGTTGAAGATTGACCTGAGTATGGCAACCTATATCATCTCGAGCGGCATGTCTGTTTTTGGTGCGAGTGTTCGAAGAACGAACTGAGAGATTATGTCCCTTCTGACAAGCAACACCCCCGGCGGGATCACAATCTATATAGAATGTTCAGCGATGCCAACACCAAGGCAGCCGATGCCGAACTCTAGTCACGCCATATCTACCGAGGATTCAACGTGTTTCGACATATTCGCTGTATCGTGAGCGACCTCCTGAAGCCCGACCTCCTCCATACAATCCAGATCGGCATGCTTCTCCACCTCTAGAAATGGATCTTCCACTTCATGAAGACGCACGAACGGCTTGACAAGTACAATGCAATCTGGTAATCCATGCCTGCTTACCACACCCTCACACCAAAAAATAAGTCATATGAGGAAGTTTCTCAATGGAAGGGGAAGGAGATAAAAGAAATGAGCCGGTACCTGCTTGGAGTTGTAACCCAGTTTCTATGAGGCAGAAGCCCCGCTCAGCGTCCAATATTCAATCGCACAATTGAGTGCCCACAGGCATTGTTAGAATTCTATATGTATGCTCAATATAAATCTCAAAACAATGCAACTTTGAGCTACATTGATGACGTCTTGCATCGTTTTCACACCTTCAAAGATGTTTTTTCACTCGGGCGAGCCGGCAAAAAGGCGCAGGCCAAAGCCAATGCCCTGAGAACGGAACTCATGAAGAAGCGAAAGGTAGACGAGAAAACAAATGCTGAAACTTGGACGCCATCCAAGAAGCGGTGCGAAATGAACGCCTGGCGGGATTGTATCAGCCACAAGATAGATGTTTCCAAGGAGTTGGATGCCGACTTCAACTTTTCAAATATCCACTTGATGTCTCATTGGATCGAACAGATTCGTTGATACGGAGCCTTCCAATAGTATTCTGCCGAGAGACATGAACAAGCACATAAAATGAACCTCAAGGACAGTTGGAACGCCTCCCATCACAATCTCAACTACCTGCCGCAAGTAATCACCTTTCAGCGTAGCATTCTCTGCTTTGAAATCAGATAGCTCAATCTCCAATCCCTCGCTCAACGTCGGTAGAACAGCGCTACCACCTGCACAGTCCTCCCTTCCGCTGCTGACCTGGCTGCCGCCTTGGGCTCCCAGTCATATGCGAAGCCCCAATTCATGTGGCCACAAAACCACTGTGATGGAAAGCATCCTGACGCTATGATGAAAGACTTCAGAGCATTACTTGACAATACACAAGACGCAACGCACCGCGTGGCAATATACAGCGGCACACGGGAGTTTATCAAGCATAAGAGTCATAACAAGATGTATATATCGGATGAACAACTGCACACAATGGAGCTCTGTATTTACCATGGTATTAAGGTTCAAGTTGAGGGTTTAGATGGTGAACGCATATCTCAGATGTGTCGATGAACAGGAACCCAGAGCTCGCATGGAGGGGATCGACGGAACGACTGCGTATGGGTAACGCAACGCCCGGGGAGGTGTTATGGCGCACTGAATGGGTGTCTCCCGTGGCAACTGCAAGGACTATTCAAAATCAAACTCCTAAACCAGGATGGAGCTTTCGTTAAGTACTGGTTAGACCTGGTACTCACCACAATACCTGAAAACTCGTGTAACTTGGATTCCGTCTCAAAATTGGTACAAGTATGAAAAGCACTGGCAGCCATTGCTTTGCAAGTTTTCAGCATGGGAAATATTGTCGGCTGCGCGCACGTCATTCCAGCAATACCTACTAGTAGTAAGACAGGAGACGGACGGAACAAATGATGGATTGTCAATAGCCACATAGATCTGGCGACTTGGAATGATGTGTATAATTAGTAAAGAGAGAATTGCATTTTGTGCGCAGGTAGAAGGAATGCAAGGAGAGATATTTGCAGTGTCACCCATCCCTTGCAATCCCGTATAATTAGTAAAGAGAGAATTGCATTTTGCGCGCGGGTAGCAGAAACGTGAGGAGAGATTTTTGCAGCGTCACCCATCGCATTGCAATCCCGATGTAAGCGCGTACCCAATGAACCCATCCTGACATATGGTCACAGTTGGCCACAACACCAGAGTGATGTTTTAGAATAGGAGACCGACAGAACGAGAGGAAATGGTGAAACAGCGATCGGAGGGCGATATGAAACGCGACACTTTGAATCGACGCCGGGCACGGAGTAATCAGCCACCGGGGTGTCTCTAACGGCTCTGACAGAGCGCATCCACTCCGCCAGAGCCATTCCGCACTGACAGAAATATTTTTTGCTGATGCCGCTTCTCCAAAGATTGACTATCCTACAAGTCAAATCACGTAGAATTCTGAGTTTACCTCCAAATCTGCAGGAGCTTTCAGGAGCATCGGAGAATGCTCTTGCTGAGTCTGAGAGCTCTGTCAGTAGCTCCACAGGGCCCTGGAAGCATCTGGACGGACTTAGAAGCACTGCTGAACTCGACTGGAGTATCTGGCAGGTTATGTGTGGCTCCAGGACCGATTCACATTTTGCTGATGTACGAGTCCTGATGTGTCATCTAATTGCACCGATACGAGGTCATCCCACCCCAATCAGGCAAGTAATACCCCTGATTTCAGATATCCCCACATAATCCTCCACATCCTTCTCACCTTCATCCCCCATCTCCCTCTTTCTCATTGACAACTCTACTATCATCGCAGAACACAAAGCTAAGTCATCCAACTCTATCTCGCCAAGTCAGGATCATGAGTTGACACTGAGTATAGCATACACCAAGTATAACATACACTGAGTATAGCATACACCGAGTATACCATACAATGAATATAACATAGACCAAGTATAGCATACACCGAGTATAGCATACCCCTAGTACAGCATACAACCAAATACAGTATCCACCCAAGATTGTTTGTATTCCCTTCATTCTCATGATTATGAGTGGACCGCTGAATGTTGCTTCAGCGTCCGGTATACCTCCCTACACAATCGGCCGCCATGACCCAGCTCTCCATGACAGCTCAAAGGTAACTTCACATTGCCACATTCCCATAGTTGCGAGTTTACTAACTGATGAAATGAGTCTCAGCAGCCGGCATGCCATCCATCAACTGCCTCCCAGTACTCGTCCAATCCAGCTCGATTACGACCTCCAAGTGCATCTCGAAACTCTCTCGATCATGGCCTCCAAGTGTTTCTCAAAACATGCTTGATTACGGTCTTCGAATTTGCATGAACATAGCCTCCAAGCGCATATCTGCAAACTCTCTCAATCACGGCCTCCAAGTGTATTGTAATGGCACGGCTGCACGTGACGTATCCAGGGCCGGGTAATACCCACTTTATATAGTCGGCTCGCCACGAGCCTTTGATCTCTAGCGATAATCTTACTTACCTTACCTTTATACTACTCTACAATATTGACATCCATGTGTGCAACCGTATCTACTGATATTCCTTCCTACGAGGCCATACACGGGCGTATGCCTTTACACTATTATCGCTCTTTAATTTCAGATACGTTTCGCATACGGGATTTCATGAATTACCCCTTTCCGACGCGTCACGACATGCAGTCTACCAGCGAGATATAATACAGATTTGAGAGCACTGATTGCAGAAGCGAAGTCCCTTAACAAGACAATCAAATTGACGTTAACGGTAGCACAGACGATCTTGTGCGGATTTCAGAGACCAATCGGCCAGAGACGCGTCGTGACACCTAAGAACGAGAAATTGTCCGCATTGGACAGCGACAGATTGCAGAAGCAAAGAGGCTTGATTAGTTACCATCCAATTGAGTCAATTGACCATTGCAGGAACGATTCTAGAGCCCATATGTCTCCGAAAGTCGCGTCACCGAAGCTGCCCATTCCAGAGATTTCCTCGAATCTTGTCCAACGAGTGCAATCGGATGCGAACTCTCGAGACGACACAGGCCACAATCGCACACCCCAGTGCACCTACGATTATATTCCTGAGCCGAGCGACGCTGCGCAGTGACCCTCGCACGATCAGGGCGGATTTACGCGATTCGCACAATTCACATCTAGCAGCGCCACCCATGACAATTCCAATCGCAATTACCTTCTACACGACTCAATGGAATTATCTACGTTACGGAAGATGTTAGGAGTTTACCGCACAGGCTCCGGAAGTCTTACAAGCCTATATACGGTCAGCAAGCTCATACATCAACTATGATTACCAATATGATTACCGGTATCGGGGTCTACCGACGGGCAGAGCTCAAGATTGTGGAGCAGCAATCGCAGATCGTGTTGCAGCTCCGTAAGGGAAGTATAATAACCCCCGAATGTTGTAAAGTGGCTATCAGATAGAATCCGCAATTACTATAGCCAATTGGCACCTGATTGGACGACCGAACCGGATCGTTGTGAGGAGAGAGAGCCATCTGAGCCAACTCTATTCTATTTCGTCAAACAAGTCAACGAAAGCGGATCAATCGTCAACGAGCGAATACGGATAAGTGCCCATACGATGGCATACGAAGAGGGTTTTTAGGGATACAATGGAGATGATTTCAATTTTTGTAGCCGGGGTTCTAAGGATCCACGGGGCAACCGGAGGATGGACAGTCTGGGCACTCTCCGGAGACCAGCGGATTCTGTATGTATTTGACGCGCGCGGAGATTCAATTGATGTGTCGTATCCCAATGTGGGAATGGACAGTATTTGGTTGTCAGACAGTCCCAATTGGGTGTGACAAGTATGTGATTCGCTGAGCAAGCTTATTCGTACAAATTGGTGGCAGCCGTGGTGGATGCACTGTGTGAGCTGGAGAATTAGTGTCGACTTGCAAAGCATTCGACTTTTGGCTCTGCAACCCCAGGGTGAGCGGAAAAGGTGGCAGTGGACCGGGCAGGCCATCAGGTATGCCACGGGAATGTACCTGGATCACGGCTAGGGAGGAGGCGCGTTCCGAAGGTGGCTGTACTTCATATATACAAATACTTAGAGCTACTGCTATTGACGATCAACTGGCCAGTGAGGAGGTCATTTGGACGTTCTTCCTAAGAGTGGGAGTTCGTATAGGGCTGCTGGGAGTGACCATGGAAAGCATCTCTAGTGGTGAGATAGGCACCAGGCACTGGACAGGCGAGCAGGGAGCAGCAGCGGTAGTTGCGGCAGAAGAGCGTCCACGTGGGAACCTTGAATGACTGCTACCGGTACGCCGAGACACGAAGGGAGTACTGGACGGCAGGGCTTGGCTCTTGAATGGGCGAACCGTTTTAAATCCCGGCTCCTGGATATTCCTCCTTACCGCTCCAAATATATCTATTATGAATTGAGAACTAACGTTTGCAGATGGAGCCGGTACCACGACAAAGATGGTGCCTACAGACAATGGAGGACTTATCCAGCGATATACGGAGATTTTGTGGAGGTTCAGCAAACCCAAGGCGGAGACACTCCCGCCGCATCGGTCAATTGCAATTAATTCGGAGCCCGGCTACAATTTGCCATATGGGCGGATTTACAACTTCTCAGAGTTGGGTGGAGCGATACTCACGCAATTGCGTGGATTAAGATCACGTACTCATGAGGCCGGATCATGGATTTGGACTTAAAGATCCCATGCCATATGGACGGATCGATGAGTGGGTATTTTCTTATGATGGACGATATGTCTCCGGATTATGGGACTGCGATGAAGAGTCAATGGAAGACAGACATTATGGTGGTCAGTAATGATGACCTTTAGAGAGCTTACAGAGCTACAGGAGCAGTCACGGAATGCGACCCATACGAGCCCAATTACGCACAGGGTGGAAACGAATGGCTGAAGCCAGATGAATCGCAACCAGATGGATCGCGGCCGGAGATGGATTGCAGCCAGAGATGGATTGCGGCCGGAGATGGATTGCGGCCGGAGAGGGATCGCGGCCGGCGAGGGATTGCGGCCGGAGAGGGATGACAAGATGGATCACGGTCAGATATAGATCGCGGCCAGATATGAATCGCGACCGGATATGGATGGATAACCGGAGGTGGACAACCGGAGGTGGATGACAGGAGCTGGTTTAAGGCAGATGGATCTAGAGAGACGGATGAAAATCAATCTCCTTTCCTATATGAAGCTACGAAGATACAATCGAGTGCGGATTTGCAGACATACGGTGTTCCAGCGGCATGGCTCCACCGCGTACGATGCCAAGCACTACTCAGAGCACTATTCAGAGCACTATTCAGAGATACCGGATGATGCACCTACATGCCCAAGTTCCAATGCCGAATACAATCCCGAATTAGATCCCGAGTCACAGCTACAATGCCGATACTGCACAAGCCGTATGAGATTAATCTTTGGCGGAGCAACAATCTTTAAAAAGGGGGATGACAGTGCCAGAATCGCAACAACCCCTACCGCGAACAATTACCGTACCGGAAGTGCAGGAACGAAGCACCGTGAAACGCATTCACCAAAAGAGAAAGCTAGCTGCGAAAAGTACACGTAAGGAAGTGATGGCAAACGCACCTACAGATAAATCAGGAAGCCGCAGGCACAAGTTACAAACCCGAATGAGATCCCAACTCAGTCTCGGCGATTGCAATTCAGTCTCGACAATTCCGAGATACAAAGCTGCTACTAGAAATCAACTTCAGAATCAAGTCTTACCAACCTATATGGCACCCGAAGAAGCCGAGATAGATTAGTCTTCGGCACAGCTACGACGTACAAAAGGGGGATGACCGTACCGGAATCAAAACCAACCCCTACTGCAAGCAATCACCGTACCGGAAGTGCTGGGAGGAAGCACCTTAGAGCGCACTTACCGGCAGAGATCACCAGCAGTGTGAACAAGTGTACGTGAAGAAGAGTCAACAGCGCATCTAAAGATAAAGCGGCAAGCGAATTCAGAAAACGATGATATGGATACCCAGACAAGTGACAGCAAGCACACCTGGAGAAGGAGCGGAAAGCATACGCGGAGGAAAGCCGGCGAGCAATTGGAGATGATAAGTGCACCGAGTACAGGGCGGATGTCAAGTGTACCTACAAGTGCACCGACTAGGAGGATGATCAGTGTGACTGCAAGAGCACCGGAGAGATGATGAGAAGATCAAGTTCGCTTGATCTATGCTGAACGAGTGCAATTATGTCTACCGAAGCAGTTCCGAATGAGACCGAAAATGATCTCCGAACGTACCAAATAGTCTACCGAACGGTATCGCGAGAGACAGTCACCGAATGGCATCGTGAGACAGTCAAGACAACTACCAAATGGTGATTACCGGATTGCCTTGAATGGAGGGCGCAGGAACTTAGGATTATCGGGAGCCCTATCTACCGAAGGCACCGACTGGGATGTTTACCAAATGGCTTACCGAAATGCATGCCGAACGACTATATTGGAGGCCTATATGCGTGCTTGGCCGACGCTGAAGGAGGATAAATATAACAACCGACGGGCACCGTGTGAGAGCCACCGGCTGCAAGAGAGGATGTCAGATATCGAGGCTGGCCTACAGAGCTATGCACGAGGGCTCGGGAGAGCGCAAACGCGCCTGAATATACATGGTATGAATGACCATTTGATGAGAAGCTTACGAGATAGACACGAGGTCATATATGATTGACCATCACCAACAGCTATGATACCGAGCAGAAGCTACAATCCATGCCGGGAAGCCAAGCCCGCTTCATCCGTGCAGACTGAGCGCGAATATGACTACCGAAGCTGCTTCCAAATCACCAACGATGATCACTGATGGGCAGGGCCTGTGGAGTTGTTTACCTGGAATTAGGAGAGCTCGAGTGCTAGCGCACTTGAAAGTATGATGAGTATGACCGGTTACTGGAATGCTTACAAGTTAGATATACCGATGCAATTGCCGATGGCATTGGCGATGATGGGCTGCGAGCGGAAGCCACCATCGACGCCGCCGAGTCGAGGCTCACACTATTGTTGGGGATTTCACCGAGATTACTGTGTCTAATTCCGACAATGACCTACACTTGATATGAGTTACGAGTGCGAGATTGGATGGTCAGATGCCGGACATTCCGGGAGTGGAGGTATGGAGGACGGTGTCACTTTGGATGTTTCTTCTTCTCCTTTCATCTCTCTTCTTTACTTCTTTACTTCTTTGGATCTCGGCCCAGTACAAATGGCGTCGGCACGGGTTTTTACCACCTCCGGAGATAAGTCAAGTGGAGGTGGAGTTTCCCCGTGCGCCGGATCCGCCGAATGGCTACCATATGGTACTCATCGGTTGTGGGACTTATGGGTTCATACGTTTGCGTACGTTGAACGGGTTATTTGATTATTGTCATTCTTTTCTACTCTTGTACGGGATTATGCAGCCCAGGGGGTCTGCACCTAAAGAGGGGGATAATGTAATGGCACGGCTGCATGTGACGTGTCCAGGGCCGGGTAATGCCCGCTTTATATAGTCGGCTCGCCACGAGCCTTTGATCTCTAGCAATAATCTTACTTACCTTACCTTTATACTACTCTACAATATTGACATCCATGTGTGCAACCGTATCTACTGATATTCCTTCCTACGAGGCCATACACGGGCGTATGCCTTTACATGTATCTCCAAAATCACTTCATTATCGCCTCCAAGTTCGTATGATCACGGCCTCCAAGTGCATCTTCACACTCGCTGGATAACTGCCTCCAAGTACATCTCCATACTAGCTCAATTACGGCTTGCAAGTGCATCTCCAAACTGGCTTCATCGCAGCCTTCAAGTGTATCTCTGAACTTGCCCAAATACGGCCGCCAAGTTCGCACAATCACTGCCACCAAGTGCGTCTCCAACCTCATTCAATCAGGGCCTTTGAGCGTATCTCTGAGTCCACTCGATCGCCATTTTCAGGCGCACCTCGTATTGCTCTTAAGCACCACCTGCAGCCAGTCCAGATATACCCTGTGTAAATGGATAGCTATATAGATACATAGATACAGAGATGAGAATACAAACTGAATACATGACTTTTAACAATCGTTGAACAATAAGTAGTAGCTATCATTTCCAGGTGCACGAGCAGTGGTCCCAAATGAGATATTGTTCCCAGACTGCCCTACTGTGATTCGAGGTGCTCCCAGACTTACCGCAGGCCCTCCCATATTAGTCACTGGTGCTCCGCAGTGCTTCCAGGCATGTCATCGGCGCTACCAGGCTTGTCGCTGGTGCTCCCAGGTACTCTGAAGACCATCAGGAATACCCTCCTAGGGTCTTATACTCTCCTGAGATTAACCCATCTAAGTTTACACTCCACATCCTCTCAGACACTCCTGGAGGCGTCCAGTGACTTAAATACATTTTACTGATATTTGCAAACTTAGAGCCTTCACTTAGCCAAAGCTTCTACCATGATAGAGATTTTCCTCAGGTCAAAGCTTCCCTTGCAACATGCCACTCTATTTGTAGCATAACTCACCCAAGCACAGCTCTCGCAATCCCAGCTATCCAATGCAAGCTCTCAGGTAGGCTTTCAACCCGGCTCCAAGGTAAGCTGTCAGGCAGTCTCTCAAATGGCCACTCAAAATGCTTCCAATAAGTGTAAAAATTACCAGTACAGGCTGCTGGCAGTAACAACTTCTTGAGATTTATTCACTGCCAGCGATATATAGTTCCATAGTCCTACCCACAAATGTCTATACAATGATTACAAATGACTACAGACAGAATATTACACAGTAATGTGGGGAAAGCTTGAGATTAGTTGCACATGTGCGATTGTGCATGTACTGCAGTCTATAGTCGATTTGCACTTTTGCCAATGCTGTATATTCTCTATATTTCTAATTCAATATACTTCTGTAACCAATATTGTTATGTACTATAAGATACTGGATGTATTGTATTCCATCCATTTGTTTGTACAGTAGACTTATTGACTCAGATTAACACTATGAATGAATGACTGGCAAGATTGCTCAAACTTGATGATACAGTCAGTTCAAGTACACTCTGTAGAAGCAGGTTCTTATATCTTAGATTAACCAAAAAAGATATAATTTCAAATCCAGCTTAAGAAGCTTTCATTCATTGTCACTTATTTGGGAAAGGTTGTAAAAGTTAGAAACAGAGGGTCAACCAATATGGAAGTACTGGATGTGATTGACTATCAATGGTTTCTTCATTATCAATAGCTAGGAAAAACAGTTTTTAATTTTTCAGTTCTTTTTATCAATTGCTCATTCAACTTTAGAACTATTGCCTCCAGTATAATATTTTAAATTTTGTGAATAGCATAGCAGAAAGAAGATTATTGAGATCTGTTCTCCAGTTCAATATTGGATTGATTTCTTACTTTCTGGGAGATAATATTGTGTGGTAGCAGCTACTACCTATCAATGGTCTATTGGTAGGTGACATAATTGCCTGGCAATTTGGTACTATATGGAATGAATTGATATTGCAAATTTCCAATTGGTGTGTCTGATACAGTATTCTGCTATATTGTTAATTTTTCCATCCCCTTATTTTGCCACTCGATCTCAAGTACATCAGCAAAATGTATTTTTGTCACCAGGAGCGTCTGGGAGTGCCTGGGAGTTGTCAGACCAGAATTCTAGGGTGGTCAAATTCCATAGTTTACTGGAATGATGCACTGGCCTTCAGGTGTGCCTAGGAGCACCTGGGAGTGCCGGCAACAAGTCTGGGAGTGCCAGCAACAAGCCTGTGTGCACCTCGAATCACAGTAGAGCAGTCTTGGAAAAACAACATCTCATTTCGGAACGCTGCAGATGCACCTGGAAATCATAGCTACTACTCATTGTTCAACAATTTTTAAAACCAATGTATTCAGTTTGTATTCTGATCAATGTATCTATGTATTTATATAGCCACCCATCTACACATGGTACATCTGGACTGGCTTTAGGCGGTACTTGAGAGCAATTTGAGGTGCGCCTGAAGATGACGATCGGGTGATCTCACAGATGCACTTAGAGGCTGTGATCGAGCGAGGTTGGAGATGCCCTTGGAGGCCATGATTGTGTGAACTTGGAAGTCGTGATCGAGTCAACTGAGAGATACACTCCAAGGCCATGATAGAGCGAGTTTGGAGATCCACTTGGAGGCCGTAATGAAGCGAGTTTGGAGATGAACTTGAAGGCCATAATTGAGCGAGTTTGGAGATGCAATTGACGGCAGTAATCGAGTGACGTTGGAGATACACTTAGAGGCCGTGATCGACTGAACTTTGAGATGCACTTTGAGGCCATGATCGAGCAAGGATGGAGATGCATTTGGAAGCCATCATCGAGCGAGATTAGAGGAGAACTTGGAGGCAGTTGATGGGAGGCTCGCCGGGTGGAGTCTATTCATCAGTTAGTTAACTCGTATCTGTGGGAAAGTGACAAGGTGACTTCAGCTTTGAGCTCTCATGCAGAGCTCACTGGTGGCGGTCAATCTTGTAGGGAGGCACGCTGTAATCTGAAGCTACAGTCAGGGGTCAACTCGTAATTGTGAGAATGAAGGGAAGATAGACAATCTTGAGTGCTTGCTGTACTAAGTGTATGCTGTACTCAGTGTCAATTCATGACCATGGAATGGAGAGATAGAGAGAGTGGACTTAACTATGTGTTCTGCGATGATGGTAGAGTGGTGAACAAGAAAGAGTGATGAGGGGATGAAGATGGGAACAATAGGGAGGATATGAGCGGATACGAGAAATCAGGGGTACAACTTGTTAGATTGAGTTTAGAAGACCTAGTATCATTGTAATTACCCACTGGATTGGGACACGTGCCTGCCACATCAGGAATGGTCAATTAACTCGCACCCGAAATTCTCTTCAGTTCCAGTTTCTCATCATGATTTCCCATCTGCTCTCATCTCTCTCTTTCTCATCCTCAACTCTACCATCACCTAAGAAGAAGAAGTTAAGCCATCCCTCTCTATCTCTGCATGCCATGATGATGAGTTAACACCAAGTACTGCATACACTGAGTACTGCATACACTGAGTACTGCATACACTAAGTACTGCATACACCGAGTACTGAATATACCAAGTACTGCATACACCAAGTACTGCATACACCAAGTACTGCATACACCAAGTACTGCATACACCAATTACTGCATACACTAAGTACTGCATACACCAAGTACTGCATACACCGAGTACTGCATACACCGAGTACTGCATACACCGAGTACTGCATACACCGAGTACTGCATACACCAAGTACTGCATACACCGAGTACTGCATACACCGAGTACTGAATACGCGGAGTACTGCATCATCTCAAGCTTGACTGTCTACCTCTCCCAGCCAGTCACTGATCTCTCATTTCTCGGCGGACCTTATTGTCTTCAGTTCTCTATATTCCCAGAAATATGAGTAAACCATTGAATAGAGTCTCAGCTCCTGTTGTGCCACCTTCTCGATCTACCGCCTCCAGATTGACTGCTTGCAAGTACTCCTCCAATCTCGATTGATCATGGCCTCCGAGTGGATCTCCAAACTTCACACGATCACAGCCTCCAAGTGCATCTCCAAACTCACTCCATCACGGCCTCCAAATGCATCTCTGAGTTCACTCAATCTCGGCATCCAAGTGCATCTCCAAACTCGCCCGATCACGGTCTCCAGGTTCACACGATTGTGACCTCCAAAGTCGCTCGATTACAGCCTCGATGTACATCTCTGAGTTGACTTAATCTCCACCTGCAAGTGAGTCTCCAAACTCACTTGATTACGGCCTCCAAGTATATCTCTAACTTCAGGTGATCTCGGTGTGATGATACGGCAGAGATCTCAGGGCATTTGAAGGGAATTCGTGAGAATGAGCGGTTATGGTTTGAGGAGCGTATGAAAATGGTTAGAGGATGTACAGGAGTACTCGGCTGTGAGAAACAACACAAAGTGCGTGGATCTATGAAGGCTCGGCAAGAGTATGTGCAACCAAGCGCTAAGAAAGGTAAACTGTGTATTTCGTATAATGAAATGATGTCTATCTAGCCTGGTGTCACCCCAATATATGCTCCCTGTTGCTCAGTCCATCTCCGTTATCCCAGTATCTCCATACGTGCCCTACTGGCTTCCCCCAGCCTAACAGAATGGCTGTGGTGGCGAGAAACAGGGTTTCCAGCCACAATAGCCTCCAAGTACATCTCTAAGTTCTCTCAATCGGAATCTCCAGGTGCTCCTCCAATTACTGTTGAGTACCATCTGCAGCCAGATTGACCGTATGAATATATATAGAGTGATGTATACAGATAATACATGGCATAATATGATGCAGCAAATCTTGGGACTGTAACAAAGACGAATAAGATAGACGAAATGCCTGGTGGTTATGGAACCCTAAGATCCACTACAGTGAGAATACGGTGCCAAGTCTCCCGCAGAGCTGCGTAGAGGTCTCAGCTGCTCCAGAATTTGACTATCCTATCAGTCACATATCAGAGCTCCTGAGTATGCTCTTGAAGAGTGTGAAAGCACTTTGCTCAGCTCTAGGGGGGCCTGGGAGCATCTGGGAGTACTTCGAAGTACTGGTGAGGTCGACTGGACTGTCTGGGAGGCTTGTGTGTAACATCCGGACCGATTTACATTTTGCTGATGTAGCACTTGCATTCTACATTTTTCATCTGCATACTACTCTGTTATATTGCACTCTGATATATTATATTGTTTGCAAATCATTATTTTTATTTACATTTAGATAAAACTCTGAATGCTTCTATATCTTGTATCACAATATTAATCACACAGCGTTATCTATAAATTGCTATTACTGAACTGTTCTGTTACAGTATCCAATCTGATTTACCTTGGATCCAATTTTACGACTAAAGGTATATATATTTATAGTTTGATTTGTTCAGAACATAAGAAAATATACTTTAAATAATACCACTATATACAAGTGAAACAATGAATAACGGTTACTGAAACAGTATATCGACTGTAAATTGGTGAATTAGTATAACAGCAATATATGAAACAGGGCTGGTTAACAGCCATTCATGTAGTTGTCTTGTCATGATATTTTGATTTCTAGCAATCATTTTCTCTATACATCTATTTACTTTCACTCACATTAACATTTGCAACTGTATAGCTGTGATTAGCATGTGTATACCAATGACACTAAACTCTGGCATATATGCCCTTGCGATCAGGTGCATTATGGATTGGATTATTTATTACACAATATACTTGATTGAATATTACAAGATATTTTAGCTAGCATAGTGTGATTTAATGGTAAATAGTAAACTATTATCAATGTATTATATATATGGTAGAGGGCAACATATTGGTATAAGATATCCTGACCATTAAATGTAATATCAGCTTAAATGTAATTTAGAATGTATAATCATTGGAATTTCTACAATAATTGAATGATTATTCTCAATGGTTCCATAATTATCTCTAGTACTCTAACTCACTTCCAAGTTTGTTATCACCACTTCAATTATATTTCCAGTTTGCATATTTGTAAACATGTTGCAATTATCTTTCAAGTTTTATTAATACATTTTGAAATTACTTCTAGACTTATTAAATATCTCTTCCTCAGTATCACCACCTCATACTATAAGCTATTCCCAAGATATACTTTATACTAGATAACTAATTTTCATAACTGCCTACTAAGTAAAATATACTTTGCTGAGATATACTTGAATGTGGCTATATATCTACAGTAGTTGTGATTGAACCTAGCAAAAATCTATAACCATATACAAAAATATACAACAATATACTATTATGTTAATAACAATATTATTGAAATAGCAGTATTTGAAAAGTAAGGTTATTTATACTATACAGAAATAGAACCCATACCTTATAGTTAAAATCAAGAGCATTGTACAGGCTTATATTATTCTAACAGTAATATCTGACTGCCTAACTTAACACAGTGTTAACACATTAATTGGTAAGATATAATATCTAGCATTGAAATATACACATATTCAAATTCATACTATTTGGAGAATACAAAATGAACTCTTTCAATGATATTAAAATGAAGATTTATTGTTTCTCTTTTTGTCTGTATCTATTGCCACATATGCTAGTAGCAACTTGGGGGAAATTTCATAAGTACAAATAATTTTAAAAGTACTATACAAAAGCTACTTTCTAATTTACTCTATAAATTTGAATTTTTTTATTAATCTTTCTGATACATTTCATTACTGAAATATTGACAAATTATAGACTTGCTATTGTAACTGTAGCTGTTGTATATAGAAGGTAAAGTTAAGTAGATTAGAATGTAGTCCAGTAAATAGAAACACTATAAAAGAAACTACTAGATTGTAATCTTTTTTAAAGCAGTCTATAGTTTTGTTCTTTACTATCAAAATGATAGATTTTTAATTTAAACACTTTCAATAGTGTGGTTATTATGAAATAATCAGCATTGGTTGTAATATACTAATTGGTTACCATTATTAGAAATAGAAATAATGTACCAAATTATATTAATATAACACAAATAATAATTCGAAAAGTAATTTAGCTGATAATACATTGAGTACCTTATTTACAATCATATATATATATAGTATATAATGTCGTAAAGTAGTATGTCTAATATAGTGAACTGTCAGAAAACCAGTAATTAGTAGTTACTTTAGAAGAGTGTATATATTTGAAGGTGTTTATTTCAAAAACAATTATATATAATTTCTGTTGCCGTTAAATGTTTTCAAACAAAATGATTGGAATTAACTATATATATAATACTATTTCCTATTGAAACTATATTTTACTCTAGTATACAGATATACTGTTTATAGTCTATATTACATTCACTTTTCTCAATTTTATCCTTCAAACATTGTACTTCATTCAATAATAACAAGTCACCTTATGTACTAATAAACCATTGGGTGATATCAATAGTATGTACCAATCTTATTGAGTAGTATAGTAATATACTTTGGCCACTAAATGTAAATCAGATGAAGGTATTTGAATCCTCATAATGCTCTGAATAAGCATTAAGACTGGCTTCAAGGCACACAGTGTCAAATATTGCTGCAGTGTACTGTATGCACTCATTGGGCCGTGTTGCAACTCTCATCCAAGTTGGATGGCGAGTCACCAAACGTTTGAAGTGTCGCCAAGGGCGCTTATCCTGATGCGTTCAGCGACTTTATATCCGACGAGTATACAGTGGCTGTACTTCAGCACGTTGGTCATCCCAGTTACCCTTCACTACTACCGTTAACTGTTGCTTACTGGAAATCGAGCCGAATTGGTACTTGAAAATCTTGGAATCCGTATCGTTGAATTTTCTGTACAATGGCACACGCTCTCAGTGACGAACAGGTATGTATGACGTCCTCCACAGGTTGCCGACCTGAGTATAGTTCTAATATCACATACCTTAGGTTAGAGCGGGCCCTCTGCCATCTGTAGAAGAAATAAAATCTGCTAATATAGAACCCCAGGTGGCCGGCGAACTGAAGAAGATGGTAGCGTTTATCAAGCAAGAGGCGGTCGAGAAAGCTCGCGAGATTGAAATCAAAGCAGATGAAGAGTCTGCGATTGAGAAGTCCAAGCTGGTTCGGCAGGAGACCGCTACAATCGATACACACTACGGACGCAAGTTCAAGCAAGCTGAACTCTCCCAGCAGATCGCCCGTTCAACTGTCACCAATAAGACCCGACTCAAGGTCCTCGCCGCCCGACAGCACCTTCTGGATCATATATTTGAGCATGCCAGGGGCGAACTCCATAATATAAGCAAGGACGAGACGAATTATACGAATGTCCTAACGAATCTTATCCTTGAGGGACTCTTCGCGCTCAGCGAGGATAACGTTCAGGTTAGATCAAGGAACAAGGATGCAGCTGTATTAAACGCTGCCCTGATAAAGGCTGCCAAGGAATACAAGGAAATGTCTGGCCAGGAGATCTCTATAACTTTGGACGAGATCAATACTTTGCCTGAGAACTCGTATGTTTCCCAGGAGTAGCATCGCCAATAGGGTACTAATAACTTATTTAGGCATGGTGGTATCTTTATTGCTGGAACTGGTGGGAAAATCACCATCAACAACACCCTGGACGAGCGCTTGAAGATTATCGAACAAGACTGTTTGCCTGTAGTTCGCGGCAGAGTCTTTGGAGAGAATCAGAACAGGAAATTTTATGATTAAATTGCTGGGCTTCAGAAGTATCAGGTTATTATTTCGGAGTTTTGCTTCTATATTTGTTGTCAGCCATGGTTATTGGGCGTTGTTTATTCTTAACAAGTTGATACGCCATTGCATTACAACTGATCCTTATACAGGAAGACGTGTTAAATGTAAAGTATGTACAACACCAGAAGCCCTAATGGCGTGTTGACCATCATTAAGATTCTAGCTGGTAGTCGAAACAATGGTGGAAAACTGTCTATTCCAGTTCAGCACGTTCTGGGACCCTCCACTGTCCATATCGAGCGCCATCTTTTGCCTCGACCTAACAGAAAACGTTAGTCTGAATTGCAACCTCTCAATCGTATCCTTAGCCTCAGTTCTAGCCAAATTTTGTGCATTGGTGTCCACAATTTTGGAAAACATGACCCTCAGTATGTTAATGAGTTGATCAATACCTGTGTCCTTCTCCGCAGTGGTGCCCATAGTAGCCCCATTATCGATAGCAATGTCTAGAATTGAGATAAGTGACTGCAAGGTAGCATAATTGGTGCCTTTATGAATCCTATACTGGTGTTCCCTGAGCAAGTTCGCGAATTTACTTAAATGGACAAGGCCTTGGTGACTTTTCGCCAAATACATCCCGTCCTCAAACAAAAACGCGCAGGCTAGGCGTCGTCGGAAGAGATGCAGTCGAGGAGATGAGATAGGAAGGATTCTTAGGACACGGATGCGTAACTGCGGTTGCAGAATAGTACTCATCACGGAATAACCAATCGCTTGGGACTGTCCAGGGATCAGCAGGGGTGGGAGAAGGGAAATAGTGAATCATTTACCTGCTCATCCCATTCACCGTCCGGAATATTGCACCAGATAGTGTAAAGGGAACGCTCTATTGACATGACAATATCACTCTGCTGAGATATTCCATCATCCAAGGCAATACGAATGAGAATACCGCACACAAATCGCGCCGCACTCTGTTCTCTATTGAATAACATTTAGAATCAGTCCCGGAATTTTTCCACGGCCCTTACATGTTTATTGTTTCTCCCATGAGCTTCAAAAACAGCTTGAGGTTCCAATTGTTATAGCCTATTGGGAGATTAGTGTACCGAACCGGGTCTAAAGTAAAACCTATACCCTTAACAGGATAAGCAACAACAGCACTGCATTTACGGTTTAGTTGAAGTTGGCGATCGAGATCCAAGGCGTTGTTTTTCGCGCCCAGTAGCTTCAGCAAGGATGTCACTTTTGATATTGTCAAAATGTTATGCCGTTTTAAAAGATGCGCCTAAAGCAAATCTATTAATTACCGTAATCGGTCATATATCGACGGTAGCAAACCTCAAGCATCCGAAGATATGCAAACGCCAGATGCTCGTTTGGGTCGAGGCAAACTATACAAGTGTAAGTAAATTATAGATAATATGGAATCAGCAGAAACAGACTGTGATCTAGCATCCATATCAAGACTTCATCCGGCAAGATCTCGCCAATCGCGGACATGTCTGTAAATACCCCTGAGAGAAACATGTGCTCGCGGAGAGAGACATCTATGTCTTTCAGCACGATTACAAGACCCCAAATGGCGACTAACCTTCAATTGCTGCAAACGTCGTATGACATATCACAACTGAACTTGGAAAAGGCCGTTCATTTTTATTAATGGGCCCCACACCGTGGTCAAAAAATGACCATGTTTCATCCATCCGCCATGCCTCCTTTCTGTCCAATGCTTCCAGGAGACGAGCCCCGCTCCCACGATGACCCATGATAGCATCAGCGGTGTCCTCGGTGAAGATGGAGAGCGCATCACCCAGTGAATATCGCTTGTTTGCACAGACGTCGAGAAGATTCCTTGCGCGCTTGATATCATTTTCAAGAGCGTTCGCTTTATTCCTATCGGAAAGTAATTTCTGCAGCGAGAACTTGTATACGGCTGGCTCTGGCTCGGGAGGAACTGTGAGGGTATCGACCGTTTCCCGATTCCACTTTGACTTCAGTGAAGGCTTAGACATAAACTGCAGTGTAGAAAGCAGTGCAAATGGGTCATCGAGGTCAGAGTCATCTGCGCTGTCTTCTCCGTCTGAGCTTGGTATCACTCGAGGTTTTGCTGAAGCCTGGGGTGATGACGGGGACGACGATAACCTTGCCGACCTTGAAACAGGGCATACCTGATGGGATATGCCATAAGGGAGAGTGGCAGGAATGTGTGAAGGACTCAGCTGGTTGGAGAGATTTGGGGTAGAGGTGATTGATTCAGTGTGCTCGTGGTTGACAGTTGTACCATGTGGCTTGAAAAAATCTGTCACTTTTTTGTTGCAAAGATTCGATTTGGGAGCCATGGCGTGGTATGAAGACAGTTTAACGGCTTCCGATTGAATTGTTGGACGACGTGACTTGATCTGATTGAACCTGACGTTGGGGTAGAGTGTATAGTCTAGGAGGTCGCTCATGTGATTTACACCCTAACCCGGCACGTGAAATAAAATACATGATGGATGTGTAGTACAATACGTGGGAATATCTTTTAGTTCATATAGAGTCTGAAAAATAAGTCAACTGTGTTTTCTCATGCCCAACCTCCAGCGGTTGGGCACGAGAAAATCAACTGTACCGCAAATAGGAATTTTGAATATCAAACAACAACCCTATCTGGTATGCAGAGAGTACATTCTGTGGCTTCTCAGCTGCAGGTTTCTTGCTATAGTATCAATGTGATTGGATTTTGCCTGTATTCTGCATGTGCAATAAGATAGAAAGAGTACAATTGTACTAAAAGAGAGCATTATAACTAGAGAATTTGAATTGACATTCTTGTACATTTTTGAAACTTTCAACACCAATAGAGACAATTCAGTACAGATGTACAGTATATCAAACCTGTGAATTGATATTGACACTATGACAATGCATGACTTTGAATACAAAAGAAATATATTTTTACTGTTTTCTTCAAACCAAGCTTTGATAGTAAGTTGGCATATAAAGTCAGAAAAGCATTTCTATATACTGTAAGTGATACAGTACTCATATCTGTATTAAAAACCATACTATTCATGTTGGTAACTCTAGGAAATATAAACAAACTTGACTTCCAGCATATAAAGAGAGTGTTGCTCAGATGCTATTTCATTGTATAAATAATAGAAGGCATTCTATTGATCTATAAACCTGCTGATTGACAAATTTCATGATTCTAATGGACTTATCTGTTCTAATACCATACATTATGCTGTATACAACAAATTACAACTAAGCTGCCAAAAGAACTTGATTCCACACTCCAAAGTATGATCCAAGTGTATTTTAAATTAAGCTTAAAAGTAAACCCTGATGAACACTGTAAAGTACACATTGAACTATAAGATGAAGTGCACTGTGAAGCACACTCCAATGTACACTGTGAAGTAAACTCTCAAATACACTCTAATGTGTGATTCCAACTGCACAGGATGATATATACCCTACCTGCTTGACTTTATACTACCAAGAGCACTTACTGGATTACATCCAGCCTGTATACATCTACATCAGTAAAATGTAATTTAGTCACTGGATGCCTCCAGGAGTGTCTGAGAGGATGTGGAGTGTAAACTTAGATGAGTCAATTTCAGGAGAGTATCAGACCCTAGGAGGGCATTCTGGCTGATCTTCAGAGCAACTGGGATCTCTGATAACTCGTACAGGAGTACCTTGAGAGGGATTGTAATAAGTTTGAGAACACCTCAGTGCAACGGAGAGAACTTTGCATACACCAGGGAGCGCCAGTGACAAGTCTAGGAGCGCCAACGACATGTCTGGGAGTGCTGATGACAAGCCTGTGAGCGCCAACGACAAGCCTGGGAGCATCTGGGAGCACCGACAACAAGTCTGAGAGCACCTGGGAGCGCCGGCGACAAGCCAGGGAGCACTGCGAATCACTTTACAGCAGTTTGGAAAAAACATCCTCATTGGAAACACTGCAGGTGCGTATGGAAATCATAGCTACTACTCATTGTTTAACGATTATTAAAACTCATGTATTCGGTTTGTATTCTCATCTATGTATTTATATATGAACCCATCTACACACGGTATATCTGGACTGACTGCAGACAGTGCTTGAGACTAATTGGAGGTGCTGCTGAAAATGTTGATCGAGTAAACTGAGAGATACATTCTGAGGCCGTGATCCAGCGAGTTTGGAGATGTACTTGGAGGCCGTGATGGAGTGAACTTAGAGGTTATAATCAAGCGAGTTTGAAGATACACTTGGAGTCCATGATCGTACAAACTTGGAGGCCATAATCGTGGCAGTTTGGAGATACACTAGGATTGTGTGATTGAGTGAGGTTGGAGATACACTTGAAGGCAATGATCGAGTTGCTTTGGAGATACACTTGGAGGCCGTGATTATGTGAGTTTAGAGATACACTTGGAGGCCGTGATCATGTAAACTTGGAGATGCACTCCGACATTGTGACCAAGCGAGTTTGGAGATACACTCGGAGGCCATGAATATATGAGCTTGAAGGCCAAAATCGAACGAGTCTGGAGATACATTTGGAGGCCATGATCGAGGGAGCTTGGAGATGCACTTGGAGGCCGTGATTGAGAAAGTTTGGAGATACAGTTCATCAGGTAAGTGTAAATCAGTCCGGAAGCCACACCCAAACCTGCTGGACACTCTGGTAGACCTCACCGGTGCTCCTACGTAATTCCAGATGCTCCCAGGCCCCTCTGGAGCTAAGCAATGTGCCCTCAGACTCTGCCAGAGCATTCTCAGGTGCTCCTGAAAGCACCTGCAGTTGTGGAGGTGCATTCAGGATGCTACGAGATTTGACTTATAGGATAGTCAAATTTTGGAGAAGCTGAAACCTTTGGCGCAGGTCTGCGGGAAACTTATTGCCGTATTCTCACAGCAGTGGTTCTTAGGGTTCCATAACCACAAGGCATTTTGTGTATCAGATTCTTCTTTCTTACAGTCAAAAGATTTGCTACATCATAATATGGCATGTATTGTCTATCTAAGTGTCTCTATATATATACATATGGCCAATATGGCGGCATACGGTACTGGAGCGTAATTGCAGGAGCACCTGGAGACACTGATTGAGAGAACTTAGAGATGCACTTCGAGGCCGTGATCGTGTGAACTGGGAGATGTACTTGGAGGCCACGATCGAGTTGAACTCAGATATGCACTTGGAGGCCGTGATTGAACAGGTTTGGAGATGCATTTGGAGGCCGAGATCGAGTAACTCAGAGATGCACTTGAAGGCCATGATTGAGCGGGTTTGAAGATGCATTTGGAGGCCGAAATCAAGTAACTCAGAGATGCACTTGGAGGCTGACATCAAGTTGATCTTAGAGATGCACTTGGAGGCCGTGATCGAGTGAGTTTGGAGACACACTTGGAGGCTGGGATCCAGTTGAACACAGAGATGCACTTGGAGGCCGTGATCAAGCGGGTTTGGAGATGCATTTGGAGGCTGAGAACGAGTAACTCAGAGATGCACCTGGAGGCCGTGATTGAGCCGGTTTGGAAATGCAGTTGGAGGCCGAGATCGAGTAACTCAGAGATGCACTTGGAGGCTGACATCAAGTTGAACTTAGAGATGCACTTGGAGGCCGTGATCGAGTGAGTTTGGAGATACACTTGGAGGCCGAGATCCAGTTGAGCTCAGAGATGCACTTGGAGGCCCTGATCGAGTGGGTTTGGAGATGCATTTGGAGGCCGAGATTGAGTAACTCAGAGATGGACTTGGAGGCCGAGATTGAGTTGAACTCAGAGATGCACTTGGAGATCGTGATCGAGCGAGTTTGGAGATGCACTTCGAGGCTGTGATCAAGTAAGGTTGGAGCTGCACTTGGAGGCCATGATCAATCGAGAGTGGAGGAGTACTTGAAGGTGGTCGATCTGGAGGCGGTAGATCGGGAAGGAGGTGCGACGGCAGCTGTGACTCTATTCATTGGTTAACTTGTGATCATAGGAATGTAGAGAGTTGAGTACATAAAGATCTATCAAGAGATGAGAGACTGGCTGGGAGCGGGAGACAGTCGATCATAGGATGATGCAGTACTCGGTGTATGCTGTATTCGGTGTTAACTCATGATCATTGCATGGAGCGATAGATAGTGATGACTTAAGTTCATGTTCTTAGGTGATGGTGGAGAAAGAGAGAGATGAGAGGAGATGGGTGAAATCATCATGAGAAACTGGGACTTAAGAGAATTTCGTGTGTGAGTCAATTGACCATTCCTTATACGGCAGGTACTACTCCCGATCTGGCAGGTAAAAACACCGATATGAGGTCTTTTAAACCCAATCAGGCAAGTCGTACCCCTGGCTTCTCATATCCGCTCGTATCCTCCATATTCATTCCCATCTTCATCCCCCATCTCTCTTTCTCTACCATCATCGCAGAACACAAAGTTACGTCATCCCTCTCTATCTCTCCATGCCATGATCATGAGTTAACACTGAGTACAGCATACACCGAGCACGGCATACACCGAGTACAGCATACACCGAGTACAGCATACACCGAGTACAGCATACACCGAGTACAGCATACACCAAGTACAGCAAACACCGAGTACAGCATACACCGAGTACATCATACACCGAGTAGAGTATACACCGAGTACAGCATACACGCAAGCTTGTCTGTCATCTCTTCATTCTGACGATCACGAGTTGACCCCTGAATGTAGCTTCAGCTTCCGGCGGAGCCTCCCTACAAGATCGACCGCCACCAGCCAGCTCTCCATGAGAGCTCAAAGGTAAAGTCACCTCATCACATTCCCATGGTTGCAAGTTAACTAACTAACTGATTGATAGAGTGTCAGCACTCAGCGCGCCTCCAATCGACCGCCTCCAAGCACTCTAATCTTGATCGATTCTGGCCTCCAAGTGCATCTCCAAACTCGCTCAATCGCAGCCTCCAAGTGCATCTCTCAGTTACACAATCACAGCCTTCAAGTTAACATCCAAACTCGTTCGATTGCAGCATCCAAGTGCATCTCTGAGTTCACTCGATCATGGCCTCCCAGTGCATCTCCAAACTCGCTCGATCATGGCCTCTAAGTGCATCTCTGTGTTACACGATCCTGGCCTCCAAGTGCATCTCCAAACTAGCTTAATCACGGCCTCCAAGTACATGTCTGAGTTACACGATCGCGGCCTCCAAATGCATCTGCAAACCCGCTCGATCATGGCCTGCAAGTGCATCTTCAAACTCGTTGGATTACAGTCTCCAAGTGTATCTCTGAGTTCACTCGATCATGGCCTCCCAGTGCATCTCCAAACTCACTCCATCATGGCCTCCAAGTGCATCTCTAAGTTCGCACAATAACCAACTCCAAGTGTATCTCTGAATTCACTCGATTGTCATTTTCAGGCGCACCTCGAATTGCTCTCAAGCACCGCCTGCAGCCAGTCCAAATATACCGTGTGTAGATGGGTAGCTAGACAGATACATAGATACATAGATGGGAATACAAACTGAATACAGTATCTATGATTTCCAGGCGCACTAGCAGCGTTCCCAAAGAAGATGTCGTTTTTCCAAGACTGCTCTACTGTGATTCGAGGTGCTCACAGACATGTCGCTGGTGCTCCCAGTTTCGTTGCCGGCGCTCCCAGGTGCTCCCAGGCTTGTTGTCAGCGCTCCCAGTTACTCTGAAGGCCAACATGAATGCCCTCCTAGGGTCTGATACCCTCCTGAAATTGACGCATCTAGGTTTTCACTCCACATCCTCTCAGACACTCGTGGAGGCTTCCAGTGACTAAAATACATTTTGCTGATGTTGGAGGCTGTAATCGAGCCAGATTGGAGGAGTATTTTGAGGTGGTCAATGGACGGTGTGCCGGGTGCTGAGACTCTATTTATCAGTTAGTTAGCTTTCAAAGGTGGGAATGTGACAAGATGTCCTTACCTTTCAGCTTTCATGCAGAGCTGGCTAATGGCAGTCGATCGTGTAGGGAGAAACGCCGGAAGCTGAAGCTACATTCAGGGATCAACTAGTAATCATGTGAATGGAGGGAAGACAGACAATTTTGCGTGGATGCCATACTCAGTGTATGCTGTACTTGGTGTATACTGGACTCGGTGTATGCTGTACTCGGTTTATGCTGTACTGGATCTATGCTGTACTTGGTGTATGCTGCACTTGGTGTATGCTGTACACGGTGTATACTGTACTGGGTGTATGCTGTACTTGGTGTATGCTGTACTCGGTATATACTGTACTCGGTGTATACTGTACTCGGTGTATGTTGTACTTGGTGTATGCTGTACTTGGTGTATGCTGTACTCGGTGTATGCTGTACTCGGTGTATGCTATACTCGGTGTACACTGTATTCGGGGTATGTTGTACTTGCTGTATGCTGTACTCGGTGTATGCTGTACTCAGGGTATGTTGTACTCGGTGTATGCTGTACTTGGTGTATGCTGTACTCGGAGTATGTTGTACTTGGTGTATGCTGTATTCGGTGTATGCTGTACTCGGTGTATGCTTTACTCGGTGTATGCTGTACTCGGTGTATGCTGTACTTGATGTATGCTGTACTTGGTGTATGCTGTACTTGGTGTATGCTGTACTCGGTTTATGTTGCACTCGGTGCATGCTGCACTCGGTGTCAAATCATGATCATGGTATAGAGAGATAGAAAGGGATGACAAAACTTTGTCATCTGCAATGATGGTAGAGTTGTGGACTAGAAAGAGAGATGGTGATGAAGATGAGAATGATGTGGAGGATATGAGTGGATATGAGTAAACAGGGGTACAACTGGCCTGATTGGGTTGGGAAGACCTCGTATTGGTGTTATTACATGCCCGATTGTGATTCGGACTTGCTCTATGAGGGATGGTAAATTGACTTGCACACGAAATTCTCTGAAGTCCCAGTTTCTCATGATGATTTGTTCCATCTCCTCTCATCTCTCTCTTTCTTGTCCTCAACTCTTCCATCACCCAAGAACACAATGGTAAGTTATCAGTCTCTATCTCTGCATGCCATGATTAGAAGTTTACACCAAGTACAGTATACATTGAGTACTGCATACACTGTGTACTGCATCAACGCAACATCGACTGTCTCCCACTCCCAGCCAGTCTCTCATCTCTCGGCAGACCTCATTCATCAGCAAAATGTAAAATAGTTCGGAAGTCATGACTCAACCACTCAGCTATTCTAAACAGCCACAGCGATCATTCCAGAAGCTCCCAGAATCTCCCGAACAGGCTGAATGCAAAACGATGTGCTTCTCAGTTGCTCTGAGACGTACTTTCATGTGCTCCTCAACGCTCCTGAAGTTGTGGAACCGAATACAAGAATATGCTACAGAGTATGAAGTCATCTTCAGAATGCTATAAAATCATTCCTTTAAGTTGGCAAAATTTTGGAGCTGCTGGGACTATGACACTTGTCACCAAGACCATTCCAGTGCACCTTGAGCCAGACTCTCCAGGAGTGATAATATATAATGTCTATATCGAATAGTACAATTCGATAAACTATCTTACAGCTATACACCTGAATCAAGCATTCCAATCTAATTAATATACAGTAGAGTACATATCTAAATTAACATGATTATTTACAAGCCATACGCAATCGATGCTGCCCGATGCAGCATTCTTCTGCACCAAATGTAACGGTCCAACTATTGCTCAAACGGGAACAATATGCATCTTATTTGTCTGTTTGACCACCCGGATGAACCCGTCAACACAATCAGCCCAACCATGAAGATCATTGAACTTTGTTGGAATCACCACTGCGTATTCTTGAGCTTGAGGACGTAATACCCATTGTTGGGTCTTTTTGCATCTCTTGGAAAACGTCGATATTGCGTTGCCGGCTGGCAGGCGCTCCTGAAATTGGAGGATCTGATTTGGTGGAGTCCAGCTGAAGTATAATACAGGAAAAGAAGGAATTCATCCTTGGAAGGTGTTGTCGAGGTCATTCTCTTCAGTTTGCGTATACTAGACCCAGATGTTATGAGCTGCAGGTATCATCCCTTGGTTGGCATTGGTATAATCTACCCTGCAATCAAGTCCCAGACGCTCAATAGAAGTAGGGGTGTGAAATGGTTCATGGTAGTACAACAGCCCATTCTGGAGTTTAATAAATATACAGTCAATGAGAACATTCTGATCATATCCGAGCACGAGTCCACAAACTTCTGGTCCCCAGTCCTTTTCAATGGGAGCACGGAATAGCTATCGAAAGTTGGGAATTCCGAAACCTTCCGATGCATCTCTGAGTGAGGTTAATTTGATACTTCTGCACACTCCATGGACATGGGTTACTCTCAAATGATATACCTGCAGTGAGACAGGGAGGATGATGGGCTCGTCTTGAATTGATTGGAGACGTAACAGATGGGCTCTGTGTGTACATCGCCGTGTATCAGTAGCGGACAGTACATCAGCAAAAAATATGTCCGTCCGGGTGGAACAGCTTCATTCGAGTGGATGCGCTCCGTCAGAGCTGTCTGAGACACCCCGGTGACAGATTACTCCGCGCCCGGCTTCAATTTAATGCATTGCGTTCCATATCGCCCTCTGATCGCTGTTTCACCATTTCTGCTCATTCTGTCGGTCTCCTATTTTAAATGATCACTCTGGCATTGTGGCCAACTGTGACCATACGTCGGAATGGGTTCATTGGGTATGCACTTACATCAGGATTGCAATGCGATTGGTGACGCTGCGAAAATATCTCCTCTCGTTCCTTCTACCTGCGCGCAAAATGCAATTCTCTCTTCACTAATTATACGGGATTGCAATGCGATGGGTGACGCTGCGAAAATCTCTCCTCGCGTTCATTCCACCTGTGTGCACAATGCAATTCTCTCTTTACTAATTATACACATCATTCGAAGTCGCCAGATCTATGTGGCTATTGACAATCCATCGTTCATTCTGTCTGTCTCCTGTCTTACTACTAGTAGCTGTCCCTGGAATGAAGTGTGCGCATCAGACGATATTTCCCACGTGGAAAACTTGCAACGCAACGGCTGCTGGTGCTTTTCTCACTTGTACAAATTTCGAGACGGGATCCAAGTTACCTGAGTTTCGAGGTATTGTGGTGAGTGCCAGGGCTAACCAGTACTCAACGAAAGCTCCATCCTGGTTTAGGAGTTTGATTTTGAATAGTCGTTGCAGTTGCCACGGGAGACGCCCATTCAGCGCGCCATAACACCTCCCTGGGCGTTGCTTTACACACACTCAGTCATTCCGTCGATCCCCTCCGCGCCAGCTCTGGCTTCCTGTGCATCGACACATCTGAGATATGCGTTCACCATCTAAACCCTCAACTTGAACCTTGATACCATGGTAAATACAGAGCTCCACTGCGTGTGGTTGTTCATCCGATATATACGTCTTGTTACGACTCTTATGCTTCATAAACTCCCGCGTGCCGCAGTATATTCCCATGCGGTGCGTTGTGTCTTCTGTATTGTCAAGTAATGCTCTGAAGTCTTTGATCATAGCGTCAGGATGCTTTCCATCATGGCAGTTTTGGGGCCCCATGAATTCGGGCTTCGCATATGACTGGGAGGCCAGGGGGGCAGCCAGATCAGCACCGGAAGGGAGGACTTTATAGGCGGCAGCGCTGTTCTCCCGACGCTGAGCGAGGGCTTGGAGATTGAGCTCTCTGATTTCGAAGCAGAGAATGCGACGCTGAAAGGTGATTACTTGTGGCAGGTAGTTGAGATTGTGATTGGAGGCGTTACAACCGTCCTTGAGGTTCATTTTATGTGCTTTTTCATGTCTCTCGGCAGAATACTGTTGCAAGGCTCCGTATCGATGAATCTGTTCGACCCAATGACACATCAAGTGGATCTTCAGAAAGTTGAAGTCGGCATCTAACTCCTTGGAAACATTTATCTCGTGGCAAATATAATCCCACCAGGTGTTCATTTCGCACCGCTTCTTGGACGGCGTCCAAGATTCAGCATGTGTTTTCTCGCCTACCTTTCGCTTCTTCACGAGTTCCGTTCTCAGGGCATTGGCTTTGGCCTTCGCCTTTTGGCCGGCCTGCCCGAGTAAGAAAACATCTTTGAAGGTGTGAAACCGATGCAAGGCATCCTCCATGTAGCTCAAAGTTGCATCATCGTGAGATTTATATTGAGCATACATATAGAATTCTAACAATGCCCGTGTGCACTCAATTGCGCGATTGAATATGGGACGCTGAGCGGGGCTTCCGCCTCGTAGAGACTGGGTTACAACTCCAAGCAGGTACCGGCTCATTTTTTTCATCTCCTTCCCATTCCATTGAGAAACTTCCTCATATGACTTGATTTTTGGTGTGAGGTCGTGGTAAGCAGGCACGGATAACCAGATTGAATTGTACTTGTCAAGCCGTTCGTGTGTCTTCATGAAGTAAAAAATCCACTGCTGGAGGTGGTCAAGCATGCCGATCTGCATTGTATGGAGGAGGTCGGGATTCAGGAGATCACTCACGATACAAAGAATATGTCGAAACACGTTGAATCCTTGGTGGACATGGCACGACGAGAGTTCGGCATCGGCTGCCTTGGTGTTGGCATCACTGAGCATTCTATATAGGTTGTGATTCCGCCGTGGGTATTGCTTGTCAGAAGGGACATAATCTCGAAGTTCGTTTTTTGGACACTCGCACCAAAAACAGACATGCCGCTTGAGATAATGTAGGTCACTATACTCAGGGCAATCTGCAAGCCTTGCTGCTACAACTGGTTTGCAACGCCTGAAGTTGCCATCTGCACAGAGAACGTTGTAATACCTGCTCTCGGCGTTCGGATTTTGTTCAAAGGTAAGAGGCTGGAGTCCCTGCCGGAGTACTTCGTTCAGCACCTCTTGGTTTGTTTGCCACTGCTCATCCAGCCGCTTCTGAGGAATATTGCGGTTCTTGATCAGAATCGGCAGGAGAGCGACCATGAAGTTGGTGTGTGCTGAGGGTATCTGGCGGATTTTTGAAGTTAGATTGCCAATTGTCATATATACAGGCCACTCTTTCTTGTCGCCAGCAAAATTCGAGAGATGTGTTCCGTCGGACATGAAGATCAAGTGAACCAGTGTATCCCCCAGTCTGAGCGTTGCATTATCCTCAATTAGCACGTTATTATCCTCGAGTATCTCTGCTTACCTGAGTCTCCCACCACCAGTCCGCAGTGTGTATTTCAGTATAGAGGCATTTCGGTGGCGTTTCTCTGTTAAAGCAACGCTGAGGGGCGTAAATGACATGCTCGGCGTGGGCTGGCTGCCGAATCAATCATCTCATGCCTTTGATGATGTCTCGACTCCAGTATTTGATAGGCTGTTGGTCATTGTCATTCCATCGCATATCCTCAAGAGTGTGTAGTTCCCACTCCCCGAGAGTTTGGTCATCTGGCATGCTAGCCATGAGCTTCTGGACGCGATCCCCGTTTTTGAACCTTTGGAAACGCAGAGCGGTGTTTTCTTCCTTCAGCATGTTGTCATAGTATGTCTTCATACCCTTCTTCTTGATCCAACACTGGATATATTGGTACTCTTCACGCGTCGCAAACGGGTAGTAGGGATTGTTCTGTAGGTTTGTCTTAAGGCAACCCTGAGCGTTGGGTTCCCATGGCTCAGGAATGTAATCGCTCAGCGGAGCGCCGGCGCCGGGGTATGTTTCCGTCCGCGGCAGAGGAGGTGGTGGTGGTGGTTGAGACTACAAGTCTGCAATGTTTTCAATTTGTTCGATGTAGGCAAATGCGTCCAAGTCTTCGACTGAATCTTTGTTACTGTTGAATTGACGACGCTGAGCGGGTTCAACATGTCGGGGCGCGCTGTGAATAGTCAGATTCTTTGCAACTTGAAGGTGTTCTGGATGGTGTAATTTGATATGTTTAAGTCGCCAGCTGTCAGAGGTCAACTTCTTTTGGCATGGAAATTCGGGGCAACGGAATGGGGTCATCTCTGTCATTGTCGACAACACGGGAGGAGTGGAGTATTCACTGTTGAAAGGGACAAAAGTTGGAGCTGGGCCTGAGCAGTCTGGTGTGGGTATAAGCTCACGATACTTGAGAGATTTATTGAGCCTCAACACCAGCACGCCAGGAGTTGCGAAAACACTGCATCCGTGCGATGTCCCATAACACTATGAATGAATAAAGAAGAAACCCTGAGCAATGCAAAAACCTAGCGACACATGTAATAATCAATGTATGGGATAAATAGATTAGAACAAAGGAAACGAACAAGCCCACAACCCTAACCCAAACGAACAAAATACCTCCACGCGTGCCTTTATCAGTGCCTGAGATGAATAGATTACAGCAAAGGAAACTCACATGACAAGAACCTGACTCTAACCCAAACACAACGCGAGGACTGGTTCACTCCTCGCCTACCGAGCCATCCGGGCGTGCTTCAGGGAGAGGGACATCAGAGAGAGGCACATCAGAGAGAGGGACATCGGGGAGAGGGACATGCGGGAGAGGGACATGCGGGAGAGGGACATGTGGGAGAGGGACATGTGGGAGAGGGACATCGGGGAGACTGTCGCCACCTGACGAGTCGCCGAGTAGCTGCTGCTCCATGTCGACATCCGAGGTGTTTCCGGCTGCCTCAACCTCTCGTACAGTTGGCGCCGCTGGGCGAGGGTTTTGGGGCGTCACAAGCCCCAAAAACTCCAGCCCACTGAGGGTATGAATCTCTGGAGTTCGTGGTCGTGGTGAAGGCTCCGGGGTTTGTGGCCGTGGGCCAGGCGCCAGAGGTTGTGGCCGTGGGGTCTGCTCGCACATCTCCTGGCCTTGCTCAGGTAGCACGGTTGGCTCATCGTCTACCATGGTATCAGCATCGTCAGCCGAGGTATTTACCATCTCTCCCTGGCCAATCGTCCAAGGTTCTTTGCCATCATTCTCATCCTTATCCTCCTCCACCTCCTCCACCTCCTCCTCCACCTCCTCCTCATCTTCCTTCTCTTCATCTTCCTCCTCTTCATCTTCCTCCTCTTCATCTTCCTCCTCTTCATCTTCCTCCTCATCATCGTCATCATCCCTTTCCATATCCACATCGCCGTCTAAATCAACGCCGTCCGGTGCGTCCACATCATCCTCCATGCGCATATCCACATCAGGGTCAAGTTCTGAGTCATATTCGCAGTCTAACTTCTCAGTACAGTCGGTATCATCATTTCAGGAAATTGACATGGCGGGCGATGCTTCAGGCCCTAAATATACCCGCTCTAGTTATCCCTCCGTGTCCGAGTCTGCCTTATACCTTTCCTTCTGCAACTGCAAAGCAACGGCATGAGAGATATCATCTCCCCCTGGGGTTTGTTTAACAATACCTTTCCCTTTACCGTTTCCCTTCCCCTTCCCCTTCCCTCTCCCCTTCCTGTCCTTTGTTCCCTTCCCTTTCCCGGTCCCTTTCTCACCGCCCTGCGTGTCCTCCTCACCCTCGCCATTGTCATTGTCATTGCCATCACCAGGACGGCTTCTTCCACCGCTTGGCACTCCGGGATCTGCCCAGTTCTCATCATCATCATTCTCGTCAATTATCTCATCCCAATTCAGTGGTCTAACGGCCAGGAAGTCGCCTGGCTTATAATGGCGGCAGCTTGGTGGCTCAATCTTTCCCCTTAGATCATCGCTACCGTACCAAGAGAAACGCTCGCCGGTGCGTTTAACCATCCCCGAGCTGGTTGTCTGCGGATTGGAGCGATCGACTTGATCTCCGAAGGCATGGGGGTTGTCCCACCTCCAATAGTTCGTTTGGTTGCAGATTTTGTCAAACATTCGCCCCATATATGAGCGGAAGGCAGCCCACCACTCCCGAAAAGGCGAACTCCTGCTCCTGCGGTGCAGCCACATCAGCTGGAATTGTGAAACGTGGTGAGTCGTAACTGGATGAAGAAAGATTATATCATAAAAGAGGTCCCATGCCCTCTCGTCCTTAACGCCGCAAACATGGTATATCCGTATGAGTCCACGGATGTGTTCCGAGATGAACCCCTTTATATGGTCCCGATCCCACGACAAGTGTCGATTTATAACCGATGTCGGCATCTTTGCCCTAGCCTTCCCCTCTCCTTTGCTGCTGCCCTTTGGTGCCATCGCTGTTAGTTGACAATGAATATACATCCAAAAAGTTAGCATTATGATACAGTTGCATGTAGCAGAAGGAAGCCCAGAGAGTAAGTACAAAGTTGTATCGGTTATTGGGTGTGTTTTGGAACGAGAGGCGTCGTTTTGTGCAAGTCACGTGAGGTTGAGATTAGGATGCTGTCGGTGTGTATAATACGGGAGGAAAAGAGAATGGAGGTGTAGGGGGGAACAAGGGATATACATACTCGAGTTTTGGCGATTTCTTAGTACAACTTGTGAGTTTTGTTGGTTGACCAACACAAAACGACCCAGCATTTATCTTGCAGAACAACCAGGCACCTCATGAACGACAAGCCTCGAGACGAGATTTAGTACTCGCGGAGAGGACAGTTTACAATGCTGGGCGTTGCGTTTGCATCACACATCATTTTTACTGCTCAGACCTCATGCATTTCGGAGGAAACTGAGTAGTTCTCAGTTTGTCCCAACTCTGCAATCATCCAACATGGCTACCAACGCCTAGCAGTGGAAAAAGCACAGGCATCTGATATCATAGCATAGAGAATACGTCATTGTTCGCTTTGCGATGCTTGTAGCTCTGCCAAAGGGGGATTTCCACCGGGAAGCTGAAGATATACAAAATCGATGGTTCGAAGTATTGTGCCAAGAACGAGTGCAATACGATGATAATCGCGCCAAGATGGCATAAACACCCTTCAAGCGGTGCAAATAGACCTTCAGACGTTGCTGTAACTGTGAATATCAATGCTCAGTTTAATCTGAGTTTAATCTGATAGCAGTTAACCCCATAATTGAATACTTCTGAAGGGATCTCGTCCCCGAGTATTGTCAGGGTTTAGCGTCTAGCACAGTCTACACTGCACCTCCCTTTTTTGTCGAATCCGTCCATGGTTGCTCAAATAGGAGTCTACCTCGCCTGCCATTGCATATGCATGCAGAAGATATTATTCCTGCCTTCTTAACGTTGAACATTTACATCGGAATATGCCTTCCCAAAGCCCTCACCCTGACACGACTCCAGTCGCACGAAATGTTTGAAGTCTTGCTACTCATCAGAATCAACAAAAGTGTGGGCCTTCGGGGAATTCTCAACTTCCACCTGCGAAGAGACGCGTTTCCGTACCGGCTGGCGAGAGGGATTCCTCTCAAAGAAGGAGTTTCGTACCGTCTAGAATCAAAGGTTAGAACTCCACCCCCTCATCTTCGCTGCACAATTCTCGTGTTGCAGATATCACTCAACGCAGGACTTCCACCCCGTCCGCTACACAGCGACAGTCAATAATTCCTCCAACCACCACGCCAGGTACAAGCAGTCGTAACACACCAGCTCCCAGCGGAACAATACAGACAGACTCTACGCGTTGCATTGTATTCAGTGCAGCATCTGGCATTGGTAGCACTCCCACTCATCTCAGCAGTCTTGAAAACCTACCTACCCCCATCCAGAATCCAGAAGCTCATGCGATCATTACAAATCCACTGCGAACACGAGCTACCGAAAAGAATCAGAGACTGAGGCAGTGGTAATTGCAACTGCAGGTGGTGTCTACACCTTGGTCAATGGTCTCCGGTAATCGCAGCATCCATCGTTTTGGTCGCTCAGACATGACGCGTCTTGTATTTGCAATGGGCAGTATCCGGGAGCTCCACAGGTGGAACAGACGGCCGTTTATGAGTGCAAGCGACTTGGAGACGGTAAGTTATTCAACGCAATGCGTTGCGAAAGCATTAGCTGAAGCCCCACACTGGCAGATAATAGAGACGTACTGAAACACCGCTATGCAGCAAATCAACATTTGGTCCATAGCATTGGAGGCATGCACAAAGGACATTTTGAAAGAGGTATGCTGAATCAACGGCCCACGGTGGATATTACACGCTCAAACTGGTACCAGGTTCGCACAGAAGTCGATCAGGTTAAATCCCATTTTATTCAATCAGCAAGGGACAACATTGCAGAGCTTTATGATCTCCACCGCTTTGAATCCGCCGCAGAGCATTTCGCATTCATTGATTCTCTTTTGGCAGACAATAAGTATCTTTTTCCGGTAGCAGAGCGTGTGGGAGGTGGTGTACACGGTCCAAATCCAACACAGAGAGAGTCGAAAGCAGATAACGAATGGCTAGTGTCCACTTTACTTCCTGGCGGAGGAAATCCCGCGGTTTATCTACATCAAATTTTATCATCGGGTGAATAACCGCGGTAAGTATGCTGATGGATTTTATAATTCCATGATTAACGACAAGGATGGTCATATACCCTCGACACTGATCATGTTTACATGCACCGGGTTGCGCCAATCTCTCCTGGAGTGGCAAAAGAACAAAGGTGTTCATCCGAAAGCTTCCAAGTCAAAGCTGAAAGCGGACAGACCTGATCGCTCGAAGAGCTTCAACCACAAGAATGACGGTGGTAAGATCGCATCCTGCTGCGCTGTAACGGGTCGCAAGATGTTAACCTCGCCTGGCGTTGCAGACATGTATACGTTCTTGATGATTTCGTGGAACACACTACCGGAGAGCTATCAACAGAGGGTGTATAACAACACTCTTGCTACAGTCAAGCGTCAGATCCAACAGGCCGAGAACCCAATGCCTGCCGTGGTGATCAGCATGGAAGCACCCCGTGTTGACAATGCTATTGTGCTTGATTATTTGGCCTCCGAAGTGGCACTTGAGGAGCCTGAGATCGGAAGCACTGACGCAAATATCCCGATAGAAAACAATTGGAAGGATGATGAACTTCATTTCTGGATGCCAGGGGGCAGCGGGGATTACTAAGATGAAGGTGAAGAAAGAAACGATCGCGATGCCATTCCCACCGCCAGCCGGCGACGATGGCATGCGACGGAACTCGAGAGGTTGGACCAGGGAACCAGTGATGTCGACAGATATGAGGGCGAGGATGGCGATGATGCGGATGCGGATGCAGATGAGGAGGATGAAGCATTGCAAGTCGATGATCGATCAACGCAGAATGTGGAGGACTCACCAGGGACCGAGTGATGTCGACGGGTAAGAGGGCTAGGTTGGCGACGATGCGGATGCGGATGCGGATGAGGAGGAAGAAACATCGCAAGTCGATGATGGATCAATGCAGAATATGGAGGACTGACCTGGGACCCAGTGATGTCAACGGTTATGAGGGCAAGGATGGCGATGATGCGGATTCGGATGCGGATTCGGAGGAAGAAGCATCCCAAGTTGATGATGGATCAACGCAGAATGTGGAGGACTCACCTGAGACCCAGTGATGTCGACGGGTATGAGGGCGAGGACGGCGACGATGCAGATGCGGATGCGGATGAGGAGGAAGACTCATCGCAAGTCAATGATGGATCAACGCAGAATGTGGAGGACTCACCTGGTACCCAGTGATGTCGACGGGTATGAGGGCGAGGATATCGACGATGCAGATGCGGATGCGGATGAGGAGGAAGTCGCATCGCAAGTCGATGATCGATCAATGCAGAATTTGGAGGACTGACCTGGGACCCAGTGATGTCGACGGGTATGAGGGCGAGGATGGCGATGATGCGGATGCGGATGCGGATGAGGAGCAAGAAGCATCGCAAGTCGATGATAGATCAACGCAGAATGTGGAGGACTCACCTGGGACCCTGTGACGTCGATGGGTATGAGGGCGAGGATGGCGATGATGCGGATGCGGATGAGAAGGAAGAAGCATTGCAAGCCAATGATGGATCAATGCAGAAGGTGGAGGACTGAGGGTATAGTACTAGACATTGTAAAGATTGGACTTTATATTTCAGACCTGTAAAATACGATAATGGCGAAGCAAATGCAATGGCAAGTGAGGTATCGGAAGCGAAGACTGTACTGCAATATATGACAAAATCTCAAAGCTAAACATATATGGGGCGAGTGCGGCATCCGATATATCGCAATAGCGGAGAGGTAAACTACAGCTATCGGCCGAAGAAAGGCATAAATATCGCCAGGCGTTGTGTGAACGGCTGCAGCATAACTGCAGCCCCTGTGAACAGTGTAATACACGTGTCATTCTGATGGTGCGTATACCGGGCGCATAGTAATGGAGGTGAGTATGCAACACGACCCGTCGCCTGGGCGACGGGCAGTGTGTAATTCTCCGTCAGAGGGTACGAGGTTCCGTCAGAGCCGTCAGAGCGGTCCGGAACACCCGGGTGTTTCTGACAGAAACTAGGGTTGTTGCTGAGGTAGGTTGAAAACTTTTGCAGAGGCAACATCGTACCAGCCTTCAAGTGCAAGATATGACAGTGTCTCCTCCATATCGTAAAGACCTGTACACCGGTTATTATGCTTAAGCATCTGTCGAATGTAATTGACTTTGTTGCTAGATCATTATGCCTCTGTCATGTTGGCGATAGGTAGCTGTTCAGAAATATCGGTGGTGAAATTGTCACCGGGACCCATTCAGCGAATTGACTCTGATCTATGGCTCAAAATATGCATCTTTGGATATCCGAAGTGGATTACGAGTTGGTGAATGGTTTTCCGGAGCGTCTGAATGCAGATTTTCTCCTACCAAGCTTCAAACTCGATCATGCGGATGGAGAATTCCGTCTTGAACCTGTTCTGTTCATTTGAGGTGATCCCATTAATCTCTCTCTCCAGCTAAATAGTGACACCCTCCGAATCAGCCAAGCTCCAGATCGTGGCTTCGGGCTCAGCATCGGATAGGCACATCTGAATTTGCAGTCCCTTGTCGGCGGTCATGTTTGCCACCCCATAAGCCTTGTCTTCGGCTGCAGTTCTCATTGGTGCAAGTTGCTTCGCGAATATACTTCTGGGAAGGGTTGCCTTGGTCCCGATGTCCTGCAATAGTTGTCGCTCATGATGTTGGAATAATTTATCGGAATGCTTGCGTTTAGCAGGTGTCACTTGATGGATTTCGAGCTCCAATCGCTCAATTGCCTTTTGACGATCAGCATCTGACCAAGTGGTTGGTGCTTGCCGGGCTCTATTCAGGCGCACCTGAAATTGCCTTTGTTTTGTTGAGGAAACCTTTTCAGCCCCATATACAAGGGCCCCCATTGCAGCACAAATCATATGAATCTTTTGTTCGGTAAATGATGGGATTCCATTGCCAACAAGTCATCTACTTTGGTCTTTGCAGACTTCGACATTTTGTGTTCTTGAAAAATTCCTTTCTTCTGGTAAAATTGCTTGAGTGCATCGTCTAGTGCTTTGAGGGATAGATCAGAGTGTGTTTCTTGGCTAACAACTAGAGAGAATTCACATAATGCCCGCACTGCTCCCATTACCATTTCATCGGAGGCTGGTTGCACCGCAGTTTTCCCGTCATCTTTGGAGCAGACAAGAATTGGAGCGAAACTCACAGCCAGTATTCTGATCATTCCACGGATCTCTTTACCTTGCCATGTGCCGCTTTTCAAAAAATCGAATGGTTCAGGGAAGTGCTGGAGGCCGGGATATTGTGGCACTGATGTGATTTGATTGTCAAATTAATCCTTGACCTGTTTCGCTTTCAGGTATTTGAGTAGCCAGTGTAATAAGTCTTCAACTAATCCCAAGAGCAGCTGATGCAATTCAGCAGGCTGCAAAAGCTGGTAGACATTGCAGAGAGGGTATTGCCAAAACTGGTTGCGGATTGGATGGACACCTAGAGTGTGCAGAGCATCAATATTGTTGTCCTCCAGCAGCTCTGAGTAAATATGCCGGTCCCTTCAGTTATCGAGTGGTCAAAAAGTTGAATGTCGCATCGGCACCCCTTTAGGAATTTTTCACATCGGACATGAGCCTGATGAGACTTGAGCCACCATGCCTTGTTCCAGATAATCCCCAACCCAGGCAGCCAACAGCGGGTAATATTGTCGCTGGAATCCATCTGTACAACCCATTTCAAGCCGGGGCCAGCGATGACAAGATGTCTAAGTTGAGACAGCACAGTTCCAACTGCGGAATGCCAGGCTTTGTCAATGTTCTTGGCACCTTTTGGGGGACATGGGATCAGCCCAATGAGAATCCAGGCTCGCTTCTTTGGTTTATGGCCCATATCTTTTCGAATATTACCTATCGTGAGATACAGTGGCCAGGCATGCTGAATGCACGAAAAATTTGTCAAGTTAGTCTTGTCGGATGCACAAATGACTGGCACAATTGTCGCTCCAGCAGGAAATTGATCTTGGGTACCCCACCACCAATCGCCCGTGTTCATCTTGCTGTAGATTCGACGACCCTCAGAGTCTGTAAGGCGCACCGGATTGGAATTAAGGTGTGCCTGAAACGGAAGGTGTGCTAGGAGAAACTGGATACATTTGAAAATATCCCTGTAGTATAAAGTTCCGAAGATATGTGAGTCATCTTCAATCCAACTATCATCGCCGAGCCCGAATTTGAGTTCAGAGAGGAGATTTCGCAGGGCATCTGCAGATTGGAAGGAATCAATTTTGAAGTTGTCCAGTCCATGCCTGAGATGTTGATTTATCCAGATTTTCGTTTGCTGGCTAAACGATTGAGCTTGCTGAACGTCGTGTGCAGACTGAAATGGATGCCATGGATCCCATTGTTCTGAGTACTTGCGATGCTTGTTGTACAATCCAGTTGCTTTCCCATTCGCTTTCCCCCCCGCATTTTCCACTCCAACCACCTGCCTATGAGCCTTTGCCTTTGTTGGATCAGGGGTACAGGTGAGATCAGGCTGCTGAGGGTCTCTTGGTTTTTCGTTGGGAGTAGCTTCAGGTGGTGGTGCACCCGGTACGGTGTCTATGAGTAGATCATTAATTGACAGCTTCTCGATGGCCATTCAGGTGCACTTACTGTAGTCAAACCATGATGGCTCAGGGTGAACAAAGCCTGCAGTTGGTCGAATCCCGTTCGGTAATAGCCCTTCATTCATCGATATTGGGTGATATTGTTGATAAGGAGCTTCCAGTCGGTTCTCGTTGCAAAATTTCTTTTTGCAGATAAGGCATTTAATATGCTTCCCGCGATTGTTGACCATATTTCAGAAATGCTCAGTGTTCTCACAAATCTCGATGATGCTTTAGAGGTTATGGTTTGTTGCCGGATTTGAGCCTCAAGGATATTTGTTTGAATGTGAGCTAACTCTAACTCAGGTTAGCGTATCACATTCAAAGTCGCATCACACCCCACCAAATGTTGAGGAGGGGTAAAACAAAGTCACTTTACGATCAGTTTTCTTCACAAACTAGGATAATATCAATCAAATCCCCCACAATAATGCTGCACATTATCTACTGAAAATCATTAGCAATAAAAGCTTCTTATGTCATCACTGCAATCAACTTTTAATACTGTTGATCAGGTGCTACTATGATCGGCCTTATCGTATACTACGTCATTGTGGCATTGTGCCGGTTATGTCTATGCTTGAGCCTCATTCAGCGGATATCATCAACTTAATACAATGAATAGGTAAGTTTCCTAGCTGACTGTATACCCGCTCAATGATCATCGAGAACTGATAGACTGGTAGGATGTTTTTGTCAGTAACGATCCTTGACCGGAGGGTGGATTCTGAGGAGAAAACGAGGTTAACAGAAGGAGCTCAAAAGGAAGGAATCAGTGTTGCTGCTCGACTAACAGGCGTCATATTGAATGAAGTAGTAGGTCATACACACAAATTTTGAGTATAAAATGCCTAGTCGTGCAAATCTTCCAACCGGATATAGTTCTTGTTAGGTTCCTGGAGATATTATGTCGTATGCTGTTTATGACCTTTACAGTCATAAACTGAACAAAGGTGAGCTTCTATCCAAAATCCTACTATATGAATTCGAGCATATAACAAATTGTAGGCCTGCCATGATATTATCTCTTGCAGCTGGTGACTGTCACATGATGCCCATCAGTAGTTCTCTTCCTCCTCCTTCAGTATGGGCCAAGCAGGCTTATAGCCCACCAGTCTGGTCATTCATCATCCAGTTTGGTAGACCGTGTGGTAAACATCCCAGTTGGTTCCTTTGGTAGAGGGCTACTGATGGCCCTCTTATTCAATCCCAATTTAGAGTAATTTGGGTATCATCTTTGTCACTATGCTCAGTCATTATCTCTCAGTTGTTGTCTCAACTATCTCTCATGATGCCATTTGGTGACTGTCTGTCAAGCGGCCATTTTGTGATTACATCTCGCGATGCACTTTGGTGACTCACTTGTGATGTCGTTTGGTAGGTTATTTGGTACATCCGGAGATCATTTTGGGACTCATTCGGAACTGCTTTGGTAGACATGGTTGTACTGGTTCAGCATAGATTAAGCAAACTATATCTTAATCTTGACATCTGGCTGCTGCATTTGGAGTTGCACTGATCATCCTCCAAGTTGGTGCACCTGCAGGTATACTTGTCATCTGGCCTGCGCTCATTGCACTTATCATCTCCAATGGCCCGGGGGCTGTTCTCGGGGTATGGGATCAGCTCCGTCTCCAGAGGTGCTTGCTGTCACTTGTCTGGGTATCCACATACTTGTTTTGCTTGTTGACTGCTTGTGATCTCTTCCACAGTACACTCATTAACTAACTACCAGCTGTGATCGTCTGCTGGTTACTGTGCTCCAAGGTTCTTCCTCCCAGCACTTCCGGTACAGTTATCCCCCTTTTGTATCGTGTAGCTCTTCTGACAACTAATTCATCACGGTTTCTCCGGGTGCCATATTGATGGGTTAGGCCTGATTCTGAAGTTGATTTCCAGTAGCAGCTGTGAATCTCGGGATTGTCGAGATCAAATTGGAATCTCATCAGGGATTTTAATTTGGACATGTCGCTGTTTGATTTATTCTTTGATGTATTTGCCATCACTTCTCAGGGTGCACATGCTGCTGGGAGCGTTCTCTATGGGTGAATAACTTCCATGGTACTTTGTTCTTGCATTTCCGGTACAGTCCTTGCTCGAGTTATGGGTTGTTGTAATTCGAACACTGTTTGCCTGCTTTTCCATAATCATGGTTCTGCCAAGAATTAATCTCGTACGGCTTTATGGGATGAGGTAGCCATGTGACCTGGAATCTGATTCAGGATTGTATTTGGCATTCTAACTTGGGCATGTAGCTGTTTATGTTGGCATGTCTGAATACTGCTTAGTATTGAACTCGGCTGAGCCATACAACCAGTACATCTTGTACAGGAATATCTGTATTCCATTGAGACTTTGTAGTGCAAAATCATATTATGATCTCAAGAATGGTACAAATCTGCATAACCTTACTATCTTCAGTTGAGGTAAGGTGATTGATTGCCATCTGTCTCCCATAATCCATCTCCAGAGAACCATCTCCTGTTAACAGTTGTCGGTAATCCATTCAGGTCTGGCAGCAAGCAATATCCAGCCGTGATCCATCTCTCGATTGAGTCCATCTCCTAGCATCCATCCATAGCCGCAATCTGCCTCTGGCCGTGATCAATCTCCAGCTGTAATGTAGTTGCTTCCATCCATTCGTTTCCACCCTGCAGATCATTGTGCTCCTATTGGCCACATTCTGTGACTTCTCCTACAGTTCTCTATAGAGTTTACTGGGCATCATTACTGATATCAGTCATGTCCGTCTTCCATTGACTCTTCTTCACAGTCCTATAATCCATCCAGTAACATATTGTGCATCATAATGAAATACCCAACCAGTGATCCGTCCATATGGCATGGGATATTTTCATCCAAATGCAAGATCCGGCCTCCGGAGCATGTGATCTCTTTCCACACCATTGCATGCATACCGCTTGACTAAACTGAACTGAAAATCCTGTTCAACTCAACTCCACTCAATTGTAATCCGCCCATATGGCAAATTGTAGCCAGGCTCCAAATCAATTGCATGGTCAATTGACCGTCATAGCAGTAGTGTCTCAGCCTTGGCTTTGCTGAATGCCTCCAAGAAATCTTTGTACATGGCTGGGATGAGTTTCCTATCATCTGTAGCCACCAGATTTGTTGTCATGCATGCTACATGTGCCAAAGTTAGATCTCAATTTCTACCAGTTATGGGGCGGGATGAATGATTATCCAGGTGTGCTGACATATACCACTTTAGTTCAATATGGCCAAGTGCTGCCGTCCAATGCACCCTTCCGGTCTCGGCAAGCTGGTTGCAGTCATTCATGGTTTTCATATTTTGTACACTCTTCTGCTTCAACTACCACCACTGCTCCCTGCTCCTCCATCCAGTGTGTGGTGCATATTTCGCCACTAGAAATACTTTCCACAGTCACTAACAGCAGCCCTGTACAATCTCCCACTGTTAGGAAGAATGTCCAAATGACCTAATCATAGGCCAGTTGATCATCAATAGCAGTAGCTACATGTATTTGAATATATGAAGCACACCCACCTCTGGAACACACTTCCTCCCTAGCTGTGATCCAGGTACATTCCTGCGGCACCCCTGGTGTTCTGCCCGGTCCACCACCACCACATCTGCTTGCTCTGGGGTTGCGGAGCAAAATCTTCAATGCTTTAGAAGTCGATGCATGTTCGTATGTTCACATTGAATCCACCACGGCTGCCACCATTGGTACAAATAAGCTCATGTGGTGAGTCACATACTTGCCATGGCCAATTGGGACAGTCTGACAACCAAGTACCTGTCCTTTCCGATGTGGGGATTCAATACATCAATTGAATATCCTTCCACTGTCTCAATCCATGTGGAATCAGCTGGACTGCTGAGAATGCCCAGACTGTCCTTCCTGCAGTTGCCACGTGTATTCTTCAAATCCTGGCGACTCATTCAAGTTATCTCCATAGAATTGCTAAAACCACTCTTCATGCATGGTCGTATGTGTACATATCCGTATTCGCTCATTGCGATAACTTTGATGAAATTGAATTGCGTTGCTACAGATTCCGCTCTCTTCACAATGAGGCAATTTCGTGGCCAAAACACCTGCCGAAGTGGATAATTGACAATTGTAGTCACAATGTGTTCCTGGAAACCCCTTGACAACCTTCGGGGTAATTGTATTGCCCTAGTGTTAGCAACAGTTCGGGACCGTCACTTCGGGACCTGGTCCAGGTCCAAACCAAACCGTTGCCAAATTGGCGGTCCGGGTTGTCAATAAACCCGAACTACCCAATCGGGTATGGTTCCATGGCAAACTCCCAATCCGTCCGAATTGGGCGGGTTGTCAGCATGTCGCCCAGCGGGTCCATCTATAGATTCATATAAGGCTCTTGAATTTGCATTGTGTTAATAGTATCTTCTCAAAATCGAGTTTTCAGCTACCAACAATGTGCTTTTGCTTGATGAGCAGTTTTCAATATCGAGTAATTTGGTATCTTTATTTCACCTTCGATACATGGTAATTTTGCCTGGCAAGGTGGTCAATAATACAGTTATGCACGCGAACATCCGTGCAATACCTTGATTACGAAATATGCAAGTCCTAAAACTGTTGACACTCTATTGATGCTCATTTTCACGATACCGCAGGGAGCATGTCGCTGTTGTTTTTGCCAGTAAAGGCTGCCAATATCCGATAAATGGATATCCACAACCAATCGGAACATAACTTACTCCAGATGCAAAACTAAAAATAGTTGACGCTCCGTTGATGCTCATGCTAAGAATGGGGCGATAACCGTGTTGCTATCTCTTTTGCCAATAAAAGCGGCCAATACGTCCGTTATGCATAACAACGCCCAAGTCACTGGTGAATTACCGTACTTACAAGACCACAAATTGTTGATGCTTCTTTGATGCTCATGCTAAGAATGGGGCAGTGACCGTGTTGCTATCTCATTTGCCAATAAAAGCGGCCAATATGTCCGTTATGCATAACAACGCCCAAGTCACTGGTGAATTACCGTACTTACAAGACCACAAATTGTTGACGCTCCATTGATACTCATGCTAAGAATGGGGCAGTGATCATGTTGCTATCTCTTTTGCCAATAAAAGCGGCCAATACGTCCGTTATGCATAATAATGACCAAGTCACTTGTGAATTACTGTACTCACAATACCACCAATCGTTGACGCTCAGTTGATGCTCATGCTAAGAATGGTGCGGTGACCGTGTTGCTATCTCTTTTGCCAATAAAAGCGGCCAATATGTCCATTATGCATCACAGTGACCAAGTCACTTGTGAATTACCGTACTTACAAGACCACAAATCGTTGACACTCAGTTGACGCTCTTGCTAAGAATGGGGCAGTGATCGTGTTGCTATCTCTATTGCCAATAAAAGCTGCCATTACGTCCGTTATGCAGAACAACGACCAAGTCACTGGTGAATTACCGTACTTACAAGACCACAAATCGTTGACGCTCCTTTGACGCTCATTTTAATGTATTGTCCATTCAACATCTGCTGCCATCGATAATTGTTTTCATCCTGATTTGACTTTATTGGTTGTCTTGCTTCCTGATTGAGACTTGGCCCTATGGCAAAGCCGAGCGGCATAACTATGTTGCACTGTTCACTCTCACATGACTAAAAATGATGTATCATGCCAAAAGATTCATTGCGCCTGCTATACATCTATTTATGAACCGATATTCACAAGCTACTTCTTACCATTCACCCATAATATATCTCTAACTGAAACTCTCGGTCAAGCTACATAAAGCTGGTGAACCATTGACACATTCTGTCCTACTTTTTCTTCCCTCCTTCATTTCTCCGCGTTTCAACTGCATTGACTGTCACTATCACCTTTTCAGCCTGTCTCTTTGACTTACGTGTCGGCCGAACCAATCCGGGCACATTTGGCACGGAGCTCAAATCCTGCTGCTCTGGGTATTCCGAATCCTCGATGCCATTGGTTTGTTCTATATCAGATTCATCGTCTACTTCGCAATCATCTTCACTGTCATTTGGATGATCCAAGTCGCCATTCCAGTTAAGCCAATCATTGGTGTCTGAAATGCTTTCCAGTGCGCTATCCTCATCGCTTTCTACTGGATGACGGTTGATTCTCTGGTTTCGGCGAACATTTAAGATTTGAGTTCTTCCTCCTGGGAGGTCCTTTGCAGACAAAGCTGGTGGCAAAGGTGACCTTTCTGACAATTTAAATGCAGCGGCACCATCATGTTGAAAGAGCGACCAGGATGCTTTGACGATCTCTTCCGTGTCCGAAATGTATCCTACAGCGGTCATCTGCTTGTTTTGAGTTCGAGATTCCTTCTGGGTAGCACATAGATTGTGGCTGCCCTGCCACATCTCCAAAAAGTCGTGAACCATGGCCATTCTATGCGATGTCGTTTCCTCCGCCTCTTTCTTCATTTCCAAGTTGTTTTTTGTGTTTGTGGTATCCAATTCCGGGTCAGTGCCTGCCAAAATCCTGTTATTTGCTTGAACAAACTGCCTTACGACAACTTTTTCGCGAAGGGTCTTGCCTGTGGTTTTTGACTGCCTTCAGCCAATAACATCTAGGCCATGGGAAAAACTGGCCTCCACTCCGACACCATGTGGTATGTTGGAGACTATGTCACGTGCCACATTGGAGAGATCGGCGTACTTTGAGTGGGTTTCCTCCTGTTGGTCCCACCAATCGGTTATGGCCGGAATCCAAAATGTACTGCTAATCTCCATTCGGTCGGAGTGGTAATCATTGAGATTTGGATTAATTTGTCCCCAGTTCTTTGGTGCTTCAGCCGGCGAATTCAAATAGAGCCTGGTGGCGGTTAATCAGCGGGCTCTGCGATAGCTTCGTCCTGGGGTCGTGTCAGCCACATTGTTAGGCGTTAAGTATTCCACATCATCGCTGGACAAATCATATGGATCAAATTATGATTGATAGAACCCTGAAGCCGTCGCGAAGGGGACGAGATTGCTGCTCGGTACGGTTTCGAGTTTATTGACCGGCACACGTCGATGTTTGGCGCAGTATTCATTCTCCACATACTTCAGAAAGGCCACCTGGTATTGTGTTGTGTAGGATGTCTCGTCCTCTGGATTAATATCCATTCCCTTGTCCCACTGTCTAAATGATCGCAACTTCCTGAAACAATTGAGGATGTGTGCGGAAATAAGAAGTATGCCCGTCGTTGGAGTCACTTCAGCGTTGTAATTGGAAAGCTTCTGTCCAGCTAAGTTCACCGCAAAGAACAAGTCTTCCTTCCATTCAGTCTTCTTCTTGGCCAAAGCCTGCATCACACCATCCATGTGATGGAACATGTCATTGTATACTGTGATAATGTGATGCAATGTGACTGTATGCCTCTTTGACATCCATAGGGTCCAATATCGAAATGGCCTCACTACTTCGATGACATACTTGACAATCATCCATTCATCCTTAGTTGTGAATAGCGGCCGGTATTCACTGCATTTCGGGTTTTGAAGCCACTCGCGTGTGAATTCCCGTAAACAGTAGGCACGCTCGAGCCACTCCAGTGTAAAGTTCCAACCAGTCTTCACATCCATAATCAGAAGTACTGCAATGCGGACTTTGGCTGTTTGACAGTCAATAAGCTGGTTTCGGCGACCAGGTGTTAGCGTAATTAATACAGCAAGCATTCTCTGCTATATGAAGGTCAGCTTCAGGACTTTCAAAATATCATGAAACACCTACTTTCTCAATTATCTTTCCTAAACCTGGTCTCATGGCCGACACCTTATTGATTCTAGCATTGCCCTCTTTTCGAAGTCTTTGACTCTTCCCAATGTCTATGCTTTCATTCTCTCCAAATTGCTGATCGCGCTCATGGGCTTCCCAAGACTTGGTGTGGCCTTTCACACCAAGACTGCTCATGAATGCACCTAAAGCGAGCTGTATGACGTGCGCCATGCATGGTATGTGGTTCCGCATTGCCGGCCACTCGATTCCAGAGGCCTCAAGTGTTAATTGCAGCTCGCATGTCATCGAGTAATTTGAGGAAGCATTATGAATTGTAATACCAAGCAAACGGCCGTCGGTAAGCTCAAAACGATCAAGCATGTCCTTCAAATGTATGGCTAGCCTTGCTCCAGTATGTTGGCCCTTGACCTATCATCCTTAATTAGCTTTTGAAATGGGAATGGAACAGGCGATCAACCTCATCGAAAGCGAGTTGAACTTCACGTAACACCCAATTTCGATCCATATAGTAAGCAATGTCCGACATTATGGCCAATTTGTTTGTTGATGTCCATCCGTCCAATGCTAAACTCACTTTATTTCCTACAGGCAATTGCTTCTTAATTGCATCCACTGTCAGTGCATATCCCCTCCGCGAAATGTTACTAAGGGTCCTACTAGATGGCAGCAGTAGGTCATCGCGTAATGCCTTATATGACCGCCGTAGCTCAAGATTTGATATAGCGTTCCATGGAATATGTGCCAAAACAAATCCTAACATGAGATAGTGATTCCAAGTGACTTCGTGAAATTTGGAAGTTTCAAAGTCCTTAGATGCCAGTTTGGAACGTTGTGTCTGTCATTTCGGTCAATATGGATTAAACTGGATATCAAATATGATTTTCCTCTGTAAACTTACTATTGTGATTCCTCGACTTCCTTGCCTCTTCAAAATGGCCAAAGCTGTTTCATCGACCATCGAACTAGTCAATTCAGTGACCTCTGACTCTGTTGATTCGTTTAACTTTGCGATGTGAGCTTTTGCGAGCAAGTGTTTCCCCATTGAGCTTGTCCCATGTTGTGATGAATGGCGAAGAACTTGATGGCAAACGATACATATGATGCCAGGGCTGCCGGACTCCTCAATTCCACAGTGTAAGTAGAATCGCCACAAAGGCGTATGTCGAGAAGCATTCCAAGCAATAGGCCGCTTCGAGCCTACATTAATTGAAGCCCACCATGCATCGAAAATGATTTGCAAAGCAAGGTCGCTGAAATGGCGAATGAAGACCTGTTCATTTTTGGAAGAGATCATAACCTCGAGCAATGAGGTATTCAAGTAATTTGTATCCGACAGGGCGGTAGAAGTTAGGAAGCTGGGTAATACGACTCGCAAGACTGCCGAAAATAACGATACAGTAAAGCACACAGCGGGTTCTTAAATATTGACTCTACTGCTACAAGGAAAATAATCAGATCAGTAAGACATTGCATGCATATTTGTAAAGTTGAATACAAGAACGGATTGCAACGACTGACCGTGTAAAACTCAATTTAGAAACAGCATAATGAAGTTTATTGCTGTGTAGCGTTCAGAGCCTTGATGTACCGTGGGTGCTCAATTGTAGGAGGCGGATGTGATATCGTCACTTGCATTTTTGCCAATAAACGCTGCTCATAGGTTCATTGTGGTTTATCTGCGTTCTATTCCGGTAAGATCATCCAAGATGCCAGCGCAGAAATCGTTGACTCTCCGTTGATGCTCATTTTGGGACATGGTTACGATCTTGTCCTACGCATATTTGCCTAGAAAGGCGGCCGATACTGCGATTATGGATCATTGTAGTCGCACAGCCCCTTGATTTTGCAAGATAGAAGGCCTCAAATTGTTGACACTCCATTGGCGCTCATTTTTAGGGCATAGTGACGATGTCATCAAAAGCATTTTTCCCTAGAAAGACGGCCGATAGTCCGATCATGTGTTAATGTCGCCGCACTCCCCTCAAATTGTCCAAGATGTATGGCCAAAAGTTGTTGACGCTCCATTGACGCTCATTTATAGGACATAGTAGCGGTGTCGTTGCAACTGTTTTTGCCTAGAAAGGCAGCCGATAATCGGATTATGGCACAATGTCGCCAGAAAGCCCTAGAATTCTCCATGATACAAGGCTAAAAGTCGTTGACGCTCCGTTGACACTCATCTTTAGGACATAGTAGTAATGTTGTTGCAAGAGTTATTGCCTAGAAAGGCGGCCAATAGCGCGATTATGGAGTAATGTCGCTGCACAGCCCATGCATATTCCAAGATGCAAGGCCAAAAGTCGTTGATGCTCTATTGACGCTCATTTTTAGGACATAGTAGAAATGTTGCTACCACTATTGTTGCATCGAAAGGCGGCCGATAGTTCGATTATGACTTACTGTACCCGCACAGCCTACTGGATGTTTCATGACATAATGCCAAACATCGTTGACGCTCCGTGAACGCTCAATTTTAGGCTGTGGCAACGAGCAAGTCATTTGCTTTTTTCGCAATAACGCCGATTTATACATTCACTTTGGACCGATATGACAATGCAGCCTATTGATTGCCGAACCTGTATGACTTAAAATCGTTGACACTCTGTTGACGCTCACATTAATCACATCGAAACAGCCTTTGTACACTCAATAATTGTATGCAACCAATTATATACGCATTTTTGACATTCAGTATTACATTTGTATGTATTATCGTTTGCATCCAGGAGTTTTGTTACCTCTCAATTTCTGATCAACTGCTATCTACGCTATCTGAGTGAGAAATGACGTGGCCTATTACATTCTCGCGCTTTCGGCCGGCAATTGACGGCATGTAGATCATTTCACTAG
>Ga0307514_10000765_pt1 | contig 53525 bp, 37 predicted proteins | sample 16_EM_MG_FD_203088 | JGI IMG/M metagenome (GOLD analysis project Ga0307514, IMG submission 203088) | Populus trichocarpa ectomycorrhiza microbial communities from riparian zone in the Pacific Northwest, United States - 16_EM | ecosystem: Host-associated > Plants > Roots > Unclassified | place... | reverse complement strand
TAGAAAAGGGTGTGGTAGAAAACAAACTCCGTACCTGGAACCAAGGCTCCAAACTCTGCAAATGAACTTCAGTGCCATCATTCAAAGCATCCAAAGCAACCTTATCAACCTGAACCACTTTTCCGTATGTTAAATAACTCATCTATCAGCCAACAAGACAAAACAAGATTTCTTCTAACAGAATACTGAAAATTCTTACTCGTTCAAGCTGCAATTTACTGAAATGCTCAGGAAAGTTTTTCGAGAGCAATAAGCAAATCCTCGGATAATTTGGGAGCACACCCGCTTTCCAAAATGCTTCAGAAAACACTTGACCAACTGGATCCGGACAATCCAATATTTGATTCAATCTATACATTTTCGCCATAAGACCTTCAGCTACTTCAGTAAGTTGAACTACCCACCCCAAATTCAAACCCTTATGATACCCACCACATGAACTCTGAACCTGTCCATCTGAACCACCCTTTTTCCTAGACACCCTCGATGTCATTGGCGAACTCATATCAGGACCCAAATACTCAGTCCAACTCGACGGACCCTCCCATTCCCTCGATCTTACACCAGCAGGCGATAGAGATGGATCGTAGGTCGAATAATGTTGCCACGAGTTTGCCATTAATTAATTATATCAACTTCAACTCCACCTCACAATCCTGCAAGTTAGGATTAAAAACCCATTACCTTACCATCTAAACGAGTACTGAATTCTGAATTATTTTTCCTAACAATTTTTAGCTTCCAAATTAAGCAATCACCCTTTTTTACAAAATTTTGTATATTAATCCATTCATCATTTAATTCCCAGTTCAAAAAATAAAATCTTTAGAGGTATTCTTCACTCTTTTTTAAACAGAAATCAAGTAGAGGGCAAATAAATATAAAAATTGTAACTCCTATATCACTAGAAACCAAACCTGAGCTGACCTATCAAAAATTAGTGACAACAGCAAATATCTTAACAAAAAAAAAGGTGAGTTTGGTATCTAAGAAATCCTAATGACATTCAAGAAACACAAATTAATGCATTTTCTCTTACTGTAAATAATCGAAGCCACCAAACAGAGCACACAAAGAATGCAGCCATTTAAACTAGAAATCAAGCAAAAATCAGTAACTCTCAAAATGCAAACCACAGTTAACATCTTTAGCAAAGCCGAAAAGAGAGAGAGAGAGCGTACAGAAATGGAGCTGTGGAGGTTGAAAATTTGGCAGTGGAATTTGTTAGTGAGCAATGGCGTAAGCTTCAGATCTGAGTCTTTTGAAGAGGAAGAGGAGTTTAGAGAGAGAGAAAGAGAGTGAGTGAGTGCGGTTAGTTAGTTGTTTTTCCTTTTTCCAGTAGCCGGAGGATAACTGTATTGTTTTTGTTTTTTAATGGAGAACGAAAGTGGAAAGCAGATTTTTTTTTAAAAAAAAAAAAAAGTAAATTACATTCTTTATATCAATCACACGTTAACTAAATTAAATCTATATATATATATATATATATATATATATAATTTTTGGTAACTATATTGAGAGAAAAGATAGAGATAATAAGGATAAAGAATATTTTTTTTATTTAAAAAATATATATAAATAAATATTTTAAAATTATTCCAAAATTATATTTATTTTATGTTTTTTTTAAAAATAGAAATAACATGTCTATATATTATATGTTATAAGTATAAAAAAATCACTTCAAAATTATTCAACTTTACCTAAACTATTTTTTGTTATTATTGTTTTTTGGTTTTTATGTTTCAATATGTTAATCAAATACTATATATTTGTTTTTTTTGTCACAACCAAATATAATTTTAAATCTATAATTTTCACATCTACTACTACATTTACAAAATTTAAAAAAAAATTAAAATTAAAATTAAAAAAAAAACAAACAAACTTCCTCAACTATAGAAAAACTTCTTCTTCTTCTTCTTCTTCTTCTTATTATTATTATTATTACTATTATTATTATTACAACTACTACTACTATTACATGTATATAAATAATGATTTAATTATTACTTCAGAATAAAAATAAAAGAGAGAGAAAGGGGGTGCTCGTATATAATAAAAATACAGTATAAATGTGTAGAGTTGATTATGAGGGGAGCGGAGAGAAAATTACTGTTATTCACTTGTGATATATATGGTATGGGTAATGAAAATTAATTACTGTTACATGATATGTTATAAGTATAAAAAAATCACTTCAAAAATACAATAAAAATAGCTAGTTTTTAAGTATATATCGACACTAAATTAATTAATCCTTTTTAGATCTTATACAAACCATTTACGACCATCTTAATTAACAGACTCATTCAGTATTAGAGCGATTACAAATCAGAATTTGATTTTTCTTCACTTTACTATGATTTGCATGCAGGGGCAACGGTATCTTTTACTATCACAATAGTCACATGCAAAGTTGCAAACCCTAATTTATGTGCTCTGGATTTCTTGATGGCATGTGACTACGTACCTTATAAAAAAAAAAACCTAACCCTAATTGTTTAATTTATTGATAATTAATTGTAAAACTACCTAATCCGGTCCCGAAACGTTTGAGTGTAGGCGACAGGATACCATATACAAGAGGATCGATCGACTTCTTTATGATGATTGGGGCCTTGTAGGGTTTTCATGCTGGGCGTGCAAGAGAAGAAGAATTCAGTAAGTTTTTGGATTATGAATTGAGAACATGCTTAACGTAGACATTAAGCCAGCATGATTGGATCTATAGTGTTTAAAAATGAGTGTAAAAGTAAGGGTTATGATAGATAAAAAGACACAAAATCAGATAGTGTATCCACCTATTAATTCTTTATATGTGGGCTATATATTTACCAATATCTTTTTTTTATTAATTTAGAGTGTTTTTAAGATGGTGATAGTGATAGTAGTTGTGATTTAAAGTGTTTTTTTTTAGAAATATATCAAAATAAAAAAAATATTTTTTTAAAAAATTATTTTTGATATCAGTACATCAAAACATTCTAAAAACATAAAAAAATAATTTTAAACAAAAAAAATCAAAATTTGAAGGAACGCAGTTTGCTCCACGTTTCCAAACAAATCCTTAACACAGAGCCAACTTAAACTAAAAGTGAATTTTTTAATGGTTTCTTGTTTAACAGAAAAAAAAAATCCTTTAATAATAAGTAGAGTAAATTTATTAATTATACTTTATAAAATATATAAAGATTGCTCTCATTTAACAAAAAAAAATCAAGAATATAATGAAAATTGCATGAGTCTATCCCTTGTTAGCCATATATAAAAAAATAAAAATAAAATAGTTTTACTCAAATCCTCCATTAACCTTGAACCTTCGCATCAAGAATCGTATTGAAACCCTTGAAACTGTTTAGGACATCCAAGAAATTGACAAGACATGAAGCCAGTTTTCTCACATTATAGCTATCAACAGTAAAGGATAATAGCGATATCCAAACTAAGTTACAGATTAGTCTCTTTGACAAGACAACATACCAAGACTCAGAGGAGGTGATGCCTGCAAAATAAAATGGAAAAGGCAAGATAGGTAAATTACTTATTATCATTAGAGTGTGATGAAGATCAGTAAGAATTAACAGGAGATCGAAGCAAACCTTAGAGGTCGAATTTTGCAACGAATCGTGGGGGCCCCAAGGCGCTGGTGAGTTTCATAACGATGGCAACCCGCCGGGAATCCTGCGACAAATTGAGAACAAGTGATGATGTGAGATGGTGAAGAGAAACATAATATTATCGTCCGAGCATAGGACAAGAAACACTAATGAACACATGCCATAGTGAACTCCATCGATCAACCTCAAGCACATCAATATTCTGCAGTAATCACCAAGGTCGATCGATGATGACAAACAACGCATTTGAAATTAAGGAAACAATTCTTCTTTAGAACACACATGCCATTCGAATTGAGAACATGTCCAGATTCAGTTTATGAATTTCTGAAACTATCACAAATGGTCAGAATTAAAAGTTGAGGGAAGAGAAGTGAGATTTAAGGAAGCAGGTCCATTGTTTTAGCACTGAATAGAGGAGAGGACTAGAGGGCACTTCCATATGACCCATTTCTCACTTTTCCTCGAGGATCAATCGAGAAGTGAGATATCCAATGAAGCATAAATAGGATGCAACTCATTATCCTCGTCTTCAAAGGAAAGACACAGCTGTAGCAAGAACATATCCCTAGGCCGCCATTTTTGTACTCTTATCTACCTCAAAATTCATTTTAATGCCCCAAAAAACATGTACTCTGTGATTTGGCACTACATGGTCTTAAGCATGCAAGGGATGAACAATCAAGATCTCCCAAGTCTCATTCTGTGAATTGAGTTTCTAGTTTTGACAAAGTCAGCGATTTGATGGTACAGAAAAGTCAGAGTTCAAGAGCATTTGTTACTGTTTAAACATAACTGGAAGTAGTCTTTTAAGAGCTTCCCGGGCACAATCATTTCATATCCAGTTCACCATTATTAAAATACAATATCAAATAATCATTTCAATTTAAAAACATCTTAATTTAAAAACCTAAATTATTAATTAAAATTTTAAAATATAATTTATATAATTATATTTCATATTCTCTCAAATAAATATCATTTGAACTTAAAATTTATACAACTCCGCTTAATTTTTATAGTGTAGAATGAGGTAAACAAAACTATAATATCATGTTTATAGTGTAGAATGAGGTAAACAAAACTATAATATCATGTTAAAAAACTATCTCAACTAAAATTTTAAGTTATTAGATAAGGTTTCAAAAACAATCCTTTCATACCTAGTTCAATATTTTTAGAAAAAAGTGTCAAATAATCATTTCAACCTAAAAGTTTAAGCTATTAGGTGAGGTCTCAATATATGATTTATATAATTCTTTAACATATTGCTTCAAGTGAAAGCCTTTTGAGCTTGAAACTTAGACATGTTCATACTATTTTATACTTAATTTTTTTCAAATAAAATGATGCCAACAAGACTTTGATACCATATCAAAAAATCATTTCAGTTCAAAAACTTAAATTATTAAGTGATATCTCAATAATAGTTTTATATATATTACTCTCAAACGCAACCCTTCAAGTGAAAATTCTTTAAATTTAAAATTTGCATAAACTTACATTGTATTGTGCTTAATTTTTATTAATTAAAATGAAAGTGATAAAATTTAACCGCTTGATTAACAAAATACTGATAACATATTAAAGAACTATTTCAACCCAAAATTTTAAATTATTAAATAAAAACTCAAAATATAGTCTGTATAATTTTAACCTAACCAAAATAATAATAATAATAATCTTTGAAGTCTAAATTCAGTCTTTTACTTCACCTAAATGTCACAAAATTCCCACCACTTGGTATTCATTCCAAACAAACAAAAAAACTAAGACAGGCAATTAAATACAAAAGATTAAGAATTCAAGTAGTAGCAACCCAGAAAACAAATTAAAACAACAAGTGTAAATTACAAAAGACATAAGATTCTTACGGGTACTTGAAGATCAATTTCTTTCATACAACCCATGAGTTATTTCACCTAATTTGGGTCATTAGCTCTGGTTCTCATCAATGGCCTCTATAAACAAGCAGTAGTTCTTTTATATATATATATATATATATATATATATATATATATATAGAGAGAGAGAGAGAGAGAGAGAGTTATAAAGACAGAAAGGGTATTCTTTGATACTGAAATAGAGAAGCTTCTCAAGCTGGTTGATGGCAGTCTCAAACGAAATTTGCCATTTTTTTTCAGGACCGATCCCCTCCCCACTCCCCACCTGTCTCTGTTATAATTAACCAAGTAAAATTGGCAGCTTCGGTTAATGATGCATTTAGTCCCTTTACTGTCATTTCCGTGTTTGGTTGCTTACCTTAGTCCTCTTATTTGTACTAATATCATCTACGTGAATAATGATTTTAAATCCCATTGAAAAGCGCAACATATGATGCCATATGGAATAAAAAAAATAATATTTTTTTTACATTTTAAAAGGATTTTTGAAAAAAATTAAAAAATATTATTTTTTTTTTATTTTAAATTATTTTTTAGTATTTTCAGATCGTTTTAATATATTGATGTTAAAAATAAATTTTAAAAAATAAAAAATATTTTAAAAAATAATCATTATTATAATATAATATAAGACTTTTAAAAAAGTGTTGCACCTTGATGGCATTAGGTGTATGATATAAGATGATGGGATACATACAAGACAATAGCATAAAAAACAAATAAAGAATTTACTATTGGTTCTCTATCAACAAATCATCAATAACTTCTTCCAATATTAATATTTGATTTGTGGTTGATATAAACATAGATCAAATCTCAAATATATACTTTTAAGTGGGATTTTATAACATTAAAGAAAGGGTTGAATAATTGTAAAATAGAGAATAATAAATGATAAGAGATGATATTAGAATGAATAGAAGTTAGAGGACCAAATTAATAAACAATTGAGAATAGAAGGAGTAAAAACACCATTAACTTTGGTGGCTTTACGCGTCAAGTTTCCAACTTTATAACAACCGTTGGTCAAAATATCAATTGGGTTGGCCCACGAACTTTTGGCGGTCCAGATTATACTGTCAGGTAAGTGAAAATGTACTTCTTTGCCTGCATTAGCTAATCCCTCAAGGACTCAGCACTTACAGTTAACCATGGCTGCAATTGGGTCTTTCAGCCTGCTCAGGTACTCTCCCTCTACATGCACCCTTTTTGTACTTTTCATTACCATGGAATTTGTGGGTTGTGTTTAATATTTGTATATAAACAGGAATTGTGCAGTAACTACAAGGGCATTCTCAAATGTGAGAGTCTCACCAAGGGCAACCTCTAGTTTCAATTCAATTAAGTTCCTTCATCCTCACCATTCTCAAAGGTATTTTGAATGACCTTTTGCTTTTCTTTTTGTATTCTGTAGGATAAATATTACTGCTTGCTTTCTATGATCTATGTATTGATGATATATGTCAATTCATGGCCTCAAAAGTATTGATGTTTTTAGCTATTCATGTCAAACACTGGAATGGGTCGTAATTATTATGTTTTGGTTTGGATTTTATGTTGCCTTGTTGTTTGAATTTGAGGGATGATACACCCATTATTAAAAATTGGGCAGAAAGGCTCTTCTTTTTCATTGCATGATTGTGGAAGTTGTTTAAGGGTTTCGTCGATATGTTTGTTGCTTCACTTGCAGTTATGTCGTCATGGTCCCTAATGTTCAAATTTGGTTTCAATCCAGATTGTGGTTATTGAATGTGAAAATGTACAGCTTGCAATATATGAGACAAGTATGACCCCTTAGTCAGGGAAAAGATTAATATTTGAAAGTGGCAGTTCAGTGAAAGCCTAAATATTGGGATGATTGACTGCTTTATTTATAGAACTCGAATCAGCTGAAGCTTGCATCATATCTAGATTATGAAAAGAAATTTATTCAAAGCAAGCAGTTTTGTAGGTCGTAGCTCAGTATCCTTGGGTCATACTTTCAGTTAGGATGGATGGTAATCTCCCTCACTCATTTGAATGATGCTGCAAAGATCCTCTAGCTGTTTTAGTCAGTTTATTCTTGATTGGGCTTTATGATGTTTTAGTTATTGTTCATTCCATCAGATTTTCAAAGAAAAGTTTAGCTGTTACTTTGAATCTTTTGCTGATTTTTTGATTTCTTATGATTCTATTTTTAGATCTCTGTTTTGCACTAATGCTATACATGATGAAGAGGCTTCTGCAAAAGCAGCTGCAGCCAGTGCCGACAGTGGAGCTCCAACCATGTATCATCACTTGTGACATAGCTGGTTTGATCACATGTTTTTAAAAATAGTCTGAGAACCTCTTGCATTGAATGCTTTAGATATTCCCTATCAGATGTCCAGCAACCCTATTTTTTATCGCAAGGTTTCAAAAACTCTTAAGAGTGTTCGATAATAATAGCTGATACTTGCTAGTTCTTTATAGAGACTCGTTATCAAAATAAAATGAGGAAAAGAAGCATACAATTACTTCAAAATTGGCATTTTAAAAATAGGGAAGTTTTATTGGGAAAGAATCTTTGTTTGAGGTGCTGAGAAATGAATGATAATCTTCACTTACGTAGATTCAGGAAACAAGTGAGGATACCTGAAACTTGAAGCTTGTATCTGTCTATAGGGGAGGGGAGCCTGGGAGATTTATGTTGTGTTTGGATGAGAGGAAGACAGTTTATGTAGAATATGAACTGAGAGTCATCTTTCCTGTGACATGTTGGAGTGATTTCTAGAAGATTATTGCACTGCTTTCATGCTGATAAGAGTTTTACCTTTCCTGTCCAGTTTTGACAAGATCATAGCAAAGGAAATTCCTTCATCCATTGTATACGAGGATGAAAAGGTCCTAGCTTTCAGGGACATCAACCCTCAGGCTCCTGTTCATGTTTTGGTCATTCCAAAGGCCAGGGATGGATTGACAACGCTTGGGAAGGTTAGTAATGGCCATGTATCTTTCATTGAATGCACGCACACATGCTCATACACATTACATTGATGCAAAGCTTTGAATCTTCACTGAGCATACTTAACCAAATGGATGGACATGAGAACAGATATAAAAAATTAACATGGTATATAACTATATATTTCAAAATGTTTATTTATGCTTGCTCTCCTTCGTGTGGAATACCATTGACCTGACTTGAAGATGTTCCTTCTGCATGCTGTATTTTGCACCAAAATGCACCCCTTATTCCTTATCTTTTTTATACTGTAAGGCGTCTATAAGACTGTAACCTGCAAAAATATTATAACCTATGGAATAGAAATAATTCCTCAACATACAAACTGTATCTTCTTAAATGAGTGTGTTGTAAATCAGTAGTTAATTGAAATGACTTGATCCAGCTTTGTAATTTAAAATGGTAGTTTACCTTGTGTATTTCCTTTTTATCAGGCAGAAGCCAGACATGGAGAGGTGTTGGGCCAACTTCTCTACGCTGCGAGAATAGTGGCTGAAAAGGAAGGCATCCTCGATGGATTTCGTGTTGTTATCAACAATGGTCCTGGTGCCTGTAAGCTCTCACCTCATTTCTGTAACTTCTAGTCTGTGTTAGTGCTGTTTCCATCCATTATTGTGCTGATGGCCTGGTCTCTCTGTCCAGGTCAATCTGTCTATCATCTCCACTTGCATGTCCTGGGTGGAAGACAAATGAAATGGCCGCCCGGTTAAAGATTTGAATAAATTCCTCTTGAAGCTTGATTGCACCGTCTTGTTCCCCATGCCCTCACTTTCTTGAATTCTTTTTATATTTGATCTGAATATTTGTTATAGTTGTCACCTGGGACTTATGAACACCTTACAATTTGGAGATTTTTTTCCATCCTCTGTAATCTCCAAGTCTTCACCTAGGAATCATCATGTTTTTGCTTTCTATTTGCCAGCCAAAGTGCTAAACAAATTCGATTATTTTACTTATGTCTTCTTAGAAATCCAAATGAGGAGAGTATTCTGCACCCTTAACTCACCGCCTCTTAAAATTAATATGGGCGAAATGAGACCCAGTAATAGCCTCCGAATAGATCATCAATACGCCCCGTTGTGACTGGTAAATATGGACACGTTTGTTAATGTTTCAGGTAAATAAATATATATTATTATTTTAAAAACATATACGTGAAATAAATATATTATTACTCATGAAAAAAACATTTTTGAGATGTCCGGCATAAATCAAACTTTTACACAGCTTGACTTTTTAAAGAAAGGTGGAACATAGGTTAGATTTGATTGGTTTTTAACTTAAAAATAAAAATTATTTAAAAGTTTGACAAAATAATAAAAATCTTTAAAAACATTAAAAAAATTGTATTAATTTAAATCTAGTTTTTATTTATTTATTTCAATTTGTTTTTAATTCATCTTGGCAAAAATGTTTTTACTTTATTTTTAAAGGAAAAAAATGATTTTTTCTAGTTTTTTTATTTTCGAACTATTTATTTTAGTTTATTTTAAAAATCTAAGAAAAATTGCTAGGAAAGAAATAGATTTTATATGAAAAATGAAATATCTCAAACACATAAATTCAAAAGTTTCATGAAAAATCAAATTAATAAACTCATACTAATGAAAAATTACTCCTTTTATCACCATTAAAGTTCTCTTATCAATATATCTATATATCTACTTATCTTTCAAAACATTTTCTACAATATTAGCCAATCATATGTTGATAACAAAATTAAAATTAACAAAAAAAATTAATCAATCCTTTTTTTTAACTTCTTAAGAAAACATATGAGTTAGTTTTATAATTATAAAACAATTACTTCAATGGTGGGTGTCAAATTCAGGACCATACAAAGATGTTCTTCAGATGTACATTTTAAGTTTAAATAGATCGTAACTATCTTATATATTTTAATTTCCTCCAAATTTTCAGAATTTTTATGTGATAATATACCAAAAAAATGCAATTACTGTGAAAGAATAGAGAAAATGCGTATGGCATGGAACCATATGAGAAATTTGTATATCTTGATACAAGCTGTTTGTGACTTGGGTGTGAGAGAAAGGTATCACATGTGAAATCATAAAGCCCCCCAAAAAAAACCAGTTTTACAATTTTTTACCATTAGTAGTTTATTACATGCGCTTTCAGCGTGGGTTCAATCAAAACTTGTTGGATTGTTAAAAAAAAAAAAAAATATTATATCTAGAGCTACGCCTAACAGCCAGTATTCTAGTTGTCCGGTTTATTTTTATATTTTAAAAGTATTTTTAAAAAAAATTAAATTTTTTTATTTTTTATTTTAAATTAATATTTTTTTAATGTTTTTAGATTATTTTGATTCGTTAATATTAAAAATAATTTTTAAAAAATAAAATAAAATTATTTTAATATATTTTCAAATAAAAAATATTATAAATCATTTCTTCATTTAAATAACTAGAATGCTAATATTTTTATGTCCTGAACCCAACACCCTTTGTCCAATAATATCTCCACATACACTTGTATGTAATTTTTTCTTCCACTGACTTTACATGCATATAGTTTTTCTGCGTATATTTTTTCTTCCACTAATTTTTTTTTTTTTTTCAATTTCATCCTTATTATAATAATAATCATTGAACTTTAATTTCCCTCCCAACACTTTCATTCCCTTCCCTTCCCATCCCATCCCATTTCAATTTTAAAGTTTGCCTTCTAAATTAAAATATTGGCTTCCTCACCTCTAAGCAACTAGATTGTCATTTACCATCCTGCCCGTTGCATCTGCAGCTAAATTTTGAAATTCTGAAACTATTTTCCATTTATAGCTAAAAATTAAATATTTATTATCTATTGAGAATGGAATAATTATCATAAACAACTTCTTTTTCTTCAAGATCTCTAGCATAAACAATTAGGGCATGTCTAATCTTCATTTATCTAAATAAATACATTATTAATCTAAGAAATTACAAGATGTTATGGCATTGTATAAAATATTTGCATCCATATAAACATATAAAAAAAAAACCCATAAGGAACAAACAAACAATATCCTCGTTATCTTTTTTCTCTTTTTTTTCTATCAAACACATTTTTGTTCTCATTGTTTCCGATCTCCAGTATTTTGAGAACAGCATCACTAATTTACCAACAGATGATGAGAAAGCAAGCAACAAGGGTAAAGCTGATATGAAAAAATCAAACAAAATCATGGTAATTTTATTTTCTACATGTACACAACAATTACAGTCACAACAGGAGTCCAATATCGAGGCTGATCAAATGCTACATAGCATGAGTTGTGAGCTTATGAAAAATTATATAAAAAAATAGGAAAAATAAATCTACAACCATGATTGCTGAGAAAACACTTTCGGAAGACAATTTCACGATTCATCACCTTGGTGCATAGTTACAACCAACCTATCCAAGGAGCAATTCTCTCTAACAAGATGGTTTCCTCACCTTTGTGCACTGTTAAAACAAACGTGTTCAAGGAGCAGGGGGCTCCTTCCTTCTACTTCAGACAATAAGAGCTATGCGTTAACATTTGTCATTCTTCTGGACCTAAGAAAGAGCCTTTCCCCGAGGACATCTGGATACATCTGAACTAAGCTTTTGCATCTGTTTCAAGAGAACTTGGTATCACAAGGAAGTGATATGTGCACTCTGGTTTGTGCATAGACAAGAACAGTCTGGTTCAGTAGAATCCTTCTTAACAAGCCGTTTGTCACGATTAATCATCAGTTGAATAAGAGGCAGTTTTTGTGCTACTTCACGCCATATTTCATTCACGGTTCCATTTGAATCACTGTATACAAAATATCGCTTCACCTGAATCATACAATTCAAAACAGCAACCATTAAAATATAAGCAACTGATGTTACAACAAGTTTTGATCACTAAAGAAATGACTTCAACATGTCAGATAAAAGATGGAGGAATGAATGGAATGTAAGTATATAACTGCAAATACTTTTAAAGCTATTTTTTTTATTCCATCTTCATTCAGCATGCAAGTAATGATACTTATTATGGTCATCCCTATAAAAAAAATATGTTTAAGATCATGCTTTTTAATTAGTTAAATACGTTTAAAGCTATTTTTTTATTCCATCTTTGTTAAGCATGCAAGTAATGATACTTATTATTGTCGTCCATATAAAAATATGTTTAGAATCATGCCTTTTAATTAGCTTTCTCGATGCTTACGGAAACAACAAAAACAATAAGCACAAAGCAACACAGAATTTTGCCGAATAGGTTCGCCAGACAAAAATCCTAATTTGAAATTTTATTGCTCAATATTTTCTCTTCTAATAGTCTTTTTTCTCAGGTTTACAACTCCTTAAATAAACCCGAAAACAAATCTAAACAAACTAGGAAACCTGAAAATAAAGGAAAAGGAATAAAAGTCCTAAACAAAATAGAAAAAATAAAATTATTAGGCATAATATTTAATTTCCTAAACCAAATAGTAAAAAATAAAAATAACTAGGAAAAATAATTTTCCTTAAAACCTCTTGCATCATTTCTTCAGCCAAGAAAAAGAAACTTCAGTTTTTACTAGTATAATGCTCCCTCGTCCCACTTCTATCTATTTAATATAGACAGGAATTCCAAATCCCTACTTCTAACAAAAGATTCATCATTTCTTTCCAAGAATACCCAAAATCAATAACTGTGACAGCTACAGAACAACAACAATACAATGAAAGATTAAGACGAGAGCAACAAAGACTGGCAACACCTTCAGCAATATAGAAGGTTGGATTATAAGTAAATGCAAGTAGAATTTACCTCTCTCATCTGTTTCTGATATTCCAGAATTTTCTCAGTAGATACTGCTCTCAGCATTCTAACTAAATATCCTGGCTTTAGAGAAGACTCAGTGTCCACAAAAATTGCAATCTTTCTGTAGTCTATGACATCTTCAAAAGGTAACTCAATGCTATCACTGACTATCAATGGAACACACAAACTAACAATCGAATCAAATAGTCGGCAAGCTGAAGGAGTATCACCAGCAGGATTCAAGCAGAACTTTGAAGTATGCATGCCACGCGTAGCTGTGCGTCGATTCTCCCTAGATTGTGTGCCATGCCTTATTACAACATCCTCTTCTTTCTCAAGCATTTGAAAAAGCAGATCACGAATTTTTCCACCCTGTAAACACAAAGCATTCAAAGAAAACATGAGATCATGAAAAATAGTGACCTAAATATCAGTAAAAGTGATATTTTTCTTTCAATAAAACATCTTCATATGCCATGCTATATATCACCTTTATCCATTCGGGGCAGTACTAAGGATGGTCACTTCAAACAAAACTATGTAATAGTATCTCTACTTAGCATGACAAGTAATTCTTAAGGGAACTGACCACTAGTGACATATAAGCACCTATTTCTGTCTATGGAACTACAATGCATTAATCTCACTACTGGTTTGGAGATCCTTAAAGCAACTACCCCTAGTGCTACATCATAATACACCCATAACAATGTTATCTTTCAATTTCTCAAAATCATAATTAACATTTCTCCAACAAGTTTCTATAATCTTTAAAAACAATCATCTTTCCTATACACTCAGGAATAACGAAAACGTTTTAACAATTCTCCACACCTATACCCTTCTCTCAACCAAACAAGGGCATAAACACGTCAATTCTCAAATTTATAACACGAATAATGCTAAGAACAATAGTTCTTAATGAAACTACCATCAATAATTTTTATCTTTCAATTTCTCACACACAATAAATATTTTCTTTCAGCAACTTCACATAGACTTTAAGAAAATAAACTTACATCTTTCCGGTACCGATTGCCCATGAAAAACAAGAGCGTTTTCCTCTCCTCCACGCCAATATCGCCATTATAGACATTAATCCTATGCGAGTAAGGCACGATGACATCCTTAATCAAGGACCCTTGATCACTTCTAACCCGCCCGAAATCTGACAATAACAAAACCGCATTCTTGACCCGGTCCAAGACCCGATAGAGTGCATTCGGATCCCCAGCAAAAACCACATGATCCCTCCCATTATTCCTCCTCCAATACTCCTGCTCCTCTAACCACTCCACCAGCTCTTCTTGCATCTTCTCATCACTATAAACCGGATCCGACCCGGGTACTGTTCCGGCCCGAGCTGGATTCACTATCAAACTGAGAGAAGAAAACACCGGAACATAAAACAAGTCAGCCTCCTCCGGGTCATTGACTTTCACCACAGGTGACCCAACCCGGTCCAAATCGGGTCGGGAAAGATCCAAATACATGTACCATTCACCCATGTGTTGGTGACCCGGGTAACTCACCTTAGACAAGTCAGAAGAGCCACGCGCCAACGCGTGATTCTCGATGATTCCAGTTGTGAACTTCTTGGGCAGATCATACATGAAAACTCTAACTTTCTTCTCATTTTCCGTCGCTTTCTCGGGAAATTCTAGGAGATTTTCTCGAGAAATTTGCTCGGCGAAGAGAGATGAAGTTGTGGCGGAGATACCGGTAGTGGCGGCGGCGGCGGATGAGCTGAGGAAGGTGTTGAAGAAAGCGTAGATGATGAGGATTGTGCATGCAGAGAAAATAAGGGTTTGTTTTAATAGAGAGGATTTTCGCGCCATTATGCGGGGAAGTTTGCTGGAATTTGGGGATTTAGGGGTTCTGATCTTTAATCTCTCACTCATAATTTTTGCTAGTGGTGGTGGAGGAGGGCTAGCTGAGTGCCGGAGCACGGTTATAATGTGCAGCTGATGCGTCAGAAGATGCCACGTCTTTTGATGCTTTTAAGTAACTTAACGTGATTTTGGGAAGGCGAATCAGGGTATCTAGTAGTAGTCTAATCGCTTTCTAAATTCTTGTTATCTTTTAAATCAAGAAAATGATATGAAGATTTGTCTTCATCAAGATGTCCAAAATAATAATTACTTTTTTTTAATGAATATGCTTTAGAATTATGATCAGTATTTTTCGATCTAATTTTCTTGTAATAATATCAAGTTAGATTTATCAAAATTATATTTATTCTAACATAAAATTATATATTTTTTATTTTTAAAATTTATTCTTAATTTCAACATATACCATAGGAAAAATATAAAAAAATAATAATTTAAAATTTAAAAATTTTAAAAAATATGATTAGATCACAATGTCAATCACTATTTAAATATGTATTTGATATTGTGATGTAGATTATTTTTTAAAAGTGATTATCACATTAAAATTTATTAAAATATTTTTTTAATTTTTGATATCATCACATTAAAACCATTAAAAAATACTTAAAAAATATTAATTTGATATTTTTTTCATACTAAATATATTTTTAAAACACATCATAAACAAATTAAAACAAAATATCAAATAATCTTTAAAATCGGTTCAATTATATGTTAACTTAAATAGCTTGTGACTTATAGTTTAACCTAGATTAAATTTCAAATAAAATAAAAAATATATATCAATATAATTAATTATATGTTTGACAATGAGTTACCAAACATGTTCTAAATTTAAATGATTTTATTGAATTTTTAGTGATATATTTGAATCCACATCTAATTTTTTTAAAAAAAATAATGAAATAATATTATTTTTCAATACTATTAGAATCACGAGAGTTTTATTGACCCTGTGTTGAACTTGAGATGAAATTGAATTAAATATATTAGTTTATTTTTAATACAATGTATGGTAATAAATATTACTATAGTGGATAAATATTATCGAGGAATAATGATTAAAAAAGGTTTTAAATTTTAAAGGGAATGGACCGTGCATGGGGTCGATGATTGAAAGTTTTGATGGAAATATTTAGAGTATTTTCTCGCATAAGATAATGATATCAGGAGAATTTAGTTACGTTGCTTAACGATTTGATCAAAGAAAATAGCATCGCTACATCAAGAGGTGTTCATGACGTTCTTGAAATAACATAAATCAAATCAGCTCTTGATTAGGGTTTTTTTTTTTTTTTTTTTTTTGCAAAATGTAATAATGTGTCCAACAAGTTTAATAATAATTTTATTTTTTCTACATTCAAGAAAAGTATATGAACTGAAGTGCAAGATAAGGTTACAAAGTGACTTGTTCATCACATTTTCAGGTTTTTCCAGTAGAGAATCCTACTTGAGATATTAGTTAGGTAATTCATCAATTCAAATCATTATTCATTTCATTTGATGTAAGCCAAGAACTTGTAATAATAGTTTCTAAACCAACCTGAGGTAAGTCCGCTCTTCGATAGGTTTATCAGTATAAATTTAGATCAATCTAATTTTTTTTTATTTTATAAAAAAATATATTATCTTTTTATAAAAAAATCAAGAAATTTTGATCGGACAGGCTAGGTCGCGAATGAACTTAATTTTTTTATTAAAACACAATGAGTCAAATGTTTTTTTAACTCGGCCGGCTTAAATCTCGATGAAGGTCAATCCACCATCATGAAATCTTGAAATTTGAACCATATAGAAATACTTAACCACCAATCTAATAATTTCCCTGTCTCCCTCACTTACTGAACTGATATACCATTTAATTGCTTAATCATCAAGAGGAAATGGTAAAAGGAACAACCTTGACAGTAAAATTCATGCTCAGAAATCCTGTATGGTTTAGATGAAGTGCTTGACGGGAAGAAGGCCTTTAAGCGATACTTGGAAGCCAAAAGAAAGTTGAATTGGCTTCTGAAATTCAACTTCTCTTCATTCCTTTGCACATAATTCACAAGGTCTATATAAATCGAGGGCTCATGATGCTAATCAGATGTCACAAGAATGTTTTGTTAAACTATTATCAGTATAGCATATCTGTGCTTTTTCGGGCGAAAATGCCAGCCCCATATGAAGAATGGATCATATCAACAAAAAGTGGAAATTGTAAAAATGCAAATAAAGTTACAGGGACAGAGGAACCTAGAGAAATAGGGACAACAATCCATGCCAATCGATGGTCAAGCACGATGCAAAAGGTTGCAGCAAATGCTACAAGCATGGCTGCTATAGAGCAAAAGAGTGTTGCAAGACCTACTACCAATCTTTTCGGCAGGGACTCTACGAAATCTTCTTCTGCGTAACGAGAAGTAAGTATGGAAAGGAACATTAATATAGAAGTGACTGAAGAGAATAGTGCAAATGCATCTGCCACGGCAAAGACTATGAAAGATGTAGACGCCAAAACAAGTGGAGTGCCCTTGCTGTTGTCATTGCCTCCTGGAACTGTGAAAATTGCAGCAAACATCACTGTAGTAATTAGTGTAGCAAGAAGCATGCATGATGAAGCAGTATTCTTCATCCATTTCTCTCCTTCTTTAACCAGCCCTCTATGTTCTTCGGTAAATAACATTCGAGGTGTTCTACCATTCTTGTCTCTCATCTCCTTTAATGAAGGCTGCACATTCTTCTCAACTTCCTAAAGATATTGCATAGAAAACCAAAGGAAGAAATAAATAATCCTGTAGCTTCAAAATAGAAGTATGACAAAGTTGTGGGTTCAGTAAGAACCTTGAACCACAATAATTCTCTCTGCATCTGAAGGGCTGCACCGGAAATAACATTAAGTTTATCCCGGGGTGCAATCATTCCAGCCAAATGCAATATGTTGGCATTGTTAATATCTTTATAAGCAGTAATCATGTCCTTGTGTGCTCCAATATCATTAATGAGGCTAAAGATCTTTTCCTGGCGATGCGCTACGGCGATGTGAAAAATGCTTCTACTTTGCTCATTAACTTTCCATATTAAATCAGGATAAGAGCGTATAAGTGCAGTTATAAACTCAACAATTCCAAACTCTGCCGCAACGAAGAGTGGCTGTGAAGGGCTTGCAAGCAACTCTGCAATTTGGCAGTCATCCAATAACAGAACTTGTTCCCACGACAGCTTAACCAGCTCAAGAACTTGTGTGTGCATCAACTTCTTGTCATAAACTGCCTTGATTCCTGGGACTATAAAAGAAAATAACTCAGAAAATGAACTTATTAATGTGAACTCAATGAACTCATTACTATATATTTCAGCATACCATTCATTTGTATTGCACGGAAAAGTTGTCCCACCAAGCTGAGAGATTCTGTCATGATTCAAGAACCCAAATTGCTAAGTAATTCCAAGTCAAATTTCAGTACTATGAAAGTATTAGTTTTATCATTAATGTGACTGACAAAATCTCTACCAATATAAACTGATAAGATTGAGACTCGAAAAGTTTCTCTTATAAACAGACAAGATTAAGATCCATATGCCTGTATGTTGATGAAAGCTTTTGACTAAAATGCATTGGAAAAGTGATCATGAGTTTAATCAACAAACCTTGATTACTCAAGTGCCTATGGATTTGGAAGATGCTAGATGGGCAGCTACATTTGGTAGGTACTTCCACAAAGATCCCTAAGAAGTATTTAAACTGCAACAGTTAATCATCACAGACCAGAAAATAACAACAATTGAAGTCTGAAGATTCAAGATATAAGAAATATATGTGGGTTATTACAAACCAGTGGAAAGAATCCCTTCATGATTTGATGTTAATTTAAGGGGGCAACAGAAAATACTCACATGGATAAATAAATCTATGCCAGAATCCAAGCCCACTTTTGCTGGCAAATGCTGATGACTTTCGAGCTAAAACATGAAGTGCTGTCTCCCCATTTAGATCTCGCTGAATTGCTAATTCTGGTTGGTGTTGAATGATGCTCAAGGCTACATCTATGAATACAAAAAAAGGTTTAGTTAGGCCAGGCCCTGATCAATATGCTATTCATTGAGTAACAGGAGCTATTTCTTACCAAACAAATCGGTGCTGATGGTAGCAATAAGCAGACCGATGTAGTCGTCTCGCGTTAAATATTCGTCTGAAGTGACAGAGTAGAGATACCAGACCATGTCTTTGTGTCCGAATAACGCAGCTATATAAAGAGGCGTCACTCCTCTGTTGTTCCTCATCATTGGCAAGTTTCTATTCTTGCTCACCATCATTTCTGCTATTTTGGTGACTCCTGAGGCAGCTGCATAACATAGAGCAGTATTATTGTACTTGTTCCGTAAAGTTAAATCGGTTCCCGTCATCGACTTGACCACCTCCTCAACAAACTTGGTATGTTTAGCCCCTGCTGCGATATGGAGAACCGTATCCATCTCCTTGGTGATCCTAACATTTATAGCACCTGGATGGGATTTAAAGAACTCATCAGCCTTTTCCCAGTCACCCTTCATTGCAGCTTGGTATAAAGGTGCGTATAACGTAAGCCCAGTGGTGCTTCTATTTCCTGTCATGAAATAAATCAATCATTAATTCTCATATGTTTACCTCAACTCCTCAGGATGCATAAGACAAAAACTGGCAACAAATTATACAATCTATGCTTACTGTCTACTGACCTTTCACAAGACCATGTGAAATCGTCGGAGGAGCTGGGAGAGGTGCAGCTGCAGATTTGCTATAAAGGTCGATGCTAGCAGGTGCCGAAACAGATTGTTGCCTGGTTAAGTCAATTGTCACAGTCCGCTCCGAGTAAAGAGTTGCAGGTGCTGAATTGGGGAATGTGTTGAAAAGTGATTGCATCCGCTGAAGAGACCCAATTGCATTTTCTTTTTGAAGCTGAGCGGCAGCCGGTGATGGAACAGAACTCTCATGATCAGTTATGTCAATTGAAACAGAATGTTGTGAGTTCAGGGATGCAACTGCAGGGGCTGCTGAACCGGGAAGAACCTTAAGCAACTCCTGCTTTTCCTCGACAAGATGCTTATCAACTGCAGTTTCTGGAAGAGAAGGCATGAACCGAGGGACTTGATGTGAATACGAAGAAGTTGTTGTATAGCCTCTCCCAGATGTTGAAGTACTAATTTCCATACTCGGACCAGAAAACCTTTCTGGGAAGCATGAAGAGATTGAAGGAGATCTTTCCAACTTGATTCGACTCATAATTTCTCACAAATCTTCAAATTGCAAAATGTGCAAGAGAAGTACGCCACAACAAACAATCGATGCACGTATATATATATATATATATATATATATATCATCATCATCACAAAGATTCAAGTGTGAAAGCACATCAACAAACAAACAAACAAAACAAAGCAAGTAAAGAAAAGTAAACACAGTACACATAGGATAGGCAAATGCAAGTAATAATTCCAAAAAGGGAAGCTTCTTTACTCTGCAAGAAGGACCCCCATATCCCCATCTGCCTTTTGAAATTGTGGTTTCGACAGGTATTGCAGACTTTCCTGGAATCATACTATTGACCTTCAAAGTTGCCCCACATGGAGAAAATCTTCCATTGATGTGGCCCAGCAGTGCCAAGTAGTTTCTGACAACATAATTTGAAATTATCTTATCACTTCTAGAATTCTGATAAGTCTACTACAAATTGACCAATCTTACTTGATGGTAAATGTCAATAGCATTCACACGGAAAAAATTCAAACCATGCTCACAGATCATCTCATGTCTGATGTCCTATGGTGTCTAAACGGTATGGATAAGCACAACAGATACAAATACTGAAACGATTTCAGAGATCAAAATTCCATGTGGGGCACCTGGTACTGATCAATTCCGCCTTAAATTTCCTACCTCGTGCCAGACTTTGTAGCTCACATCATTGACTTAGATCATCCATTAAACAATTTCAGTCTCTAAATAATCAAGCCAGTGTTGTCAAATAGCCAACCCGATTCATTCGATAGCTTCACTGGCACGCATACAAAAAATCATATAGCTAGATAGAGCAAAATTTCCAGCGTTCATCTGGTCAACTTGTTAAATAATCCAATAAAACCAAAATCTACATGATACATGCAAGATAATAAAAAAATTATTTTGTTGACATTTTAATAGTGAAATTAATTAAATTAAATTAAATTAAAAACCAACTAAAACTGATGGGAGAATCACTATGATCCTCTCCTATCTATTATAGATTTCACATTTCATTATACAAGTTAATAAATATACCGTAGTTTTATAAACTAATAAAGGGGTGTTTGAGATTAAGATATAGGATATTTTTTAAAATAATTTATTTTTAAAAAATACATTAAAATAAAAAAAATTAGATTTTTCTTATTTTTAACAATAGCATATAAAAAAAACTAAAAAAACACTAAAACAGAAGTTATGCCAAATACATTTAAAGTGTTTGAGAATGTAATGATTATTTTTTAAAAGTGTTTTTCATAGAAAAATATATTAAAATAATATTTTTTTTTATTTTTAAAAAATTATCAACACATTAAAATATCTAAAAATATAAAATAAATAAATTTTTAAAAACAACATTCCACTTCTAATTATCCCTCGTGTCTCTCTATTATTCGAAAGTGGATGATGCCGACGGGGTCCTACCCGATTTTTCTTTTATATAAAAAGGAAAAAAATTGTATTGTAGTTTGAAAAAAGAAAAGACTTGTAAGAGTCAATAATAACGTAGACTTCATTTAGTAAGTCAATGCAAAAAGAGACAGACATCGGCAAGGGAAGTAGCGAAGAGAAATTTCTTGGTAAAAATGGAATGAAATTGACAGCTGAAAGGGTTCTTCTCCCTGATCCCATCTTGTATGACCTTTTGAGGAGGCAAAAACGCGTCCTCTTTGTGGAAGGAAATCAAGTGAGGATACATGAGAGAAGAAACAGCGAGGAAAGTCGAGCACAGGAAAACGAAGAGCCCACGGCCTCAGTATGGCGGGTGTTTCACATGAGGAAAACCCCAATCTAGTCCTCGATATATGTCAAAAGTTTCAGTTTGGTTCCTACTAAATTAAAAAATTCAATTTCATCCTAAACCTATCCTTGGCTGGACAAAATCATACAGAAATCATCACCAAAGTCCAAAAGTTCCCAGTATCTAAATTTGTTTGTGCACATAAAGTGTCCGACAATGATTTGTTTAAGGCTGATTTTTCAGTAATTTGGGTAGATTTAGAACTAGCGTTAATTCACATTAACAATGGTGTGATGAAAGGGTCATATTGTAAAGTAGATGATAGATATGGAATGAAATTTAAATTATTTTTGGCCACGCACAAAATTGAGAAAACCATGGTTCTGAACTGCTTTAGCTTCACAGGTTGACTCGCTAACTCACTGACCTCAGGTAAGTTTTGGATAGGAGGTGAGTTCAACATTAAGTTGAATCGGTAATAAATTTTTTTATTTTTAAATCCATATTATTTTTGTGTTTTTTTAATTATCCAAAATAATATTATTTTTAAAAAATAAAACGAAAAACAAAAAATAAAACGAAAAACAAAATCTATTGAATTATATGTTAATCTATTTAGAGTATGTTTGAAAATGTAGTTACGATTGCTTTTTAAAATATTTTTTATTTGGAAATACATTAAAATATTATTTTTTTATTTTTTAAAAATTATTTTTAATATCAGCGTTTCAAAATAATTTGAAAATATAAAAAAAAAATATTAATTTAAAATAAATAAATTTATTTAAAAATATTTTTAAAATAAAAAACAAATAGGAAATTAACCTAATAATCCGAACCACGGAGAAAATGTCCTGACATGGGATTATAAAATGATGTTTTCTCTTCATTAGAGTTCAGGGGTTCGTGGACAGGCTGGGCAGGGTTTGGGCCTCAATTAACGCTTCTAAGACTCTAAATTCTAATGAAGTCCAGTTCTAAGCCTGTTTTTGAAGACTGGCCTTCATTCTTCGAAACTCGCTTGACTGAGCATAAGACTTCTTTATAAACCAAGTTCTCACAATCTTGTCTGGCCAATACACACTCATACTAGACATGTCCCGCGTGTTAATATTAATTTTTTAAAATTTAATAGTATTATTAAACCTAAATCAAGTAAGTTTAAATCTTCATTTAATTTTTTAGGAAGCCTAGAGTACTTCAATTTGAGAGTCAAATCAGACCCACAATATTTGAGTTTGACAGCTATATTAGATTCAAGTTAAGGGCCTGTTTGTTTTTGCGTTTCAAAAGCGTTTTTGATAAAATTTAAAATTTTTTATTTTTTTATTAATTTCAAATTAATATGTTTTTAGTGTTTTCAAATAATTTTGATGTGCTGATATCAAAAATGATTTTTAAAAAATAAAAAAACATCATTAGCATGTATTTTGGCACGAAAAACTATTTGAAAAGCAACCGCAACCACACTGCCAAACACAATCTTGGTAAACCCTACATTGTTAAACTTGATTTGTTGTCATATCAAGTGATTTGGATATGATAATTATGTCAAACTCAAATATTTTGGATTTAATAGTAACTTATTTGTCTAGAGAAAAAAAAATCAAAGAAATGTTTGGTGAAAATATAAAAAATTAAAAATAAAAATATTATTATAATCAATAATAAAATATTTATTTATCTATAGTAGTTCCCTAGCATCATTTAGCTTTAGTATTCAAGTATTAAAATAAATAAATAAATAAAACATTTAAGTATTAAAATATACTCACTCTAAAATATCATTTTCTGATTCGAAAACCAATCTAGAAAAAAATTTGAAGTCATTAAATCACTAAGTTATTGTATTAATTTGGATTAATTGTTTTCATTTAAATGATGTTTTATTCTCTTAAAAAAATTTAGTATTCATTTGACTTAGATTTAATCGGGCTAATTGAGTGTGATTAATCAAATTTAATCGGATGAAGTTTTTATATCCAATTACAAATTCTTGTATTGCAAGAATTTTTTTATGCTTTCTATTTCTTATGTGAGGGAGAAATAAATCAATAAGAAAGTTTTGAAAAAAAGGTTGGTGGAAAAGGGTCAACTCGTGTGGCAGTAGGTAAGCTTAGATAACAAAGAGGAAGCATTAGATAAGCCAATACCCATTAACAAAAGGAAGGGAAAAAAAAATATTGAGAGGAATTCAAGAAATGGGCCTCTACGCAACTGCAATGGAAACCATGGAAGCGTACACAGGCCTATCACCGGCAGCTTTTTTCACGATTGCCGCCGTTATGGTGGTGGTTTACAAGATAGTTTGCAGCATGTTTGTGGACCCAGAAGAGTTTGACAAGAAGCCCATCAACGCGAGTGGTAGCGTCGCCACCAACCAACCACCACCACCACAACCACCAACAATTCAGGAGCCAGTTCAGTTGGGAGATGTTACTGAAGAAGAATTGAGAACTTATGATGGTTCAGATCCTAATAAGCCTCTTCTCATGGCTATCAAAGGCAAGATCTATGATGTCTCTCGCTCCAGGTAATTCCTCTCCTTCTCTCTGTTGCTGCTGCTGTTCTTGTTTTGTAAAATAAACATTTACGGTCGGATTAGCTTAGAAACTTCGAATTAGCACCGAATGTATTATACAATTTTCAATTGGGTCCCAAAATAACATTTTTATCAATCAGGTCCTAAATGGCTTAAACATTTCTCAATTGGGTCCTTCTATCAATTCTTATAAAATTACCTGTCATGCCTGAAAACAATTCTGAAACTTAACTTGGTGTGCACTGTGCAGGATGTTTTATGGTCCTGGTGGTCCATATGCATTGTTTGCTGGAAGGGAAGCTAGCAGGGCCTTAGCACTCATGTCTTTCGACCCCCGAGATCTTAATGGGAACCTTGAAGGCTTAAGTGAACCTGAGCTTGAAGTTTTACAGGACTGGGAATATAAATTCATGGAAAAATATGTGAAGGTTGGGCAGCTTGTGGGCACTGATCAAGCTGTTAATGGAGGTGAAGTCCAAGAGAGTGAGAAACATGACTGAAATCAGGAGCAATGAAAGCTGAGTTTAAGCATGGTTTTTTATGGTTACCAAGTATATAGAAGTGTATGCAAATACATTATTGTAGCAGAGGCATGCATTACATAGATGGAGAGCTACTTGCTGAACATAGATGGTAAGTTTAAACTGAAAGCAGCTTTTAATGTGAACCTACTGGTCATGAAAACATAATTGATGATTTGGCTATGCCTAATTCACATAGTTTCTTTATCTGTTTCATTTTCTTACAACCAAGAGTGATTCAAACGAGTAGTTTTTGGACCTAGAAGTGGAATGGTTAAAATCTTAAGAACTGTGTTTGGTCCTTATTGGATTCCCAGATTCTGACTGCATAGGAAAATTCCAAGTAGCTTTTCTGTTAGCAGGTTTGAAAACAAGTGTTCCTCGTCCTTCTCATGATCTTATTATTCATTAATCAAGGGAAGTTTCATCACAAACATATGATATCTTGATTGGAAGTGGAACTGACAAGACTGGTTCAATTCAGTTTGTTAGTTTGTTTAGGTTAGAATAGTAAGTAGCATAAATCTTGTTCATCGTTAAGTAGCATCAAGTACATCTGCTTTCATCTTGCCAAGTATTTGGCTGCCCTTGGAGAGATGAAGCCAAAAGTCAGTCAGAATCTCCATTCCATTATCTTTGTTCTTCCACTTTAAGAAATATATTAAAATAATATTTTTTATTTTTTAAAATTATTTTTAACATCAATGTAGTAAAACAATTCAAAAATATAAAAAATTAATTTAAAAATAAAAAACAGAAAATCAATTTTTTTTCAAATGCCCGGACTAAGTGCGCAATCTCAAATACTGCCTTTCACCTGTATGTCTATTACTCTATTTCCTGCGAGCCTTGGGTTTAGATTGTGAGGCTAAAAGAGGGTCGGGTTGTCGCAATGTTGGTTGAGACCTGCAGGCTGCCATTCAAAGTTTGGAATTCTCTGCTAACTTTCATATTTGTCTAATGTACAATACTACTTTTCTTTCTAATCATTTAATTACTATGTTGAAGAAAAAAAAGATAACAAAGACAAACATGTTTAATTAAAAAGATATAAATTAAACAAAACATAAAATAAATTTATCTTTAAATAGTTTTTGAGTGAATTTCTATATTTTAAAAATTCAAGGGACTTGGCCACTTTGGATAACTACCTTAATGTATTGAACCTAGAAGATCTAAAAATACTTGTGAAAACTAGCTTTTACATTATTTTTTATTTTATTGAAGACGATAACTAGCCATTTTCTACAGCATTTCCTCTTTGTCGCCGCCGCCGCCATCTTTCCAATACCAATTTCTATCAAACCCACTTATGGAACTTCACCAGCCAACCCGTAATCGCAATCTATGAGCCACAGATAAAATCTCCCAGTCATGAATGAAGAGTAAAATTCAAAAGAATCAATTTCCGAATTCCATGTCATAAGACCGTCTGTATTGTTTTGCCAATATTCATATGGATTTTGGGCGACGGATTGCCAGTTGAAACAATTTTGTTGATTTGAAAAACCCAGAAGAATATATTTTATCCAAGCGATGCTTAACTGCAGAACCTAGTCAGTAGTCACAACGATGCAGAAGACGACTTTAGCTACAGTGCATGAACTTTTACCTCCTATATGTGCTAACAGTGTTGGCAGTCACAGATGGCTTTCCGTGAATTAACTTTTCACCTTCAAAAGCCCATTTGTGCAATAATTTAAGCTCACATCCCCCCAGATCAACCACCCTTGTTGTTTCACATCCACGTTCACGGAGTTTGAGCAAGCAAGAAGAGCTGCAGAGAATGCAACATAGAGAGAGTGCGGCAGATGAACTAAGGCTATAACCATTAGGAAGTTTAGAAGCGAGAACTACAATGGCAGGTTCAAATTCCAGATGGGTCAACATTAAAAAAGGCATGACAACATACCCTAGGATAGATGTGAAAAGCCAAAAAAAAAAAAAAAACCAATCACTCCAGAAGAGAGAGAAGTTTTTGCCTTTGGAATTGAAAAATCCAGATGGGTCTCCATCTCATACTTAAAAATTGTCGATACCATGAAAAATAGTTGTTTGTTTAGGAGCGCTGGCTTAACCATTTGCATCCAGAGATGGGTTTCGCTGATTATTGTCTTACCAGTTCCTTATTGTGAAATTATGCCCGCTACCTAATCTGATTTTGGTTTATACTAAATACGGTGAGTGGTTACCCTGTCAAATGTCAATTAATGAAGTCAATTAACAATCATAACCAATATTTTTAAAACCTGATTTAACTTTATTTATTTATTTAAATAATGCTAATTTAATTTACTTTTATATAATTTTTTTTATTAACGTGAATATTCTGGTCAGATTACAAGTATTTTGACTAATTTCACGAGTTTTGAAATTAACAAAAATATCAATCTCTAATGATCATTATATTAGCAACCATATGAATCAAACTTTAAATAAAAAAAAAAAACAAACCCTTATTTTTATATAAATCTTGAGACTATTAATCCTAGTTAATCTATCGAACTTAGTAATCCAAACCTTGCCATGCAGGTGAGGTTCAATAACTCCGGCAGTGGAGGAGGCATAGTGAATTTTTAAACGTGGGATGTGAATGGGTCGAACTACTGTGCAAGGGAGCCTTCTAAAATTCAACAGCAAATTCAAAATACGAACAGTATGATTTTAGAAACTTTGAATTATTGACTTGCGAATGGACTTGGTTACATATCTCAGTGCCCGTGCCCGTGCCCGTTGACAATTAGCCGGGTTTTTTTCTTTTAATAAGGATTAAGAGCGTGTCAACAGTTTTTTTTTAAAAAAAATATTTTTTATTTAAAAATATATTAAAATAATATATTTTTTAATTTTTAAAATTTATTTATAAATCACCGCATTAAAATAATAAAAAAAATATTATAAATTTATAAATAAAAAAAATTATTTCTGATATTAACATATAAAAACAACTGGAAAAGCAACAATCGGAAGTGCAAAATCTATATATGAGAAGAGATTGGATGATCAGTTGATTAATTACCATGCAAAATGATTAAGAAGTGAATCCACCAACTTACCCAGTGGAAGAAAATGTCATTGTTTTTAATCCTATGTAGATCATTAAAAGAAAACAACGATCAAGTGATTCTCTTGACACGGTCAGTACATATGCCTGGTCCTTTCGATTTCTTGACATATGTAGTCCTTGAGTGCACGCTTTTACGGAAATTTCTTCAGATACGTAAAAAGCTATCATTGTTCGTCTGTGATCGCTGAAAACAGTATATATAGGAGGAGCGTTCGAGTGTTCTCTCACCAATATCAACAACAACAACAACAACAAAAAAAAAAGTGGTTCTCTCATGCACCCAGCCGGCTTGAAAAACACAAACCCTAGGTGAATATTGCTTTTAATATCCACGAGTTTGCTTGCTTCTTATAGAGAACAGTTTTGATCATAAGAGAACAGTACTTTCAATCTCTTATAGAATCCAATGAAGATTATTCAGTGGATTAAAAAGATGTTCCGGAAGTTGCTGAATAAAAAGGTGAGTGTGCAATGAATTACTTTGATGCATGGTTCCTCACTTTGTTTTCTATCCAAGAGTTCCATACGTATTTCATTATAGCATGGTTAGAACTTGTGGGTTGATCCAAGACTGGCGGATTGATCCGTTTCTATTCTAAGTTAGAGCTAGGTAACCAAAAAAAATCAAATCAGAATTGATTCAGCTTAACCCAGCCAGCCCAACAAGTCAACCTGTAATCTAAATTTTATATATATATATATATATATATATATATATATATTATTTTTATTAAAATGAATTAACTTGAATTAATCTAACCAACAAGTAACACTAGCCCTGACCGGGCGAGATTCATTTGGTTTCCCAAAATTATCTATATAACTGGTGAGTAGATGAGTAGAGCCCAAAAGAAGGTGCTTTCCAAAAGCTTCAATTTGAAGATCTTACACAGTTTGAATGAAGAGAGGGTTGGATGTATTATCAAAGACTATAGTGTTATCAAAATTCAACTTGAAACTATTGTGAACTGTAGCCAACACAGAGGACCAATCCAACCATGGCTTTTGTTATCATTCAAGCCATTGCATGTTGTTGAATTGTTTCTTACATTTATATATATATTGTTTTTCCAGGTTGTTGAACGCCAAACTAGGCCTGATGATTTTTTGAGAGAGGATCAAGCAGCTTTACTAGAAAGAAATCGCCATGGAGACCTAATATGCCAACGTTGTATGAAGGAAATGAATGGCCTTGAGGAACAAGTAGCTCACAAAGACAAGGAAATACAGTACTATAAGAGAGCCCTTAGTGATAAGAATCAGGAAATTCGAAGGCTTAAGAATATGAATATGCCACAGAACCCACAGAGCAGACCATGGTATCCAGAAGAAGACATACTTGGAGCACATCCATCTCATGGAGAAAACCGTACTCCATCGGGATTATATTAGTTTTGTAGCCTAAAGCTTATTGGACCTCCAATGGAACCAACATAGCAGCTGCTCATGTATGTAGAGTTACTTGTGCTCATCTATATACTTGTAAACAAGTATATGTTGGGTCATTATCAGTTATAGTAAATTGCAATTAAAGAATACATGTAATAAGATTTAACATGCTGATTATTGTCATCAAATGATAATTTCGTAGTGACTAATATAAGCTTCATCATTTGAGTGAGAAGAGCATGTGGGGTGTTATATTTCCTTTAATTTTCATTATTACATCCTGTTTTTTTTCTTTTCATTTGGGATACTTCCGAGTATCTATCATGCATAAAAAACACACACACGCACACTCACTTGTATATATTCTTTATCATCTACAAATAATAGAAACAACAATAAGAAAAGAGAGAGTAGCCAGTTTCCATGGAGGTTATTTACACTAACAATAAGAAAAAGAAACTAGACAGAATTAAGTGCATTAGATGCCAGATCAATAATTTCAAAATTGCGAACGTGCTCATCAAATTTTATAACAAACACTAAATAGTTCGGAGATAACTCATACTTCGGTGCATTCAAGCGAAGTATCTATCACTCAGACTACTTGGTAATTCTCTGTGATCAATTGAGTCCTCTGGGAAAACTTGGGAGGAGCACCACCTTTCAGGGGCAGGATATTGGCAACCTGCAAAAAGAGAGAAAAAATGAAGCTCGGGGTAAAGATAATTGGAAGAAAGTCTAAAAGAACCAAGCTTTTAATCAGCTTGAATCCCTGATATTACCCACTACACAGTGGAGAGGAACAAGAACAACAAACTGCAACAACTAGCAGTGACTGTAACTTTACGATTTCATGCAATGATGATAGCACAATTCATCTTTATGAGCTGTGGGCGGTAATGTTGACTATACAGTTTTATTTTGTATTACATGCGAATTTTATCAATCACATGCAAGTTTTACACGTGAAGATCTTCAAATGGGTTTGAATCAACTTTAATCATTAAAAAGGCCAACAGAGGAAGATAGTTCACAAATTGGAAATGCAACCATTTTCTATACAGGTACAAGTTCATTTATTAATAGTTGTGCTAACAAAATCAAAAAGATTTTAGACAAGAGCAAACCTTTAGCTCACTGTATGTGCTAGTGGCTGAAAACTGAACAGTAATGGGGAAGAATGCTGATGAGTCTCCTGATGGCACAACAAACTCCATTGATCCACTGTCCACAAAGATTATGGCACGTTATAAGAAACCCTAGAACCAGGTGTATTTTTCAAATATCAAGCACAGGGTCTGAAGTGATAAAAAATACTCCTAACATTTGCTTACCTGCGGTTTGAGTTATCAATGAGAAGAATGGACCATTCTAGGATGGAATTTCTTGCGTCGTACCTGCAGGATTGAAAATAATGAATAATATTGAATGGCCACTTCGACTGATATGATGTATACCGTGAAAAGTAGGAGATGAAGAGGATGGCACACATTGGTTATCAGTAGATATAAAATAGCATGCATCAACAACATCAAAAGAATCTTCCAGAAAAATCACGTGATTTCAAAGAATTCCTAGGGGTATGCAGAATCCTAGCACAAAACACTTACAGCTAAGGTGAAAATATCATATGATTCCTCCACCTAAGGGCTTCTCGCATTTACCCCCCATGTGCCTGAATGGCAATCCTTCTGGCTTTTAAATTAATTCTTGTTGAAATAATTTTAAGGAACTTTAACAGACATTTCCAAATCAAATTTCTAGATTAACAATTTCATGCATTTCATCTCACTTTAGTAAAAGCCAAATGTTCAGAAAGGAAAGAATAACATCAGAATCAGATAAGATTTCTATTTCCCCTAACATATGGATCTCCACCAAACTAACTTCAACCTGATACACCAATGAAAGAGAATATAATGGAGCAAAATTCTTACTTCCATTCCCCGTCAATCTGCCTAACATTTGGTGCCTCTCGAAGGGCTGGTAGAGGAACTGCGATCACAACATTTCGTAGATCAAACATGGATGACGCTTCATACTCGATGCTGACATATGTTTCATTTCCAGACTCAGATGGCCAGCAATTGACTGCAATATGCATGAATTAAACATAACATTAGAGCAAACAGCAGAAGGTGTAGAGTGATCAGATAAACTGCTGCTTCAGATTTGTACCCACTTGTCAAGGGCACCATTGACTCATCAACACTTTGCATTCTCCACTTCAAAAGACCAACACCTGCATCCCCAGTTTGACAAGTGGGGAAAGGTCTGCTGGGATCCCTCAAGCCCAAAATGTTTTCATTAGCAAATAATTCTTTGTTCACGTTAGGATGTGTCTTGAAAATGACACCTGGATTCCCCCCAGTTTCAATCTGCAAAACAAAGCAGAAATAATAATGTCAATAAGAACTAGCATAGAAGCTACCACAATAACTTCAAAACCAAAGCCATGTAAATACACACTACTCAATGCTTGATGCTCTTGCCAAATCAAAATCTAATTATCTGTAAATGTTAAGCAACCACTATTAGACATAGAAACAAACTATTTAAAAGCAGTTTATTCATCAGAGGGGACAGTGTGATTTACTATAAATGATCCAACCCTTCAGCAAAATCCCACCATGGCCGCAGATGATATAGATCAAATTAGGAAGCCAACCTAGTTCGATTAAGTTTAAGCATTTCAAATGTTTAGGTAAATTCAAGTTAGGCAAAAAAGAACAGTAATAAATTGATGTGGCTGATGTGGAAAGATGAGCATTCAGCTAAGACACAATAGCAAAACTAGGAAAATGGTAGAAACCCTTTTGCTCACAAATATGAGATGATGGTAAAGAAATTTCCCAGTGCAAACTTAAAAGTTCTCATAGTTTAAAGTCGTGGATGCCTAGTCATCTCTCACTTGATGACACATAAAATATTTCTTTTCATAATCATGTAATGGTTTTTCTTTTCAATTTTTTTGTTACCTAAATCATGTGTGTGGGCACACAGACAGAGATTGCAAGAGAGAAAGAGATAGATGACAGACCTGAACTTGGATGAGCCCGTCTTCTTGGTTAAGAATTTGAAGTGATAAATGCCCTTGAACATCAAAGTGACTCATTCCACCATCCCGTTTTAGAGTGACATTGAGTTTCTCCTCAGCAGTCAAAGTGACAGGATCAGTTAGTTTTTGAGCAGCTGATGTATACTGGGTTGACTTTGATGGCTGCACATCTTCAACGATCATTTCACCTTCTGCTTTCAAGGATTCCAAAAACTGGTTTGTCCTTTGGGTTTTGCCGAGCTTCATGCCAAGGCCTTTGGGAGGAGCAGTGGCAGATGAAGGTTGACGACCTGGTGATGCCAGATATATTCAATCAAAAGTAAACTCCCCAATAATTGGAACCATATTTTCCAGAGACAATTAAAATAATAATGTTCAAAAATAGGTTGCAGCAAACAGAATTAATTAGATGAGGATTTATAACCTCGTTGTTAAAAAATTTCAAACGGTCAAGAAGTTCAAGTGTAAAACATTTGTTCTTAGAAACTTTTAAGAGTTATTACAAATCATACTTCCATCTACCAGACAAATCTAATCTGCTAGTTATCAAAATCAGAAGCAACGTCTATAGTTGGCCCAGAAAAGCAGAAACAAACCTTTAGGCTTGCTGGAAAATGAGTCAACATCACTGGTCAATCCAAACCCAGAACCACTTCCAAAACCACCTCCTCCACCACTGGAAATGCTCATATCATTCAAGCTGCTCTCAATTCTTCCAGAGCCCATTGAAGACATAAAACCTCCTTTATTACCTCTATTCTTTTCAATCTACAAGAAGAAAAAAAAATGAGAAATATTAATAGTGCTGTATACAGGACATAAATCTGCAGGTATTATTTGTGGAGCTATAATAAATAGATACCTTCATTTGGTCAATCTTACTAGCTTCTTCCTTCATTCTACGCTTGGTCTCATCAATCTTATTCTGCAATACCAGCTTGTGCAATTTCTCTTCATGACTCTCCATCTCACAGTACTGCTTAACCTGGGCAACAGTAACATTTTCCTTGTGCCCAAGAGAGATAACCTCATCAAATGCAAAGATCAGCTCAAAAGCTGTTTGACAAATACCCTCTTCATCAAGAGACATGGTATACTCAGGTACCTAGAAGCAAACTTAAGGAATCAACTTAAAGCCTTTATATGTACATTAATGAAATGAATATCATAGAAATAAAATCATGTTTCAAAGCTTTTAAAATCTAGTACGAATAGTACAAGGAGCCATCAAACATAAAAAAGATAAAGAAACATAGCAAACATGAGCACAAGCATGTGAAAAAAAGGGGGTAGCCAGGAGCCAACTCAACTCCTTAGCATCCAATGCAGAGTATAAAACATTTTAATGTCCCATTTTAAGAACATGAAGCTGCTAAAAAAAATAGGCAAATGAAAGAAAGATACCAGTTTAGAAAGCAGCCTCAAAGTGTCCAAATCTTCAAGAATGTTGCTCTGTTTATTCGTAACAAGTAGCAAGTACATAGCCTCTATTGGCTGGTAAACATAACGCACATTCTCAGTCTCAACATAAGTATGCTGCTTTCCAGACCCTATCAACTTGGGAAAAGCAGCAAGGAGACCTTCAATTCTTATCCGAGACATGTCCACAAACTGTCTCGAAACAAGCACTGCAAGTGAACCAACCCAAAAAATATCAAGCAAAGCAACACACAAGACAAAAAAGCTTCACTACAACAACACAGTTACTAATATTAATCCCAAATCAAATCCACGGTTAACTAGCTCAACAAATGAAAGAACCTCCAGCACTAACATTGCACCATACACCTGCTCAAATCTCAACATTTATGGGAACCACAGAAAAATGCCTCCTGATACACACAGGACCCACGATGCTCAAATCTGAGCAAAACATATATCTATAATGGTAATTCTCAAGATTTGCACACCTAGTTTATAACCATTAATAAAAATCATTAATAAGGGGTGCGGTGCTTTACAGATTTACGTGCAATTAAAACAATGAATGTTAAAATAAAACACACTAAACATTATTAACTTATTGCATTCGAAATTTACCCGGGGGGGGGGGATTAACAGCAAAAATATTAAACGCAAGAAACTCACCTTTACCATTCTTGCTCACTATAGAAGCCGCAAGCACAACCTACATTGAATCAAAACTAGATTTTACCACCGAAATAAATTATTTTAATTCAATTAAAACAAGCAAAAGAGGAGGAAAAAAATCTTACCATCCTGATGTAACTGGCACAGAAATTAACACCTACAGAACAGAACCAAAAGAAATTAAATAACAAATTTATCTAATCAAAATATAAATTGCACAGATCTACGAAGAGGTAAATTCAGATCTAACTAAACAGCGAGATCACGAAATGGGCATGTTTGGTTTCTGAGAAAACCAAGGAAAATTACGAATTCATTCAACGATTTAAAATATCAGATCTGACAGGCAAGCACAAGTGGGATAGTAATAACAAAATCATGAGATCGCGGATTGAAATTCGATGGATCAATGGCTGAAATTTGATTTTGAGTGAGAGAGATCCGACGGTGGAGATTTGAGAAGGAGGAAATTTAGTTACCTGAATTGGAAGCGGAGAGAGTGTTGTGCGAGAGAAACGGGGTGTCTGTGCTGTGAATAAGAGAGTGACAGGGCGAATGTGAGGAAGACGAGGAAGGAGACGAGGAATTGGGTTTTATTTTATTTTTTTAAATTCTTTTTTTATTAATATAGATCTCCAAACTAGTTTGTGTGTATCTAATCTAATCCCACGAATCTTAAAATTAACGACCTTACGACCATATAAGCTTCTAGTGATTTTGAAGTTTGTGAGACTTGAATTGGTAACTTTTAAAAAGCAAACTCAATATCTGATCAATTAAGTTATATCACTCATAGTTAAAAGCATGTTTGAGAGTGTGATAGCGGTTGTTTTTCAAAGTGTTTTTCACCTTAAATATATCAAAATAATGTTTTTTATTTTTAAAAATTTATTTTTTAACATAAACGTATTAAAATGATATAAAAACACCAAAAAATATTAATTTAAAGTAAAAAAAATTAAAAATATTTTTAAAAAACACAAACATATCTAAAGCTATATTTGTTTCCCGGAATTCATTTTCCGGGAAATCACTTTCCAAACTTTCCTGTGTTTGTTTGACATTAGAAAAGTTGATCAACGGAAAACACTTTCCAGTCAAAGAAAAATTTAGCTTGATTTCCAGGAAAGTGTTTTTTTGTAAAATTTGGACGGAAAACACTTTCCGGAAGTTGTGAAAAATTTAGAAATGTCATATTATTTGTTGATTATATCAAATTTGGTTCTCAAACTTTTGATTGCTATATATATATATATATATATATATATATATATATTTTGTTTTGAATATTTATTTTTCAATTTCATCTCTTAAAATTTAATTTTTATATTAACTTTGGTCTTCATTTTTATAATTATTATTTGCTTTTGCCTTATCATTTTTTTATTGAAATTTTTTATCTATCAAATTTTGTACTCATTCTTTTGATTGTTACTTTTTTTTTTTGAAATAATATATGAAATGTTAATTATTATTATTTTAATTTCTTGATCTTTCATTTTTTTATTTTTTAGATTTGATCTCTATTATTTTGATTATTATTTATTTTATTTAAGATAATTTATAAAATTATATTTTTTTTCAATTTCATTTTCATTCAACTTTTTAATTGGTAAGATTTTTTCCTTATTATTTTAATAAATTTTAAAAAATAAAACATTAATAAGTTATTTTCCAGCTCATTTTTCATAACATAACCAAACACTAGAAAGTGTTTTCCAACTTATTTTATATTACATTACCAAATATCAGAAAATAATTTATTTTTTAAAAATTTATTTTTTAAAAATAACTATTTTTTAGTAAATAAACAGGTTTAAATTAAAATTTTATTTTAGCGTGGGTTATATTTTATTTTACAGTGGGTGTTAGGGGATGGCTTTTATTTGATTACGGATCTTTTCTTAAGAAGAGAGTTCTAATGTAATTGGAATTAGTTTTACCTTATCATAGGTTGATGTTATTGGAGGCCCAGATCTACAGGCTTGTTGATTTCATAGTCAGGCCTGGCCCATCTTCTGTTCTGTTTATTGAGAATACATGGGCTCTTAGGTGGGTTAATGGGCTTCTAATTATGCTCAAAATAAACATTTAAATTATAGATAAATGTGTAAAAATGCTGTTTAATGGAGGACAATTTGCTTGACTTGGAATATTTTATGACGGAGATTATTTTAGAAGAGTTTACGAGTTTTTTAATTTTAAATTTTCCTGTTAAGTCGTCGTAAAGAATTCAAAGTTTTATTTGTTTGGAATTTTTGTTTCCTTCTCTAATTTGGATATTAGTGTTTGTCTTGGTTAATATCTTTTAAGTTAATCAATTTTTTTTATAAGTAAGTCCTAGGTTCTATAATAGCATAAATAGAGGATGTTAATGTTTGTTTCTGTGACGTCTATTTAAAAATGTGGTTATAATTGTTTTTTAAAATATTTTTTGTGCAGAAATATATTAAAATAATATTTTTTTATTTTTTAAAAATTATTTTTGAGATCAGCGTATTAAAACGATTCAAAAAACATAAAAAAATAATAATTTATTCTTTAAGTTCTATAATAGCATAAATAGAGGAGCAATCTATTTGTATTTTGTTTAGACTACTTCGATATAATAATTTTAATATGAACTTTCTCAAGTCTTATGCAATACATATCTTTTTTTCAATTTATTCTTTATAAGTTTATTGTTTTTAACTTCGATATGCCTTTTTCATTACGTGATTTATTCGTCTTCTTTACAATTTTATTTACAACTTCATTTATCATCTCTACATGATTATTTAATTTTCTTCCGATGCAATTTAACAATTTTTTTTTTTGGTTTTGCATGTTTAAGTGCAAGCCTTCAATGGTTTAATACCATAAATATTTGACTCGCTAGATGTTGGCATGGCCTTGACGAGAATAGTTTAGGGGTGAATAAAAAAATTAAAAAATCAATTAAACCAAGAAAATTAAAAATAAAATAATCAAAAAAATCAAACCATAAAAAAATTAATTAAACAGATTATAATTTTAAAAAACCAACCGGTTTGGTTCAGTTTCGGTTTTATAAGTCTGAAACAGAAAAAACCGAACCAAAGCCAAACCGAAAAAAATCAGAAAAAAATTAAGTCAAACTAGAAAAACCGAGCCAAATCGAAAAAACCGAGCCAAACTAATTTGAACCGGTTTTTTCCCTTAAAAACCGAACTGAATCGAATCGAAACCGGTCGGTTTGAACCGATTTTGATTTGGTTTTTTTAAAAAAATTTCGGTTTGATTATTTTTTTATTTTATAAAAACCGAATTAAATAAAAAATGATCCTTCCTAGTATAGCTTATTAATTTTTATTTTTTTTTTGCTTAGAAAAAACGCAAAGGAAACTAACAGAATATTTGGTGAAGCACCTAGAGTGCTATTACGACAAGACTACACCTCAACAATTATTTGGTGAAGCACACAGATCTTCGAATTGTAGAATTGAGAATCAGCATGAATGACGAGAGAGAGGGTGCATGTTTTATATATATAAATTTCAATATTTTCCCTTGATTTTCCACTCGATCTCTACCTACCTAAACTTTAACATCTTCTTTTATATATATATAAATAAATGACTGGCAACCCAAGTTTTGCTGTTGGAATGAGGCTGCGAGGAACATGTGATCAACACTGGAGTGAATAAGTTGAAGTGGACGTAAAACTGCTTCTAATTTTAGACCAACAATATGTTCATGTTATTCTTTTCCCTGGACGGTCTGATTCGAACAACGATGGTTTTAAAGCAGTTTTCCATGTGCTTACTGGCTTTAATACAAATTAATTTAATTATATAAGAAAATTAGCTAACATCATTGGACATTATATCTTATATTTGATTGTTCAAATTGTTTATAATTAGTATGAGAGATTTAGGTTTAGTAATTCATGTTTTAATTTCCATTCAAATAATTATTTAAAGGAAGAGTATCTATAGATTGCAAGTGTTTTAAGAGGAAAAAACCTTTAATGTAATTAAATTTATGAAGAAAATTATATTTCTAATTATTTTCATGTATGTTTATTAATACAGAGAGATAATCAGTGTTTTTAATGGTCCCTTTATATATTAAACATATGTACATTGATCGAATGCAGATATTAAATAGAAGATTATCTTTTCAAATTAATAAATAGGGTTTTAGTATTAATATTGTTATTAAATCACTTAATAGCACATTATATCACTCATATGGACTCTATCTTACCGCTAATTTATTATTTAAAATTTTAGACCCCCAATAAAAGTATAAAATATCATTTCAAAATATTTTATATTAATAAAAATCGAATAAACCCAATTTAATTTATAGATCTAGTTATATTAATTTTTATGAGGATTTTAGTTTATGAAATAATTTAGTCCAATTTGACTGAACACATTGACGTCTCAATTCTTTCCTCTTGTACTTATCCTTTAATGGTAAGTGGATTAATGACTAATTAGAGACTTGTAGTTATCAAATTGTAACAAAAAAGGTCATTAATTAGGATTATCTTTACTAATTAACCACATCCACAAGAAACTGGGTTGCTAAGCAAGTTTTGTGCCTAGAGTCAAAGATTAGGTTAAAATCCGTGCATGCTGATGAGTTTCAATATGGTTGGATTTATACAAAATAAAAAATTTAATAAATGTAATGATTATCAACACTGGACCGATGCAAAGCATATGGACTAAGTACTTCCCTAGAAATTTAATAAAAGGCTACGATGTGCAATGAGCCGATGGCCAAGTGATGAGCATGAGTGCTCTGATTTTGACATGCTTTTGCCATGGATGCATGCACTTCGTCTTTTCCATAGGGAACTGGGCTCAACCTCTTTCTGGGTTTCCCTGCATAGTTACCATCTTTGCTCGTTCAAACCTTGGACCTTCCCTAATTTGGCAAATTTCACAGAGGCAAGCTTGCATGCATGACAGGCAGTAGTGGTTAACAGTCACAAGTCACAACATGGCGTAATAATTTTGTTCCTTTTTTCGCTTTTGAACGAAGGGTTTTTGTGTTCTTCTGTGCCAGTCCATGTGAAGACAATGGAAGAATCAGAATCAGAATTATGGCATCATGCTTTGTGTAACATGGAGACTGATGGACTCCTCCAATGGTTACCAGTGAATCAAGAATGTTGCTAGAAACTAGAATTAGAAGTCATAAACTTGAATAACTATTTTCTTTCTTTCCTTTTTTTTTTCTTGGGAGAACTTTTCTAGTTTCTTTCCTTTGTCTGGGAGGCTAGGAGATATGAAATTAATAGCAAAGCAATCAAAATTTATTTCTGTTTTGTGTCAACAGCACCAGCAAAAAAAAAAAAGCCCTGATTTTCACCAAAAATACACACACACACACACACTCACACACCATGTACTAAGATTTAATAACACACACAAATTTGAACATTGGGATATATGGAAAAGCTATCACTTGGTTTGGGTTTTTTTATATTAAAATTATAATTTGATTAAAAAAAATCAGGATAACTATGTTATTCGATCAAGTTTAGCTACGTTAACTAAGTTATAAGGTAATTTTGTTGAATCGCATAATCAAGTTTTGGATTGCAAATTTATTGAAATTTCTCGGATTAACTCATAATTAACTTGGTAAATTGCATAATTAGATGTCGTTTTTACACTAAAATTTCAAATATCATGCATGTGAAGCGCATGCACATCTGAGGTTTCTCTCTTTTCTTTTCTGTTTTTTCTCTTCTGCAGAGGTAATAATTGAGTTAAAGCAATAGAGGCATGCACTTTGGTAAATTGCATGACTAGGAAGGTTCTAACATGGCCTCCACAGTCAATATTATATATATATTTATCAAACTTGAAGTTGAACAAGCAGACAAGAGAGTTAAGGTAGGGAAAACAAAGATACAAAACCTTTTCTCCTCCTACCATACTCTCATTTTCTGATCTCTACCATCTACTCCCAAATATACTCATTGTCCTTCATTAATATTTTTCCATCTTCATAAAAGCACTGTGCTTATAGCATGGATCCTAGTTAACATTTATTTCACTGAATCATAACCTATTTATTATATTGGTGCCATCAAGCAGTTTTCAATTTCTAGCAGTGCTAAATTGCTGTGTTTTTTCCCCTCTTGACATTACCAGGAAATTAAGTGAGGTGCACCAAAAGAAGGCAGGATTCCCTTTTCATAGCATTTTCCTAACAAGAGAAGAAGACGCTTTGAAAAATGGCAAGAGGAAAGATAGCAATAACTAGGATTGAGAACCGAACAGCCAGGCAAGTCACCTTTTCCAAACGCAGGGTAGGGCTTTTCAAGAAGACCCATGAGCTCTCTGTCCTCTGTGATGCTGAAATAGGACTCATCGTCTTCTCAAGCAATGGGAAGCTTTCTGAATTCTGCAGTGAGTCGTCCAGGTAAAAAAAAAAAACATAAAAAAAAGACCATGATGCTACAAATGGTCGAATTTGTATCTGTCTAAATCACTGATGGATTTGAAGTAGTCAGCTAATATTTTCTTGGAGGAAAAATGAGTTCTTTGATGATACAACTAATTTTACAACGAGATGATTAATATTTTCTGTAAGTATGTTTGCAATTTTATCATGTTTTAATCATATGTTTTGATCACTTCTTGTTGTCTTTTAACCCTGCAAGTCCTCTTCCAAAGTTGATAGTGATTTGTCTCAATTGATAAGATTTCTTAGCTCCTTTAGCCTCTGCAAGATCCAAAGTTCGGCCATCATTGACTCAATTTTTTGAAGCTTTTTTTCTTGTGGAATTCTAAGAAAGTTATTGCCTTTTAGCCTTTTACATGCCATTCTTAAAATTAAAAAAAAGGGTACAAACCATTACCATTTTATCTTGACAAATGCAGCATACCACACATCATCAAAAGGTACGAAATTTCTAAAGGAATGCGCGTTTCAGAAAGCAATGACTCGGTACAAACCTCCTCTTTTCCATATCCACGACCGAAATATATACATATATATATAACAAGATGAGGGCTCTGATGTTTTGTATCTTAATATTTTAGGAACAATTCCTGAAGGAGTTGAAAAGAATCAGGAAAGAGACAGATGATCTTCAGCTGAGTATGCGATGCTACAAAGGCGAAAGCTTGAGTTCCTTGCACTATGAGGATCTGGTTGAGCTTGAAAAGCAGCTGGAGTGCTCAGTGAACAAGGTTCGAGCTCGGAAGGTAATGCTTCGTTTTATGAATAAATATTTCTGTTGATCTCTTAATTGAGCACAGAATTAAAGGCATTTTCAATGCTTTGTAAGCATATGCAATAACAACATATATTAAATCGAGAATATGCAAAAGTGATGCTGCCGAACCTAAGATAATCAAGATTCAAAGAACAGGGAATACATAATTTTAGAAAATAATCTCAACAACAAGAGCCCTAATCATAACTTTATTAGTAAATAATTCTCTCTCTAATTGTTTTCCTAAAAAACTCGTGATTATAATTTTTTAAATTGGTTTTAGTTCGACTTTTACAAAAAGAAGAAAAAAATCAGAATCCCTAAACAAATAAAAAAAAATAACATAAAAACTGATGGATACTAAAACTTATTATGCAACTCGATTTCCCAAATCTATTGAGCTATTACTGTTTGGGATGCAGTTTGAGCTTCTGCAACAGCAGGTGGACAATCTGCGAAGAAAGGTAAATCATTTGTCATCTATCTCTGCAATCTGTTATTTTCTTGTATTAATTATAATTTATTTTATTCTTCTGCCAGGAGAAAATGCTGGATGTGGAAAAGCAACAGATACAGTACCATCTTGTACGTAAATGGTTTTTTCCTTTAGGTTACAAGGTGGCCTAAACACATTGTCTTCCATCCATATTTGGTTCATTGATCTAATATCTTTCATCACATACATTGCTTTCTTTTGGCATTGGATGCAGCATCAAGTCGCAACATTGGAGCAGCGACATGCAGCTGTAGCAATGGTGAAGCCAGAGGAACAGCAGAGAATGCTCGAGGAATTCCAGTTTTTTGGTGATGAACAGCCTATAAGTAATCTGCTACAGCTTGCTCCTCTCCCTCCACAGTTCCAACCTTGCCGTGTCCAGCCTACACAGCCCAACCTTCAAGATTCCAGTCTCTCCATCCCTGATCCCTCCAATTACATGTGGCAACACAATGCATGCACTAGCCTATTCCATTAGCATTGCCAGTTTCCCTACCCAAAAGTTCCTTCAGGCACAAAGCAAGGCTAATGCACTTGCCTGGATTGGGTTTGGGGTTCTAATAGTACACGTTCCTTTTGCTTTGGCTCTTCATCATTGAGTTCCGATGGGGCACCGCCGGTGCAGTTCTGGCATTTGACATTACCTCCTGGGGAATTGCTTTGGCTGAAAAAATTATCAGACAAACTATTTTTTTTCCTTGTCAAAACTAGCAGCTGTTAGACAAAATAATATTTGAGGGGAAAAAAAGGGGCTCATATTTAATACAGTGGGTTGCACCCCCTAGCAATGGATCCATCGCAGGAGCATCACTCCATTGGTCCAACAGGGAAGTTGCACAAGCACAAGCACAAGCCACAAGCGACTGAGCGCTAAGTAAATTTAGCTCGCCAATTGCTTTGGACATCTTAACTATTTGCATGAATAGTTAATAAAAAATTGAGTTTAAAATAAATAAAAATACAAAATTATTTTTTATTAAATAATGAGGTCCCACTAGAAATTAATTCTTGTCTTTTTATAATAAAAAATAATCAATATTTTTTATTTTGATTCAGTTATTTTAAAGTTATTAAAATCATTTTGTAGTTGCTGGTGACTTGTAAATTCAAGAGCATTTTGGTCATATTTTATGTCAAACCAAGGAGGATCTAACATAATAAGTGGGTTAATTCTTAACAAGGTTAAAACTTGAATGAGATTTGATTTGATTATTGAAAAGAATTAAAATAATAATATTTTATTTTTTAAAAAATAATCTTAAAATAATATTATTTTAAATTGATATGGTCCAACTTATAACTTGAGTCTTAATTTAAGTTATAAGTTAAATAAGATTTTATAACTATGAATTATTTCCCTTTAAATTTTGTCTTTATTTCATGACTAATTAAAAGTTGGTTTCATCTAGTATTAAGAATGTTTGGAGATGTGATTGCGGTTGTGGTTGCGGTTGCTTTTAAAATAATTTTTATTTAAAAATATATTAAAATAATATTTTTTTTATTTTAAAAAAAATATTTTTGACATTAATATATCAAAATGATTTGAAAACACTAATAAAATATTAATTTTTAAAAAATAAAATTATTTTTTTTAAAAAAATATTTTTAAAATACAAAAATAAACATGACTGAAGCTAATATAGTGTAAGCATGCTTTTATCTATGCTTATTCAGTTAGTTTTTAAGCTTTATTTCTTATATTATAGTATCAATTACCTGTTCATCAATTTTAGCAAAACATATTTAAGCATTTGGTAAATAACGAAAATATTGTATAATATGATATAAATAAACTTGGTATCTATACAAGAAAGTCGCGAGGTAGTCTAGAATCCCACATCGAGGAAAAGCGAGAAGGGACATAAGGCAAGCGGGTATAAAAAAGAAGGCCTCAGCATTATTGAACATACTTACCTGGACGGGATCAATGGGTGATCCTGAAGGCCCATGGTCTAGGTCTGTGACCTCCATTGCACGCAGGAGGGGTGCTGGCTTAAGGTCTCCCCAAGAGGGAGAGCCTACGTCAAAATTTGTGGCAGAGGGGGCTGCGCGAGTCGCGGCCCCTGTCCAAACCTGGTTTAAAATTTTCTTGGCCGAAATCTGTATTTGTATTTCTGTTCATAATTTAGTGCTTAACACGGTCTGTATGTTAGAGTAAATTCCCTACTTGTGTAACCGTTTGATCTAATTCGCTCGTCTAAACCTGATCCAAGCAAGAAATTCTGACTGAAGCTACCTTCATATTTCATGATTATATATATATATAATAAGAGGATAAAATAATAATAAGGATAAAATAATAATATGAATGAAAAAATTACTGAAGCAACTGAAATAATTCTGGCCTGTTGGTTGCACATGCTTTTTAAATAATTTTTCGTGTTAAAATGTATGTCAATAATATTTTTTTATTTTTTAAAAATTATTTTTAACATCAGCACATTAAAACAATTTAAGACATACAAATCATATTAAATTTTAATAAAAAAAATTAAAATTTTTTGGGAACGCAGCCGCAGCCGAATTTCCAAAGGTTCCCTTAATATGATTGGGAATGTAGATGTAATTTTTTAAAATAATTTATTTTTTTAAAAAAATTAATTTTTGATATAACAATAAATAAATATAAAAAATAATATAAAATTAAAACATTTACAAAAACAAGATATAATTATAAAAACAAAGAATTACAACACAACCTCAAACTTTATATTATTTGGATAAATTTATCCATCTAGTGCTTCTAATTTTGAAGGAAATAGACGCAACCTCAAACTAGAAACTTAATAAAATTTATTCTTAATATATTCAGATCTGAAAAAATAGAAATAAATTTTGGCATCGATGATATAGTTAAGTAGGAAGTACAACACAAGCTCAAGCAACTATTTTTAAATCTCAACAGGAGTCATTTTTTCATGTACTTATTCAATATACAGTAAAATGAAAGTATATTATAATTATCAAACCTGTTGGGAGATTAATCCTCAAAAAGATTTAAATTATTAGGTTAAACCATGAGTTGAATTAATTATTTTAATAAAAATAATATTATAATGTTTGTTAAAAAGGAAAGTACTACTGAATATATTATGGGAAGTGTTTGATACAGCAAATACAATTAATGCAACAAAAACCACATCTTTTATACCAAATAATCAGGAGAATAAAAAACAAAAAACCCAAACTCATCAAATCCAATAAATCAATAAATATCCAGCTGCCTCCTGTCTTCCTTAAAATTTCCAGAATCCACCCCTACCTCTCTCCAAGCTCCTCTGCTTCTCTCTCTAAGAAGCTTTGATTTTTCATTTTCAAGAACACACAGCAAAAACCCACCATGGATCTTGAAACAGAAGAGCTACAATTCTTTACCATACCAGAAATCTTGAGAGAATCCATTTCAATCCCAAAACAATCACCAAAAACTTTTAAACTAATCACCCTTGCTTTAATCTTTCCTTTATCTTTTGCAATCTTGGCTCACTCTCTCTTTACTCATCCTCTTTTATCGCAAATTCAAGATCACCCATCAAGGCAACACACTCATCAATGGACCCTTCTTTTAGTTTTTCAATTCTTTTATCTAATCTTTTTATTTGCCTTCTCTCTTTTATCAACTGCTGCTGTTGTTTTCACTGTTGCTTCTCTTTACACTTCAAAGCCTGTTTCTTTTTCCTCTACAATGTCTGCCATCCCTCGGGTTTTTAAGCGTTTGTTTATGACGTTCTTGTGGGTTTCTCTGTTAATGTTGGTTTATTATTCTGTTTTCTTTCTGTTCTTGGTGATTTTGATTATCGGTATTGATATTCAGAATGCCCTTTTGGTTTTGTTCTCTTTGGTGGTGATTGGTGTGCTTTTCTTGGTTGTTCATGTTTATATTACTGGACTTTGGCATTTGGCTAGTGTGGTTTCTGTTTTAGAGCCAATTTATGGATTTGCTGCTATGAAAAAGAGTTATGAGTTGTTGAAAGGGAAGATTCGTGTGGCTGGTGTTCTTGTTTTCGGGTACTTGGCTATTTGTGGACTGGTTTCTGTGATTTTTTCGACTGTTGTGGTTCATGGTGGAGATAATCATGGAGTGTTTACAAGGATTATTGTTGGTGGGTTTCTAGTTGGGGTTTTGGTGATTGTGAATTTGGTGGGATTGTTGGTGCAAAGTGTGTTTTATTACGTTTGCAAGAGCTATCATCATCAAGGGATTGATAAGACTGCCTTACATGAGCATCTTGGTGGGTATCTTGGAGAGTATGTGCCTTTGAAATCCAGCATTCAGATGGAGAATTTGGATGCTTGAGGTGGTGGAAACAGAGAGAAAGAGAGAATTGGTATCATGAGTAAGTTGTTATGTATGGAGAGAGTTGGCATCATGTGTAAGTTATGTTTGTAATCAACTTTTTTAAATTTGTCTTCTTCTCTTGTAATAAAACTGGAGAAGTACTTTTTTTTTTCTAGTTGTTTGTAATTAAACTGTCAATTTAACAATGATTCTATGTTGTTAAATCTACTGGTTGTCATTGCTTAACATAGTTCCTCTTGAATTATGTATTTAATGGTTGACATTGCTTTAGTTGATACTTTGTGGCTTATATTTCAGTGTTTGGGTTAATCATTTGTGTTCAGATTATAGTCTTAATAAGAAACAGGTTATGCTTGTCTCTTTTCATGTTGAAATTTCCATCTTTTGGATTTCTTCAATAAGAAGTTTTACACTAGCTCGACTTGTTGACACTCTCGTGATTGGCTTGTTGATGATTAATGATAATTTTATATTCTTGGACGCGACGAAGCTGAAAGACTTTGCAAATATTTTGTCATGCTCATTTTCATTGTTTGTAGATGTCAGTATTATGGGTTATGACTATAAAGACAGAATTAAGCTTTGATTGCTTCAATAGTTTTGTGGCTTGAAAGCTGATTGATGACTGTTAGACAAACGTTTAGTCTTTGGAATTGGAGTCTTTTAAATGTTTTCTCTCACGAGCCAAGATATATAAGCTTGCTTCTGTCCTCTTGTGTATTGAAGGTACATGCTAACATGCATCTTCGGTCTTCTGTGGCATTATGAATAGTTGACTTAATATACCTGAACTAATATAGTGCTCTCTCTTTGGGGAACGTCATGTTCTGATATCCTATTTCTTTGTTTTGAATTCATGCATGTTTCTCAGTGACATGTTGGTTTTCCTTTCACGACTGAGCTTGGCATCTCAAAGAAACATCAATTTAGTAGATAGTAGCTTAGTAGGGCAAGTCATTCCTTCGAGTTCCATCCTAGTTTTCTTTTTGACTAATGTAGTGGATGGAAAATTTGTGTTCTAAGACTGTCTAGTTGATCATCAAAGGGTGGTGATTTTTACTACTGTGTGGTTTTTGGGAGGCTAGACACAGGTCTGCTAATTCTTGAGCACTTGTCTGTTCAATGTGCCTCTTTGGGTTTGGATTATCAAAATCTGATCATCCCTTGTACTCTCTTTTGTTTTTATGCCTAGTAAATGATTTTGTTATTTTCTTTGCATGTCACCTACTTCTTGGGGAGTCAAATCCCTTCTTGTGGACAGTATGAAAATATGCATGATACTTTTTTTCTAGCAAGTGAAGGAAACATAAACAGGGATGCTAATTCTATTGCGTTTGCCTCTTTGGCTTCTATGTTTGCCGCTATCTCTATTTCTCTACAACATCTTTGAACTCCCTTTTCTAGCTTGTGCTTCGCAAACTCGTGCAAAATCGTTCCTTTTCCTAACCTGGCCGATCAAATTCATGATTCAGAAAAAGTCTTCTCATAATTCTTCCCCTCAGTCTGTCATTGTTAGAGTAAAAGGATTTGTTAGAACACTCGTTCTCTAGATATCTTGGTGATTTATCCTAAGGTGTAAGAGATTTAAATGTCTTCTATCTCCCAAATATAAAATGAGGATGATAAAACCACAACAATTGATTTATGATTCTCAAATACTATTATTCAATGGTATGACAATGTATTAGTAGTTTCTCATTCAATCTTGTTTCTTACTGCTGTTCTTTGTTTCTTGTTACTTGCAAGGCTGACGTGTTTATATATATTATCTTTTATAATTATTTTAATGAATTTTATGAAACTTGACTTCTTGATCTTTTGATTTCAAATCTCTTAAACACATTCTTTCAGGTACCTTCCTAACGCTATAATTTAGTGTTTACTTTGCATGCTTTTAATGTATTTTCTGCCTAATGTTTTGATTTCCCATTCTGAAGGTGTTTTTGAACACATGAATCATCAAAAACTACTAGAGATAAAGGTGTGTTAGATAATTGTCACCCACAATTGTACTTTTGTCAATTTCATATCATTTCAAAAAATTAGAATAAATTTCATCTTGTTATCTCACATCATTCCAGATTTCTCATTCAAATTGGATAAAACTTTAACAAAACTTATTTGTTACAGGATTCAACAAAAATAAAATATATTAATATTATCATATTAATAATAATATTTAAAATATTTATTACTATTTTTATTAACAAGTATTGTCGTAAGGTGTCTTAGTACTCGCTTAAGCATTGGAAACGAGGCAAGTCCAAGGCATCTTTTAGAGAGTGTTTGTGTTCCTAAAATTTTTTTTTTTAAATAATTTTTTTTAAAATGTTTTTAGATTATTTTGATATTAAAAATAATTTTTAAAAAATAAAAAAAAATAATTTTTATATAAAAAAAATACTTTGAACTGTGATTATTATTACAATTTCAAATAAATTCTAGCCTAACATGGTAGAGTTTGAAAAGACACTACTTAGGCGGGGGAGAGGCAGTGTTGGAGATGGAAGAGGCACTAACTAGGCAGGGGAGGTAGGCGATAAAAGCGTCCCCTAATGATTGTTTTTTTTTTGGTTGAAAAAAGAATTTATATTTTGTCCTTTTTTTTCTGATCTTATATAAAAAAAAAATTAAGGGTATTTTTATAAAAAAAAACATAAATTAGGGTAATAAAAAAAAACCCAATGTGAAAGTAAAAAAAAAATCAAGAGTGAAGATCGAAAAATAACATGAATATTTCCTTACTTTTTTTTCTTTTGTAATCTTATCTTTTTGTATCTTAATTTAATTCGTTCTCTCTCTCTTCTGTTGTAATGCCAAAATTTCTAGTCGATTATTATATCATATAGTTGGAGCTTTGTACATGACAAATCATAGATTATTATATCATAGATTATTTGACCATTTAGTTTGCTTGTATATAATATATATTATATTTCAACTATACCGCATGTGCAGTTTGCTTTTATATATATATATATAAAAGAAAGAGAGTGTTGGTAAGGTGTATTTGAATTGAAATGAATTAAAAATTAGGTTTTATTTTATTAAAAGATTTGACATTGGAAAATGGAATTGGTGGAACGCAGAGATGAAAGACATCACGTAAATAAGGAATGCTCATTAGTCATTACACGGGCATTCTTCTGCCTCCAGGTCATGAAGGGGAAGCCGAAAGTGTCATTTTACATAAACTTCTCTATTACACTCTAGGACGAACCACCAAGCAAAAACCTTTGAACGAAATAGAAAACAAAAGAAAGAAAAATCACAGCGCATACAAATGTCCACATTATTAATTAGCTTTTCTCCGAAACCTTAACTAGGATGAAACTCATGGCTCGCGTCGTATAAAACTGAGACACAACAAACAAAAAGCAAAGGCTATAGGATAAATACAAAATTGAGCGGGATTGTTTTGGTCTCGAGACAAATAATGGTAGGCAATTATTGCAAAAACACATTGAGAGACGGAGAAAAGCAATTCCACAACTTGAACAGGATCTCCGAAAGGCTTGTTAGATGGAGCTGGATGATAAAACCAAGGTATCCAGCTCTTCCTCTGCAAACTAACCCCTTCCTTTCCACCGGTGTAAGCAAGCTGAATCAAGGAGATGGCCATGACGGTGATTGACAGTATCATACCACTTAGCGCATACCGGGGTTGACGCTGCTGAGAAGACACGTAATCAAGAACCGCAGTTGTAATCTCTAACAGAAGGTTCACAGCATAGAAGATTCTTATCCATAGATCCTGCTCCAGGAGGGTATTATTTAATTACTAAAAATCAAGATTTGTATTTTGCTAATATACATAGCTATATGAAGCAATATTGAGATGGTAGATTTTGACCTTTTGATTGAATCCATCTGCCGGCCCGTTGTGTGTTCGTGACGTAGATGGCATCAAGCGCGCAGGGGGTTCAACTACATCCGAATTGCTTGCCTGGTGAATGCACCAACACGTTGATTGGGAATGCCAACGTTAATGTTAAAAAACAATTTCGAGATGATAGTTTTAACCTGTTGATTGTTATTTATATCTTTCTCGTTGTTGCTCTCACTCCTGAGCATAAGGGACATAAGGGATTCAACTGCCTCCAATTTGCTTACCTGGTGAATGCACCAACACATTGATTGAGCATGTTAACGTTGATGTTAAAAGAAAAGGCCCCAACAACGGTATAGAGATCCAGCACAACTGGAATCATTATCAAGGTCTGCTAAATCTCGAAACTAAATCACAAATTCATGTGCACTTGACATCTTTGAGAAACCTAGTTTTAGGTTTGGATTATCTAGATCAGGGTTGTTGTTTCGAGCTCTTATTCATTAGAGTTTTGTATCCTAAAAAAGGCTTTGAATCCTTTCAGAGAAGCTAATTTGGACAAAAACAAAGGTTTTTTTTCTTTTTTGTTCAGGTTTGTGCTACGATCTCTCTAATGGAAGAATATATTGAAATGCCAAAATTGTTTACACATTCAAAAAAATATACACATAAGTCATAGAATATGGACTGCAATATAGCCTTTGTATCTATTCAAAATGGACGTTATATATAGAATATTAAGACTTATATGAAAAAATCACTAAATCCGAGGGATCATTTCGAGATTTGAGAGGCTCCCACTGGCACCTCCTAGTTGTAAGGGAAAAAAAAAAGAAACCAAACCTAAGATCTGACGTGCCTTCGTCCATTTCATCCCAGTATGCTCTTTTCATGCAAACACATAGGAACGCTACATGCTGAAAATAACAACTATATAGGCCTAACAAAGCATATCAATATACATGAATTGGATCGGCATGAGAACAGGGTTTTTGCAGGCAAGGGGATGGAGTATATATAATTCTTCAGGAGAGGGTAAATAAGACATACTAGTTCAAGATATGTATTGCGTTCGTGACGGAGCTTTTCCCTTGAGCATTCCAGATGCTCTACTGTTTTTCCATCGCCAACGTCCAACCTCCAATTCCAAAGGGAAATTTGAAGTGTAGAAAGAAGAACGAGAAACGAAGGCATTTATGCACAGGTTTAATAAACAAGGATTATAGAATTCATTAGCACTTGTTACCAGTAGAAGAAAGGTTGGCCACCACTGCTAGTCATCCACATCTGAAAGTAACAGTTTAAATTGCGTCCAACCCGATGGCGTGGATCAATCTGTAAAATAACATTGTTTGATAAATGGTCTTAACCAAAAACTCTATGATTTTACTTATAAGTTTAAATTTCATGAGGTTGAAAGAAGAAGCTTTTTGTGCTTCCTATAAGTTGATTTAGCCAGATCAATTTAATTTACTCGTGAAAACACAAGGAAAGAAAGGGTACATGCCATTGAATTAAAACAGTTAACTTTAGTAGAATAATTAAGGATTTCCACAAGAATGTATGAACTCACAACTTCCAGCCAACGTTGCAAGGCTCCTTTCCAGGTCTTCCAAACCTTCGTAAGCTCAGATATCCAATTCTGCAAAGCCAACACAAGAACAATAAATGAAAGTAAATAAAAAATATCCTAGCAAAAGCACCTTTACACAATGGTGCAGGAATTTATTTAAAAATTATATATATATATATACACGCGCGCGCGCAGCAGAGGCTGTCATGTGCAGCCTCGGTTGGGCTGCCATCCAGCCAAATTTCCTAGCCTCATCATCCTAATCTCCGGTGCAAGCCGACGTGATCACTATTATATCATCGCTTGTCATGACTTTTCTTTAACATCACGGTCCGGTCTCACTATGATTTATTTTTGTTTTTGTATTTTAAAAAAATTCAATTTTTATTTTATTTTTTTGTTTTGAATTATTTTTTTTTGTTTTTATATTATCTTAATATATTAATATCAAAATTTAATTTTAAAAAATTAAAAAAATATTTTTTTAATATATTTCTAAACAAAAAATATTTTAAAACATAATCATTAAAAACAATTTACTTCCTTGCAACAACAAGCTACCCTATTTTCTTTCAAATTCTAAAATATTTATAAATAACACGAATAATAAGGTGACAAGACTCTTTTGAGCAACAAATACATTATTAGAAAAAATCTAATATCATTATTGAAGTTATGTACTCCAAGATATATTTTACTATAGTTACTATATTTCTTCTCTATCATTTAGAGCGTGTTTGGTATTACAGACCTGTGGTTGCTGTTGTGGTTGTGGTTTGAAAAAAATTATTTTATAAAAAGTACTTTTAATTGAGGTTGGTTTGAAAAAATATATATTTGGTTAAAACTGTGGTTGAAATTGAGGTTGAACAAAAAGTAGTTTAACGTGTTTGGTTAAAAAAAATGTTTTTCAAATTGAGGTTATAAAATAATTAAATATATATATATATATATATTAATAATTTTTAATTTAAATATTATAGATTTAACTACTGTTATTACATCATGAAATAAATAATATTGATATCAAATATTATTTATTATTCCATTAAACTATGTGCAATGTCATTACATACGAAATCTATCCAACAAAAACTATATTTTTCATAGTTTCTTAAGCTCGCAACAACAAAAACTGAATTTTTTAATTTATGTAGTGCTATTAAATAATAAAGATTGTGATATCTTTATTATTGGAATTGCGATCAAATTCCACAAATGTTACGTCATCATGCGATATCTTTCTAATTTATGTAGTGTTATTAAATAATATTAAATACTAGTTTT
>Ga0307514_10000764_pt1 | contig 53526 bp, 67 predicted proteins | sample 16_EM_MG_FD_203088 | JGI IMG/M metagenome (GOLD analysis project Ga0307514, IMG submission 203088) | Populus trichocarpa ectomycorrhiza microbial communities from riparian zone in the Pacific Northwest, United States - 16_EM | ecosystem: Host-associated > Plants > Roots > Unclassified | place... | reverse complement strand
CAAAGGCAAACCATTGCGCCAGTGAGGGGAGTAAACACAAGGTTTTGGGTGATCAGCCGATCAGTGTGTCATCTTCAAACACTGCAGTCGCAAATTCAATGGGTCCAATTGGACGAGGCATGCGATGACAAGATGGACGCTCATCTCCATTAGGGTTCGGATTCTTTCTCACAACCTTCACCCCGCACTACCTCCTCGTCCTGCTACCTTGCGTTTTGACCATGGCAGATAAATCCCGACGACCAAAGGGGGGGGGATGGTGTTCTCCCCTCACTCAATATGGCCATCGATGGCCTGAATCTCGCCAAGGAGCTCTCGAGCGTCACACCAGCCAAGGCCGTTTTTGGCTCCGTCGCCATCCTCCTCGTAATGATCAAGGTAATTTTCATTCTGTTCTACGATATCTCAAGTTTACACGTAGTCAGGACACGATGGCCAATGAACAGGAATACGTCGAGCTCGGGCTATTCTGTGCTGATATATGTCGAGCCCTGGACCGGGGAATGAATGGAAAGAAACTTGACGACCTCAGCAAGTCCGTGTGCGATGCGATAAATCAATTGACGATGTGAGTTCAACTGGCGATGGACGTCTCCGTCACTTCTACAAACCACGTTATCGATCGTAAGACTGTCGCGGAAATACAGAAGAAGGTCGTCAAGCAGAGCGGGAAGCACAGAATCTCTCGGTTCCTCCATGCGAGGAGCGACAAGGATACGATTGCCGGTTGGAAGTCGGAGCTCAACAGGATCCTTGTCGTCTTCAATGTACGTTCAGTGTTTCCCTGTTTGGTCGCTGCTGACTTCTCCCTCTCAAGACCGAGCTCATCATGAATACCCACACCATTGTTGTCGATGTGCATCAGACCATGTTGAAAGTGCACGGGGCGACTGACGGCCAGAATCTGGTGGTACGCGATGCTCGTTCTCCCTGCGTTCCTGATAAACTCTGACCGCCACGTAGACTCAGAACAGGTCAGCGATCTCGACTACCGAAGGATCCTCCAGCTTATATTTGCATCTAGTATCTCTGGGGAACCTGCGCCACCGCCACCGAGGGCATTCTTCGGACGCGACGCGCTGATTGAGAAGGTCGTTGGTTTTGCAGAACGTCTCCTGCCGATTGCTCTGATCGGTGTTGGTGGAATCGGCAAGACGTCTGTCGTCCTCACCGTCCTCCACCATGATCGAGTCAAACGGCGGTTTGGTGACAACCGGTGGTTCATCCGTTGCGACCAGTTTCCCGCATCGCGCGCTCACTTTCTCCGTCGACTCTCCAAGGTCATTGGCGCGGGCGCAGAAAATCCTGAGGATCTGAGCTCCTTGCGACGATACTTATCGTCAAAGGAGATGGTGATAGTCCTCGATAACGCAGAATCCATTCTCGATCCGCAGGGGGCGAGCGCACAGGAGATTTACAACATTGCGAATGAACTGGCCCAGTTCAACAACATTTGTCTGTGCATGACCTCCCGCATCTCCACCATCCCCCCTGATTGCAAAACTCTGGAAATCCCCACATTGTCGATAGAAGCGGCGCGCGAAACATTTTATCACATCTACGATCACGGTGAACGGTCCGATTGGATCAACAGTATCTTGGAACGACTCGATTATCATCCCCTCTCCATCACGTTACTTGCCACTGTTGCGCAGCAAAACAAATGGGACTCGGGCCGACTTACGAAGGAATGGGAGAGGCACCGAACGGGAGTGCTTCACGCACAGCACTCTGGGAGCCTCGCGGCCACGATCGAACTTTCCCTCGCCTCGCCGATGTTCCAGGAGCTTGGTCCCGATGCCCGACAGCTCCTGGGAGTCATCGCCTTCTTCCCACAGGGTGTCGACGAGGGGAACATCGATTGGCTGTTTCCAACCCTCTCCGACGGACCAAACATGTTCGACAAATTTTGCATTCTCTCCCTGACATACCGAAGCAATGGATTCACCACGATGTTGGCGCCACTCCGAGACCATCTCCGCCCGAAGGACCCAGGATCATCTCCACTCCTCGGCATGACCAAGGAATGTTACTTCACTCGGTTGTCAGCCAATGCTCATCATCAATCGATGTGAAGACATCGAGTAGGTGCTCGACATTCACATCTTCTGACGTGATCCATCGCGATTCTTCGAACCCAGGTCGATCGGGAAGGCTCTGGAGATGCTTGGGATGCCTGTGCCGAGTTCATGTATCACCTCCGGTGGCACAAACCACGGCTTGTAACGCTGGGACCGAAGATCGAGGCGCTCCCGAACAACCATCCCTCCAAAGCAGAATGTTTAGAGTGTCTCTCACGGTTATTTCGCTTTGTTGGAAACCGGGCGGAACAAAAACGGCTCCTTGCTCACTGCTTAAAACTCTGGAGAGAGCGGGAGGATGACGATAAGGTTGCTCTAACGTTGAGGTACCTATCCGAGGTGAATAGGCTGACCGGCCTCCCAAAAGAAGGGGTACGGCAGGCGAAGGAAGCATCGGAGATTTGCGAACGACTTGGTAAACCGGTGAACCAAGCAGATTGTTCGATCTGCCTCGCTTGGGCGTTACGTGACGACGAGCAATTGGACGCTGCAGAGGAAGCCGCAACCCGCGCGATTGATCTCCTCCCGGAGCAAGGCCCACAAAGTAAGGTCTCCGTAAGTCACCGCGCTCTTGGCAATATATATCGTTCCAAGGGTGAGACGGAGAAGGCGATTCACCATTTGGAGATTGCGTTTGGAGTCGCGTCCTCTTTAAATTGGCCCTACGAACTCTTTTGGATTCATTTGTCCCTGGCACGGGTGTATTCCGGAGATGGCAGGTTCGATGACGCACACACTCACGTTCAACACGCCAAGTCGCACGCAGTCAACAATCCATATCTTCTGGCTGCCGCGTCGTGGTTGCAAGCTAGGCTTTGGTATAAACAACATAGGCCCGAACAGGCAAAATACGAGGCATTGCAGGCTCTCGATATGTTCGAGAAGCTCGGGGCTGCGAATGATGCGGAGGGGGCCAGAATATTTCTGCGAGAGATCGACACCGGAGGAATTGGGCTACCCAATGGTGAGCTCCCTGAAACAGTACAAACTGTTGTGTTTATTAACCCTTCGTGTTCAGACATTGTCACCGAATCCGATCGATTGTAGCGAGTCCTCGAGTTTTTCAGTCGCAGGTTAACTCCACAGCATCCCCTCACCCCGTCCTCCCGAATTATTGAAATCGCTACTGGCCCCATTCCTCCCCCTCTCCTGTATTCTACCACTTCCAATGACGCATCATTCCATATTTACGCCATGTTACGTATCCTTGTTCCTTATGCTTTGTATCCGTTTGCATGTGCATATCTCATAGGTTTCCTGCGACAATCTGTGTTCTGGTTTGATAGTACTGCAATCGCCGGAAAATTTACATAAAGGAATGTGCTCGAAGTATCGACGAAAACGGATCGGGTTTCAATCGGGTCAACTTTCTCATCCTGCCAACGCGTAACTACCTGACACCACTGGTATTTCGGTCTTGCTATGAATGCTACTAGGCCTTGATCAAAATTCGGATCCCTGCAATCAGCTGGGCCAGAGCACCTCACCGGAACCTCTTAGAACGTCAAGCCTTGCACAATTCCGGAAATAACCCTGATGTTGTTTTCTCTCAGAATGCATACGGCGCGTAATTTTTTCGCAGTGTTGTCAAGGGGCCAGCCTGGACTTCGTGTGGCCCACAGACCGGCGTTGTCCCTCGCGATTCCTTCAAATTGGCCTCAGCCCCCATGCCAAGGTCCTGAGGTGGGAGGTTATCCAGAGTTAATCGCGCATTCACGGTATCTTCGAGCCTATGGCTTTGCGGGAAACAAAGAGTAGGTGCTTTTATAGAAACACCCCTAAATGAGCTCAAAGTATCGTACCGTGTGTTCGCTATGGCGTACGTTTATGCTTTGCGAATCCCATGATTGACGGTTAGGAGTCGTTTCTTCCCGGTGTTCAGCGTTAACCCGCTTGCCTCGATTTCTTCACAGACGCACACCCTTGTGTGAGTCTCAGAAACTTTGCATTTATCCGAGGGTGCATGTATATAGTGACGTTGTGCAGAAGATGGGTATTTTCGAAATGTCGAAGTGAACTCGATGTCCCGAGCGGGTTAACCGCTCGAAGCCATCTCATATTATATATAAGAGCATGGTGGCCGAATTTAGTAACATCCATCCAAAGACGAACGTGCCCCGGCGAGTTCGAGGCCAGGGAGTGAGATTTCTGGTGGGGGCTTGAAGCTTGATGACTGCTGCGAAACCATCGACCACAGTGGCAGGGCCAAGTTTTCTGTTTATCATAACGAAAGGGGATTTCAATCCATGACGAAAAGATGCCGCTATGCACGCCGTTGTTACGAGATTAATCACTTGCAACAGGATGTATCTCACACGATGCCTAGTGAACAAATAAGTCGACGTTTTATGGCGTGAACGGTTGAACACACCAATCGGTTGCTTGATGGTGGGGCTCCCGATGCTTGATATGGATAACGCTGCGGCAGATGTTAACCCGTACGTATGGCCGTCCCGTACTCCTGTGTGTCCCAATGGCCTCCCCAACTGCGAGATAGATTAGAGGGTGTGGTAAGAAACGGAAGGGGTTAACGACCGAATCATTCAATGAGCGACGCGCTTAATCTTTCCTCGGTTAAGGCCTCACAATTCTCAGGTGTCTACGTGCGTTCTGAGGACGTGGAGTACCGTAAGCAGGTCGCGTCGGTGCTGAGTGAGTTCAGAGAGGGAATAACTACTCAGGACCTTCTTGCTCTAGCACCTAAAAGCTGCTCCGCTGGCAGCAGGAGCCTTTTCGATCGGCCGAACGCGGTAGACAAGGGGAGAAGCAGCACAGAACTTGTTGTGGTGATCTTTCCCTTTTCCTCTCCGCCGTCCACCCACTTCTGGTTGGTAAGTCCCTGGGTCCCGAAGCCTAATCAGCGACAGGTCCTCTAGCTCAAGCTATTAAAATGGAGTCAGGGCCAGAATATGAATCCGGAATAATCAGGAGGGGAGACAGACGGCGTTTGTGGTTGCAGGGGTGTTGACCGTTCTGAAGTGTACGCGTTTACTCTTATTTAAAAACCAGACAGGAAACCACTTCAGCCTCGAGTTCAGAGTGAACAAAGATCTGGGTTGTCGACCGGCAATCGCACCCGACTTCAAATCGTGACGGTCGCGGATTCGATCCCTCTCTTCACCAAACAAACGAGTCCGCCTGCACGAGGCGCGGGATGACAAGATGGACGCTCATCTCTATTAAGGCTCGCTCGGGTTCTTCCTCACAGCCCTCAAGGCCTCACACTACACCGCTTCCTCGCGACTACCTTGTGCTTCGACCATGACAGACAGATCACAACAACCCGAGGGACATGACGGTGTTCTCTCCTCGCTAAGTATGGCCATCGATGGTCTGAATCTCGCCAAGGAGCTCTCAAGCATCACACCGGCCAAGGCCGTCTTTGGCTCGGTCGCCATCCTTCTCACAATGATTAAGGTGTGTTTCCTTCTCTTTGGAGAGATGTTCTAAGTTTATACGGGCCAGGACACGATGGTCAATGAACAGGATTATGTCGAACTCGGGCTGTCCTGTGCCGATATCTGTCGAGCCCTGGACCGGGGAATGAATGGAAAGATGCTACACGACCTCAGCAAGTCCGTGTGCGATGCGATCAATCAATTGACGACGTGAGTTGATTCAGCGATACGCATTTCGAGCTCTTCCACCAATCATGTTCCCGATCTCAGGACCGTCGCAGAGATCCAAAAGAAGGTCATAAAACGAAGCGGGCGGCATCGAGCCTCTCGATTTTTTCGCGCAAGGAACGACAAAGATGCGATTGCAGCTTGGAAGTCAGACCTAAATAGGCTCCTTCATGTCTTCAACGTATGTTCAGTGCGCTCCCGTTTTTTCGTTGCTAACTGTCCCCTCCGCAGACCGAGCTAGCTATGAACACACATACTGTAATTTCCGACATACATCAAGACGTGGCAAAGATCCGTGAGAATACTAATAGCCAAAATCAACTAGTAAGTGACACGCGCTATTCAGTATCATCTAATTTCAAGCTGACCACTGCCTAGACTCGAAACAGGTGAGGAATCTCGGCTACTGGGTGGTCTCGCACCTTATTTCTGCATTCAGTGTACCCGGGGAACCTGCACCTCCACCACCAAGGGCCTTCTTCGGACGCGACGAGTGGATCGAAAAGATAGTTGGTTTTGCCGAAGGCCACACTCCAACTGCTCTAATCGGCGCGGGTGGGATTGGCAAAACGTCTATCGCCCTCACAGTCCTTCACCACGATCGTATCAAGCAACGATTTGGTGACCACCGCCGATTCATCCGTTGCGATCAATTCCCTGCATCGCGCACTCACTTCCTTCGCCACCTCTCCAAGGTTATCGGCGCAGGTGTCGAAAACCCTGAGGGCCTGGCCCCCTTGCGACGTTACTTGTCTTCGAAAGAGATGATCATAGTCCTCGACAACGCCGAATCCATTCTCGGTCTACATGGTACAAACGCGGAGGAGATCTACGCTGTTGTTGATGAACTCACTCGGTTTGACAACATTTGTCTGTGCATCACCTCCCGTATCTCCATCGTCCCTCCCTATTGCGAAACCCTCACCATCCCGACGTTATCATCCGAGGCCGCGAGTGACACATTCCATCGGATCTACAAGCACGGCACACTGTCTGATCCGGCCAACGACATCCTGAAGCAACTGGACTTCCACCCGCTCTCCGTCACTTTGCTTGCGACCGTCGCCCAACACAATCAATGGGACACCAGCCGGCTGACCAGAGAATGGGAGAGCCAACGAACAGGGGTGCTTCGCGCACAGCACTCCGGGAGCCTTTCCACCACGATCGAACTTTCGCTCGCATCACCGATGTTCCAGGAACTTGGCCCAGACGCCCGGGGGCTTCTCGGGGTCATTGCCTTTTTCCCACAAGGCGTCGACGAAAAAAACATCGACTGGTTGTTTCCGAGCGTCTCTGACGGACAAAACATGTTCGACAGATTCTGCGTTCTCTCCCTAGCATATCGGAACACTGGGTACGTCACGATGTTGGCGCCACTCCGAGATTACCTCCGTCCCAAGGATCCGATGTCATCTCCCCTCCTCGTTGCAGCCAGGGAACATTACTATACCCGGTTGTCAACCCGCACCCATCCTGACTCGCCTAGCTTCAAGGAATCACGGTGGATCGCATCAGAGGACATTAACGTCGAACACCTGCTTGATGTCTTCACATCAATCGACGGGAGCTCGGAAGCCGTCTGGGATACCTGCGCTAATTTCATGAATCTCCTCCTTTGGCACAAGCGACGACTCGTTGTACTGGGACCAAAGATTGAGGGACTTCCGGACGACCACCCCTCCAAGGCACAATGCTTGCGAGATCTCTCATGGTTATTTCAAACCGTTGGAAATTTGGTTGAACAAAAACGCCTCCTCACTCACACCTTAAAATTGTGGAGAGAACGGGGGTCTGAGTATCAGGTTGCCCTAACGTTAGGGGATCTATCCATTGTAAATCAGGATATGGATCTAAAAAAGGAGGGGATGGAACAGGTGAAGGAAGCGTCGGGAATTTTTGAACGGCTTGGTCGAACGGTGGAACAGGCGCAGTGTTTGATGAGCATCGCTGGGTTACAGCGCAAAGACAAACAATTCGATGCCGCAGTGGAGGCCGGATCCCGCGCGATCCAGCTCCTCCTGGAGCAAGGCCAACAAAGTAGGGTCTGCGAAGGCCACAATATTCTCGGCCAGATTTATCAACACAAGGGCGATACGGAGAAGGCCATTTTCCATTTCAAGATAGCCCTCGAAATTGCCTCCTCTTTCAACTGGCACGATCACCTGTTCTGGGCTCATTTCGGACTGTCGGTGGTGTTTTCCGGGGAAGACGGGTTCGACGAAGCACACGCTCATCTCGAACACGCCAAGTCGTACGCGGTCGACGATCCATACCTTCTGGCTCGTGCATCGCGGGTACAGGCTTGGTTATTGTATAGACAGCATAGGTTTGAGGAGGCGAAATCCGAGGCATTGCGCGCTCTCGATGCGTACGAGAAGCTTGGGGCTGAGAATGACGCAGAAAATGCTAGGCAGTTCCTCGAGGAGATCGACAGTGACGCTCGAGGGAGTGGACTCGAGCCCTCATGAATCAGGTGACGATGGTGAGCTCCTCGAGACAATACAACTCGACTCTTCGTGTCTGTTAACTCTTCGCGTCGGATAGCATTACCGAATTCGAACGATGAGATCTACACTATCCGACTGTCGGCGCTTGCCTCTATTTCTTCACTTGCGCGAGTCGCAGAAACCTTGTATTTATTTGACGATACCGTATACACAGCTGTATTGCGTAGATGAAGGTGATTCGAAATGTCGGAGAAAGAGTATTTTACATCGCGTGAATCAGACAAGGGCCAGCAAACGATAACATTGCGATAAGATGTAAAGGAGAAGATGATGGGTCCGGACACACATAGAAAGAAAGCCATACAATGAACAACCCGGAATATATATATGGACTATGGGGTGAATGTGAGGTTTGACACCACTCAGCAGAGCCCCCAGATGCCCGCCTTCTTGACACCCTCCACGAGAGCATCCACATTCCCAAGCATGCTCCCCAACAGCTCCTTCTTCTCTTCCGTGCTCTTGACAACAGAACTCCCTCTGATCCCATTCAACCCGCTAACACCAAGCCCGTGACGCAACTGTGCCTTGTTCTCTTTTTCCTTCTCGCTCCGCGGCGAAACCATAATCCGCCCCGTCTCCGCGTCGCGATACCTACGAGGGCTTCTCGCACCGTTGATACTGTTGAGACCCGAGCTACTCATTCGAGTGCCCAGACTTGGACGGTGGTTTGTGTTCGTGGTGATCCCAGTACTGGCTGGGGTGCTCGCGTCAGAAGTAGAGGTCGATGCGGAAGTGCTGGACGAAGATGGGAAGATCGATCTTGAAGGGTTATCGAAGTTGGAAGAGGTTCGGTTAGGTACGGGAGGTGCGACTCCCTTGCCTAGTCCAGCAAACTGCGCTTTCTTTGGCGTAATCTGGCCGAAATCTAACTCTTTCTGGACCATAGCCAGCTGTTTCGACGATGGCCCGGTGCCCACCCTCGTATTATGAGGAGCGGAATTCGAACGCGGAGGCGTCTTTGGTCGTTGAGACACCGGGTGCGATTCGGAAGGGGGAGGAAATATGTTCTTAGAGGCCGACATCGAATTTGACGTCGAGGAATTGGGCATGAATACGCTGGCAAGTTTTCCCGGAGAAGAATTCCAGCTACTAGCCGAGGAAGAACCAGACGAGTGGAGAGAGGGTGGATTTTCGAGCCTTTCGTGGAACCTTTGCGAGGATGACGCTCTTAAGGAAGCCTCGAAAGGACTCGTGGGCACATTCGATTGCGTGGCTCGGGACTTGGGACTCAGACTGAACGCGGGAAGAAGACCTCCACTGCCGCTAGCCTGACTTGTGTTTCCACCTTCGCTGCTCCCGCTGATAGATTCCCCGAAACTTGCTTTCAGAGGAGAGGCAGCAGGTGTTGGGGTCGTGGTAGATGGGGGAAAGGAGAGAGGAAGCGAGGATTCCGAACCTGTTCGACGTTGCGTTGATGATGGGACAGCGAAGGAACGTTCATCGAGAAGATAGAAGTATAGGAATTCTAAACATTTCATCCTGTGGTAGAAAACACGACGTTAAAACCTTGTCAATCTGAGAAGAGATTGACGCATGGAGCTCACCTGACTTCACGAGGGGTTCCAGCCCTCTTCAGGATCTTCACAGCGATCTGGACACCCTTCGCCTCTTCAAATGCCCTCAGTGCTACCGAAGAGTCCACCAAAACGCACAAAAGAGTGTCTAATACCGCCGAGGCGAGTTGTGGCGGAGACTGTGATTGATGCTTCTTTGATGAACTCTCAGGTTCTGGGTCCTTTGTTCTACTCTTGGACGAAGTCGATGACGAAAGGTCCGCGGAAGATTGTTGGTGCTGGAGGGAGGGAGAAGAGACGTGTCTTGAAACTAGTAGAAGGTCAACGAGGATCTGGATGCGAACCGGTCAGCTCTCGGGTGAGTAAGAGATCTTGGACGCAAACCTCGAGAGAATATTTCCGCCCCAGGAACGTCTTGGTAGGTTTATGATTCAGCGCAACGCCCTGGACGATTCCCAATGCCTGTATGAGCTGGGACGCAATAGTTTTGGACTCATCCTGCTTGTTCTCTAGATCCGAGGCAAAGAAAAAGAACAGTCAGAACTCAGGTTCTGTGATCTGGCCACGAGAACAAAGACATTAACTCACGATCCAAGTTCAACCCCCGGCTCAGCAGCACCTCAAGGTACCCAGTAGCGGAGGTAATCCAAATGAGGAGCCTCGACGGGACTGTACACGAGAAAAGGTTAGCGAAATAGATCGAAAAGCGGACAACAAAGATGGCGGTGATCGAAAGTTCCGTGACCCATATGGGGGTGGCTGAGCTCAGGGGATTGAGGGCTGTCACTCACTGTTGGATTCGAATCTAGCTTGTGACCCGAGAAACTCCCGGAATTGCGACGTCGCTTGGGCATCCTTGGGAACGCATATAGAGGCAATGAGGTATTCAAGTTGTGACAGCGCGGTTGATCTTTGGGCGGATGTTGTACGTGATGAACATATCTGCAGAGGCGTGGTGATAGAATCGACTCAGTATCGGTGTCTCTCCAGTTGGAAGCGAGGGGACTGACCACGTCAAGAGTATCGGCAAGAGTATCCATTGAGTCCAAGTTGAACCTTGCAACGAGGCGCGTCTGACGCTTCAGAGTCACGTGTTATCATGACTTTCTCACGTTCTGGACTCATGACGGGATCAATAGGACGGATGCAAGAAACAGCCATCTAGTTTATATCCAAGAAGGTTGATGGTGCTCAGATTGCAAATTACACCCTTCATCTAGCCTTTGTATACGGCGGTTAATGACCCAAGGAGGGGCCATAAACGCAGCGCAGGCCATCAGGGAAGTTGCTTGTTCTCCTCATGGCACCAGTAAATAGAATGGTACAGGATCGTTTTACAGCTCTTAATTCTCTGGCCTGGGAGTGAGCGAGATGCAACATCAACGCAGTGGAAACGACTCACAATTTTGATAAGGTGGCATTCAAAAGGTCTCCTTCAGAGCCTCCAAAATCTTATCTCCCATTTGCGTCGTGGAGACGTTTCCACCGAGATCCTTCGTTCTGAACCCGAAGCCGCCAACCTCTTCCTCATCAAGCACGCGCTTGACCGCAGCCTCGATAGCTTGAGCGGGTTTGTCCAACCCCATGGAATACCTCAACAACAAGGCGGCGCTGAGGATCGTTCCAATGGGATTGGCAATACCCTGCCCGGCGATATCAGGAGCCGAACCATGGATAGGTTCATATAAGCCGGGAGTGGTTTTAAAGTCAGAAGAGTTGAAGTCGGAAATTGTCGGTGCACCAGCGAGAGAGGCCGAGGGAAGCAGTCCTAGGGAACCGGGGATGACGCTGGATTCATCTGAAAGACTAGTGTGGACAATCAGGTGCCGAATTGCATTCGGATGTCTGCACCTACATATCTCCAAACAGGTTCTCCGTCAGTAAAACGCCGTTGAGTTTTCGTGGATTGGCAACGATCAACATCGAGGCAGAGTCAACTAATTGATGATCCAACTCGAGACTAGGGTATTCCTTTTTCAAGGTCTCGGTGACCACCTTTCTCCATAACCTTGAGCAGGCTAGGACGTTCGCCTTGTCAACGGAGTGGATCTTCAAAGGAGGATTGGCGGTCAACGCTAACTTGGCCGCGACGCGCGTGATCCTCTTGATCTCCTCGACGCTGTAGGTCATAGTATCCCAAGCGACATCCTCGTTGGGGGCGACCCCAGCCTCCTTACGTTGGCCGAAGTATATTCCTCCAATTAATTCACGAAGGACGATGATGTTCACGCCTTGGGCAATGTTGGGTTTGAGAGGTGACGCGGAGATGAGTGAGTCGGAGGCGAAGTTCGCTGGTCGGATATTGGCGTACAATCCGAGTGCTTTTCGGAGGGCAAGGAGACCTTGCTCAGGTCGGACTGGGCTGTCGACACCCCATTTTGGTCCACCAACGGAACCTAGTGAAAGTCAACGCGTCTCAGTAAGACAAAGAATAATTGTATTTTCCCAAGCTCACCCATCAGAATGGCATCGGCATCCTGGCATGCTTTTAGAGTAACGGCCGGCAAGGGTTCACCAACGGAATCAATGGCGTTTCCTCCAAACGCGTAAGATTTCAACTGGAGTTCGAAGGAATCCGAAGCATCGGAGACGGCGTTGAGGATCTTGACAGCTTCCGCGATTACTTCTGGTCCTATATCGTGAACAAGAAGCAACTGCTAGTTAGATTCTATCCACGACGATAGAGAGGATCGGCACCGATTCCATCACCAGGCAAGACGGCGATACGAAAGCTGCAAGTTCAAAGTGATGGCGGTCAACCAGCTGCGATCAAGGCCGATGAGCGTCTGGAACAACTCACATTTTCTTGGACATCCTGAGTCAAGGGAGGGTTGTTGGTCGTAGTAACGTTAAACCTTGCGAGTGGAAAACGTTGTCGATCTGATCTTGTCTTGCACCTCCATCCATGCCTGTAAGCATCTGACTCGTTCGTGCTTGACATCGGCCGAACGCCCTGACCAATGAACATCTGCTAGGCTTATCACTCGTCGTTTAATGAGTATCCCGATATACAGCTGGTAGGTAACACCGCTGTGTTGCCAATCCGCACCAGGGTCAGAGGACCTGCTCCGCAGGGTGAGCCCGTCTCTAATCGTTGCGCTGCAACCCTGATGTATCGCTGACTTCCCGCAGCCAACCCGGACGAGGCAGACATTATCGACGAAACTCTAGACCTATTCCGCGCCAACTCCCTCTTCAGAAACTTCGAGATTAAGGGCCCTGCAGATCGTCTCCTCATCATCCTTATCCTTTATGTATCCGACTGCCTCGCCAAAATAGGATCAGCCCGCGTCACCCCAAACCAGCTTGAGGCTTCCAAGACATTAAACACGTTGTCAGTGGACAATTTCCCAATCCCCGGCGATGCTGGATTCTCGTTGAGCGCACACTACGCTCCCCCGAGCAGCCGGGTGGACGGAGGTACGCCGTCACGATTATCTCAATACGAGTGCTACCTAACTTTTCGCCAGATTACCTGCGGCAGTACCTCGTCCAGGTCCGACAGGAACTTGCTGCGCGTCTGGTGGAGAGATTATATGCGGATGGAACGGGAAAACCGAGCAAATGGTGGATGTCGTTCCAAAAAAGGCGGTTCATGAACAGGAGCATCGGTACATAAGCAACGGAAATCACGTCGAGCTACTGACACTGTACAACCAATACAATGCCGAGGCTAGTGTTTCCTCCTTCGTTCATTCGGATTCCGTCTGCCGTACCCGATGGTTGGCATATCACCGCGATGGGTCGTCCGACCTTTCCCACTTGGTCCAGCAGTCAACATTTCTGGTATCCAATCGGGGTCCATCCAGCTCCCCATGACTGCGCCTCCCTCCCCTCCTCTTGCTAGGGATCCGTTCAGCATCTTCCTTTCTGTCCTCTCCCGCTTGTTGTCAGCCAACTTCTTCGCCGACATCCAAGCAGTCTGATCCTCTCTCAGAACCAGCCCGTCGCCGGATCCAGTTTTGGCTGAGCCAGGTTTTGGTGATGGTATTGAGTAGATCGTCCCCCGAGTTTTGTGCTGGAAGTTCTTTTTAAGGTGTACCTCCATCTTGGGTGTACCGTCCTCTGATACAGACATTGTAACGGAAGCTCGTAGGAGAGTAGGATTCCCGCACGACGGGCAGAATTTCTTCGACGAGTCCTTGCAAATCCTGGATCTCCGCCGTCAGAAACCAGCCCCGGATACGTTGAGAAGAACCAACACTTACTTGAAGCAGGCGTGGCAGCGCAACACCCAAGTCTTCACCTTGTCGATCTTCTTTCCATCAACACCAACAAGGCTCAACCCCATATGCATCAGTACGTTCTGCATGGCGAAATCGGTTGTCATACAGCCGGTCACGACCTTTTCGTTGGCACCACCTTGAGCGGGAATGAGTTGGAGGGTTTTTGATTTGTGCATCGCGACGTTTGTCGGCGTTATCCATTCTCCTTCGCCGTCATCTTCATCACCGGGATCCTCGTAGAGTGGTGGTGTCTTTAGAGGGGTTGGTAATGAGTTTTCGTGCTCGGGAAGTGGGGTATCTGTGGGTCCGATTTCAATCGAGGGGTTTGATACCGGGGGGGTTGTTGTCAAAGTGTCTAAAGATGGGGCAGTCTCAATGGGTGCCTCAATGGGTAGCTCGCCCAAAGCAGTCTTGTCCAAAGATTCGGTTACCGCCTCGACTTCTCGATCTTGTTCTATCTGATGTCCGTTCAGTATAAATCCTCCAGGGTAAGGTCAATGAGAGATACCTGCGATTCCTCCAATTTCTTCTCCTGTAAATCCAACTCATACGTCAAAGCGACGACACATATATCAGCGTGCGACAGGACACTATAATCGCCGGTCTTCTTCGCAACGGCAATGGCTAAAATAGCCCATCGGCTCCTCCACTATCTGGACAGGTTCGAGACGTACTAACTGTGTGCGAGAGACGAGGGTGTTGGATCCCGAACTTGGATTCTAACTCCAGCGTTCAACGCTAGGGATTCGAAGTGCTGCTTAGCTCGTGGATCTTTCAATTCGGAGATGACTTGAGGAACGATGTAGTATGTCTGAGCGAGGTTCCGTAAAGGGCTGAATGAGAGCAGAGGTCCCGCATCCAGAACGAGGTTTTTGCAAGTGGGCTGAGAGTTAGATGCTGCCATTCTCCTTTGAAGGCGGGGGGAGATATTTTGAGGTTTTGATCTCTTCGATTGAAAAAAAAGGCCCAGGAGTCGATCATCACCCCGGCGGCCAATTCTCACCTCCGCGCGGCGAGCCTATCGGCGGAGGGAGGCATAATCCAAAAACCATGGCTCTACCGCAATCACTGAGGACGTCGGTGACACCTCCAGAGCTCGAGCTGATAGCTTCAGAACAGCTCATCGACATCGTTCCTCTCGTGACGATGGAAAAGACCGCTTTCATCTCCGTAAGCACCCTCCAATCTAATCTACCGCTGCTCTCTCTGGGATGTTTAGACGTGACGACCAACCACCAACACTTCCTATTCTGACGCGAAAAGGGTGCCTATGGTCCGTTACGTCCTCCAGCGAAAGCTCGAGTTCCGTTGTGGATAGCCGTAAACCTCAAATTGAAGAAGAAATGTCACATCGTTCCACCAGAGTGGCTATCAGTTGGTATCACATCTCCCGTATCCAGGGTTTCGCGGGTTGGCGGCTGACCGAGAGTATTTCCAACAGAATTCCTTCAGGATAGGTTAACCCGCGAAACTTCGAACCAAGGTTTCAGCCAACTCCCGTTCCGATTCGCGGAGATCTCGAAGGTCATCCTAGACATGTAGGTCGATATATCGATGGGATGTGAGGATGATGCTGACATAAGACAGTGCATCAGACGACCTTGAGAACCCGGACAAGATCCGCACTCTCCTCAAGGACATCCGAGAAGCAAGGCAATCCAAGAGTCGGGAAGGTATCGCGAGGCTGGACCACAGTGAATTGGGTGTACGCCGTCTCCATCCCTCCCTATCGGCTTCTTTTCACATACGTCTGCAGCTTTCTGGTCTTTGTTCTATGGAAATCAATGAGATCCGACCATTCTTCATCAAGGGGATGAGCGTCTTGACAAAGCTCATCCGTGACCCGGAAAACCCTCCTAAACTTGATGAGACTTGACCCAGAGCATTTAGCACTTAAGTGTGGAACTGCGGTTCCCCTGGCTCATGATAGTTTACGCAAATGATCCTGCGGGATATCTAGGCACATTCGCCGGTCGTTGATCAGGCAGATGGGTAGAGGCACAAAAACCAATGTAGTGATACAGACCGTGAATACAATAGTCACATTAACGGAAGGTCGAGCGAAAATATGGCTTGGTTAGCAGCCATCTATTGGCCATGCGTCAACGTCGCAATGATCACTATCCCATCACCTTCCCTTCTCTTGAAGGAGCCCAATGATGAGGTCCATCTTTTCCTCGATACCGTTGATCCTGTTGTTCAGAATGTCCATCCTCTTGCCAAATTCACTCATGATGGTAGCCTCGGGCGACTGAAATTGCTCAATTTCGGCGACCACTGATTATCAGGTATGGGCACATACCACGGTAGTCCTCGGGAACTCTTTGATCAACTCGGCGAACGGCACCTTGGTGATGACCAGTCCCCTTTCGGCGTCCTTTCCTGTTACTTTCGGATCCCTCGCGTCCGCACTGTCTTCGGAAGCGATGGTATCATTAACCCAGTCTCTCAACCAAACGTTGTGATTCGGGTCAAACAAGGCTTCGAACAAGCCGATGCATAACATGGCAGGGAAGAAAATGATGAGCATAACTTGACGGTTGAGCTGAGAAAGGTTGTCAGCTCCGCGAACGCGGTCACAGTGCTCAACCTCACCTCGATGTACCTCCCCCGCGCAAGGCATAACCTGAACAAAAGCACGCTCAAACAGGAAGGGGATAACTAGACGAATCGCTACTTACTCGAAAGGCGCGATGAGCACCTCAATGAGATTGAACGGTGCAGGATACACGAATTCATCCGGCGCTCTGATCAATCCAATCGTCTTGGTCGCAAAGAACGTCAAGAATTCGGCCTCAGCATCATCGACAATCTGATGAAGAACCTAGCTCAGCGCTAGGGGAGACGGGCGATGAGGAATTCAAGACGCACTTCCGAATAGGCAGATGAGAAGAGTGAGATAAGGACGTTGAGTAGGATCAATGCGGTCACAACGTTCCAGCTACATCGAGTTAATCAGCCTCCCTCATTACTCTCCACGCACGGATATGCTTACAGGTAGTAGAGGGCCAAGCTAGCGGGGCTGCTCAAAGTGTCAGTCACAGATTAAGCCGCGGGGGTGTTTCGTTACCTTGGGCTGAACCTCTCATAGTCAGGGGCTCTGAAGGCGAATGAATCAGCGAGCATTTCCGTGAGAGTGCGCCAACCCACTGAAGTAGAGATTGTATAAGTAGATGCTTGGAGGACGATTAGTAACTGCAAAGGACTTGTAAGCTCAGTTTCACTCACTACAACCTATATACACAAGGGTCAGCGAAGCGGCAGTAGAATCAACTTAAAATATACCGTTGAGGCTTCGTCAGACGTGCCGTCAGCGACGTCAAGGGCATATAGTCCTTGTGCAAATCCGATACCTAGGAGAGAAAGGAGCTATCAGAGCGTGAGTTTCGCGCAGCTGGGTAACTTTGAGGGCTTACAGCAAAGAATATCCCAGACTCTCGCAACATCCGGGCAATACAGATTTGCAACGTCCCCATGTACCTATTTGCTCGTCAGTCATGTGCTTGATTGGCAGTCAGACATACACACTTAAAACCATCGAAGACAGTAATCAACTCTAGGATACAATGTTAGTTCGGCCCACATGCGTGCCAAACAAACGTACTCATCCTAGGAAGGTAACGCTGAATAAGGAAAGACGCGACGACCAAGATTTAGGCATACCAAATCAGCGGGGAGACGAAGCTCAACACCTGGAAACTCCGGAACTTGGTATGTTCAGCCGTGCTTCCCGTAGAACTCAATCCAATGACCCGCAGAACAAACGCAGTCATGAAAAGGGCATCGGTAAGGAGGTTCACGAAGTGCCAGAACGAGAACGAGCGCCAGGTTGCGAAGCGCAACAGCTTGTAGATCTGTGTCACGAAGGGAAAATTAGTCCGAGTCCAAGAACCTTGGAGTGACACATCAACCTTGAGATTGTCTACGGTTGTGATCCCGTCAGAGTGCGTATTTGGGAAGAAGTGCGAAAGTCTCACTCTCGAGCGAGAAAGATAGGGCTAGCACATAAAGAATTATTTCCCATGCATCGATATGCTGATTATTAGGGTCTATCTTATCGAGTGGTTCCCGAACTTTACGCAGTCTAGTTCAGGTGTGGTAGCCACAGAAGAAGTCAACTTGACGTACCAGCAATACTGTAAGCGGCAAGGAAGAATAACCACACTGCGATCCTAAAGTCATTTTGGTACCTGGAGGTGGGATGAGGGACAAGAAATCTTTGGGTGCATGTGAACACACTTGGGAACGGCGAGCCTAGAAGGGTCCAAGAAAGAAGAGGAGCGATTCTCGCGATAGGCGACGTCTGAAAAATGTCAGTGGCCAGGGAATAATGAGAAAGGAGCGGGGCACAAACAGTCAATATCATGACCTTCTTTGCTCTTTTGCACAACGCTACCGTTCCAAAGTGCCATCACAACTACCGTACGTCCGTTAACAAATGCAGTGTAACAAAATACAAGAAACATACGATTTTGAGCTTCACTAGAAGACAAAAATATGGTGCTGCGGACAGTGTACGATTAGCGAGTCACATCACCCCTTACGGTGAAAGTCCGTACCAACGTGAGTCAATCGCGAGCTCCAGAGCCGTGGCTAAGTCGCTCTGTTCCCCATCCCACTCAAGGTTACTGAACCGGGTGGACATAATATCGTTCAATCTTTCCGGAGGGGACAAGTGAACCACACGACGCGCGAGAACTTCACAGGCAATTGCTCTGCCGTAGTTCTCGCCATAGTCGGCGGGGTTGTGATTTGCTTCATACATAAAGTCGCGCCTGGCGCGTAGAAGGGCGTACGGAAGCTAGCAAATAATCAGCAATGAGGGCGGCAACGAAGCAGAGCCACAAACCGCTTCGTGAAAGTCCCCAGCTGCAGCAATGTATGCAGAGATAACCTGAAGCGTGATCACCCTGCTAGTGGGCTCATTGATGGCCGCGGGGCTTACTTCCACCGGCAGCAGCTCCAAAGTCATAGCCCTCACGCGAGTGACGAGCTCTGTAGATCGAAGGCGAGTTTACAGACTTACGGTTTGGTCCGGGAATTCAACATGCTTACTTGTTATACTATCCGGACTCGCATGCAGACTCTGGATAGACATGAGAGAAGCGCGTTCATCGTCCGACATGGCTGTCACCCTCAAAAGCTCAGGATCGCTGTACTTGTCGTTCGCGGTCAGGCAACGGGGGCGACCTTGGAGGGAAGAAGTGAAGACGTCAGGGGTGTATGTAATACCCCGAGTCCGCTTTCCCCCTATCCCGACGTCATTGATGATTGATGGGCGCTCTGCGCCCCTGCCTGCCGTACCACGTGATCCAAGTTCAATCACTCAACCTCTCCACCACATTTTCGATCTCTAAGCGTGGACGCGACGGACTCTGGCCAGTTTCACAACTCCTGAAGCTGGGATGCTGGGATCTAGGACAAAGCGTATTGCGGCCTACGGGAAACGCGCTCACAGGATCGTGGTAAACGATGATTTCAGTAAAGCCTGTGTCAGTGGGAGGACAACTACCTCTCCTCCAGTCGCTGTCATCGTGCTTGATGATCCCGTATCAGACACCTCGCCACCACCTTCTCCCGTTAGACAGAAGGCTGCTTCGCCTGCGACCAAGAAGAAACCTACGATGAGGAAAATGGCCACGTCGAAGTCAATCGATAGCCCTGTGTCTGTTCGCCGTCCATTGGCCCCTGTGGAACCGGCTGCATCAATTAACGTCGAATCTAAACAGGTGGCGAAGTTCCCGAAAAAGCTTGGCAAGAAACCATCACCCTCACCAGTGGTAGACATCGAGATTGTTCTCTTGGACGACGCAGGTAGAACCGTGGCGAAGGAACGAAGGGCTTCAAAGACCGGTATACAGGTTAACCCTGTAACTACATCTCCACTTCCTCGACCTAAGTACGACAAGAAGGACGCTGGGGTACAGAAGCTTCGAAAGACCCATCAAGAGAAACCGGCTGTTATCGATATCTCATCCGACTCGGAACTGGAGCTACCGCCGCCAAGACAAAACCATGCAACTACTCGACGGCGCCAAATCATCATATCCTCCGATGAGGACGACTCCGAAGAGCAGGAAGTCGCCCAGACACCGATACCCGTTCCCCCTTCCGTTTTTTCGCCTTTAGTTCCTCCTCATCAGTCTCCTTCCCCACCTCTGCCGTGTGTGGCCCCTTCCCCGCGTAAACTCTCCTCACCTATTCGAACAAAACAGCGGCCCTCGTCCCCTCGACCCCCCCAATATGATCCAACTACTAACAAACCGAGGCAACTCACACCCATTCGTCGTAGGAAGAAGTCCTCTCCTCAATCGCCTGGATCAGTAATCTCAATGGAAGACGACGAAAGCGACTTGGATGATACAGATGTCAACGACATTCTAAAGTTCGCAAACCTCTCTATCTCAGACTATCAAGATCACGCCCCTGAAGTCCCCAAATACCTTCTCCCCCTGCTACAAGAATGTAACCAGAATTCTCCACACGAATTTTCCTCATTCATCAACAGCTTCCCATTCGATTCGATCGTCCAGTCATACGAGTCTGAGCTGGCCCCCCACTCGAAAGTGGAATTTCGGAAAGTCGGAGAGGCGTCGTACTCGGAAGTCTTCGGTATAGGCAGCGTGGTTTTGAAGATAGTCCCAGTCCGTGACGAATCTAACACGAGAGTAGGTGGGCACGATGTCGAATCCCCTCCCCCTAGCGATGCAGGAGACGTTTTGCGGGAAATTGCAGCTACAAGGTTGATGGGGGAACTGTGTGAGGGGTTTACCAAGCTCCTCCGGACTTACGTCGTGAGAGGGAAGTATCCCTCTCTACTTCTATCGTTATGGGACGAGTATAACGATCTGAAGGGGTCAGAAAGTATCAAGCCAGGTGAGGAGTTCAAGAACCAGACCTTCACCTTGCTCATGTTCCCCCCTAAAGACACATTCTCGGTGTCTCAGGTATACGCCATTATCGTCCTCCCGAATGGCGGTCCGGACTTGGAAACTTACACGTTCTCCTCCCCTTCAAAGAATGGATGGACCCAAGCCTGTAGCATTTTCTGGCAGGTCGTATACACCATTGCCGATGCAGAAAACCTTGTTTCGTTCGAGGTGCGTGTTTTGTTTTGTTGTGATAGTCTCTGCGTATTCAAGCACAACCCAGCACCGTGATCTTCACTGGGGCCAGATTCTGATCCAAGACCTCCCTTCATCAAGCATTCTAAGGCGGGGCACAACACCCCCTTCCATGGACGACTACAGTTCTGGAGTGATTACAACGATAATCGATCTCGGTCTTTCAAGGATGGACGCATCGCCGACAGAAGTTCATTGGATACCGTTCGAGCCCGAGGCTTTTGAAGGCGAAGGCGACTACCAATTTGATATCTACCGGATGATGAGGGACCACAGCGGCGGTTCATGGGAAGAGTACAGACCTCTTACGAACGTCATGGTATCCATTTCCTCTCCTTCCCACCCGGGATCGAATTGACCGGTTTGGAATTTCAGTGGCTTCATTACCTCTTGCGCAAGTTGATCTCGTCAAAGGGACTACGAGCTCCCCGTGCACCAAGGAAGACTCCAGCTTCAAAATCGACACAGAAGAAGAAAAGCAAAGCTGCTCCCACAACAACTTCGGATTTTGGTGAACGGCAGTGTTATGAATGCCTACTCGAGATGGACTTCTTGCTGGGTGCATGGCTGAAGAGCGTAAAACCCGTGCGACCGAAGGGGACAAAGAAGGGGAAAACAAAGGTACCTGCAGCTGTGAGACCGGCTGTTGGTGAAGAGGTGCGACCGTTCAGGTCTGCAGGAGACGTGCTTGGATATGGTGTCGAGAGGACGTGGGTCGCTGGCGACCATTAGTAACTTGGGTTCAATGTGCTGCTTTTATACGACCACCCCTCATGAGCACTTGAGTTATTCGGCGAGAGGGCTGGTGGACTGCCTTCACTGACTTATAATATGGATGTAAATGCGTGTTCTCGTTAGATTGACTTGAAATGCGAGCGAGTATGCATAATGTACAATGGGAGGTTGGGTTTTTTACAGCTTCTGGATGACGATGGCCGACGCAGCTCCCCCTCCGTTACAGATACCTGCCGCTCCGAACTCTCCAGACTTCAGTGCATGAACTAGGGAGACAACAATACGTGAGCCTGAACTGCCAATGGGGTGACCGAGGGCAACGGCACCGCTGGGAAAGAGCTGCTCTCAATGACAGAACCGCGTTCAGACAGCCGGAAAGCGCTCACCCATCAACGTTGATCTTGTCGTATGAGACACCCAAAGCCTGTTCAGCAATCCGTACGACGACGGAGAAGGCTTCGTTGATTTCGAAGCGAGCAATATCCTTGATTTCCAGGCCAGCACTCTTCAAGGCGATCGGGATGGCGAGGGCGGGAGCCTCTGGGAAGTCAATGGGGCTGACGCCGATATCGGAGAAAGCTGGGTAGTTGTTAGTCAAGGGGGCTCCGTCGTGCCATAACTCAGACATACAAATAACTCGTGCAAGCGGTTTGAGACCGAGGGCTTTGGATTCCTCTGCGCTCGTCAACACCAACGCGGATGCACCGTCGTTTAAGGGAGACGAATTTGCAGCGGTGATGGAACCATCCTTCTTGAAAGATGGCCTAAGAGTTGGAACCTTCTCGAAGATGACTCGTTTATATTCTTCATCTTCCTTTATGATGGTGTCGTCCTTCTTTCCCTTGACAGTGACTGGAGCGACTTCAGCATCGAAAACCCCATCAGCCCAAGCGCGGGCAGCACGTTTGTACGACTCGATGGCATGCGTATCTTGAGACTCTCGGGAGATCTTGAATTTCGCAGCAGCAGCTTCACCACAGTTGCCCATTCCGAAGTTATTGTAGATGTCCCATAGACCGTCCGTCTCCAACGAATCCTTGGTGGTGAACTTCCCGAAAGACGGGTTCTGTCGGGGGAGCAAGAACCTGTATGCATGATTCGGGGTCAGTTCGATGTTACAAGAATACGAGGCCACGTACGGAGCATTGCTCATGCTTTCCATACCGCCAGCAGCAACGACATCCCTATATCCGGAGAAGATGCTTTGCGCGGCAAACATGATCGACTTCATGCCGCTGGCGCAGACCTTGTTAATGGTGGTAGCATCGGAACTATGTTTCATCCCGGAAGCAAGAGCGACCTGACGAGCAGGGGATTGACCGACTCCGGCCTGAACGACGTTACCGAAGAAAATCTCCTCGACTTCCTCCGGAGGGACGCTATACTTGTCGAATGCATGCTTTAAGGCGACGGTACCGAGCTCGGTCGCGGTGAGGGATTTGAGTGTGCCATTCAAAGAGCCTATTGGTGTCCTGGACGCTGCTACGATGACTGCTTCTCGTGGGCCAAAGGTGGACTAGGAGACGTGAGTTTTGGCGCGCAGTCGTAAATGACACACGACCCAGGCTCACCAGCTGGCGGGTGCGGAAGATAATCTGCCTAGTAGTCAGCCTAGATGCAAGCATGGTAGGATTGGTTGGAGAGGTGGAGGTTACTGGAGAAGAATAGGAGCTTCGGATCTCAAATGACCGCTTCGCTTGCAGATTCAAATGTGGGGGTGAAAATCACATGCATAATTCCGGATTACAGGTTTACAACCGACCCAAGAACAAGAAACCACATCTTCATCCAACACCTCAATCTATCGTCTTCGGACGCGTCTGGGTTGATAACCTCATTCACAAGCTCGTCGACCGCAGCACTGCTCTCGCACGGATGAAAGTACCAACACCGGGTGCCAAGCACCGGATGGTCGCCCTGAGATAATAGCGGGAACGCTGAGCCGGGCTCAGAAAGCCCAAAGGTTGTCTTTTCAAAGTTCGTGGACGGGTTGAAACGAAAGATACCAGTTCGCAGGAGTTGATCCAATGTAAAATGCACGCCCTCTGCATCGAACTCAGCAATTGTTGCAGAAAAGCAGCTAAGGGACATACGCTGGTCCCACATGTTAAAGTAGAAGGCAGGAACCATGAACGAGGGTGAATAGACGATGTATTGATCGCAGGTGATGAAGCTAGGAGTTGAAGTAACCGCTGTAGAATCATCTTCCTCGACTGGAACCCCCCCGGTATCATCGGTCGAGCAACCCGAGGGCTCTCCGGATATTGAAACGGCGCGCTCAAGGTATCCTAGATATTGAAAGGTCTATCTTGTTTATCAACGATGAGCCTGACATCTCCTAGTGAGCGTTACTACCTGGTGGGACCGCCAAGACCAAGATGAATGGGAATCATCCCCTTCGAGCACAAGTTTGCAAGCGCGTTCGAACTGTGGTCGTGTGAGGCTCATCAGGACAAATAGTAGCAAACAAGGGCGTGGGAGATTTTGTGCTTGTGGCTTTACAGTTGCTATCGGCAAATCCCGCCCAATCCACACCAAAAGTTGCCCGACTAGCCACTCATCCCGCGCCGTCCCCACCCTCAATCTTATACACCATGGCCGTAGGCAAGGTTGGTATTATCGCGCTCGTTGAGCGTCTCGGAGCTTACATCTCGTTTAGAACAAGCGTTTGTCAAAAGGAAAGAAGGGTATTAAGAAAAAGGTTGTTGACCCATTCACCCGAAAGGGTGCGTTCATCTTCGTTTATCTTCCATCGATGCGCACGGCTCACTCTACCTCACAGAATGGTATGATATCAAGGCACCATCAATCTTTGAGGTCAGGAATGTCGGGAAGACTCTTACGAACAGGTCACAGGGTCTTCGTAAGTTTATCGCAAGCCCTTCAGTGCTCTCATTTCTAATCACTTGTACTATAGGAAATGCCAATGACTCTCTCAAGGGTCGTATTGTTGAGGTCTGCCTAGCAGATCTCATCAAGGATGAGGACCAATCATTCCGCAAGATCAAGTTACGGATTGACGAGGTCCAGGGCAAGAACTGTCTCACCAACTTCCACGGCATGTCCTTCACCTCGGACAAGCTGAGGGCACTCGTTCGCAAGTGGCAAACACTCATCGAAGCTCACGTTGACGTGAAGACAACCGATGGGTACCTCATCCGACTCTTCGCCATCGCTTTCACCCGCCGGCGTCAGTCCCAAGTTCGCAAGACCACCTATGCCCAGACGGGTCAGATTAGGGAGATCAGGAAGAAGATGTTCGAGATTATGACCCGCGAGGCGACGAACTGTGACTTGAAGGAGTTGGTACAGAAGTTCGTGCCGGAAGCCATCGGTCGTGAGATCGAGAAGGCGACGAGGGGCATCTACCCCCTACAAAACGTGTACATCCACAAGGCCAAGATCCTCAAGGCCCCCAAATTTGACCTCTCAAAACTGCTCGAGCTGCACGGCGAGTCGACCGACGTACGTCTACTCGACGCTCATCATTGTGGAACGTGGTATGCTCACAATTGTACAGGAGACAGGGACGCGTGTGGTCAAGGACTTTACGGAGCCGGAGGTCCTGGATTCGGTGTAAACCAGCCCTTTGGATTACTTGCTGTCTTCGTATTTGCATAGGCTAACCCCATTCCCACCATCCACGCGACAGTGGTACATTGTGTGAATCATGAGTGCATAATTTGTCGTGCTGTGAGTGGACGCAAGGAACGATACGGGTCACGATTTCCCCCTTCCGGAAAACCGGATAGACAATTTATGCGCACAATCCCAACACCAGACGCCAGACGCTGTTATCATCCCTCTAACATCCACCACAATGTCCGACGCCGATTACCTCAAAAATTTCCTGGGGTTCCACCTAGATTTTCCCAAGAAGGTTCTCTTCGTTGTATACTCTCTCGCCAAGAGTAGACCTAAAGTTCGACTCGGTCATACTTTAGGGTGTCAATTTCTTGGATATCTTCCCAATTTTAAGAGACCCAATCGCTTTCGAGGTCGTAATCACCAACCTCTTATATCGTCTGACCTCGCACACGATACCCAACCTCCAAGGCGGTAAAATAGATGTTATCGTTGGTTTGGACGCTCGAGGCTTTTTGTTCGGCCCGATCATCGCGTCGAGGTTGAAGGCTGCCTTCATCCCCGTGCGGAAGAGAGGGAAGCTTCCTGGAGAATGCGTCTCCGCTGAATACGAGAAGGAGTACGGAAAGGTTAGGTCTTTCTTCGGGGATTCGAACTTTTTTTTCTTGCAGGTTCGGGTACTCATTGAATGATCGCTTGCAGGATATATTTGAGATGCAAGTCGGAGTTATCCAGCCTGGCCAGAACGTCGTGATTATCGATGACCTCATTGCAACAGGTAAGCAACGCTTTCGCGCTTCCAACGAGGTTTTTTCCTCAGTTCGTTCTCTAGGAGGTTCTGCTAAAGCAGCAGGCGAGCTTGTCGCCAAGGAAGGCGGAAAGACGGCCGAATACCTCTTCATCATCGAAGTGACCTTCTTAAACGCCCGTCTGAAGCTCGACGCGCCCGTCTATTCAATCATTCAGGTTGACAAGGAGTAGAAAGAGTTCACGGGCTCAGGCGGAAGAAATGCTACGGTTTGAGACAATTATATAGTTCTATGAGGTTGATACGCTAATAGACGATAAGCCTCGTGTTCACCAGTGCATGCCCATTGAGATATAACACCTTCTGAATGTCATCCTTGAGCTTGTCCATGTCGTTACCGCTTTCGTAGGTTCTTGTCGGTTTCCTCTTCGGACCAATTTGCCTACTTTCCAGGTCAACGATGAACATCACCTGTCCCGCACCAGTATCCTGTGTCCGTTTGATCATATCTATAACCGCCATCCCTGCCGTCTTGGTCAAAATGACAAGCGCTACGTCGTCCACCGCGTCTCCGACCTGTCCCCTCTCCTCCTCATTGATCGAAGGGCTGACCCTGGTGTCGTCGTCGTTGATGACGACCACGCCAGAAGCACCAGCTCCCTTTGCGTTGAGGAGCTTCTTGAGGAAAGTACATTCTCCTCTGTCGACCAGTAGAACCTCATCCGGATAGGTTCGTCCGTAGGGCTGGCACCCATACTGATTCGCCCGATCCTGGACCAGTCGAGCACCATCCTGACAACCGAAACGTATCGGCTCGTGGTCTGGATTCAACAGAGAAGGGTCTCCTCCAAAGAACGCAGTGTTTGCTGGTAAAGTGACTTCGGGCGGACCCTCTGTCACAACCTCTTGGACCTGCAACATCTGATCGACATCTCTGATGAAGAACTGCAGGTTTATGACGGAGACTCTATTCGGAGTGGCGGGTGGTGGATTCGCCGTACCCATGAGCCTTTGATCATCAACGAAAACGAGCTGACCCGTGCGGACAGAGTGTGGTCCCACTAAACCGAAACGCGTCAGTAAGATGCAAGTTTAGAATGAACGAACACACGTCGAGTGATATCATATCCTTTCCCGTCCAAACGGCTTACGACATGGGCCCTGATTCCAGTGACGTTATGTATCAGATAACCATACGTGGTTACTTCGAGTCTGCTGCTGTCCGGATTTGGATCCTCGGTGACGGTTTTGCCGTCATGAGACAGGACAAAGTCATAGGACTGAGATCAAACGTTTCAATCGTGATACGAATGGCGGATCATGACATAGCCTTACGAAGATCTCCACCTTCGGGATGTCACAATACCCATACGGTGACCAGGCAGCCCGTTCCAGTTCGCTCGCGGTTCCGTCTGCTAGGAAACGAGCATACTCCACGTCTCGACGAGATTGGATGCCCCCCACGAGACCCCCGTCCAGATTAGATTGTTTCTGGAACGCAGGTTCAGGAGTATATGCGGGACACCGATGGTTTTCAGCTCCGCGGAGCTTTCTTCGGACCGCCGACATGGGTCTTGTGTATTTGGGTTCGAGGATTAGAATGTGTCCTTCGGTCGTAAAAACATAATTTGAGTCGTCGCTGTGGATCGGATTTTCCTCGTCAAACAATAGATATAAATACTGTGAGCAGGGGTTAGACGGGAGATCGGAGAGGTTGGGGGAAAAAGTGCCTTGAGGGTTTCAGAAAGTACAAATGATTCCATGCGATTAGATAGAGTATTTGACAGGAGGTTTGAGACCCCAGCGATACCGCACTCCACTTTAGCCCGAGTCTCAATGTCGTTAAGGACTCGTTCTGCGACGTCGAGGTAGAACGGATCTCGAGTAGCCTGTACACCTGTTCAGCGTCGATACCCAACGTTACGAGGAGTAATGACGGACTCGGTAAAGATACCAGGTGGATTCGATGAATTCTAAGTCATGAGTTAGTTTCGGATCTCCATCCTCACTCGAATGACATACCGGGCCGAAGGGGATAATGCCACGATGTTGCCTGCAAAAAGGCGGTATCGAACACTTCTGGGAGTCCAGAGAAGTTTTTCCAGAGGTTCCAGTCTGCAGGAATCTGCATCAAGGCGGGATCACATGGTACTAAAGTGCTTATATTTACACATAAGGTGGGTTTTGATCGCGTTCTCAACGTCGCCAGCCAAAACCTGTAGACCAGGCCAAAATGCGGATAAGGAATCGATAGTGAAATATGCAGCATCTCCGGTGTGGATGTTGACATTTCTAAACTTTAGCAAGGTTCAACGAAATCTGTATCTCAAGCTTGGCGAACAAAGACTTACCCAAAACCCATTGGATGCTCTTGAGTAGCGCATCACAGCAGCATAGCTCTGATGCCAGACATCCAAGAATTCAACTTCGCCTGCCAAAATCCATTAGTAGGCGTATTTACCCATCAGATGAGAGCACGCACCGCTCATGATATACCACTTAAGCGCGTACTCATAGAACGAGTCGATCCCAGCCCCGATTCCACTAATCTCCGGAGGAAGCCAAGCCTAAAGTACCAATTAACCGCCTATGTCATGCTAACACACGAGAACTTACCCCAGTTCGCAGGCTAACTGTGTTTCCGACCAACCCTATATCCGACTTGCGATTCCATAATGCAAAGAAAGCCTTATATGCGGCTTGTTCAAAGCGGTCGTCGCCGGTGAGGCGACTCAGTGTTGCAAATTCCAGGATGAGAGAACCTGGGAAAAAGCCTTAACATAGCGGATAAATGTCAGGCGGAGGGCTTATTACCGGCTCCAGCAGTGCCTAGGTTGTGCATTGGTGTGAAATATTCGATCGGTCGAGAGACAACGTACAAGTCTCGTAAGCTTCCCCATTGAGTACGCCGAGTTTCAAGTGTATCTGACGTGGGTGTGAATGTAGGTGATGGTGTTGATCTAAAAAACCCTTACCCGTGCGTATGGAATCCCCGTCGGCGTCGAAAAAGCGGGTAGGAGCCTATTGCCCAGGTCGTGTGCCATGGAAAGGAGTTCGTCCTTGTACCATGGTAGGTAAAAAGGATGATTTGGACGTGAAGCGAATATATGGGCGGACAGCAAACCTCCGAGGACACGGATGGTGGCTTCGAAGACCTGTGGCCTCGTGTTCACGTTGAAAGAGACGGACTTGACGACATTCCTGACAGCCGTATCAAATCCCTGAACATCGCCCATCACTACGAATGTGTCGAGGGCGTCGACCAGTGTCACAGAGTAATTCCCTGCGACGTCATTTGCTCCCCAGTTATCACTGTAGATCCAATAAACAACTCAGTATTTGCGGTCGGCGGTGTTCTCTTACGGGTCTGAATAGTCTGGACCACGTCCTACGCAGGATATTGGGTCCAGTTCGTCATAGGGGAAAGCTAACGGTTGATGTAAACATGATGCTTCATTGGTGGTCGGTCGTCGAACTAACCATGGTCCATGTAGTTATCAAAACCATGATACCATAAACCTCTTACCCTCTCCCTAAGAAACAACAGTAATCAGACATCGCTCCACCTGCGGATCGCAAGACCGACCGTAGGGCGACAGTGCGGTTCGATGACCACCCGGTGACTGGGCTTGTGGTGGTTACGGGGGTTTCTGTGGTCGACGGCCAGAACTGGAATGCCAAAATAAAAAGCCCCAGAAGTGCACGGGTCCGCCAATTGTGCCACGTCATGGACAACGAAGAGAGAACCGATGCGGGCCGTGGTCTGTCTGCCACCGTATCCAGATCGGACGTGGTATGCGGATGGAAGTGATTCCAGGTCACGTGCAAAGAACGTCGCTTCCTTCGTGCACGCGATCACCATGAGCCGAATCGCAGACGTCTCCACTAAAATGGGGCCTTGGATGCTTAGAGGATGGGTGCGCGTCTCAAAAAACTCCAAAAAAAGCACGGTCATTTACGACGCCTAGGTCTTAACGGACAGAGGGTGTCCGAAGTGCCAGGTTCCCTTGATGAGATCACCAAACGGTCAGACACCCGTTGTTCATTTCTGTGTCAGCTGCGATGGAGACCCGTCACAAAGCTCGGCCCAGTCATCCGTACAGCGAAGCCCATCCCAGGTATCGAACGCAACGACTGTGTCGACCCATCGTTCTGCTTCACGCGCTTCGACTGTGCTGACGGACCTCCCGAGTGACATGGAGTCCCCTCTGCTGCAACCCATCGTTGATACGGACGCGATTCTACGTCGAAGGCAACAATCTGACAGAGCATCCACCGAGATCGGTGACCGCTTGCTTAAGGGATGGGCAATGCTCGCAGACGAATGTCCAAATGCGGAGTGTTATGGGGTACCCCTTGTTCGTCCGCCGAAACCAGGGGGTGGTAAAGATCCCAGAAAGGTTAGTAATCGGCTCCCTCTCCTATTGGATGGAGAGGATCTCAACTATAACCCAGGAGTGCGTTATCTGCGGCTCGGTTTACGTAGACGAGCGAAAGCTCGGTGACCTAGATCACTCGATAACCCAGCCTCGTGTGAATCCAACCGAGGAGCGTGTTGGCAAGGATAAAGATGTCGAAAACCTCGATCTCCCGAATCCTGCTGAGTTTAACAACAATGTCACAATCCCACCGGGGGTAGTAGACCTTACACTGGTGCGTTGTAGTTTACTTTATCTATTTCAACAACTAACGTGTGCGGTAGAACACTTCATCCGTAAATCTGCCTCCGATGCATGGCAACTCGCGGTAAGCACGTGCATCAGGTATTCATCTCACTGCCCCCTCATGTGCGCACAGTCCACAGAGTTTACCATCAACACACTCATTCGCGCAAGCACTAGCCACAGTACGTTTCACGTACTTGATTGCGGGTATTCCCATTGAAGATGCTTCTTAGGGGAATATCTCCGGTGCCAGTACGATACCAGCTTTCGAGTCAGCCGAGCGTGCCTTGCAAGCCAGCTTGCGAGCTCTGGTCGACCACCTCGACCTTTCAGTGATCACAGGGACGACGTTTGATCCTCGGTTCATTGGAGACCTGGCAGAAGCAATCCAAAAGGTTACAACGGCTTTGACTAGCGTTCGATTGGCCCGTCAATCCGACCGCCCCATCGCGTGAAAAAACGTCAGCCTGGTGATTTTAACCCACGTTGTTTTCATTTTCGTTGATGCTCCGACTTTATGTAGGACCTGTGGTCAATGTATTAATGTCACGCTACTTCGCCCAAATCGATATCCCTTCACATTGTACTATTTTCTTGAATCACAACGCACGACTTCCCCGTGTTCCAGCACCCTTCCCTTATATCAACTGTTATCGCTCCGCTCTTTGATCAAAACCCTCCCATCCCACCCCCCTCAGCTGTATGGCCCCCCTTGGTCTCAAAAACCTCTTCTCTGGTCCAAGTAAAGAACCTCATATGAACACCGCAGGAAGAGTACAGGACGGCTATATGGGACAGGGTTCATTTCCAGGCGGTCTTCCGCTTGACCAGGGCAGAGAACACCCCACACATGTAAGACTGTTGTTTCGCCGACAGACGTTTCACATCTAATCCTGAACGTAGTGGGATCAACAGGCTGTAAATAGTTGGGTCAATACTATTCACAGTCGTTCTGAAATATTACCACAGGGTCCGATGTCCCGTGGTGCAAGCGTGATGGACTACGGCGGCCTAAGCGAGCTGAACCTCGAAGATAGCAGCGGCCGTCCCATCATGACTAACCCCAGCCGCAGCCGTGTCTCTTCCCGTCCTCGAAGTCGATATCAGCCCGAGGAAGAGGACAATGAGATCATTCACGTAGGCCGACCACGATCCCGGGGAAGACATTCGTCGGAGTCATCTTCCTCACTGGGGATGAACCGCGTCGATGATCAAGATATCCTACCACACACTGCCCACGAGTTCGGGTTACCATCCCATTCACACCGCCAACGTGACTCCAGACACAGAACTGATCACCATCGCGGCTACTCGGACCATCGAGCAGACTACGACGACAGATCCTATCGCGATGATGGACGGCATTACCGTGACCATAGTCGGTCGCATCGGGACGATCGGTATCGAGACAGATCTTATCGAGACGACAGGGCGTACCGCGATGATCGCAAATACTATCGGGATGATGACCCTTACCATCGCGAGAGGAGCAGATCTCGACATCGCTCCAGACATCACCGCGGTAGCAGGCAGCATGACTACCTGGAAGCTCACGAGGGTCGCCTCCCTGTCATCGTCATGTTCGATAACGGTCATGGCAGGCAAGCGTGCATACGTGCTCCGGCTGTGACTTTATCTCACGATGCCCCCACATTAGCTACGATAACGCCTGGTGCATAAAACCTGAGACTTCTCCTGTTATCTTCGAGGATGTTTACGGTAATGAGATCACAAGGTGCGTAAAGCGAATCCTCACATCTTGTCTGCATCTGACTGATGGCGTTCCTAGAGTTGGAGATTTCACCAACGGAGAGATAACAAGACGCGAACCACTTGTGCTCGAACAATACGGAGGGTATGTGATTTTATCCAGTGTATGGCCTAGCTCTAAGCTGACTTTGCTCTCCTAAGTTCCCCTCCCATCGAGCTCATGAACGGGCATGGCCGTCATTCAAGCAGATACCCGTCACATATGTCTCACCACAGGTCCGATAGGTGAGTTTCTGGAATATCAGGGTATCCGTTCGTTCAAGCTGACTCAACAATAGAAGGGACCCGATGCTGCGAGGATCTCCTGACTCCAACTCAATGTTTGTCAACTATCCAGGATCGGGACGTAGTAGAATGCGCAGTAACTCGCACTATGGTCCACATGCCCACCCTACTCCAATGCCTATGTCTCTCCGGAGATCTCAGGACGTCGATCGAGATGACTTCGCGCATATGGACCCCCGAGGGCCGCCTTCGTTAGTGAAGTCTGTTCTTCCTCGTGGTTGATATACGCTGAACGATTTTGTATCACAGAGCCGATGAACTACAGTACGCTCTCGACCGACAACTTTCTATGAGATCACGCGCTCGCACACCTGCCTCTAGTCCTCAGCAAGCACCAGGCATGTCCCGGGCACCAAGTCGAGCACATTCGGCCACATCCAGGCGTTCGCGAGTGGCCCAGTAATCGTGCCCCGAAAAATCCGATGTGTATCTACGCATTGATGTATCTATTTGTGCAGTAATACAAACTAGCGATTGAGCTTCCGTGGAGCTCCTCTTCCTTTCCCTTTGACACGTGAACTGGACGGTTGGCCTGCGGCGCTTTGAATTTCCCTCCGGCTGAGCTTCAAAACGCCGCCCTTGAATCTACCAACACCCATCTTCAAACCACGGTCTCGTCGTGATGGACGAGACTCGGCTTCATCTTCGAAGATTAGTTTTAGGGTTGGGTGGTAGTTCCCCAGGTCCTTCGCCTTCAGACGAATATTTAGGGCTATGATTACTCCACAACTAAGGGAATGACGTACCTCTTCTAATTTTTGTTTCATCCTTGCCTTCTGCTTTGCTTCAATGCCAAGGCGAACTCGTTTCGCGGCTTTACCCCGTTCTACTTTTCGAACCAGGGACTCTCCTTTCCCAACCTTCGTTTTCTCAGCTAGTTCCAACACACGACCTTCCAGTGCTTTTCGGCGTTGGGTACCAGTCAAATTCAACTCGTCCGGGTTTGCTACACCTGACAGGAGTTGTGTGTGGATCAACTTGTGCAAAAGCGCATCATTTTGACGGTTCGATCTGGAATTGCGTCAGCGTCCGGGATATGGACAAGACGAATGTGGGGTGGACGCACAAGTCCAAGTTGTCCTCATCAGGTTTTGTTTTGCTCACTGGAGTCGTACTTTCTTGCCGTAGTTTGGAGACTTTCGACGACTTGGGGCGAGGGTCATCGACTGGAGTAGATGAAAACCCCGCAAGGATTGCGTACCATGAAAGCTTTCTTCAGGGCTATATCAGAAGCAGAGGCCTCGGATTTTTTGCTCGGATCCTGGAAGGTCACGACAGATGGACCGCCAATTGGCGAAGTATCTTCGTCGGAAGATTGCCCTTCACTATCCTCTTCGTTCATAAGGACTTCTGTGATTGGATGTGAGGTGACCCAACGTACCATGAAAAGAGTCTATGGAACCTCCGTCTTCGGAATCATCTGAACCTGCGTTCCCGGTGCCGAAACCATGCCATTCTTCATCCTCCTCGCTGGTCGAAAATTCATTCAACTCTTCAAACTTTCTTTTGTTGCTAGAAGTCTCCAGGGTTTGCCCAAACGAGTTCAAAAACTGTTGTCCGTGAGCCTCGAGAATTTGCAGCAGCTGCTGATGATCGTCGGCGTCGGACATGTTAACTGGATCACGTGGGCTTTGCTTCCGTTCCGTCGACACCTTGGGCCTTGGCCCTATTCGCACAAGTTCCATCGTCACTATGGCTCGCAAAGGCGCGAAAGGCACAAAAAACCCTCCCTCAGACCAACCAGAAATATCTGAACAGGAACAACGGAGAATAATCAACGAAACTGGTCTGCTCAACCAGCTGCCGGGCTCCCCACGCCATGTCACACGAGAAGAGGAGGAAGAAACCCCGCTTGCCGAGGAGCTACTGAATGCGCTGCTACTAATCGTCCCCTTTACGTTCCTGCTTGTTATGATGGATGTGTGAGTTCGTGTCCACCGCCGATACACAACTTATGAACTTTGGCAACAAGGGTGGTGCACCAGCAGTATGCTCGCAAGGCTGACCTTAAGGGGATATGTGACCGACTGGTATCCGCTCTACCGAGTGCGTTCGTCCAACCGCAATTATACTTTACGTTTATGCCTTCCAGTTTTCTCGATTTTCATCTATTACAGTGAGAATTGGATCCCCCCTCCCACGGACTCCAGTCTGAATCATACGAATAGCAAACAAGCACAAGCGAAATCGAAGAGCCAAATTCCTCTTCTTCGTCATGTCTGTCATCGTTGGCCCGCGGTTGATTTGGGTCGTAAACAGAGCAGCGTGGGGAGTCGTCATGCAGCAGGTACGCCATCTGACAGATTACCAGGAGATAAACTCACGTTCCCCAGTCACCGCCACTTGCGGTGTTATGGATCTACACCATCTTTCAAATGGACCTTGGTCCAGCAGTGCTCAGTCTAATACTTGTTGGGGTCTGGTTCTTCCAGTCAGGTCTGAAATTCTTCCCATAATACGCGTACATAACGCACAACAAATGTATCCTACCACGGACTCATCGAATCACCCAACGGACATTTAAACTGACAACCGTGGACGTGGTGCAAGTAGCAGTTCGGTCATCTGTGTCCTTCTGCGAAACGACGATACCATTGTTCTTCGCTCGATAATACGCCGAACTCGAGGTGTGCGCTTGGTCTCGAAAGGCACCTTATACAAGCGGATTGACGAGGCTCTCGAAGAGCCCATCAGAGTGAGGAGCAAAGGGCGCTCGGCTCTTTCCGCGGCGACCTCGTCACACTCCTGGACCTTCGTCAAACTCTCCCCGAAGAGCGTCGACTTTTTGCTAGAAGTTTTTCAGCTTGTGCATTCTCGTGAAACATCTGACAGGAACCTGCCTTGCCGCTGATCGAACGACCTTCCATCACCGCTCTCAACACACGGAACTGCCATCTGAGTCGGCGTCCAGCCTTTTGGTTGATCACAGTCGCGTATTTATCCAATTCATGAATGAGAGTCTTATGGACACGATCATCGCGGGCAAAATACCACGTCTAATGCCCAGGCAGTCAGTCAGCGAAAACGGAGATCAGACCCAAACTCACCGGTATGGGTTCGGCGTCTGGGATAAAGTCCTGAGCACAGTGCCAAGCAGCCATCATGAGAAGATCTGCGGTGGCATTCGCAACACTAAATGAACATTACTTCGGTGATGTCATGTGTCTTAGAGAAGTAGACTCACTAATCCTCCAATGCCGATATGTAGCTTGCTCTGCCGAGTTCGCGTGTAGCAAACCTTCGAACGCAAGTTTCAGCGGTCGTCACCGGCTTCCCCTCAGTCCCTGAACGCAATGCGATGGCAATGGCGACCGTCTGGTCCTGTACCCATTTCTCCCCTTCGCTCATGATCAGAGTCTGCATAAACGAGGCAATCAGGTCTTTCTGTTGGCTCTGAAGACCATAATCGATTGCGAGCTTCAGATTTGTCCCTGCGCGGAAGCAATTGAGAATAACGAATACTCAGAGACGGTACCAAACTCACGTAAAGCCCTCAGGAGGGCCTTGGTTCTCGGGAGCTTGACCTCTTCATCAGGCAGATTGTTGACCCACCTCGATAGGGCACCGAGTAGAACGATGGTAACGTCAGAATGAGACTTTCCGATCCTCATTGAGTGCACTAAGGGCGTAGCATCGCCTGATTTCTTCAACAATACCTAGTCAAGCTGTAAGTTCCGGTCCACATTGGCCGAGTAGCAGAGCCTCAACCCACATGGAACGCTCGGTCACGGACTTCCATGAGAAACATGAGGTCCTTCTTCTCGATCGCTCTAAATACCTCCCATGACTGTAAAAGTCAGCTTCGGCAAATTACTCTGGTTCTCAAGGATACAAACCTGAGGTTCAGAGCCCTGCCATAACTTTGTTCCCGCAAGGGCGGTTTTTGGTCCACCAGAGAGCATCGAGAGAAGGTTCTTCCCAAAGATAGGCGAGCGTGGTGTCGTTGGTGTTGCAGGAGGTGTGGTCTCGTCTTCAGATACCACAGACTCAGGGGGCGGGGATGGACTGTGGCGCAATTGTCTTAGCAACAACCTGGGTATTTCCTCCTCCGCATCGCGTTCGAGCACCCCTACAGGAGAGAACTGTAAATCGCCGTGTTAGTCAAAGATTGGCCATGTACGTACCTGTGGAGGGTAGTCTTTGCGGAAGGCAGGGCGAAGGTCTGACCCTTTTACGCGGGGTGGGCTTACGATGTGGGGTAGTGCCATTCGGTTGTTCTCCTAGCTCGTCAAGAACGAGGGCGTAGTTGAACATGCAGCGTCGGGTAGGCCGATGTGAATGTCACCCGCTTAAATCCACTGCGAGGGGTGGGTACAGCCTCGGCTGCGGTGAGGGTCTCGGTCTACCCAGCGCTGGACAAAGAGAGCTCCGAGTCGATCATTAACAAGACTCCAGTGACGGGATTTACCGCCACATGTCGTACGCAATCCGGGAGGAACCTGACCGCGCCTCAATTTCCAAAAGACCTCGAGAAACACCCGAAACCCACCAGTCTCCTCCATCCAAGCGCTCCAGGACATACCAGGATCCCGCGACCGAATCCGTAGAGTCCACCGTAATTTACGACGCGTGCCCTATTCCCAGCGTCACGGATTATTTCTACGAGGACTTGATTCCAAAAGCCCTGGAATTGTCTCAACTCTTTCCGACCCTCTGCCACGATATCTATGTCGTCCGCAGGTGGTTGGGATCAGTCGGGTGCGCTATCTACTGGAGGATGGTGACGGAGGATACAAACAAGGCGTCCAATTCTCCGAACCTGTCCAGCTCTCTGGCAGCACTCATTGCTCGTTCTCTCGCAAGACTACATGGCCCCCAAAGAGAAACCCCTAGCTCCAAGTTCCGTACCCTCTGCGAAACGCTCAAGCCACACCTTGGACCTGGCAATCCTCGTAGAGTCATAATCTTCAGTGAGTGTCAATAGCTCGAGTTCATATCAGAAACTGACCCCAAACAGTGCGTCATGACGCAGTCGCACGAGTTATTATGCGGATGCTGATGGATCACTTCCATGACAAAGTGAGACCAATACTTGCCCAGGACTACGGAAATCAACTAGTGAAGGCAAGATTCATTCCCATATCTACTACGAGCACATCCTGACCCTACGTAGGCGAAGGAAGCTGTTGAACACGGAAACTCCAACGTGATCGTGACTACGCAGCTCCCCATCGTAGTAACCCTCCGGGCACCAGTTCTCATCATGTACGCCAAACCAACGTTCATCGTTCACGTTCTGACCCTCTGCAGGTTCGACGAACTCCCCTGTCATCTGACTCAGGCACTCTGTCGTGAGGCTACCACGGATCATTTGGTTCGGATGGTGGAACGGGGCAGACTTCAGGATACGAAGTTCCTACAACCTACCCCCTCCGATGCGGCAACCCAGGAATGGACCAAAAATGTTGCGACCCTACATGGAGCCATCCCACCCCCATCAATCTATATACATCCTTCCACTGAATCCCCCGTTCCGCTGTCCACACACCGGAGGCTCCGAGACATGACGACCGCTGCTTGGCTATCTCCCCCCGACGCGCTGACAGTAATCCACCTTATCCTCCAAGAGCGATCAAAATCCGGCCTTGGCGTTCCCAATCAACACACTGTGCGTTTTTCTCAAAGGGACGAAACCCCGCGCCATGTATGCCAGGTCAAAATCCCGGGGTTTGAAGACAAAATCGAAGAATATGGTTGCTCCAGATTGGAGGCGCTGCTTTCTGGTTGTTTCTCCGCCTGTCAACTCCTCCAGGTGAATGGCTCGCTCGAACCCACACACTTTCCCACTGTCTACCCCTTTGTACCTGTCCCCCGAGCGATCGAACCCCAGAAGTCGAAGAAGACAAAGGCGAACGGTGTCCGCACTCACCCACGGAGAACTCCACTTTTCTGGTCAATATCGACCGAAACTCCAGAGGGCTTATGGTGCCCTACCATCGTATCCATCGACGGCTCGATGGGGGAGTTTGGCTTGCTTGCCATTCTGACGCGGCGTCCATTGCCAACGATCCCGGATTTCCCATTTTTCATCTCGGGCAACCCTGTGAATGTGCAATTTCGGAAGTGTCGGTCAGGACTCTTCACCCCAGATGAACTGGAGCAATTGCGTCGTGCCACCCTCCGTATCATGCGGTTCGTTGGCAACAAGCCGTTCGTTTGCGACCTGAACCAACTCCCGTACTTGTTGTTCCCCCTGGAGCCTGAGACCGCACTCCTGAGGTCTCTTCACGAACCGTCCTCGGTGCACGAAGGATACCTACGTCTGGGTAGCCCCTGTGTATCCGGGGTCGTAACGAGCATGGCCGCTTCCGCGTTCGTTCCAATCATGACGGACGGCACCAAGGATGTCATAAAAGATCTCACGGGCGCTGTAATTCAGGACAGGAAGATCGAGTACACGAAACACTACTTCGTGGACAAGATACGCGAAGATCTCACACCGTTGCATAAACCTCAAGAAGGGGAGGTGAGACTCTCATGACTCTATTGGTCGTCCCTGCTCATATTTCCACAGCGCCAGCACGGCTACGAAAGTTATCTGGAGCATTGCAAAGCCCGCAAAAAGGATTTCCAAGGTATCAAGAACCTCGGCCAGCTATTAGTGGAGGTAGAAGTTGCACCTGGTGTTACCAACCGACTCGACCCTTCCCTCAAATCTCAAACAACTGAGAAGGGCGCCCCTCAAAGTAAGTTGAACTCTTCCCGACGTTCAATAGGGCTGCAACTCCGCACAGTATTCATCCCAGAGCTTTGTGTCAAGTCAACCGTTCCCGCTAGGTATGACCATTTGCCCTGTATGAATCTAAAATTTACATTTACACCTCCCCGCTATTTCCAGCATCGCAAGGACGGCACTCGCTCTGCCTTCGATCATGACGAAACTTGACGAGACCCTACTTGTCAAGGAACTTAATGCAAGAATGTTTGACAATGTCATCCGAGAGGACCTCCTAAGGGAGGCATTGACACCACCTGCTGCAGAGGCGGGGTACAACTACGAACGGCTAGAGATCCTCGGTGATAATAGGTCTACCTTTCTCTTGTTGCCACAAGCTGAACTATCGGGACAGGCGATGCCATCTTGAAGTACCTGATCTCGTGTTACGTCTTTATGGTCGACTTCGGTACTCAGAGTCACCTACATCCTCGCCGACGGGACATTATCAACAACAAGACATTGTACCAACACGCAGTGAACGCTGAACTCCCCCAGTTCATCCTGTCAAAGAGGTTCTCGGCGAAGACGTGGTATCCGGCGAGTATATCCGTCCGGAACTCTTTTCATCCGGTGCCAAACGACGAGATGCTACCCACCCCGGAGGATAAGCCTGCCGCGGATCCGAGCGGAACTGGATACGCCGTTCATAAAGATGTGCAAACGCACCAACTGGGGGATAAGGTCAGACCTCACGCTATCCACGTGAAGAGTTTCCTTTGATACTCGGTTGATGCTCAGACCCTGGCCGATGTTGTTGAGGCCATCCTCGGTGCCGCATACCTATCCGTTGGTTTCCCTGGCGTATATATCGCCACACAGTCGTTCGCGATCCCGGTCCTCGAGTACGACGCCACCTCGGAGATAGGCAAGAAAATGCTCCCTGAGCCTCCAATAGAGATATCTCACCTATTGAAACCGAGCGACATACAGCAATTGGAGGCAATCGTCGGACACAAGTTTGAAAGGAAATATTATCTCGCGCAGGTGTTGGTGAGCAGACTCGCCCCTTCGTTGTTGATCCATCTACGTTCAACTTTGTGGCTCGATAGACGAACAAAACGGTACCTCAATATCGAAGCACAAGTTGCGAACGGCTCGGTTTTATCGGCGACGGTATACTGGATTTCCGTAGGTGACCCTTGTACCACCTACAGGCGTTGCGTGACCAACATGCTTCAGTGACAATCAGATACATCTACGAACGCGAGCCAAACTTGGCCCCAGGAAGTCTGACACTCTTGAAGGTCCGTCTCAGATGGTCAATTTCTAGAACCAGGCTGATAATGGCACGGACAGTGTACTATGGTGTCAAATTCTGCCCTGGCCGCTTTATGCGTCAATTGTGGGATAGACCAATTTGTGGACGCCAGAGTATATGGCATTTCAAATGACCTGAGCATCTATGTATCCGCGGTTACAAAAGCACTGCAGGAAGAGCGGCGAACTTCGTCGAGGGAGGGTAGACCTCCTGGCCAATACTGGCTCCGTATTCAAACTCCCAAGGTATGTGCGTCGATGCTGAATATAAGGTGCTGTCCTATAATCATTTGTCAAGGTACTCTCAGACGTCATGGAAGGTATACTGGGGGCCTTGTACGTCTCGGACAACTGCGCCCTCGAAGGAGCGGAGAAATTCTTCGGCCGAGTCTTCAAACCGTTCTTTGATGAGTTTGTGACTTTCGAAACGCTCGCCTGCCACGCGGCCGACGCGGTATTGGAGATGTTGAACCGATTGGGATGTCGGCAGTACTCAAGAGTCCACAACGTCGAAAATGGGGTCCATTCCTGCAAGCGTGAGTCGGCTCTCTCCCGGTCCAATCGCATTGTACTAAGGTACAATAGTGGTGTGGCACGGGAACACCTTCTGCGAAGCCAAAGATACCAATCTGGACGTGGCGATGCAAAGGGCGAGTGAAAAGTGCTTGCAGATACTGACGGAGAAGCCAAAACTCTTGAGGGACGCGTGCAACTGTCTGATCGCACAGCCGACTGGGGAAACCAAACACGGTCAGAAGAGGAAATGAATCTATTTGCTGGTTTGTCCGTAGAGAAAAGACTAGTTTATTTCTTGGACCTGGGAGCGGGATTAGACTCTACCGTGGCATATGTTGCGTGTTACCGCGTCTGAGGACCACTCACAGCTGGTAATAAGAAGCAACGAATGGGATAGAGAATCCGGTACTGAGATAGAGGAAGGTCTTGATGGCAAAAGGGACCTTCTTGTCGTAGTCGAATGGGATGTGCTGCAACACACGTTTTTCAGCTTCCCTCTCACAAAGCGAAGGTTCCTGCGAAAAGGACGAACTTTGTATTCGCCGTGCATGCCACGGGATTGGACGAGGACGTTAGAACGGGCAGAACGAGCGGCCAGACGAGGAGCACGAGCGAGCAAAGACATGGTTTGGAAAGAATGAAATGCTGGTTTTTCGGGAGAAAGCGTGTGAAGAGCCGCCCCTCATGCAGATCAATTCCGACTTTCGACCGCGTCTACGCATCTCCTCCAACATTCCTATCATTATTCAAGTCTTTGATACCTGGAACCTTGTTCGCGGATGTTGGAAGAAGAGGAAGAGCTCGACGATGAGACCATTCAAGCAAGAGTGGACGCTTCACTCGCGAAGATCTATAGCGTCACTTCTACCTGGCTAACGCCTAAGAAAACGCCTTCAGCTCCAAAGAAAGAATTCGACAAGGAGCTCGAAGAAATAATGCGGCGTCCATCACGGTGTGTTTTGTTCCATATTTTTGTTGAACTTGCATCCGACAGTTCGATTTCCCCTCAGCTTAGGTGTTGGCGCTGAACTACCGGAGAAACAGGTTCAATCCGGGCTCGGCGAACTGAAACTCAAGAACAAAATGCTCGGAAAGAAACGAGGACGGGAAGAACCGAACTCGAATGGTGCTACTGTCGTTCCTACCCCCGAAGATGACGAGGAAGAGAGCAGATCTAGAGTTATTCAGAAGAAGCCCAGGCTGGATCCTTTCGCTTCAGGCAAGAAGAAAGGAAAGGGGTTGAATACGCCGGCCACAGTTCCTCTTCATAAACTCGCGGGTAGCCCACCAGTTTTCGAGGCCAAACCCGAGAAGGAGAAGGTGGTCACCACCCCTACCATGGATGAGGACACTCCAGGACCCTCTTCGTCAAAAAACGCGGCTTCCACAACTGGGTAAGTCCCTGCTATCTCCCTCCCAGAAGTCTTAGGCTAATGCCAACGCCAATATTTGGTCTAGGATGTCGTGGGAGTCGGATGATGATGAAGACGAGGAGAACCTGCCCGCCGCCAAGAGTGTGACTGCGATTTCCAGACCAACACCCTACCTGCCGCCTGTCTTGAACCTGCATGGTCCCCCTGTCATACGCAATGACCCAGAACCCAGCCCCAAGAAGAAGCGGAGGAAAAAGAAGAAGAAGAAATATCACGTCGGGGGAGAGGCTGGTACTGCACTGCAGACACCTACGGGTTGACATTGAGGCCTTGAGGTGTTGGTGTCGACTTGATTAACTTATGCTTGATTTACTATCTACTCTTATACCGGTTTCATGACCCTAGTTTTTGCCCAAGTAGTGTTGCATCCTGCGTCTTATTCGGAATGCGAATGCTTGGGCCAAAGTTGCATCCGTCATGTTGACGCCGATCGGTGGCTCCATTCGACACTCAACCAGTTTCCAAGGATTTCATCTTTACTCCGACGATGCTCGCAGACCTACCAGTTGAGCTTCTCGTCAAGATCCTCGACGACTTGGATGTCTTCACTCTCTCTTCCTGCAAATTTGTAATTCGTACCTCTCTCGCTTACTGGCAGGACTAAACACTAACGCCAAGCTGAAAATTTGAAAGGTCAGCAGATCCTTCAACAATGTGATCAAGTTGTCTTCACTGCTCCAGTACAAACTCGAGCTCGGTTTAACGGGTGTGGAACAGAACCCTATGTGCACTCTCGGTCTGCCCGAGTGCTTGGAGGCAGTCCGATCGTATCGCCAAGACTGGGAAAACCTCGCTTGGTCGTCCGCAGGCGGATGGCGAGAAGCGATCGGGAACATCTCTCATAACCGAGGAACCTTCATCTTGGGCGAAGTCATAGCGAGGAACGATGGTGATCCGCAGTTCAGGTTGAAGACGCAGAGATTTCAACCAAAGTCGAAGCATCGCCGGTTGGAGGAACGCACTTGGTCTGAGGACCGACCGGCCGTCACCTTCGGAGGGATCGACCCAAGTCAGGATCTCTTGTTTGCGATGCCAGATGAAGGGTATGCATGCTGCTGATCTCTCAAGTGGTATTGTTTTTGTTAACGTCGATATGTCGTAGGGACATCCATATCCTCTCTCTTTCGACTTTCAAGTCATATCCAGACGTAGTCTGCCCCAAGATCCATATACCAGTCGGACAGGAGTCATCTGTCGAGATAGATATACATGGATCCCGCTTTGTAGCCTCAACACATATCCGCTTTACGTTCAGATACGAAAACTCCATCCGCGTCTACAACTGGAGGACAGGGAGGATGCTTGCTGTAAGTATTAGTGCCCGGCACTCCTTCGTGTGCATGTTGTAATGAGGTTGATTTCGCAGGAAATTGTCTACCGTTGCGATGACTTTTTCCTTCTCACCGAGGAATTCGTCGTATGTTATGTGATTGGGCGGGGACCGACCGATGGCCCATCTCACTTCGCCATCTTCCACGTTCCTGGACAAGAAAATGTCACTCCTTCTGAGCCGACCCCACCCATCTACTCCCCTTTCTGCGTCTTCAAACTACCCCATCCCACGGGAGATAAAAATTGGTACCTCACTCAGGGAAGAGTGAACGGCAGCTACAGAAGCTGTCCTCCACCGAAGGATCCGTCCGTTCCATTCTACTCTTCCGGAAAACGGCAGTTGCTTTCTTTGTGGTTGTTACCGTCCCGTACGTTTTTGCGAAACCCGGAGTGTTCCCTCATAGTCCCTCTGCGGACTCTTCTCGGTCACATCCCCTCAAAGCCAGCCTCCCTCACAACAGTATTCGAGTGGGATGCATGGGGTCCAGCAGGGAGTAGACTTCTGACCGGTGTGGAGGCCCGGCGGACAGGTCTCCAATTCGGATGGAAGATCGCCCGGTTGGGCACCCTTGACCTGTCGACCGCACCCCAGGGAACTTCGAGGGAGGTCGGAATTACAGTGTACGACTTCAATCCTCTATCGTTCCATGGACCGCTAGGTATCACAGAGGGCAGCGAGAAGGGACCTGAAGCGGAGGCTGGGGGGAGGGTAAGAAGGGCCGTGACTTCACCCAGCTCCTGCCCCGACTCCGTTGAGCTGGTTGGAGTTCAGACATCCCTCCCATACCGGGTAACTTCTGCCCCGTTTGAGATCCGGGGACGGGACACTGACCCAATTCACTACGAGATCTCGCTGGGAGAGGACGGGATGATTGTGTGGACTCATGTAAGTCCTGTTGTTGGCTATCACACCATTCCCCAGTATGTGCTGATCCTCATCGTTCTAGCTCACCCTTGACTATGTCGTGCTTACCATTTGATACTCTGTGTGTATCGACTTGTACATGATATCCGGTAGTAGTAATGTATTACCTCAGGAGCGTTGGTCACATTGACGATCCAACGAGTATATCGTCGTCTAAGGTTCGAATCCTCTGGGGAGCGAAGGCGGCGTCCCCGACCTCCCTAAACTTGGACAAGAAGGCACCAAACTCCACCTTCTCCGAACGCAATGAGATAAACAAGAACCGTGCCTCGATCATCACTTTCAACCTCTTCATCTCTTTCCTTTGCCTAGGCATCGTCCAGCTGGGTGTAGTTTCCAACACCAAAGACTGAGAATTTTGCATCACCTGTAATCGCTCTGCCAATCTACACAAGCTCTCGTCGACACCGTTCCAATCGCTAGGGTAGATACAAGAGTCGACCTTCCGGGAGTTGAACGGGACGACGAAATGAAAGACGATTAGGGAGAGGTGGGGGGAGGTAACCGAGTCGAAAAGGTGGATTGTCCCCGGTCCGGGGTCCCGAGCATCTCGGAGACTTATTCGGATTTCTTTGAGTTCGGTGCAAGGGCTTAGATCGATCGGACGAAGCGTCTGCACGTCTGAGGGATTTCGTTTATCAGAATTTGAGTAGTAGAAACGTGAACAGAAAGTGAGAGAGAGCGAGAGACGCACCGAGTTTCATGCGCGTTACGCAGAATCTTTTTATCGTCTCTCCGCAGGTGACCAATATATTATTGATTTCAAGGTCACATTGCCCACCCGGAGGCGATACCGTCACCGACTGGAATCGCAGAGGAAGTTTTGAAAGCGAAGAGATAACTCCCTCGACGCCATGGTAGAGGAACAACAGCCTGAGTTCTCCATTGAGGGGCGGCAAGGTGAACTCCTTCGCCAGTCTCGGTTCTCCGTGGGGGGCGACGCTGGAGAATGGCGGACCGGGTATGTGTACATCTCGGAGTTCGGAAAACATGCAAAGGAACGGTCTGATGTCCATTACTGGGGGTACACTGACGGAACCCATGACCACGGTTCGTACGCTGTAGCGTAAAGGCCCGAGAACCCGGGATATGACTTCCCCGTCCAAGTCCACCGACGAATCTACGAGCCTCAGAGTGTGCACCCGACACGGATTCGCGTCGTCGATAACGGATCTGCCACCACCACCTCCAAAACAGCTCATGTGTCGTTCAAAGTTGGGGTCCATCCAATCCTTCGGGTACACCCCCGACAGAGTCAACGTCCGAACGTACGAAAACAACAAGGGCTGATTCTCCGCGACCAACCCCGCTCTCTCGGAGGATAGCGTGAACCGTTCGAACAACCTTTCTTGACACCGACGGACCCAACGTTTTCCGACCAAAGCGCATTCTTTTAGCTGGAGGCGTTGTGGGACGAGATCTAGGACGGCGTCGAGAAGTTCTTGGGGCAGGTCGTTGAGAGTAGTGCTGACGGCGGTGTCGGTCATTTTGTTTCGGGATACAAGAATGGAATGTGGAATGGTGGGTGATTCTTGAGGTGATATTTTCGGCCGAACGAGGGTGGAAAGCGAGGAGTGGCGATGCGAAGACGCGAACCACTCAGGCTGACACGTTCAACCGTACTGTAATACCACCGCGTCTCCGCTACGGAATCTCTGTCGCACGACCTGGACCGTCCGGAATATCTGAACTGGCTTTCTGAATCATCTCCGTATACATAACGGCACGTGTACACTTTGTAGTGATGTTGGACATTCGAGAGATCCAAGCGATCCAGAGGGAGGTACGTTTCTTTCGCAATCGTATGCACACTTTCATCAACCTCATCTTACTTTTTACTTCGTTTCGTTAAACAAGTTGAACGGCGTCACAAAGATAGTGAACGGTATCACTCAACGGTTTCAGCAACGTCTCGACCAAGCCGTCAGTACCGCCTCCACACTCGATGCTCTACAGGATCGGATCGTGCAACTGGAGAAAGAGATGGACAGGCTCAAATCCGACAATGATCAACTGAAAGCATTGAAAGAGAAGGTTGTGGCCGATGCGGAAGCGTTGAAGAAGAAACATCATGTTCAAAGACAGAAGATCGAACAGATCACCGAGGAAAGGGACGGGGCGTTGCAGAGATTGGAGAAGCTGGAGGTCACATTCCGTGGATGCTTTACCGAAGATAGGCCCAGTGTAAGTCGGTTTGTTCAGCTTGGTTTGTGGCTTGTGTGGAACCAAAGTGACCGCGATCGTTTCAGTCGTCTGTGGGCGTGAGAACGCCCGAACGGTCGAACGCTAGCTTTCATGAGGACAGGGCCAGGACGAAATCGCCAGTGGAAGAGCGTGAGCGGAGGATTTCAATTCACTCCTCGAAAGGAGACTCAGTGAGGTCTCGGTCCCCGTCATTGATGTCTTCGATCTCGGAGCGTATGTCGAACCCAAGGGCGAGGAGAAGCATAGGAGGTTCGAGCGTGGCTGGCTTCGCTGGCTCGACCATCGCCGGTTCGACTACCAGTCGTCCTACCTCTATAATCAGCACTCCTCCCCGGCCACAATCACGGGGAACCTCGAGACCGACATCTCGGGCAACATCCCGGGCAACATCCCGGCCGAGAACACCCGAGCCAGAAGGATCTGATCTCTCCCCAAGTGAAGTTCCCGGAACCAGAGACTGGTATCTAGAGATGAAAGATCCGCCTCAGACAGCGACACACGCACGAGGCCCTTTCGAATCCCAAGACTTGGTTGAAAGACTCGGATTGAACAACGGGGAGGTCGTCTTGTTTCTCTTTGGCGTTAATGGCATATATTGAGGCTGATGGCGCTCGCTATAGGTTTTCAAACTCGAAGAGTTAGCCTTCATTCATCAAAGGTTGATTGGATTTGTTGACGCTGTCAGAACAGGACGATGATCATTCCCAAGAAACTTGGTCCGAGAATACATATCCACAAGGACATGATATTCCTCTACGATCCATTCTGGCTCGAGAGGGAAGACGGGACGTACCTCGTTGATTGGGCCGAGCGGGAGGATGTTGATAAGATAAAGAGGTATCTCAAGGGCAAGGAGAACCCAGCAGCGGTTTTTCAGTTGTTCTCGTTCCCTATTCACAGAGCAAGTCGATTCCGTATTTTCCATGCACCAGAACTTATCTTTTCATCTCCAGAGGGGTTGGGTTTGGAATGGAGCACATCAGTTCAGAGTGGCTGAAAGACTACCCGCCCTATGGCCGCAGTTACGACAGAAGGCAGGTGTCAGCCATTGTGCTTTGCCGGCGTCTGGGCCATCATTAATCATCGGTCGCTTAGGAGAAGCAAAAACTGATGAGCAGGATACGACACCGGACGCAAGACAAGTGGAGTGAAACCAAGCTGAACGCTCTGGCTGAGAGTGGGCTGCTCGAACAAGTCACCGTCGAACTTCTGGAAGTTACCGATGCGCGACCGACCATTCTACAGAAACTTGCATGAAGGGAACGGGAAGTTGATGAGTCACGTGGTGGTAGCCGACTCCGGAGAGGCGGAGCAATGTGCATGGTTTCCTCGATCAAACCCCCCTGTTTCCCCTCATTCCCTCACCTGTCGCCGTTGCACCCTCCGTCGCCCACCGCGCCTCCCCCCTCCCCTCCCCTCTTCTCCTTGTTGATTATCTCAACATGCGGTGGCTCACTCTCGTTCTCTCAGTCACTCTTTTCTACTCGCTCTCTTTTGTATATGCTATCCCTCACGACGTTGATGAAAAGCGACATTGGCTACGTAAACGCCAGGGTCCCACTATGAGCCCACCACTCTCGGACCCGGGAGTTTCACCGTCCAGCCGCCCACACGGCGAATCATCCTCTCATGTTTCGCCGACTTCTTCTCCGAACACATCCACGTCCCCCTTGCGTCCTCCAACTTCGACCTCTTCTATCCCAAGACAACCGTCCTCTACTTCCAGGACACCTTCCGAGCCACCTTCCGAGCCATCCTCGACGGTTTCTAGTTCTTCCAGCTCGATCTCGTCTTCCGACTCTTCCTCATCCACGTAAGTCTATTTCGTTTTGCACAACCCGACCATCAAGCTTAGCCGGCATCCAGCTCCTCCAGTAGTACCACGTCGAAGACTTCGTCGTCCCCATCTCCTACCATTACCAACCGTCCGGATACCCAAGTCACCACATCCTACCGCCGTTTTAGCTCCACCCGTGAACTTCCCAATGATACCATATCTGCCGAAGGAAATGTCCAGACCGGAACAGGATCTGGAAACGCGTTGGTTTTTCCTTACTACGCCTTGGCTCTCATGGGAACTGACACTTAACTTACAGATTCCTGAAGAACAAGGCGGCCGTGGGTTCCACCTTCGCCATCGTCGGCTTAGTCGGAGTTGCCATCATTGTTGGTATCGTCCTCTTCATCATGAAGAAGGTTCGGAAGCGCAGAGACCAAGACGAATACGATACCTACTTCGAGAAACTTCCCGCTGGCAACGGCAACGGTGGTAGCAACCGGAATGTAGGCGGTAACGATTATGGACCCGGACCCAGCGTTACCGATTTGACTATTCCGGCCCATGACCAGGCTTACATGTCTCGTGACGTCCACTACGGCGCAACCGATCAATATCCAACCCAGTACGCAAACCACAACGGTTTCGAATATCCTCCGGAGAGGGGATCAGTCATCGAGCGTCCAGTGTCGTATGCCCCTGGGACCGCCTACGCAGCTGCCATGTCCCAGCGAGGCCAGTACAATTATCAAGGACAGATCGAGGATCCGAACACAGTTCCGAACCACCCTTTTGCCGACCCTGAGAACAGGCGCTATTGATCGTGTTCAACACGAACATTGCTATGTCCGTTTTCGATCGAGGTACGCTGTTTGACTCGGATTCGTTTGATGGGATTGAGCACACCTATGCATGATCGATCTGCAGGGCGATGCACGACATGTCCCAAAAACATATACCACCACTTCATGTTGACTCACATGGGTCGTTGATTTTTCACTCCTCGCGTTTCGACTTACTACTTGTTTTCTATGTGCCTTGTTGTCGAATCGTGTATCCACTCCTTTATATGTGATTCCTTCATGGGCATGTTGGACTTGATTTTCGTGATAATACAGTGTAATGATCTTTTGAAACCTTGTTGTCCAACCCCAGCGTGAGTTCGAGATACGTCAGTGCCACCCGTTCGTGTGCATTGCGGCAGTTCCTGTTCGTGTTGCTGTGGGGCAAATCACAGGTTGAGATGTGACCAGGGCTTTGTGCGTTAACCCTCAGGACACTAGCGTGGTCATCTTACAAGCGAAAACGCCAATCCCGCACAGAGGTACATAGGTTGCGGTGTCATATGTGATAATCCAAGGTAGTTTGGGCTTGCTCACTGCATCAGGGGACGACCCGGTTCCGAAGGTGTTCGAAGTAACCGGAGCGGAAGGCCAAGAGAAAGATATGACGGGTGCGTGTGCAAATCTGTGATGTACGAACCGGATCGAGTAAAGCGCCGTGAAAAAAAAAAAAAAACGCCAGGAACGCGATGGCGGAAAACAAATTTGGAAATTATATGGAGGACTTTGAACGGACGTTGCAAGCGTGGGATCCAGGGTCCGACTCCAGGGACGGCAAGATCCCGATCAAGACCCTTGCTTTCATTGACCTCGGGTTCTTCTCCACTGCCGGTTGCCGGGTTGTTTTGGTCAGCTTTTGGCTTTGGGGTTCTGAATGATGCAAAGGTGAACCCACATCTGAGCCCGCTAGTTGCACAGCCATCCCCGCTTCGATTCCTGTGGAGTACGATGACGCAAAAGCCAAAGTCTCCTTTACCCGTCTCGTCCCCGGGGATCTTCCACCCTTCACAGCTTCCAAGCATCTCCGATCGGCTTTATGGGCCGTACTCAGCATGTGTAATGTTCGTGCGAGTGGAGTAAAACGCGGAACAAGAGATCGAGATTGTCATTTTCCGGTATTGCCGGGAATCGGAATGAAGCGCAAGTACTTGATCATACAGCAACCGATCGCACACCCACACACACACTCCACGCGCTTGGGACCCTTGAATCTTTAGATCTCTGGGGCGCGGGAAAAAGTCTGTGTAAATGGCCGCCATCCCTCCTGTTGGGGTTGGCGCGCGTCTACAAGCTGTGGTAGAGCACCGACATGATAACAGAGGGTATCAAAAGAAATACGACCGAGATCGTACGCAATTAATTGGGTTACGGACAGAAGTTGTAACAGGATGGTACTACGTGGAGACGGTGAGGAAGAACCAGCTGTACTGTGGCTCTAAGATGTACGATGACTGGAATGACAAGAAAGGTCGGAGATGACAACACAAGAGAGAGATGAGAATTAGTGGAATAGGAATATACTGTAAACCAATTCGGGCCGCTACCCTGGAATCCAGAAAGTAGAAGATGCGGAAAGTCGCGAAAAAAGGAAGGTGGTCAAGAGCGTTGCAAGGTACTGTCAATCTTCATGCGCCATTTCTTGTATACACCGTTGTCCGGGGTGACGTTATACTGGCAGATCCCCCAGAGCACGAGCTGTTCTTGGAAGCCTGGATTAATCCAGACCTGCTCGCGGGCTCTACGGACCACATCCTGAGCATCTGCGGCACTGAGTTGCCGAGCCGCCATCAGCTGGAATACCGATCCTGTCAGTATCCGATCTACAAGTAATCGGGGGGCAGTAGAGGTGCTCACGTATGCAGCCACGACTGCGGCACTTCTGGACAACCCCTGGTTACAATGCACCAAAACCGTGCCTCCTTCGGCTATGGCTTGGTGAATGAACCTGCACGCGGCGGGGAAGTGAATGAGGAGATCCACATAGTCAACATCTTCAACTGGAATCCTGAGCTGCTTGATCCCGCCAGCAGGAACGTCAGCTGGGATGGGATCCGTGCATACAGACACGATGTGGGTGATTCGCCTCTCGGATATAGTACGAGGGGCCCGAGCGGCGACCAAGCTATAAAAGAAACGAGAGAAATGCATCAAGTACACAGAAGGGTTCCAATGGATAAGGCACGAACTTTCCCAACAGAAGCTTATCTTCGATGATCGTGTTGACGTTCTTCCAGCCCATCGTTTCGTGTGCGTCGAAAAGGGTATAGGGGGGAGAAATGTACAGAAAGTGAAGAACGGAGAATTCCACGAAAGAACCTCTTGGAACCAGGAGCAGCCTGAAGAAGTCCCATGGTCATCGAGCCAAGTACTTTTGTAGTCGAGTACCGGGATTCCAATAAGCGGAGGCCGCATCGCGACATACGGTGTCTAACCCACGGACTTGGAGAATAGTCTAAACCAGTGTGGATGATCGACCTTGCGGCTTGGATGATTCGTGCAAGTCGTTCACAGCAAAAATAGCACAGCACAGCAGAAGTCGTCGGCCGCGCGCGCTTTTTAGGGTACCGCACGTGAAAAATGACAGCTAGAAGCGCCGGAGACGGGAAAGAGCGGAACACGAGGCAAAAGTAAAAAAGTTCTTGACGTGGGACACCATCACAGAGTCTGTAAGGCGGTGCGGGTTGGCATTAGTAATTGAAGGGAAGGACAATTGAGCGGAACGGGTCGAGTGTGAATGACAAAGGATCTTCAGGGTCAGCGCCAAGCTCCACCGTCCCACATAGCTTCAGGAGTTATCGTACTTTGAAGGGAACAGACCCCCCCTGCCCTGCCCGTTAACAACACGAGGTTTTCAGAAATTACTTGTTTCAGAGTTCTACCCCTCGGCTTTCGGGAAACCAGAACGAATGGTCGGTTGTGTAGTGGGTAGTTCGCGGAAGTCCTGTACAGTCGACGAGTCAGCAATCGTCGCTGAGAGAGGTGAAGTGGGAAGCGCGCCATTTGCCGTGCCCAAAGGAGGGGTCTCTCAGTACTCCCTCCCACCTGCGTAATCGAGGGCGCACACTTTGGTCTCTAGCACTGCCATTTTCTTCCCGTGGTTTTAGCTGTTGAAGCAGGTGTGTCCAGCAATGACTTGCCCAAGGACCGCCCTCCCTCCTCAGGGTTGGGTAGAGATCTCAGGTTACAAGGTGGTGGGTGGAGGGGATGGATGAGTTGGTCGTCCACGTGCGAAACGCACAAGACGTTCGAACCCCCATGTGTTTTCTTGCCTGTCCATCTCGTTGATGCCCTGATACCTTGATGATGCTCGCAAAGCCTCGTGTTTTTTAATCAAACTTCGGGGTGGGATCCCGCCATCTCTTTAGCCTTCCCGCGGGGATGAGACAGTTGATGAGGACATTCCTGGTTGACAACCAGATAGTCCTCATGGAATTGTCGAGGCAAAGGGCACCCCCATCGATATCCCTTGGAACCGATCACGCTGTCAACACTGTCACTACGTGTACTCTGGCGTCATCTTTCGTTATCGGGGGTAGGTCTTCGGAGCATCCTCTCTCCCAGAAACCTGGGGGGATATCCCCGCTTTTCATTACGAGACGGTTGTCATCTGGGATGAGGTGACCAAGGACCAACAAGCCACTACACCCAAA